>Ga0075365_10001281_pt1 | contig 11175 bp, 6 predicted proteins | sample EndMetdeltDD1765_FD_71387 | JGI IMG/M metagenome (GOLD analysis project Ga0075365, IMG submission 71387) | Populus endosphere microbial communities from Tennessee, USA - Endosphere MetaG P. deltoides DD176-5 | ecosystem: Host-associated > Plants > Roots > Endosphere | place: USA: Tennessee... | reverse complement strand
ACCGCGCGCGTCCAGAGCGAGCGCGGTCGTTCCGATCACCCCAGGAAGGGCCGGGCCCAGCTCCCAGTCGGGCTCGACGGTGATCCTCTGCATGATGCTCGCCGTCTGCGGGTCGACCAGCGCGGCAGCCTCGAACGCACTGTCGTCGAGGGTGCCGCACAGGAAGGTGTGGGCGAATGTGTAGGGCAGGCTGTGGTCGGCCGTCTCGCGGGTCCGCGGATGCCACTTCTCCGGCTCGCTGCCAGACACCTCCCAAGCGAGAGGCGCCACACGCAGGGTGATGCTCTCGATCTCCTCGGCGCCGACCCGGTCCCGCAGCTCCAGGGCGGCCCAGATGGACGGGGCCATGTTGTAGGCCCCGGGCCAGTACTTCTGCCACGTGTGGTGGATGCGCCAGGAGTCGAACGCGTCTAGGACCAGCTCCGATCCACGGCCGTCGAGCAGCTCGGCGAGACCCTGCTTCCCGTTCACCGGCGCCGACGGCCCGGTCAGCCCGTGCTCTGCCATCCGGACGAGGAAGACGGCCTGTCGCATGTTGACCGCGGACGCAAGACCCTTGTAGTCGGAGAGCTCCCCGGTGCGGCTCGCGCGCAGGGCGAGGCCACTGGTCGCCGCCATCGAGAGGGCGTGTCTCGTCGTTGCGGGTGAGCAGCGCCGCAGGTGGCAGAGCCCCGCCACCGCGGCCACCGTCATCAGGTACACCTGGTCGACGATCAACCGGTGCTGCATGCGGTCGGCCAGCCGGGCATGCACCTCGTAGGCGACGACCAGAGCGGCGAGCAGGTCGATGCCCGTGGCCTCGCCCGCGCCCGCCTCGGCGAAAAGCGCGCCGAGCTCGTCGCTCGGGTGGCCAGTGACCAGGGTGTCGTTGAAGTCGAGGTAGCGAATCGCCGCTGTGTTCCAGAAGGCTGCGTCCTCAACGGCGACCCGGCCGGTCTGCCCGATGACCGACGCCGGGCCAGGTGCCGCGGACCGGGAGGCCATCTGCGCGCCAGGTGAGTCCAGCCCGCCGAGCGCGCAGCCGAGGGTGTCCACGACGATGCTCGATGCACGGTCGACCACCTCGTCCGGCAGCGCATCGTGCCGGAGCGCGACGACGAAGTCGGCGATTGCGTCGATCGCGGGATCCATGGGGGCAGCCTTCCTGAGCGGTGTCGAGCCTGACCTTGCGAGGATCAGTCCAGCGGTCCTACATCAACCACCCAGTGGGCCAGTAGATCGCGAGGAGGTGGTCTCCGAAGACCACGACGAAGACGTAGTAGAGGACAACCGAGGCCAGCGCCGCCCACCAGCGAGACCGGGTCTTCATGAGCAGCAGGGGGGTCAGCGCGGCGAACACCAGGCCGGCGTCGCGGATGCCGATCGCCTCGATCGCGAGGTAGTAGACCCCCAGCAGCGCCGCGGTGATGATGGCCGCCTGCTTCGACCCCTCGATCCCAGCGCTGCGCAGGTCGAGGTCGAGGACGGCTGCGCGATGCGAGGTGGGCTTGCGGAGGTCGGCCACCAGCTGAACGGCGCTGAGCACGACGATCCCCGTGACCATCGCGACCGGCAGGTAGCGAGCCGCCGGGCGGTCCCACGCCACGATCTGGCTGAATGCGTAGACCCCGCCCACGATGAGCACGAGCGGCACGAGGTTCTCCACGCGCGGATAGAGCAGCCGACGCCGCGTCGGTGCCTCTTCCACGGTCTGCACCCCCCCGGGCTCCGCCGTGACGACCATCTCTGGGGACGGCAGAGCCTCGTTGAGCGGGTCAGGCAACGTCGTGCCGGCGGGCAAGGGCGAGTTTTCGCTCTCGGCCAGCGCCTCCATGACGGGCTCGCGGGTCTTGCGCATCGACCACTGGAGGTAGGCCGTCATGACGACCGCGATCACGAAGAGGGCGATCGTCAGGGGACGGGTCAGCATGCCGTGCACGCCGTAGACGCCGATCCCGGAGTACAGGTTGTCCTCGATCGTCGGCGCCAGGATGAAGCCGAGCACGAGGGGCGGTCGTGGCCACCCGAACTGCTTCATCACCAGGCCCACCACGGCGAAGATGGCGATGACCGGCAGGATGACCATGCTCGGGGTGACGAAGAACGCTCCGAGCACCACGATCGGCAGGATGGGTCCGACGATCGACGCGTAGGGGATGGCGGTCAGCCGCATCAGCTGGCGGGTCACGACCAGTGCGACCATCGTGAGGAGCAGGTTGGCCAGGGCGAAGCTGACCACGATCAGGCCGACGATGTCGGAGTGCTCGGTCAGGACGTCCGGGCCGGGCGTCACGCCGTACGACAGCAGCGCGACGAGCACCAGCGCCCAGGAGACGCTGCCGGGAACACCCAGGGCGAGAGTCGGGATGGCCTGTCCGCCCTCCTTGGAGTTCTCGGACGACTCCGCGAAGATGAGGCCGTCGATGGAGCCCTTGCCGAACTCCGACTTGTCCTTGGACAGCGCCATCCCGATCCCGTAGGAGATCCAGGTGACGACGTTGCCGCCGGCTCCGGGGATGGCGCCCAGCCCGACACCGAGGACCGAGTGACGGATGGCGATCCGCCACCGGCTGAGGCCGTACCTGAAGCCGCGGAACACCTCCCGGCTGGACACGTCTGCGCCCGCGGGGGCCACGGGCTTGCGGGAGACCGCAAGGTCGAGCATCTCGGGGACGGCCATCATGCCGGCGACGAAGGCGACCAACGGGATCCCCTCGCGGAGGTCCCAGTTGCCGAACGTGAAGCGGTCGACGGCGGTGTAGGACTGGAAGCCGACGGTGCCGAGGAACAGGCCCAGCATCCCGCTCGAGAGCCCCTTGGCCATCGCGCCCTTGCTGAGGACGCCGACCATGCCGACGCCGAAGAGGCCGAGGACGGCGATCTCTGCGAATCCCACCTCGAGGATGAACGGGCGCAGGAACGGGATCACGAGCAGCAGACACGCGGCGCCGACCAGACCTCCGATGGCGGACACGGCGTACGTCGCGCCGAGTGAGAAGGCACCCAGCCCCTTCCGGGTCAGCTGGTGTCCCTCCAGGAAGGTCACCTGCGTACCCGAGCTGACGATGCCCATCAGCTGGGCTGGGATGGAATCGAACGTGTTGGCCGTCCCCGTGATCACGGCGAGCATGACGATCCCCACCGCGGGGTCGTCGACGCCGAGGAGCACGATCGGCAAGACGACGGCCATCATCGCGGTGGAGCCGACTCCCGGGATGAGACCGACCGCTGTCGCGATACCCATCGCGAGCAGGAAGGTGATCCAGTACGTCGTCGAGTCCATGTACCCGAGCGCGCCGGTGATCGCGTCGAACACTAGTCAGATCTCCCTCAGGCCGCTCGCCGATTGCCAGGCTGTCACCCGCGTCGCCTCCTCGAGCACGCCAGGCAACGTGGGATGTCTACAATTGGATACGAATGTAGACCGACCTCCCTGACCCGTCAACGGTTCGGAGCCCCGGGTGCGGCGAGCAACCGGCACAGCGTGGCGAGATCGGTGATCGTCGTCAAGGAGAACACCGTGCGCTCGAGCTCCCGCACCTGGTCGGCCGGCAGCGTGCTGCCGGCCAGCCCGCGGAACTTCTCGCGGACATCCGTCGGGCTCACGGGCATCTTCTCGCTCCCAGGCCGGTGTCGCACCTCGTGCTCCACGGTGCGGCCGTCGGCCAGCTCGATGCTCACCCGCGAGGCATGCCGGCCAGATGGCCCCAGGGCGTCGATGGCCGGATCGGCGAACATGTGGATGCGTGCCGCGAGGTCCAGCGTCTCGGCCTCCACGATGCCTTCATCGCTCAACCGGTCCAACGGCACCTCGCCGAAGCGGAGGACCAAGGCCATCGTGAACGCGAGGTTCATCTGGGCGCCGGTCACCCCCTGCGGGACGTAGGGCGCACCCACCTTCATGAACGCATGGCTGCTTCCGTGGACGGTGACTCCCACGACCTCCTCCGCGCCCAGCTCGTGCTCGCGCCGCAGCTCCCGGGCGGCGTGCAGGGCCGAGTGCGTGCCGCCACACGAGGGATAGATCTTGAAGCCCACGCGACGGGTCTCCCAGGTCGAACCGAGGTCCTCGGTGTGCGGCGCGAGCTGCTCGGCTGATCCGCCCATCGCCTTGAGGAAGCCGCCGAAGGAGTTCTCGAGCACGTCCGGGATGCCCGTGAATCCCTTGCTCGCGAGCAGTGCCGCCAGGAGGCCGCTCTGCGCCGCCCGACCGGAGTGCAGCCGCTTGGTCATCCCGCCCTCCTGAGCGGCCAGGAGCCCGGCGCCCATGCTGCCGACGATGGCGAAGGCGTGCCGCATCTCGTCAGGGGACAGGCGGAGGAGCCTGCCGGCCGTGGCTACGGCGACGTAGGCACCGACCGTCCCCTGAGCGTGGAAGCCGGCCTTCGCGTGATCCTTGAGCAAGGCCATGGCGACCCGGCACCCCACCTCATAACCGGCAACGACTGCGGTGAGGACCTCGGGGCCGGTCCGGTCGAGCTCCTCCCCGAGGGCGAGGGCGACTGACACCGCGAGCGGGCCCGGGTGCATGCCGCCGGGATGTATGTCGTCGAGCTCGAACCCGTGACCGGACGTCCCGTTGGCCAGCGCCGCGCCGTCGGAGGCGACCTTCAGGTCCGTCCCCCAGACCGTCGAGCGGCCGGCCGCACTGCGCTCGGCGACCAGCTCGTTGACGATCCGGCACCACGGAAGCGTCGAGGCGAACAGACCGCAACCCACGGCGTCGAGGACGCACAGCATGGCGTGGGAAACCACGTCCTCGGGCAGGTCGTCATAGCCCAGATCGCTGGTGAAGGTGGCCAGCCGCTGGGTCAGTGACTCGACCAGCTCGCCCTCCTCGGCTGCGGTCTTGTCGACGGTGTGCGTCATGGTCTTCCTCTCGTGTGCGGCGGGTCTGCGGTCCGAGAGGCGTCAGCCGCTCGGGGTGGCCGCGTGCGCGGACGCCGCGTGCAAGCCGGCCCTGCGCCCTTGGACCGCGCCCTTGATCAGCCCCGCGCCGCCCGGATAGTTGAAGTAGAACGTGCCTGCGATCTCCCCGGCGGCGTAGAGCCCGGCCACCGGACGCCCGCTGACGTCCACCGCCCGGGAGTCGACATCGGTCTTGACGCCGCCATAGGTGAAGGTCAGGCCGCACTCGACCGGGAACGCCTCGAACGGAGGGGTGCAGAACGGCACGGCCCAGTTGGTCTTGTCCACCGCGAGGCCGTGGGTCCGCTTCCCGTCGAGCTCGGCCGGCTCGAACGGCCCCTCCTGGACGGCGGCGTTGTACGCCTGGACGGTCTGCACCAACCCTTCGCGCGAGATGCCCGCCAGGTCGGCGAGCTCCTCGATGGAGTCGGCGACAGGATGTGGGATCGCGTACCGCCCGACCCCCGTGGTGTCGCGCAGCGGGGCCGTCGTCGCGTCGAAGAGCTGGAACGCACGAGCCCGCGGCTGCTCCAGCACGGCCCGCCCGTACATCGCGTAGGTCGTCGCGTAGAACGCCGCTCCCTCATCCACGAAGCGGCAACCGTCGACGTTGACCATCAGGGAGTAGGGGTAGCCGTGGGGGAACGCGAGCTCGTCGCCCATCTCGACCGCCACGTCGCTGGAGTGCACCATCGTCGCGTGGCAGCCGGTGAACTGCCCCGACGTGGCCACGCCGTGTCGCAAGGCCATGTCGAGGCACTCGCCGGTGTTGAAGCGGGTCCCTCGGACCTTCACGACATCCCAATTGCGGCCGAGGTAGCGGGCCCGCATCTCCGGGCTGGCCTCGAACCCGCCCGAGGCCAGGATCACAGCGCCGGCCTCGACGCGTTCGATGCCGTGCGGGCCGGCGACGACGACACCGCTCACGGAGCCGCCCGGAGCGTCGCTGATGAGATCTGTCACCGCGCAGTCGTACATCACCTGGACACCGTGTCGCTGCGCCGCGGAGAACAGCGCGCGCAGGATCTCGGTGCCCCGTTCGGTCGGGCGCAGCATCCGCCCCGGATCCCAGGTCAGCTTGTCGCCAATAGGCTTGGCGGCCTCCATGGTGGGCTCGAACCGCATGCCGTTCTCGACGAGCCAGCGCACGGTGTCTTGCGACTCCTCGACGATGACCCGCGTGACGTCCGGATCGGCCAGTCCGCCCGAGGCGGTCATCAGGTCGTCGTAGAAGCGGCTGACCGGATAGGGGTCGACGTGCAGCCGGGCGGCCAGCGCATCATCGATCTGTCCGATCTCGCGAAGGTCGTCGAGGCCCGAGTACGCGAACCGGTAGCGCGACACGAAGGCGGTGTTGCCTCCGCGGTGCTGCTTCGGCGCCTTCTCGAGGACCAGCACCTCGGCGCCGGCCTGCGCCGCGGCCAGGGCCGCGCAGAGGCCGGCGTTCCCCGAGCCGACCACGACCACGTCGGTGCGCAGGTCGCTTCCGGCCATGGTCCACCCACCTCCCTCCGGACTGCGGCAACCACCGTTGACACGTCCCGAACCCACAATAGGATACGGCGAGACCGGATTGTATGCGGCCGCATACAATGACGCATCGCGCCTCCCGGCCGGGCCGTGGGAGAACGATGATCTACGAGTCCGAGAACCGACGGATCACCATGGTTCTCACCGGGGACTCGTTGATCACGCGACCGATGTCGATCTACGACGAGCCGGACTTCCTCGCCCTCGTCGAGCTCCTGCGCTCCGCCGACGTCGCCGTGACGAACGCCGAGATGCTCTTTCACGACTACGAGAACCCGCCTACTGCGGTCCCCGGTGGCACCTACATGCAGGCCCACCCGCGGATCATCGACGAGCTGTCCTGGATGGGCTTCTCCATGCTCGCCTCCGCCAACAACCACGCCTATGACTTCGGTGAGGGCGGCCTGCTCACCCACGTCCGGCACCTGCGTGAGTCGGGCTTCGCCTTCGCCGGGATCGGGCGGACCATGGGTGAGGCACGAGAGCCGCGATATCTGGACACCAAGGCCGGGCGCGTCGCGATCGTGTCGGCGACGTCGTCGGGTCCGGCGGGTCTCTACGCGCAGGACCAGTGGCGCGACGGGATGGGTCGGCCCGGGGCCAACATGATCCGGCACACCACTCGCTACACCGTCGACAGGACAACCCTCGACGTGCTGCGCGAGATGCGGGACCGGCTCGGACTCCATGGACGCCAGGGCTTTCGCGACCACTCCCTGGGGGCCAGCGGCCTGCCCGAGACCGAGGACCAGTTCTTCATGGGTGACCTCCACGACCACTGGCAGTACGTGGTCCCAAACGGCTACCAGTTCTCGGTGGGTGACGAGTTCGGGCGGGTCCTCGTCCCCGACGAGTACGACCTCGAGCAGAACCTGCAGCGCATCCACGACGCGCGGCGGATGGCGGACTGGGTCATCGTGTCGATGCACAACCACGAGCAGGGCGTGACCGTCGACCTGCCTTCCGACGTGGCCGTGCGGTTCGCCCACGAGGCGATCGACGCGGGCGCCGATGTCTTTCACGGGCACGGTCCCCACCGCGACCGCGGCATCGAGATCTACAAGGGGAAGCCGATCTTCTACAGCATCGGCCACTTCATCGTGCAGAACGAGACCGTGGCTCGCATGCCGCTGGACAACATCGTCAGGCAGGGCCTGGACCGATGGGAGTCCACTCCCGCCGACTTCTTCGACTCGCGCTCCGGACGGGAGTGGATGGGCGAGTGGAGCAGCCACGGGACCAACCCTGCGGCCTGGCGGGACATCGTCGCTCTCGTCGAGTTCGAGGGCGGGGAGCTGGTCCGCGTGGAGCTGGTGCCCATCGACCTCGGCTTCCGGCGCCCGAGGTCCCAGCGCGGTCGACCGGTGCTGGCCCATGGCGACACGGCCCGTGAGGTGCTCGAGCACTTCCAGCGGCTCTCCACGCCCTACGGGACGCAGATCGACAGCGACGGGACCAGGGGTCGGGTCAGGCTCGAGCCGACCGAGTCCTCAGACAGGACGGGTGGGCCGTGAACAGTGAACAGCGCCTGGCGGCGTACATCGTCGAGGCGACCTCGTCGGGCCTTGATCCCGAGGCCGTCACCCGCGCGCACACCACGATCGCCGACACCGTCGGTGTCGCACTGGCAGGGTCGACCACGCAGACGGCGCGCACTGCACTCGAGCAGCTCAGGCTCGGGGGCGACCTGCATGAGTCAGCGCCCGGGCGGTTGGTCGGTCTCTCCGAACGGGCCAGCTGGGCCTCGGCGGCGCTCTACAACGGCACCGCGGCGCATGCTCTCGACTACGACGACGCCTCCCGACCCAGCAACGCCCATCTCAGCTGCAGCATCGTGGCCGCCCTGCTCAGCGTCTGTCCAGACGACGAGCTGTTCTCCGAGGAGTTCGTGACCGCCTACCTGCTCGGCTACGAGGTCGGCGCAAAGCTGGGCCGGGTCCTGCCCAAGGGGCGACGGGGTCCGGCATGGCATCCGACCGGTGTCCTGGGCCCGATCGCGTGTGCTGCGGCGGTCGCGCGGCTGCTGCACCTGGACCACGCGCAGGTGGTGCACGCGCTGGGCATCGCAGCCACGACCTCCAGTGGGCTGCGCGCCAACTTCGGTTCCATGACCAAGCCTTTCCACGCGGGCCACTCCGCGAGGTCCGGGGTCACGGCTGCCACGCTCGCCCTGGCCGGCTTCGAGTCGTCGGGCGCGGTGCTCGACGCCGAGACAGGGTTCTTCCGGGCCTTCGGGACCCAGTCTCCGTCGGTCGTCGCCGCCGAAGCAGACCGAGCCATCGGGGCGTTCGGCGACCCGTGGGAGATCTGCACCGACATGGGCGCCTTGGTCAAGTTCTACCCCGCGTGCGCCCAGACCCACCCGGGGATCGAGGCCGCCCAGCTGGTGCGTGAACGCCTGGAGGGCGACGAGGTGGCCACGGTCTACGTGGGCGTCAGCCAGCACACGCCCGCCACCCTGACCTACCACCGGCCGACCACGGGGCTACAGGGCAAGTTCAGCATGGAGTACGTCGTGGCGCTGGCTCTCGCCGGACGGCCTGTGGTGATCGACTCGTTCACGGACGAGGCAGTGGCGGACCCCGAGCTGCGGGACCTGATGCAGCTCGTGACGGTGCGGGTCGACCCGCGGGTCGAGGCGAGCCCCGAGTCGGCAGCCGTGGTCGGGGTCGTGACCCGCTCCGGTCGCACTCTCGAGGAGCTCGTGGAGTTCCCGAAGGGCAACGGTCGGCGCTGGCTCTCTCTCCGCGACCAGCGTGACAAGTTCCGGGACACGGCGGGACGCGTCCTGTCGGTTGCAGCGGCCGACGAGCTGTTCGCGCTTCTCACGGTCCGTGGCCCTGGCCGCCCGGAGATCGCCGAGTACCTCCAGGTCGGCGACGCGTACCGGCGCCGGGACGGCCACCCCGACTCCTCCGGGCCGGGGCGTCCTCGGCTGTGACCGCGAGCGCGCGCGCCGACCTGGCTTCGGCGCCGGTCCAGCGGTCCGGCGCTGTGGACCGGGTCCCGCACGACCTCTTCGTCGACGGCACCTGGCGGCCCGCCTCCGGAGGCACGATGGAGGTCGTCAACCCGGCCACCGAGCTCGGCATCGCCGCGGTCTCCGACGCCGACGGCGTCGACGCCCAGGCAGCCCTGCGGGCTGCCGCGGAGGCGCAGCCGGCCTGGGCCGGCAGCGCTGCGAGGACGCGTTCGGACATCCTCTACCGCGTCCATGGCCTGATGGCGGCCCGGACCGACCTACTGGCCGAGGTGATGACCCTCGAGATGGGCAAGCCTCTTGCCCAGGCACGAAGCGAGGTCGCCTACGCGGCGGACCTGATCCGGTGGTTCGCCGAGGAGGCGGTCCGTATCGACGGCGGATACGCGCACCGTCCCGACGGTGCGGCGCGCAACCTCGTCCTGAAGCAGCCCGTGGGTCCCTGTCTGCTGATCGTGCCGTGGAACTTCCCTCTTGCCATGGGTGCACGCAAGATCGGCCCGGCGCTCGCGGCCGGCTGCACCTGCATCCTGAAGCCCGCACCTCAGACACCGCTGTCGTCCCTGGCGCTCGGCCAGCTGTTCGCCGAGGCCGGGCTGCCCGCCGGCGTGCTGAACGTGTTGCCCACCAGCCGAGCCGGCGAGATCGTGCCACCGATGCTGGAGAGCGGCGTGATCCGCAAGCTGTCGTTCACAGGTTCGACCCAGGTTGGCAGGCTCCTCCTCACGCAAGCGGCGCGACAGGTCCTCCGCACGTCGATGGAGCTCGGGGGCAACGCGCCGTTCCTGGTGCTCGACGACGCCGACCTCGACGTCGCGGTGGAGGCAGCCTTCGAAGCCAAGATGCGCAACATGGGCGAGGCCTGCACCGCCGCCAATCGTTTCTTGGTACACGCCAGCGTGGCCGAGGAGTTCGGGGCCAGGCTGGGTGACCGGATGCGGGCGCTCACGGTCGGCGACGGGATGGACGAAGGCGTCGATGTCGGGCCGCTGATCGACGCGGCGGCTCGAGAGAAGGTGCTGGGCCTCGTGGCGGATGCGCTGGATCGCGGCGCCACCAGGGTCACGGGAGGCCGGGCCCTGGCCGGGGCCGGCTACTTCGTCGAGCCCACGGTGCTCACCGAGGTGGTGGCGGGCTCCGCACTGACCAGCGCCGAGATATTCGGCCCGGTGGCGGCGATCGAGACCTTCACCGACGTCGAGGCCGCCGTCGCCCGCGCCAACGACACCGACTGGGGCTTGGCCGGCTACGTGATGACCCGAGACCTGGACCGCGCGCTCGAGGTCAGCGAACGGCTGGAAGTCGGCATGGTCGGGCTCAACACCGGCATCGTGTCGACCCCGTCCGCGCCGTTCGGTGGTATCAAACAGTCCGGTCTGGGCCGCGAGGGTGGCCGCCTCGGTATCGAGGAGTACTTGGAGACCAAGTACGTCTCGGTGCCGGTGCGGCGTCGTTCAGGGTCAGGAGGTTCGTGGTGACCAGCAGCGTCTCTCCGGTCGTCTGGGCGGTGACTGCGGCGGTCCTCGTCTCGATGGTGGCGCTCGACCTGGCCGTGATGGCGCGCCGGTCCGAGCCGGTGACCCTGGGTTCCTCCCTGCGCTGGGTCGGCCTCTATGTCGGGCTCGCCGTGGCTTTCGGAATCGGTCTGGTCCTTGTCGACGGGCAAGCGGGCTCGGAGTTCTTCGCCGGCTATCTCACAGTACAGCCTGAGCGTGGACAACCTTTTCGTCTTCATGCTGATCATGGCCAAGTTCCAAGTACCCCTGGCGGCGCAGGAC
>Ga0075365_10001280_pt1 | contig 11177 bp, 9 predicted proteins | sample EndMetdeltDD1765_FD_71387 | JGI IMG/M metagenome (GOLD analysis project Ga0075365, IMG submission 71387) | Populus endosphere microbial communities from Tennessee, USA - Endosphere MetaG P. deltoides DD176-5 | ecosystem: Host-associated > Plants > Roots > Endosphere | place: USA: Tennessee... | reverse complement strand
CGGACGGTGACGCCGGCGATCGTCGACCAGGTCGCGGCGGCCCTGGTCGAGCGGGGCCTGGACGTGGCCCGCGACGTCGGCCAGTCGCACGTCCGGTGCGACCTCGCCCTGCGCCGGCCCGGCAGCACGTCGTACGACGTCGCGGTGCTGGTCGACCACCCGGCGCGGCTGGACGGCGCGCCGGCCGACGAGCGCCGGATCACCCGGCCCGCGACGCTCGCGGCGGCGGGCTGGCGGGTCGAGCAGGTCGTGGCGACGCAGTGGCTGGAGCGCCCGGACGCGGTCGTCGACCGGCTGGTGGCGGCGGTCGGGGCGACGCCGGCCTAGCGACCGCAGTCCTCGCACTCGCGCGCGGGCACCCGGGCCAGCGCCGCGGCCAGGGCGTCGAGCACGACGGGCTTGCTGAGGTAGTCGTCCATCCCGGCGTCCAGGAACCGCTCCCGGTCCCCGCCGAGGGCGTTCGCGGTCAGCGCGACCAGCCAGGGCCGGTCCTCGCGGTCCTGCTCCCGGATCAGCGCGGCGGCGCGCAGCCCGTCCATGACCGGCATCTGGATGTCCATCAGCACCACGTCGAACGAGCCGGCCCGGACCGCGTCGACGGCCTGCTGGCCGTTGACCACGACCGACGGGACGATGCCGAGCCGGTCGAGCATCCGGGTGACGACCTTGCGGTTGACCGGGTCGTCCTCGACGACCAGGACCGCGAGCCCGGCGGCGGGCTCGGGCCGGGAGGCGGGCTCGTCCGGCTCCGGGGCCGGGTCGGTGTCCACGGTGCCGGCGCCGTGCACCATCCGGATCTCCACCCGGGTGCCGCGCCCGACCTCGGAGGTCATCTCGATCCGACCGCCCATCGCCTCGACCAGGCGGCGCGAGATGGCCAGGCCCAGCCCGGTGCCGCCGTGCTCGCGGGTGCTCGAGGCGTCGCCGCGCACGAAGGAGCGGAACAGCTCGGGCACCTGCTCCTGCTGGACGCCGATGCCGGTGTCGAGGACCGTGGTCACGACCTCGTGCCGTCCGTCGGGCAGCGCGTGGGCCTCGCAGTGGATCTGGACCGAGCCCTCCTGGGTGAACTTCACGGCGTTGCCGATGACGTTGACCAGCACCTGGCGCAGCCGCGTGGTGTCGCCGCGCAGGCTCGCCGGCAGGTCGGGGGCGCACCGCAGCCACAGGTCGATCTCGCGCGCGTGCGCGCCGGCGGCGAACATGGCGACCGTCTCGTCGAGCAGGCCGCGCATGGAGAACGGCTCCTCGGCGTACGCCATCTGGCCCGACTCGAGGCTGGAGTAGTCGAGGACGTCGTTGATGAGGGCCAGCAGGTGGCTGCCGCTGCGGTGGGCGGTCTGCACGAAGTCGCGCTGCTCGTCGTCGAGGCGGGTGAGCAGCAGCAGGTCGGTGAGGCCCAGGACGGCGTTGAGCGGCGTGCGGATCTCGTGGCTCATGGTCGCCAGGAAGGTGGTCTTCTCCTGCGCGGCCAGCTCCGCGGCGCGGCGGGCCGAGGCGTGCAGCTCCTCCAGCTCGTGCCGCTCGGTGACGTCGGTCATCACCGCGAAGTAGCCCTCGGTCCTGCCGTCGGGCGCGTGCATGGGCGAGGCGTCCAGGCTCAGCCAGGACTCGCGCCCGTCGGCCGCGTGCAGGGCGATCTCGATCTGCAGCCGCTCGCCGGCGTCCATCGACTCGCGCAGCCGCTCGACCGCGCGCGGATCGGTGGCCGGGCCCTGGAGGAACTCCAGCGCGTGCCGGCCCTTCAGCTGCGCGAGGCTCCAGCCCGAGGCGCGCTCGAAGGCGTCGTTGACCCACAGGATGAGGCCGTCCTCGTCGGTCGCCGCGAGCGCGCTGTCCGCGGCCCGGACGACCCGCGAGTAGAAGGACAGGTCGTCGTTGACCTCGCGCAGCTCCTCCAGTGCCTGCTCACGGTGGCGGTTGACGCGCACGAGCAACCATGCGCCGAGCGCCGAGGCGGTGATGGCGGCGACCAGGATCAGCACGAGCAGGACCAGCAGCCACCTCAGGTCGTGGACCAGCTCACCGTCGATGGGGTCCGGGTCGGCCGCGAACTCCCGCTCGTGGGCCTGCACGTCGACGAAGAGCTCGTGGCCCAGCAGCACGCTGGAGCAGACGAGCGCCAACCCCGCGACGCCGCAGCCGATCGCCACCCACTGCCAGCGGCGCGGGGCACCGCTGACCGGGCGCAGGAGGGCAGGCAGGCGGCCGAGCATGGCAGCAACGATGTCAGGTCGGGAGCAAGCAAGACCCAAGAACCGGTGTGGATTTCATCAAGGTGCCCATCACGGTGGACCCCGCCGGGCTCAGGCGGCGCTCTCCACGCGGTAGCCGACGCCGCGCACCGTGGCGATCGGGTCCGGCGACCCGGGGGCCCCGCGGAGCTTGCGGCGCAGGTTGCCGATGTGGACGTCGACGACCCGCAGGTCGCCGTGCAGGTGGCCCCACACGTCCTCGTGGAGCTCGGCGCGGGTGAAGACCCGCTGGGGGGCGGAGGTCAGGGCGTTGAGCAGGTCGAACTCGATGCGGGTGAGCTGGACCGGCTCCCCGCAGACCCGGACCTCGCGGGCCGAGACGTCCACCTCGACGCCGGCGACCGCCCGGACCTCCTCCAGGCGCGGCGCCCGCGGCCGGCGGCGTACGGCGCCGATGCGGGCCGCGAGCTCGGCGGGCGAGTAGGGCTTCGTCACGTAGTCGTCCGCGCCGAGCCGGAAGCCGATGACCTTCTCGACCTCCGAGCCGTGGGCGGTGACCATCACGACGTGGGCGTCGGTGAACGTGCGCAGCCGCCGGCACACCTCGAAGCCGTCCATGCCCGGCAGGGCCACGTCGATGAGCACCAGGTCGTAGTCGTGGACCCGGGCGGCGTCGAGGCCGCGCTCGCCGCTCGTGGCGTGGTGCACCTCGAAGCCGCTCTGCTCCAGGATCCGCCGCGAGAGCCGCGCGAACTCCTCGGCGTCCTCGACCACCAGCGCGACGGGCCGGCCGGGCGCGGGCCGGCGGGAGCGGGTGGCGAGGGCGGTCAGGACGGGGGACGGCATGGACGGATCATCGGCAGGCCCCCGGCGGGCTTGACGAAAACGGCCCCAGCGCGGCGATCTTGTGCTCCAGCAGCCGCCGCTCGCGCTCGTTGCCGCACAGCGCGACCGCCGCCGCCAGCTCCTCGCGGGCCTCGGCGGCGCGGCCCAGCCGGGTCAGCAGCTCGCCCCGCACGCTCGGGAGCAGGTGCGAGCCGGCGAGGCCACCGCTCGCCACGAGCTCGTCGACGGCGCCCAGTCCCGCGCCCGGCCCCTGCGCCATGGCAAGCGCGACCGCCCGGTTCAGGGCCACGACCGGCGACGGGGCCAGCCGGCCCAGCGCCTCGTAGAGCAGCACCACCCGCTCCCAGTCGGTGGCGGCCACCGACGGCGCCACCGCGTGGCACTCGGCGATGGCTGCCTGGACGCCGTACGCGCCGAGGCCCCGGCCGACCCGGCCCGCCTGCTCCAGGGCCGCACGGCCGCGCCGGATCGCGCTCCGGTCCCAGCGGCGCCGATCCTGGTCCTCGAGGAGCACGGGGTCGCCGGCCGGGTCGAGGCGGGCCGGGAACCGGGCCGCCGTGAGCTCCAGCAGCGCGAGCAGCCCGTGCGTCTCCGGCTCGTCGGGCACCAGCCGGGCCAGCACCCGCGCCAGCCGGACCGCCTCGCCCGCGAGGTCGACCCGGATCAGGTCCCGGCCGGACGAGGCGGTCGAGCCCTCGGTGAACACGACGTACAGCACGCTCAGCACCGGCCCGAGGCGCTCGCGCCGCTCGTCGGCCGGGGGGACGGCGAGCGGCACCCGGGCCGCCGCGAGCGTCTTCTTGGCCCGGGTGATCCGGGCCTGCACCGTCGCGGTGGGGACCAGGAAGGCCCGCGCGATCTCGTCGCTGGTCAGCCCGCCGAGCACGCGCAGCGTGAGCGCCACCTGCGACTGCGGCGACAGCGCCGGGTGGCAGGAGGTGAACATCAGCGCGAGCACGTCGTCCTCGATCCGGTCCGGGTCCCACAGCAGGTCGGACCCGTCCGGCTCGGGCCCGGGCTCGCGGGCCAGGACGGCGTACCGCTCGTCGCGGGCCGCGCGCCGGCGGAACGCGTCGATCGCGCGCCGCCGGCCGACGGTGAGCAGCCAGCCCGCCGGGTTCGCCGGTACGCCGTCGCGCGGCCAGCCCACCAGCGCCTCGGCCAGCGCCTCCTGGGCCAGGTCCTCGGCCAGCGCGAAGTCGCCGGTGTAGCGGGCCAGGGTGCCGACGATGTGGGCGGACTCGATCCGCCACACCGCCGCCACCGCCTCGCGCCCGGTGCCCGCCGCGCTCACAGCTGGCCGTTCGCCTCCCGCCAGGCCCGCTCGCGCAGCACGTACTCGTTGTCCTGGGGGAACTCCTCGATGCTCGGCACCCGGCGGATCTCGGTCTTGATCCCGGGGCCGGTCATCGGCATCCGCTTGGCCCACTCCACGGCCTCCTCCCGCGAGGCGACGTCGAGGATGTAGTAGCCGCCGAACAGCTCCTTGGTCTCGCCGTACGGCCCGTCGGTGACGATCGGCGGCTGCGAGGAGTAGTCGACGACGACGCCGTTGGCCGCGTCGTCGAGCCCCTCGGCGGCGAGCAGCACGCCGGCGTTGATGAGCTCGTCGTTGAAGCGGCCCATCGTCTCCAGCATCTCGGAGAAGTCGACGTCGGCGAAGCGCGCGTAGGCCTCGTCGCTGGCCCGCATGATCAGCATGTACTTCATGGTGTGCTCCTCAGGGTTCCGGGTCCCGGTGGGACCCTCTCACCCCGTGGTCGAACGGGGAACGCCCCGATCGACACCGCCCGCGGAGAATCTCTCAGAGTCCCGCGAGGATGCCGGCCGCACGCTCGGCGGCGGCCCGGTCGACGTCGAGGTGGGTGACCAGGCGCACGGCCGTGGGCCCGACGGCCGAGACCAGCACCCCGGCCTCCCGCGCCCGCTCGACGTACGACGCGGCGTCGGGGCGCTCGACCACCACGATGTTGGTGTCGACCGCCGCCGGGTCGCCGCCGCACGCCTCGGCCAGCAGCCGGGCGTGCGCGTGGTCGTCGGCGAGCCGCTCGACGTGGTGCTCGAGCGCGTGCAGGCCGGCGGCGGCCAGGATGCCGACCTGCCGCATCCCGCCGCCGAGCCGCTTGCGCCGGACCCGGGCCTCGGCGACCGCGTCGGCCGAGCCGACCATCAGCGAGCCGACCGGGGCGCCCAGGCCCTTGGAGAGGCAGACCGCCAGCACGTCGGCGATCGCGCCGTACTCGCGCAGGGGGGTGCCGGTCGCGACGTGCGCGTTCCACACGCGCGCGCCGTCCATGTGCACCTTCGCCCCGGCCGCGGTGGCGAACTCGCGCAGCTCCTGCAGGTCGGTCAGCCCGAGCACCGCTCCCCCGGCGAAGTTGTGCGTGTTCTCCACCGCGATCGCCGCCGTCGGGACGAAGTAGGGGCCCATGTCGGGGGCGAAGAGACGTCGTACGGCGGCCAGGTCGACCTGCCCGCGCGGGTGCTCCCAGGTGCGGGTCGTCAGCCCGGAGTACGCCGCGTGCGCGCCCAGCTCGGCTCGCACGATGTGGGCCCGCGACTCGCAGAGCACCTCCTGGCCGGGCTCGACCACCGAGCGGACCGCGAGCACGTTGGCCATCGAGCCGGTGGGGGTGAACAGCGCCGCCTCGTGGCCGAACAGGTCGGCGACCCGCTCCTCCAGGGCGCGGACGGTCGGGTCCTCGCCGTACACGTCGTCGCCGACCTCGGCGCGCGCCATGGCGGCACGCATCGCCTCGGTGGGCCTGGTGAGGGTGTCGGAGCGGAGGTCGATCACTTGCTCTGGCGCAGCATGTCGGCGACCAGGAACGCCAGCTCCAGCGACTGGACCCGGTTGAGCCGCGGGTCGCAGACCGACTCGTAGCGGTTGCCGAGGTCGACCTCGGCCAGCTCCTCGCCGCCGCCGACGCACTCGGTGACGTCGTCGCCGGTCAGCTCGACGTGCAGGCCGCCCGGCCAGGTGCCGAGCGCACGGTGCACGTCGAAGAAGCCCTGCACCTCGTCGATGACGTCGTCGAAGCGGCGGGTCTTGTAGCCCGAGCTCGCCTCGAAGGTGTTGCCGTGCATCGGGTCGCAGATCCAGGCCACCTGCAGGCCCTCGGCGGTGACCTTCTCGATCAGCGACGGCAGGCCGTCGCGGATCCTGCCGGCGCCGAAGCGGGTGATGAAGGTGAGCCGGCCGGCCTCGTTGGCCGGGTTCAGCTTCGCGGCCAGGGCCAGCGCGTCGTCGGGCGAGGTGGTCGGGCCGAGCTTGACGCCGATCGGGTTCTGGATGTGGCTGAGCAGCTCGACGTGGGCCCCGGCGAGCTGGCGGGTGCGCTCGCCGATCCACAGGAAGTGGCCGGAGACGTCGTACGGCAGCTGGGTGCGGGAGTCGATGCGGGTCAGGGCGTGCTCGTACTCCAGGACCAGCGCCTCGTGGCTGGAGTGGAAGTCGACGCGGTGGAACTCGTCGGGGTCGGCGCCGATCGCCTTCATGAAGGTCAGGGCCCGCTCGATCTCGTGGGCCATCGCCTCGTACTGCTGGCCGAACGGCGAGGTCTTCACGAAGTCGGTGTTCCAGGTGTGCACCTGGCGCAGGTCGGCGTACCCGCCGGTGACGAAGGCGCGCACCAGGTTCAGGGTCGCGGCCGAGGAGTTGTAGACGTCGACGAGGCGCTGCGGGTCGGGGACCCGGGCGGCCTCGGTGAACTCGAAGCCGTTGACCGCGTCGCCGCGGTAGGCCGGGAGGGTGACGCCGTCGCGGGTCTCCAGGTCGCTGGAGCGCGGCTTGGCGTACTGCCCGGCGATCCGGCCCAGCTTGACCACCGGCACGGAGGCGGCGTAGGTCAGCACGACCGCCATCTGCAGCAGCACCCGCAGCTTGTTGCGGACGTTGTCGGCGGTGACGCCGGCGAAGGTCTCGGCGCAGTCGCCGCCCTGCAGGATGAACGCCTCGCCGCGGGTGACCGCGGCGATCTTGTCCTTCAGCTCGTCGCACTCACCGGCGAAGACGAGCGGCGGCATGGTCCGCAGCCGGTCGCTGGCGGCGTCGACGGCCGCCCGGTCCGGGTAGGTCGGCTGCTGGGCCGGGCCGAGGGCGTGCAGGTCGGACAGCGAGGGGATGGTGCTCACCCCTGAAGGGTACGGCGGCCCGCGGCCCCCGCCCGATTCGCCGGGGAGCGGTGAGACTCAGTCCTCGAGGTGCTCGATGTCGCGGAAGCCGGTCTTCTTGGCCCGGATGCCGCGGTTGGTCAGCCAGGTGAAGACCCAGAGCACCAGGCCGAGCGCGAGCAGCCCGCCCGCGACCTGGTACTGCACCCAGTCGTCGCGGTCGCGGGCCCAGGGCCCGACCAGCGCGAGGCAGGCCGCCCCGGCCACGTAGGGCGCCCAGGTCGGCGCCGTGAACGCCCCGGTGGGGTCGCGGCGCAGCACGATGCAGGCGATGTTGACCACCGCGAAGACGCACAGCAGCAGCAGCGCGGTGGTCCCGGAGAGCGCCTTGATGATCGAGGTGTCGGCGAGGAAGGTGACCGCGATGATCAGGCCGAGGGCCATCAGGGTCGAGAACACGATGCCGACCCACGGCGTACGACGGCCCGGGAGCACCTTGCCGAGGGTGCGCGGCAGCACGTCCTGGTTGGCCAGGCCGTAGAGGAGCCGGCTGGCCATCAGCATGTTGATGAGGGCGGTGTTGGCCACGGCGATGACGGTGAGGAACGGGAAGATCTTGTCGATCGGCAGGTTCGGGGCGCCGATGGAGACCACGTTGAGCAGGACCTTGCCCTCCTCGGCGACCACGCTCTCGATGTCGCCCTCGGGGATGACCGCGACCACCGAGATGGAGACCAGCACGTAGAAGATCACCGCGATGCCGAGGCCGGTGAGCATGATCCGCGGGAAGGTCCGCTCGGGGTCCTGGGTCTCCTCGACCATGTTCACCGAGTCCTCGAAGCCGACCATCGCGAAGAACGCGATCGCGGTCGCGACGGTGACGGCCAGGAAGATCCCGCGCTCGGAGCCGGACTCGAAGACCACGACCCGGCCGAGGTCGCCGTCGCCGCGCCCGATGACCACGAAGCCGATCACGATGACGATGACCAGGGCGGCCATCTCGACCAGGGTCAGGAAGACGTTGAACTTCACGCTCTCCCCCACGCCGCGGAGGTTGATGAGCGCCAGCAGGACCATGAAGGCCATCGCGACCACGGTGATCGCGGTGTTGCTGTCGACCGGGATGCCGCCGATCCCGACGGAGTCCAGCCCGGTGAGCAGGTTGGTGGCCAGCAGGTTGGAGGCGGTCGAGGCGCTGGTGATGCCCGAGCAGATGACGGCGAAGGCGACCAGGAACGTGACGAAGTGGATGCCGAACGCCTTGTGCGTGTAGAGCGCGGCCCCGGCGGCCTGGGGATACTTGGTCACCAGCTCCAGGTACGACAGCGCGGTCAGCGTCGCGACCGCGAAGGCCACCAGGAACGGCACCCACACGATCCCGCCGACCTCGAGCGCCATCTCGCCGGTGACGGCGTAGATGCCGGCGCCGAGGATGTCGCCGATGATGAAGAGCAGCAGGAGCTTGGGACCCATCACCCGCTTCAGGTCGGGCTCGGGACCGTTCACGTCGACGTGGTCGCTGCTGGTGGCCGTCATGGGTTGACCAGTTGCCCTCACCCGAGGGGGCGAAACCTTCCGGACGTTGCTCGTCCGCGCCTGATGAGACATTCTTGTCTCATCTGATCCATCACTGTCTTGAAGAGGTCCGTCGTGCCCACCCGCGACCAGCTGCTCGACGGCGCCCTGCGCCACCTGAACGCCCATCCGGCCACCTCGATGTCCGAGGTCGCCCGCACCATCGGCGTCGGCCGGGCCACCCTGCACCGGCACTTCGCCACCCGGGCCGAGCTCGTGCGCGCCATCGCCGAGCGCAGCATGGACCGCTGGGAGGCGACCCAGGCGGCCACCGGGGTGCTCGCCGCGGCCGCCTCGGACGACCCCGACGTGGTGACCCGCTGCCTGCGCGGCATGCTGGCCGCGCTGGCCCGCGACGCCGAGGACTTCGCCTTCGTGCTGACCGACGACTCGCTCGTCCAGGACCCCGACCTGTCGGCCCGGATGGGCGCGCTCCAGGCCGTCGAGGTGGAGCTGATGGCCGCCGGACAGCGCACGGGCGTGCTGCGCACCGACGTGCCCCCGACCTGGCTCAGCCACCTGGTCTACGGCGTGATGGTCGCGGTCCGCGAGGCGCTCCGGGCCGGCGACCTGGCACCGCGCACGGCGACCGACGTCGTCGTGAGCAGCTTCCTGCGCGGGGCCTCGGCATGAGCCCCGGTCCGCGCCGCTGGGCCGCGCTCGCCGTCCTGTGCACCAGCCTGCTCGTGGTCGTCATGGACATGACCATCCTCAGCCTCGCCCTGCCCGCCATCGCCGCCGACCTGCGGCCGGGCGCGGTCGAGCAGCTGTGGATGGTCGACGTCTACGCGCTGGTCCTGGCCGGCCTGCTGGTGACCGCGAGCGCCCTGGGCGACCGGTGGGGCCGGCGCCGGATGCTGGTCGCCGGCTTCGTGACCTTCGCCGCGGCCTCGGCCGGCGTCCTGGTGGTCGACAGCCCCGCCGGGGTGATCGCGGTCCGCGCCCTCCTCGGCGTGGGCGGTGCGATGATCATGCCCTCGACGCTCTCGATGGTCCGCTCGCTCTTCACCGACCCGCGGGAGCGGGCGGTCGCCCTCGGCTGGTGGGGCGCCACCGCCGCGGTCGGGTCGGCGCTCGGCCCCATCATCGGCGGCGCGCTGCTGGAGGCGTTCAGCTGGCACTCCGCGTTCCTGGTCAACGTCCCGGTGATGGTGGTGGCGGTCGTGGCCGCGCTCCTGCTCCTCCCCGAGAGCCGCTCCGAGCGGCCCGGCACCCTCGACCCGCTCGCCACCGTGCTGTCGGTGCTGGGGATGGTCGCGTTCGTCTACGCGATCAAGCACACCGGAGAGCACGGCCCCGACGCCCCGGGCGCCGCCAGCGCGCTCGTCGCCGTGGTCGGCCTGACCCTCTTCGTCCGGCGCTGCCTGGCCCAGCCCGACCCGGTGCTGGAGGTCCGGCTCTTCCGCAGCCGCGCCTTCACCGCCGGGACGCTCACCGCGCTGTGCACCAGCACCGCCTCGATCGCCGCGCTGCTGCTGCTCAGCCAGTGGCTGCAGCTGGTGCGCGGGTGGTCGCCCCTGGAGTCGGGCCTCGCCCTGCTGCCGACCGCGGCCGCCGGCGTCGCCTGCTCCCTGCTCGCGCCCGCGCTCGCCGCCCGGGTCGGGGCCCGGCCGGTGCTGGCCGGCGGGCTCGCCGTCGGCGGGCTGGGCTTCCTGCTGGTGTTCCTGCTCCCCGAGCCCCTGTCGTACGCCGGCGTCGCGGCCGCCCTGGTCCTGGTCGGTGCCGGCAGCGGATCGCTGGCCGTCGCCTCCGCCGCGATCATGTCCAGCGCGCCCGCGTCGAAGGCCGGCAGCGCGGCGGCCATCGAGGAGTCCAGCTACGAGATCGGCGGGGTCCTCGGCGTCGCCGTCCTCGGCAGCCTGGCCGCCGCGGTCTACCGGGAGGGACTGGCCACCAGCACCCTCGCCGCCCTCGACCCGGCGGCGGCCGCGGCCACCCGCGACTCCCTGGGTGGCGCGCTGGAGGTGGCGCGCACGGCGGGCCCGGGCCTGGCGGCGGAGGCCACCGCGGCCTTCACCCACTCCCTGTCGTACGCCGGGCTGGCCGGCGGGCTGCTGATGCTGGCCGCCGCGGCCCTGGTCTGGTGGCTGACCCCCCACGACCTGGACGTCTCGGCCGGGCACTGAGCTAGCCGAAGAAGACCCGCGCCTCGGCGTACTCCTCGGGGCTGACGAGCTTCAGCGCGCCCGTGCCCTCGATCAGCGGGAGCCGGACGATCCGGGTGCCCTGCAGCGCCATCATGGTCCCGAAGTCCCCGTCGGCGACCGCGTCGATCGCCTGCAGCCCGAAGCGGGTGGCCAGCCAGCGGTCGAAGGCGGTGGGGGTGCCGCCGCGCTGGACGTGACCGAGGACGACGGTGCGCGCCTCCTTGCCGGTGCGGTGCTCGATCTCGGAGGCCAGCCGGTCGCCGATGCCGCCGAGCCGGACGTGGCCGAAGGCGTCGACCTC
>Ga0075365_10001279_pt1 | contig 11184 bp, 9 predicted proteins | sample EndMetdeltDD1765_FD_71387 | JGI IMG/M metagenome (GOLD analysis project Ga0075365, IMG submission 71387) | Populus endosphere microbial communities from Tennessee, USA - Endosphere MetaG P. deltoides DD176-5 | ecosystem: Host-associated > Plants > Roots > Endosphere | place: USA: Tennessee... | reverse complement strand
TATCTCGCCGACGGTGCCTTCGACGACGTCGCTGACATCCGGTTGCTCGACACGAGAATCAAGTGAGCTGCGGCAGCTGAATCAGCGGGAAGCGTTCGTCCGTACCTCGTCGGCACTGGTCTCCGCTTCGCTTCGACTGCTGCCTTCTGCGGCTGCTCGCTAGCGCTCCCGACGCCGCGGATCCCGGTTCAGGCAATCAGCGGGAACCGTTCGTCGTCCAATGGGCCGCCGACGACGAGGTCGTTCTGCTCGAACGGCGGCGAGTGCAGCCACGGTCGCAGCGCGAACGTCGCGTCGTCGCCTACGTAACGCATGCTCACGGCGCGGCGGCGACCGTTGGTCAAGCCGGCTGTACCCGGGGCCGCGTGGAGGATGCGGTACGAGAAGGCGATGACGTCGCCGGGCTGCACGTCGAAGCTCACGATGCGGTGCTTGGCCCGTTCGGATTCGATGTCGGGGACGAGCTCGTACCCGCTCGCGGGTGACGAGTAGGCGGTGCTGTCGACGAACTTGCGAGGTACGAAGCTGCGTCCCCACCGGTGCGATCCGACCAGGAACTCGACCCCGGCGGCGGCCGGGACGGGATCGAGCGAGATCCAGAAGCTGACGTTCATGTCGCCGTCGACGCAGTAGTAGGGCTGGTCGTGGTGCCATGGCGTGATCTCGTTCGTGCCCGGCTCCTTGACGAGGACGTGCTCGTGGAAGAAGCGCACGGAGTTGCTGCGCATCAACTGCCTGGCCATCTCCGGCAGCGACGACTCGAGCGCGACCCGACGGTAGGCGTCGATGCGCGGCCATGTCACGTAGTCACCGAAGAAGCGGCCGCCCGTGTCGCTCGGCGTGTAGTCGCTGGCCCATTCGCTGGGGTGCGCGAGGTTCTCCTCGACACCGGCCGCCAATGCTTCCAGATCATCGGGTCCGACCGCGTTGCGGAGCAACGTCACGCCGTCGCTCTGGTACTCGGCAATCGTCGCTTCAGGGACCAGCTCGGAGGAGGTGTGCGAGACGCCCATGGATGCATCCTACGATGCGCTGATGGGGACCGATCCAGAGTTTCCGAACGCCGCCGTCGTCTCGGCGCGCTGGGTGGAGTGGCGCCGCCGAACCGACGTCGAGGCCTACGACGCGCGCTTCGAGCGGATGGCCGCGGCCGGCCAGAACGTGCACGGCGAGGCCGATTTCATCGCATCGTTCGCGCCGACGAGCATCCTCGACGCCGGCTGCGGGACGGGCCGGATCGCGATCGAGTTGACCCGGCGCGGGTTCGACGTGGTCGGCGTCGACCTCGACGCCGACATGGTCGCCCACGCCGTGCGCAAGGCGCCCGACAACGCGTGGATCGTCGACGATCTCGCCCGGATGCAGCTCGACCGGCGCTTCGACATGATCTCGATGCCGGGCAACGTGATGATCTTCTGCGACCCCGGCGACCGGCGACTGATCGTGCACAACCTGGCCCAGCACCTCCTCCCGGGTGGGCTGCTGATCGCCGGGTTCTCGCTCGAGGCCGGCGGCTACTCACTCGCCGAGTGGGACACCCATTGCGCGGCCAGCGGGCTCGAGTTGGAGGAGCGCTACGCCACGTGGGACCGGGCTCCCTTCGTCCAGGGCGGCGACTACCACGTCTCTGTCCACCGCCGCATCGAGCGGTTCACCGTCCACGACCTGATCGCCGAAGCCCGCGACGGCATCGTTCGGATGACGCCCGCCGAGGTCGCCGCGGCGATCGCCGACGACCCGACGACCGTTGTCGTCGACACCCGCCAACAGACCGATCGCGATCGGAAGGGACACGTGCCCGGCAGCGTTCACATCCCGCGCACGGTGTTGGAGTGGCGGGTCGATCCGGCCAGCGGCTACTCCGACGAGCGCGTGGCCGGCTTCGACCGGCGGATCGTGCTGTACTGCAACGACGGCTACTCGTCGAGCCTGGCCGCGGCGAACCTCCGCCGCCTCGGTTTCGCGCGGGCCACCGACATGATCGGCGGCTTCAAGGGATGGCTGCGAGCGGGCCTTCCGGTATCCGGAACGGGTGACGTCACGTCGTAGGGTCCGAGTTCATGACCTATCGCATCGTGCAGTGGACGACAGGCAACGTCGGCATGCGTTCCGTTCGGGCGATCGTCGCCAATCCCGAGCTCGAGCTCGTCGGTTGCTTCGCGTGGGGAGCCGACAAGGTCGGCCGCGACGTCGGCGAGCTGTGCGGCATGGAACCGCTGGGTGTGATCGCCACCAACGACGTCGACGCGCTGCTGGCGCTGCTCCCCGACTGCGTCGTCTACAACCCGAAGTGGCCCGATGTCGAGGAGATGGCGCGAATCCTCGAAGCCGGAGTCAACGTCGTGGCCACCGCCGCGTTCATCACCGGGCACGCCCTGGGTGAGGGGCGGCAGCGGATCCTCGATGCGTGTGCGAGCGGTGGCAGTTCGATCTTCGGGTCGGGCATGAACCCGGGGTTCGCCAACATGCTCGCGCTCGTGTCGGCCGGCATCTGCGACCGGATCGATTCGATCTCGATGCTCGAATCGGTCGATGCGACCGGCTACGACTCACCCGAGACCGAGCTGGCGGTGGGATACGGGCGGCCGATCGACGATCCTGAGTTGCCGGCGATGGTGGCAAGCGGAACCGCAGTCTTCGGCGACGCGGTGCGGATGACCGCCGACGCGCTCGGCATCGAGCTCGACGAGGTCCGCTGCGATGCCGAGTTCGCCCAGACGACGGCCTTCCTCGACCTCGGCAGCTGGACGATCGATGCCGGGTGCGTCGCAGGTGTCTCGGCCAGTTGGAAGGGGATCTCCGCCGGCGTACCGGTCATCGACCTCAAGGTGCGGTGGCGCAAGGGCAGCACGCTCGAACCCGATTGGCAGGTCGAGCACGGCTACATCGTCGACATCAAGGGCATGCCGAACGTGCGGACGAAGCTGGCCATCACACCGCCGGCCGATTTCGTCGGCCACTCGCTGATGGACTTCATGGTGCTCGGGATGGTGATGACTGCGCTGCCGGCAATCAACGCGATCCCCGCCGTGTGCGCGGCCAAGCCAGGGATTGTGACGTACGTCGATCTCCCGATGATCACGGGCCGCGGGTTCGTGCCGCGATCGCTGTCGGGCTCGAGGACCGCGACGTGATGGACCTCGACGCACACCTCGGTGGTAGCCGGCCGCTCGGCCTCGGCTACTGGCCCCTCGCCGAGGACGATCCTGGCGTCGACGTACGCCGGGAGAGCGTCCGCCTCGTGTCGCCCGATGGCGGTCTCGTGCGCGGCGTGCTCTGGACGCCGCCGGCCGGCACGCCGTGGAAGACCGCCGTCATCCTCAGCCATCCCCGTGGCGACTTCAGCGTCCACTACGCGTGCCCACTGCTGGCCGCGCGTGGCTACGCCGTGCTCGGCTTCGGCACGCGGTACATGAACAACGACACCGACTGCCTGCACGAGTCGTGCATCGTCGACGTTCAGACGGCCCACGACGAGATGAAACGGCGTGGTGCCGACGCGGTGGTGCTGCTCGGCAACTCCGGCGGCGGATCGCTGATGGCTCTGGCAGCTGCCGAGCTCGGCATCGGCGACGGATGGATCGGCATGGCCGCCCATCCCGGTGAGGGCGTGTTCATGCTGCAGGTCATCGACCCGAGCGTGGCCGACGAGGGCGACCCGTTCGCGACCGTCCCCGAGCTCGACATGTACAACCCCGACAACGGTTGGCGCCCGTGGCCGGAGCCGTGCTCGTACGACCCGGCATGGGTGGCCCGTTATCGTGCCGCGCAGCGCGACCGGGTGGCGCGCATCGACGCGATCGCGAAGTCCTCGATCGCCGACGCCACCGCGGCCGGCACTCGGCTGCGCGCGATCGACAAGTCGAACGCAGCGGCATGGCGCGAGCAACGGCGGCGGGCGGTGTTCACCAAGTACATGACGATCTACCGCACCCTGGCCGACCCTGCGTACCTCGACCTGTCGATCGACCCCGACGATCGCCCGCTGGGCTCGCTGTTCGCGTTTCCCGATCCGCTCGATGCCAACTACGGGCGCGGCGGACTGGCGCGCACGATGACGGCTCGCGGCTGGCTGAGCACGTGGTCGGGGCTGAGCAGTCACGCCAAGCTGGCCGACACGATGCCACATGTGACGATGCCGACGATCCTCCTCCATCCGACCGCCGACACCGAGATCCGGGTCTGGCAGGCGAAGGAGATCGTCGACAACGCCGGCGCTGCCGACAAGACGTACGTGGAGATGAAGGGCGCCCCCCACTACCTCGAAGGCCACCGCCGCGAAGCCCTCACGATCGTCGCCGACTGGCTCGCCGCCCGCTTCCCGTAGCCGGCCGTGCCCCGCCGCCGTCACCTGGGAGGCTCAGCCTGTCGCATTGCCGGGCTGAGCCTCCCAGAACGTAACGCAGCACCGGTGCCCGGAGGCGAATAGCGTGCGCGGGATGGACGCTGCTGCTACCGAGACCGTGACCGTCGCGACCGACGGGCCGGTCGCGATCATCACGATCAACCGGCCCGAGGTTCGCAATGCGGTCGACGGGCCGACCGCCGCGCTGCTGGCGGCCCTGTTCCGGCGCTTCGACGCCGACGACGACCTGTCCGTCGCCGTGCTCACGGGTGCCGGTGGCACGTTCTGCGCCGGAGCCGATCTCAAGGCGATCTCGGCCGGGCGTGGCAACCGCGTCGACGCCGACATCGAACTGGACGGCCCGATGGGCCCGACGCGGATGATGCTGTCGAAGCCGGTGATCGCGGCGGTGGAGGGCCATGCCGTCGCCGGCGGGATCGAGCTTGCCGCGTGGTGCGATCTCCGCGTCGCAGCGGAGGATGCGGTGTTCGGCGTGTTCTGCCGGCGCTGGGGCGTGCCCCTGATCGACGGCGGCACGATCCGGCTGACGCGGCTGATCGGCCACAGCCACGCGCTCGACCTGATCCTCACCGGCCGGGGCGTGATCGGTGCGGAAGCGCTGCGGATGGGACTCGCCAATCGCCTGTGCCCGCCAGGTGCAGCACTGGAGACCGCGGTGAAGCTGGCCAAGGAGATCGCCGCGTTCCCGCAAGGATGCCTGCGCAGCGATCGGCGCAGCTCGTACGACCAGTGGAACCTCGACATGCACGACGCGCTCGCCAACGAGGCCGCGCTCGGCCTCGATGTAATCCGCAGCGGCGAGACGCTTGCCGGCGCGGCCCGGTTCGCCGCCGGCGAGGGCCGTCACGGCTCGGGGGTCTGACGCCTCAGACGCACTCGCCGGTGTCGATGCCGACTGCCGCGTCTACGCCGGATGCGGCGGCGACGAGCGCGTTCACTGCGCCGGTGTCGCTGGCGAACGCCCGAGCATCTGCCTCGCGGCTCTTCGCGTACAGGACACCGATCGCGTGGCCGTCGGTGGCCACCATGACGGCTCCGGAGTCGCCGGCCGCGATGGCGATGTCGACCTCGTACCCGGGTCGGCTGACCGTGTTCTCGTGATGGATGTCGAGGATCCTGACGATGACCGGTTTGGCGATCGTGTACGGCACGACGACGGCCGCATCGTCGCGGAACAGCACGGCCACGCCGGTGTCTCCCGCCCCGGCGGCGGCACCGGCGCCGACGTCGAGCGGCCGCAGCTGGGCGAGCTCGTTCGGGTCGACATCGAGCAAGGCGAGATCGTGCACCGGATCGATCGCGACGAGACGCGCGGCGACGGCGTCAGCACCGGGCGTCGCCGGGCGAACCGTGATCGAGACCGCGCCGGAGACGACGTGCGCCGCGGTCAGGATGAAGCTCTCGGCGATCAGCGCGCCGGCCCCACGCACGTCGGTTGTCCGGCAGCCGGTGGCGTGGATGTCGACCGCGGCCGCCAGCGCGGTTGCCGCGGGATCGGGCAGCACCGCTGTCGACGCCGTCCCGGTTCTGGTCGACGAGCAGGCAGTGTTGACGAGCGCGAGCGCGGCGGCCACGATCGCCCCGCGCGTTAGCGGGCCCGTGTCGGAACCAGCTCGCGAGTGGTGCGCCGCACGATCAGTGCCGGCGACATGACGTGGTGGGTGGCCGCCGGTTGGGCGGCGAGACGCGATCCCACGCGGTGGTCGCCGCCGGAGTGCAGCGCGGCCAGCATTTCCAGCATTGCCTTGAACGCGACACGGCCCATTTCCTCGCGCGGCTGGTTGACCGTGGTGAGACCGACGTGGTGCAATCCCGCCAGGGCCGTGTTGTCGTAGCCGACGATCGACATGTCGTCGGGAACGACGAGACCCTCCTGCTCGAGGCGATCCAACGCGCCGACCGCGGCCAGGTCGTTGGCGGTGAACAGCGCGGTTGGCATCGACTTCGACGCCAGCAAGCGCTCGACGGCCGCAACTCCGGCGGCCTCGGTGAAGTCGCCGGCGATGACCTTGGAGTACCGCTCGAGGCCGAGCTCCTTCATCGCCGCCAGGTAACCGGCACGCCGAGGGGCCGCTCCGGCTCCACGCCCGCCGTCGACATGGACGATGTTGCGATGCCCGAGATCGACGAGGTGCTCGACCGCGATGTGCGCGCCGAGACGATCGTCGCTGTTGACCGTTGCCACCGACGCCGTCTTCAACGCCCGCCCGACGGACACCACCGGTACCTCGACGCCGATTTGCTCGATTCGCTTCGGGGCCAAGCGGCAGCCGGCGACGATGATGCCGTCGACCTGAAAGGAGAGGAACGACTCGAGCATCTCGTCCTCGTGGCGCGGCGATCGCCGCCCGTTGCCGAGGATGATCCGGTACCCGTGGGAGTCGGCTTCCTCGTGGATGCCGTCGGCGATCTCGGCGAACCACTGGTTGTGGAGGTCGTTGAGGAGCAGACCGAGTGTCATCGTCCGTCGCGACGCGAGGTTGCGCGCCATCAGGTTCGGGCGGTAGCCCATCCGCGCCGCAGCCTCGAGGACCGTCTCGCGCGAGGCCTGGCTGACCCGTGGGGACTCGCGCATGACGAGCGAGACGAGGGCCCGCGACACACCGGCCTCGGCCGCTACGTCTTCCATCGTCACCCGGCGCATCGGTCACGACCGTACCAGCGGATCTTCGATCGACCGAGACCAAGTTTGTTCTTGACAGCGGACGTCGCCCCGGTCATGATGTAGAGCGCTCTAACTGGTAGAGCGCTCTACTATTTCTTCACATCACCATGTGTGGTCCGAGGGGGACACGAATGCTCGACCGAGTCGCCGCCGCGCCCATCTCGTGGGGCGTTTGCGAGGTGCCCGGCTGGGGCCTGCAGCTACCGGTCGACAGAGTGCTCAGCGAGATGTCGTCGTTGGGTATCCGGGCCACCGAGCTCGGTGCGATCGGATGGTTGCCCACCGACTCCGCACAGATCCGCGCCGTCCTCGACAGTTACGACCTGTCGCTGCTCGGGGGCTTCGTTCCGCTCGCGCTCCACGACCCGGCCGCGATCGATCGATCCCGGCAGGCAGCCGCGGATGCGGCGGCGATGATGTCGGCGGCGGGTGGCACGTACTTCGTCACCGCGGTCGTCAGCGACCCCAACGACTGGCAGCGCCCCCCGCTGTCGGACTCCGATTGGGACTACCTGATGGCAAACCTGGCTGAGATCGATGAGATCGTCGCCGGGTACGGGATGACGCAGGTCGTGCACCCGCACGTCGACACCCTCATCGAAACCGCGGCCGAGATGCAGCGCTTCCTGGCCGACAGCGACGTCAAGTTCTGCCTCGACACCGGGCACCTGTTCATCGGTGGAGCCGATCCCGTGGCGATCGCCGCGACCTATCCGGATCGCGTCGGCATCATTCATCTCAAGGATGTGTCGGCACCCATTGCATCCCGGTTGCGCGCCGGCGAATTCACGCTAATGTCGGCCACTCAGGCGGGTCTGTTCCCGGTGCTCGGAACAGGCCAGGTGCCGATCGGGGAGGTTGTCAGCACCGCAGAAGCGAATCACTTCCAGGGGTGGTATGTGATCGAACAAGATGTCGCTCTGACCGACGGCGAACCGCCGCTCGGCCAGGGTCCGTTACTCGGCGTCTCTCAGAGCGTCGCGTACATTCGGGCACTCGCTGCTGGTCGCAGCGTGGCCTGAACACGTGATCGACGGCCCGCGGCCGCGATCGAACAGCAACAGCAAGATTCACCAGCAAGACTCCACAGGGGGAAATCCAGAATGAAGAGAACACGCGTACTATTGGCATCCGTTGCAGCTCTCGGGTTGTTCGCGACTGCCTGCAGCAGCGACAAGAAGTCGGTGTCGGAGACGACAGCCGCGGGCTCAGCCACAACGGCTGCTGCGGCGGTCACGAACGCAGCGGGTAGCGAGACGACAGCGGCGGGCAGCGAGACGACGACCGGTGGTTCCACCACCGAGACCGTCGACGCGACCGAGGGTCAGGACATCACGATCGCCGTCATCACCCACGGCGACGACGGCGTGTTCTGGTCGGTCGCCCAGAAGGGCGCCGAGCAGGCCGGCAAGGATCTCGGCATCACGGTCAAGTACCAGGGCGCCAACAACGACGGTGCAGTCGAAGCCGGTTACGTCGACCAGGCCGTTGCTGATGGCGTCGACGGCATCGCGGTTTCGCTGGCAGACCCCGACGCCCTCGAGGGCTCGGTCAAGGCAGCTGTTGCCGCTGGCATCCCGGTCGTCACGATGAACTCCGGCTCGGACCTGTTCAAGGAGCTGGGGGCGATCACCCACGTCGGACAGGACGAGACGGTCGCCGGCAACGGCGCCGGCGAGAAGTTCAACGAGCTCGGTGCGAAGAAGATCCTCTGCGTGAAGCAGGAGCAGACCAACGTCGGTCTCGAAGCTCGCTGCAACGGCGCAGACGACACCTTCGACGGTGAGGTCGTCCAGATCACGACGTCCGGCGACGCCGACCCGGTGGCCTCGCAGGGCGAGATCAACGCCGCCCTGGCCGCTGATCCCGACATCGACGCCGTCTTCGCGACCGGCCCGATCGGCGCCCACCTCGCCGTGCTCGCCGCCGAAGAGCTCGGTCGCGACGTCCAGATCGGTGCCGTCGACCTGTCGACCGACATCCTCGCCGACATCAAGGACGGCAAGGCTGCGTTCACCATCGACCAGCAGCAGTACCTGCAGGGCTACCTGTCGGTCGTCTTCCTGTACCTGAACGTCACCAACGCCAACACGGTTGGTGGCGGCCTGCCGGTCTACACCGGTCCTGGCTTCGTCACCAAGGACAACGTCGACGCCGTCGCATCGTTGGTCGAGGCCGGAACTCGCTGATCGCGGTTCCAGCAATCAAGTGTTGATCCGTGACAACGGATCGTGAATGCTGGGCCGGGACTCCTTGGGTCCCGGCCCAGCAACATTCAATGGGAAGACCAAGTGCTCTGTTAAACGAACCTGGGGGTGGGGACTGATGAGCGAGACTGTGCTCGAGACCAAACCGGTCAACGCGCCGTCCGAGGACGGCAAGGACGCCAAGCCCGTCGTCATTCACGCGGACGAACGAATCGCTTTCCGCGGGCCGATCCAACGGGTGCTCGTGTCGCCCGAGATCGGCGCGATAATCGGCGCGGTGCTCGTGTGGGCCTTCTTCTGGGGCAACGGCGCCAAGTTCGGCACGCCGGGCACGACGCTGATCATGCTCGACTCTGCCGCGCCGCTCGGCATCATGGCCGTCGTCGTCGCGTTGTTGATGATCGGCGGCGAGTTCGACCTGTCTGCCGGCATGATGACCGGCGCCACCGGGATCATGGTCGGCTTGATGGTCAAGTACTTCCACGGCAGCGGCGGGCCGATGTGGCTTGCGGTCGGCGCGGCGTTCATCCTCGCCGGGGCGATCGGCTTCTTCAACGGGACGCTCGTCAACCGCACCGGCCTCCCCAGCTTCATCGTCACCCTGGCGACGTTCTTCATCCTCAAAGGCGTCGTGCTCGTGCTCGCCAAGCGGCTCGAACACAAGGTGCAAGTGTCCGACGTGAAGGACAAGTCGGGATTCAAGGGCTTCGCCAGCTTCTTCGCCCGTGAGTTCAAGCCGGAGCGTTTCACAGGTCGCGACGTCGCGTTCACAGTGCTCGGGTTGAGCGCTGTGGCATTGGGGGCGGCGGGGCTGTGCGAGCAGTCGTTCATCCGTCGCACCGCGAGCACGGCTCGCGCCGGTGGACTCCGAGCGATCATCGGGGTCGTCGGTGTCGTTGTCGCCGTTGGCGCATTCGTGATGTTGCAGCGCACCGACTCCGTCGGGGCCAACGTGCTCTGGGGTGTCGTGGGTGCGATCGGAGTCATCCTCGCGATCGTCGGACTGGCGCTGGCGCGATACGTCGCCGGCGAGCGACCCACCCAGTCGACACGGCGCGGGCTGACAGCGCACAGCAGCCTGCGCGCCTTCACGGTCGCCGGCGTCGCGGCCGTCGCCATCGCCTGCCTCGCACCGCTGGTGCTCGACCGTGACGAGCGACTGCCGATCCTCACCTGGTTCCCGACGTGGCTGCGGCCCACGATCGCAGCCGTGGCCGCGCTGACGGGCGTCATCATCGCCTTCCGCCAGGCGTGGCCGAGGCTGCGCGAACGGTTCAACTGGTACATGCCGATCCAGGCGGTCGCGTTTGTCGGCGTCGCCGGCCTGCTGCTGATGGTGGCACTCCTGTCGGTCTTGCAACTGATGACCGTGCAGGCGCTGCGCGCCGTCGTGATGATGACGATGTCGGGTGTCGGGCTCGGGTTGCTGATGCTGGCGCGCGGTCGCGCGGCCAAGATCGATCGCCGAGCCCAGTCCGAGATCGGCGCGCTCGCCGTGATCTCGATCGTCGTCCTCGCGTTCGTGATCCGGGGCGATTCCGACGTGTCCCGGTTCCGCTCCGGCCTCTTCACCGCGATGCTGACGATCGCCACACTGCTGCTCGCCAACACGGTGCTCGAGGCGACGTTGCGCAAACGCCGTGAGGCCGAGCCCAAGGCCGACCGTCTCGGCCGCCGGCTGCTCGTCGCTGCGTTCGTGTGCACCGGTGCGGCGATCCTCGTCCGCGTCGTGTTCACGAACATCGACGGGCAGTCCGAGGGCGGCGCGGGATCGAACATCGCGCGCATGTCGATCGTGTGGTGGTTGCTGGCGACAGTGATCGGGGCGTTCGTGCTGACCAAGACCAAGTGGGGCAACTGGATCTTCGCCGTCGGCGGCAACAAGGAGGCCGCCCGCGCGATCGGCGTGCCGGCCAACCGGGTCAAGGTGGCCCTGTTCGTCACCG
>Ga0075365_10001278_pt1 | contig 11184 bp, 11 predicted proteins | sample EndMetdeltDD1765_FD_71387 | JGI IMG/M metagenome (GOLD analysis project Ga0075365, IMG submission 71387) | Populus endosphere microbial communities from Tennessee, USA - Endosphere MetaG P. deltoides DD176-5 | ecosystem: Host-associated > Plants > Roots > Endosphere | place: USA: Tennessee... | reverse complement strand
GGATCCGACGGTCCAGTCCGGCGTTTGGACCGTGTCCAAGCCACTGCCGTACGCCGTGCATGCACGGCGTACGGCAGTGGCTTGGACACGGTCCAAACGCCGGACTGGACCGTCGGATCCGTCGGGTTGGTGCCGCCGGTTGCGTTGCTCGAGATCGCGTCCCACCCGGTCGCGACCGACTGCGCGTGGTCGACGTATCTGCCTCGCTTGAGAGGCGTGGTGTAGGTGTGTGCGTCGGCCGGCGGCCACTGCTTCTCGGCGCGCCAGGCACCGTCGTTCGTCTGGACCGCGATCGGCGGATCGCTGACGGCGGGCGCCTCGCCCTTGAGGAAACGGCCGTAGAAGCGCATCACCTCGGGGAACCAGCCCGCGCGTCCCTGCTTCAGCCGCCCGACGTTGGACGCGTCACACCCGGTGGAGCTATCACTCCGCGCGCAGCGCTCGTTGCCGCGCACGTGCTCCCAGGGACCGAGCCAGGCTCGCTCGTAACCCGTGTGGTTGTCGAGGTATTCCTGCAGCCCGTCGGCGACCGTGTTGTTCTCGGTCAGGCCCTGAGTGAGGAACAGCGGGACGTTTGACCCCGCGGCCCCCGGGATCAGGTTCCGCTGCCTCCAGAAATCCGAGTTGTGCCTGGAATCTCCCCCCTGAGCTGCAAAGTTCCGCGCCAGGCACACCGGATTGTTGAGGCTCTGGACGTTGTAGTTCGCCCTGTCTCTGAGCGGCCCCGGTGTCGCGGCGATGCCGTCGTAGAGCGCCGGAGTCGCGAGGGAGTTCTCCCGTCGCATCCCGTCGCCGTACAGGTACCGGTAGTCGTCGTAGACCGGCTCCTGGGCGACGACGGCGCGGAGGCCCGGCGGCTGCTTGTCGGTGCCGATGAGGCCCGTCAGCGCGTCATAGGACTTGCCGTACATCCCGACGCGGCCCGTCGACCACGGCCGGCTCGCCGCCCACTTGACGGCGTTCACGACGTCCGCCTGCTCGCCCGGGCCCGCCCAGTCAAGGCATCCGTTCGAGCCGCCGAAGCCGCGTAGATCCACCATCACGAACGAGTAGCCCTTCTTGAGCAGGCCCGAGCCCTCGACGAAATCCTGAAAGCGCTCCGAGGGGCCGGCGTTCGGACCCACGGGGTCGTAGCTCGTGCCCTCCGCCGGTCCGGCCGGGCCGGTCTGCCCGGAGTGGTTGAAGTACGGGCCAATCGAGAGGATCACCGGCGTCTTGTCGGCCTTCGTCGAGCCCTTGGGGCGAAGGACGTCCGCGTGCAGCGTCGCGCGACCGGCACTCGACGGCGAGTCGATCCATGCCTCGCTCCACTGCGCATCCGGATAAGCGACACCCGAGGCGGACGCGAAGGAAGGAGCCAGCGCGGCGACCGCCGTCGCGAGCAAGAGAGCGATACCGGACCGAAGGAACACGTTTCCGACCTCCGCGAGTTTGCTGCCCATCCCGCCTGGCAACGTAGAGAACGATCGGCGCTCATGCGCCGGTTCGGGTGTCGGTAGGTTCCGCGCGAAGGTGCAGGTGAGGGATCCGTCGAGCGTCCCCGTTCCGCCTCGGGAGCTAGCGCGGATTCAGCCCGCCAGCTGCTCGGCCAGGGCCGCCTCGAGGGTCGCGCCGACCTGGTCGATGTCCGCGAAGAGCGCGCGGTCGCCCGTGACGCCGAAGAAGACCCCGCCGTCGTAGCTCACGACCCCGATCGAGAGGGCGTGGTTCTGCGGGGAGAGCGGTACCACGGGATAGACCTCGAGCATGCGCCGGCCCAGGAGGTAGAAGGGCATCTGCGGGCCGGGGACGTTCGAGACGACCAGATTCCACGCGAGCGGGCGGGAGATGACGTCCGCGAGCACCCGGTTGATCGTCGGCGGAGTCCAACCGGTGGCCTCGATCACCAGCGATGCCGCCCGCGCCTGCTCCGATTGCTTGACGCGAGTCGTCTCCTCGTGGACGAGGCGCAGCCGCGTCCCCGGATCGGCCTCGGACAGGGGCAGCGAGACCATCAGCGTCGCGATCCGGTTGCCCAGCTCGAGGTGCTCGTCGCTTCGGCGGATGCTCATCGGGACGAGCGCCACGAGGCGGTCCGGCAGCTCCTCGCCCCGCTGCTGGAACAGGCGGCGCAGGCCGCCGGCGGCGACCGAGAGGATCACGTCGTTGACCGTCGCTCCGCTCTCGCCCCGCGCGCGCTTCAGCGCGTCGAGCTCGGTCCGCACGAACGCGAGCCGGCGGTCGCGGCCGATCTCCTGGTTCAGGAACGTGCGCGGCGCGGTCGGCCCGCCCGCGGCGAGCCCGGCGAACGACTCGGCGGTGCGCATCACCCGCCCGGCCGTTTCGCGCGGCATGCTGATCGCGCCGAGCGCCGCCTTCCGGGCCGCCCTCATCGGGGTGCGGATGCGCTCGCTCGCGGCGCGCACGAACAGCAACTCCGGGCTCGGCACGTCGGAATCCCACTGCTCCTCCGGGACCGGCATCTCGGTTCCCTCCGGATTCGGATCGAGCATGATCGTCCCGACGTCCACCGCGGAGACGCCGTCGACGAGGGCGTGGTGGGTCTTGGAGATGTAGGCGTGGCGGCCGCCCTCGAGGTTCTCGACCAGGTAGAGCTGCCAGAGCGGCCGCTCGAGGTCCAGCGGCGTCGAAAGCACGCGGCCGACGAGCTCCCGCAGCTGGGCCGTCGTTCCGGGCCGCGGCAACGCCGTGTGGCGAACGTGCCACTCGAGGTCGAAGCCCGGATCGTCGGCCCACACCGGGTTCGTCAGCTGGAGGGGCGTTGCCTTCACCCGCTGCCGGAAGCGGGGGACGAGCGCGAGTCGCGACTCGACGTGGGCAAGGAGCTCCTCGAGCGTTGGAGGATCGCCCTCCAGGATCAGCGTCGCGCCGACGTTGACGTGGATCGGTCCCCGCTCCGCAAGGAGCGAGGACATGTCCGACGCTGAGAGGCGTTCCGGCGCGCGGTCGTTGATGCGGCGAGCCTAAATCACGTGCGGGAAGCTAGCCCCGGGCGGATTGGGGCTCCCACCTGAACCGTCGCACAGCGACGAACATTCCCACGGCGGCCCAGATCACCAGGCTCAGAACATCGTTCCCGGTGAGGCCGGTGCCGGAGCCGGTGCCGAGCGCGGTCTGAATGCCGGCCGCGAGGTGATACAGCGGGAACACCTTGCCGATGTCCTCGAGCCAGGCGGGTAGCTGGTCGACCGGAATGAACACCCCTGAGATGAAGGACAGGATCACAGCGCTGAACGGGCCGATGACGCTCGCGGTGTCGGCGTTCGGAGCGAAGGCGCTAAGGCCGATGCCGAGGGCGCACATCGTCGCGGTGCCAAGCGCGGCGTAGACGACCAGTCCCAGGATCGCCTCGCCATGGATGTCGACGCCATAGGCGACGGCGCCCAGGATCAGGATCACCACGATCATCACCGTCACGAGCGCGAGCGACCGCAGGATCAGGGATGCGATGAAGGTCCACGACGGCACCGGCGTGCCCCGGTAGCGCTTCAGCTGACCGCTCTCACGTTGAGTCGTCAGCGCGATCAGAAGGGTGCTGAAGCAGTTCAGCATGATCGCGTACGCGATGAGCCCGCCCGCGAAGTAGGTCTTGATCGGGATGGTGAGGCCGTTGATCGTCACGTCGCTGCCCGACGACGCGAAGATCGAGTTGAAGATGACGAGGAAGAAGACCGGGAACAGCAGGGCGAACACCACGGCGCGCGGGTTCCGCCTCGTGCTCTTGAGGCCGTAGTAGGTCTGGCGAAGCACCAGGCTCACGTCGCTCATGCCGTGCCCCCGTTCCCGCGATCCCCGTCGGAGGTCAGCTCGAGGAAGATGTCCTCGAGGGTGGGATGAACCGCCTCGAGGCCGTCGAGGACGATCCCGCGCTCCTCGGCCCAACCGGTCAGCCGGTAGAGCGGGCGCTGGGGGTTGTCGACGGTGATCGTCGCGACGTCGCCGGAGAGCTCGACGGGCGCCTCGACGATCGACCCGATGTCGTCGGCGGACGACTCGGCCGGCATCCGGAATCGGATCACCGATCGGGCACCCGCTCCGGCGCCGATCTCGTTCAGGTCGCCGATCGCCACCAGTTCTCCGCGGCGGAGGATCGCCACCCTGTCCGCGAGGTGCTGGGCCTCGTCCATGTAATGCGTCGTGAGGAAGATCGTCTTGCCGAGCTGTTGGAGCCCTTCGATCATGTTCCACGCGTCGCGCCGGGCCGACGGGTCGAAGCCGGTCGTGGGCTCGTCCAGGAAGACGAGCTCCGGGTCGCCGACGATGCCCACGGCCACGTCGACCCGGCGCCGCTGACCGCCGGACAGTGTGCCGACCCGCGCGTCGCGTTTGTCGGCGAGGCCGACGAGCTCGATCGTCTCGTCGACGGAGCGCGGCGACGGATAGAAGCTCGAGAACAGCGTCACGATCTCCCGAACGGTGAGCGCCGGATCGAGCTCGCACTCCTGGAGCACGAGGCCGATCCGCTCGCGCCAGGCACGGGTGGGGCGTCCCGGGTCCGCCCCGAGGACCAGCGCGTCGCCGTCGGTGCGCTTGCGGTAGCCCTCGAGGATCTCGATCGTGGTCGTCTTGCCCGCCCCGTTCGGGCCGAGGAACCCGAAGACCTCGCCGGCCGCAACCTCGAAGCTGATCCCGCGAACGGCCTCGTTGTCGCCGTAGCGCATCCTCAGGTTCTGGACCGAGATCGCGGTCCCGTCAGTCCTGTTCGCCATCCGGGGCCGGAAGCTAGCAAGGCTTTCTCAAACCGCGATCAGCGCCGCTTCGAGTCGGGCAGCGACTCCATACAATCGATGACCGCGGGGGCTTGCCCCCGTTTTCCGCGCCCGTAGCTCAGTTGGATAGAGCGCTGGTCTACGAAACCAGAGGTCACAGGTTCGAATCCTGTCGGGCGCGCTTCGGCGTCTGTCAGCCTGTAGTTCATGCCTGAAGAGGGGGTGGCCTTCAAGAGCACGGCCGGCCGGTGGGTTCTCGCCATCTCCGTGCTCGGGTCGGGGATGGCGTTTCTCGACGGGACCGTCGTCAACGTCGCGCTGCCGGACATCGGTCGTGACCTGAACGCCTCGACCGAGGCGCTCCAGTGGATCCTGAACGGGTACCTGCTCACCCTCGCCTCCGTGATCCTCCTCGGGGGCTCGCTCGGGGACCGCTACGGGCGGCGGCGCATCTTCGTGGCCGGGGTGGTGCTGTTCACGGTTGCGTCGCTGCTGTGCGCAGTGGCTCCGAACGCCGGGTTCCTGATCGGCGCGAGGTTGCTCCAGGGTCTTGGCGGGGCACTCCTGACGCCGGGGAGCCTGGCGATGATCGAGGCGAGCTTCAGGCCCGGGGATCGCGCGCGGGCGATCGGCGCCTGGTCCGGTCTCGGCGGCGTCGCCGCGGCGATCGGGCCACTCCTGGGCGGGTACCTCGTCGGGGCGGTCTCGTGGCGCGCGATCTTCCTGATCAACCTGCCGCTCGGGATCTTCGTCGCCCTGGCGGCCACCCGGCACGTCCCCGAGACGTTCGATCCCGATTCGCGCGGCCCGCTTGACGTTCGCGGCGCGGCGCTCGCCGCGGTCGGGCTGGCCGGAACCACCTATGCCCTCATCGAGGGCCCCGGGGGAATGTCGGGAATGGTCGTCCTCGCGGGAATCCTCGGAGTGGCCGCGCTCGTCGTGTTCATAGCCGCCGAGGTTCGCAGCCCCAATCCGATGCTCCCGCTGGACATCTTCCGCTCGCGCCAGTTCAGCGCCGCGAATCTCGTCACGTTCGCCGTCTACGCGGCGCTCGGCGGCTTCTTCTTCCTCATGGTCGCCTTCCTTCAGATCTCGATGGGTTACTCCCCGATCGAGGCCGGAGCGGCGACCCTGCCGGTCACCGGGGTGATGCTCCTCTTCTCGGCCCGATCCGGCGCCCTCGCCCAGCGCATCGGTCCCAGGATCCCGCTCACCGCCGGCCCGCTGATCATCGCCGCGGGCTTCCTGCTGATGACTCAGATCAGTCCCGGGGATGCGTACGTCACGAGCGTCCTGCCGGGGATCATGGTCTTCTCGGTCGGGCTCACCCTCGTCGTCGCTCCGGTCACGGCGACGGTCCTCGCCGCGGCCGATGCACGGCACGCCGGGATCGCCTCCGGGATCAACAACGCGGTCGCGCGAGTGGGCAGCCTCCTGGCGGTCGCGATCCTGCCGTTGATCGGCGGGCTGACCGGCGATGCGTTCTACGACCCGACGAGCATGACTGACGGCTTCCGGACGGCGATGATCGCCTGCGCGGTTCTGGCGGGGACGGGCGGGATCCTGGCGTGGTTGACGATCAGCTCCGAGGTCCTCCACGCCGAGCCGGAGCCCGGCGGCGGCGACCCCACTCAGGTGCTCCACGAGGTGTCGTGCGGCGCGCCCGGGCCGCTGCTCCGGCCCGGTGCCGAGGCGGAGTGCGAGCCCGTCGTCGCCGAGGAGCGGGTCAGCCTGCCGTCCCGCTGAATCCCACGCGCTTTGAGACCGTCTTACCGTGTGTTAGCTTCGCGGCGAACGGAAGGGAAGGTCCGTCAGGAGGTGTGAGTTGAGGATTCGCATGGAAGCTCCGCTGCTCGCGCTTAGTGTGCTGGTCGTCGTGGTGGTGAGCGGCTGCTCGGCCAACGTCGACCTCGGCAGCGACACGTTGAGCGCGTCGGACGTCGCGAAGGAGGCGGAGCAGCAGCTCAACAAGAAGCTCGAGGCCGAGGACTTGCCACCGCTGCCGCCGGTCACCTGCGACGGTGACCTCGACAAGAAGGTCGGTGACACGACCCACTGCGAGGCAAAGGGCGACTTCGGCAAGCTCGGAATCGGAACGCTGGGCATCACGGCCAAGGTGACCTCCGTGGACGGAGACACCGCCCACATGAGCTTCACCACCGACAAGGCCGGCATGCAGCCCGCCAAGTAGCGGCGGGCTGCCGCGGCCTACGGGCGGCTAGTGCTGCGACCTGTAGGTGGAGATCTCGTGACGCACGGTGGTCACGAGATTCCCGAGCGCGATGTTCGCGTCCGTGAGGTGCAGACCCCAGGCGGCGTTTGGCACCGGCCGCAGCGTGGGCGCCCCGTCGTTGCCCGATATCTCGAGCACGTTGGCGCCGTTCGCGGACGAGCAGTTCCCGGTATAGGCGCCGTCGGCCTCGATCCACCTCGTCGACGTGTCGACGACGGGGAAGCCGACCAGTCGCGTCGCGGCACCGATCGAGGTACTCGGCGCAAACGGCTTGCTCGGATAGACCGTGCGCAGGTCGGCGGACCCGCCTCCCAGCGCCGCCGGGTTCGTGCACAGCACGTGTTGGCCCGGCACCGTGGTGCGGCCGAACACCGAGTTGCTCGGCGGTGTCTCGTTGTAGGTCGAGAACGCCATCACGCAGTGAATCTGGTCCTGCGCGGTGCACGCCGGGATGTTCTGGAAGTCGCCGCCGACGTCGCTTCCGTCGGCGACCGTCACGTCGCCACCGAGCAGGATCGCCGAGACCATCTGGTGCCGCAACTGCGGGTTGGGGTCCACCTCTTGCGCGATCAGCTGGCGGAGGACGAACGACCCCTGCGAGTGGCCGATGAAGACGACCCCGCGACCGTCGTTGAACTTGTCGAGGTATTTGTTCCAGGCATTGAGCACGCTGTTGTAGGCGAGCTCTCGCTGCTCGGGCGTGATCTTGCTCGGGTCGAAGATCGCCTTCAAGGTGAGCTGGCGGTACATCGGCGCGTATACGCGGCAGTACTGCGAATAGCGGGCCGCCTGGTAGAGCGCGATCGATCGCTCCTCGGGGTCGATGTGAAGATTGGCGTTCTGGCCCTGCTGGTCGGAGACCGTGGGATAGACGTAGAAGCAGTCGACCTTCCGGCGCCCGTGGGTCTTCGGGTTCTTCTCCCCGAGCTTCTCGCCGGTCGGTGAGATCAGGGTCGTCTTCAGGCCGCGCTTGCACGGGTTCGAGTCTCTGCCGGGCTTGCATAGCCACCTGCTGTTGGCGGCGGCCGAGGCTCCCGAGGGGAGCGCCAGGAAGGCCGCGGCGGCGATTGCCGCCAAGAGGATCAGCCCGGTGGTCGGGCGGCGACTGCGAACACGGCTACGGGGCGTCATCCAGCTCCTTCCGACTATGAGTCATCTCCCTCGAGAAGACTCTAATGCGTCTTCGCGCGTGGAGCTAGGGAAGCTGCGGCCGCCACGGGAGCGCGTCGTCCCGAGCGCGCGCGTAGGCGCGGCGCAGGAAGCGGCGCTCTCGTCCCGAGCCATGGGCTCGCTGGGCTCGGGTGAAGCGCTCCCAAAGCGCGACGGCGCGATTCGCGTCCGGCGAGTCGCTGTGACGGGCCCGTGCCAGCAGGCACGGCTCCTCGTGGCCGGCGGGAGCGTTGCAGCCCTGTCCTGGTGGGCAGCAGGTCTTCATGCCGCACGCCTACCCGCGAATCCCAAGCTAATGCGCGGGGGTAATGGATTGAACCGCTTACGGAATCGACCCCCGGGTAGGCATCTAGGGAGGCGCCATGAGTGAAACGGTGGCAATCGAACTTCCGCGACAGCCGGAAAGCGCCCGCGAGGCGCGGGAGCAGCTTGAGGTCTTTCGCGATTCCCTGGACGACGTGCTCTACGGGGATCTCCGCCTGCTCGTCGACGAGCTGGTGGTCGAGGCACTGCGCGCGGAGAATGCCGAGAGCGGTGAGAGCGGTCCGATCCAGATGCGCGCGGAGCTCGACGGCGATCGCGTCAGGGTCGCGCTCGCGGAGGGCGCCGGCGCCTACCGGCTGCCGTCGAGGCGGCCCGAGCCCGGGGATCCCGGGTTCGCCCTGCACCTCGTCCAGCGGTTGAGCGACCGCTGGGGCATGCGCCGAGAGCGAGACCGCGCGACGGTCTGGCTCGAGATCCTCGACGGCTCCGAGCGCCCGATCTGACTCTCTCAGTGGCCGCCGTGCTCGCCGCGCAGGAGGGCGAGGGCGTGAGGCAGCGCCGCGGCGATCGCGGCGCCCGCCTCGTCGATACTGCGCGGGCTGCCCGGGAAGTTGACGATCAGCGTCCCTCCTCGGATGCCGGCGATGCCCCGCGAGAGCATCCAGTGAGGCGTGTGCTCACGGGAGGCGGCCCGCATCGCCTCGGCGATACCCGGCGCCTCCCGCTCGATCACGTCGCGGGTTGCCTCCGGCGTCACGTCGGTGGGCGCCACGCCGGTGCCGCCGGTGGTGAGGACGAGGTCGCAGTGCTCCTCGTCGGCCCAGCGGCGCAGGCGGTCGGCGATCGCCTTCCGGTCGTCCGTGACGATCTCGCGGCCGGCGATCTCCGCGCCGAGGTCAGCGGCGAAGGCGGCCAGGCGGTCCCCGCTCTCGTCTTCACCCTCGCCGGCGGCCTTGGAGGTGCTGGCGGTGAGGATCGCCGCGCGCCGGCTCATCCGGCGTCGGCTCGGCGCCACTCGCCGCTGCGGCCGCCGGACTTCTCCCGCAGGGCGATTCGCTCGATCGTTAAGCCTCGCTCCAGTCCCTTGGTCATGTCGTAGACGGTGAGGGCGCTGATCGCGCACGCGGTCATCGCCTCCATCTCCACCCCCGTGCGGTCGACGGTCTTCGCCTCCGCGATGATCTCGACCAGGCCCTCCGCCGCGACCACCCTGATCTCGACGTCGACATGCGTGAGCGGTAGGGGATGGGCGAGTGGGATCAGGTCGCCGGTCCGCTTGGCGGCCTGGATGCCCGCGATGCGGGCCGTCCCGATGACGTCGCCCTTCGGTGCGTCGCGGTCCTCGATCGCCTCGGCTGTCTCGGGCGACATCCGGAGCCTGGCCTCGGCGACGGCCCGCCGAGCGGTGCGCTCCTTCCCGCCGACGTCCACCATCCGCGCCCGGCCGGACTCGTCCAGATGCGTGAGGTCTCGGTCGCTCATGCGGTCGTTTCAGCGTCGAGCTTCCAGATCGGCGCCTCGGCCTTGATGCGGTCGATCGCCTCGCGGCCGCCGGCGAAGGCCTCCGCGCGATGCGGCGCCGAGACCGCCACGAGCACGCTCGCCTCCTCGGCTGGAACCGGACCGGTCCGGTGCTCGGCCGCGGCGGCGATCAGTCCGTGGCGCTCGGCGGACTCGGCCAGGATCGCGACGATCCGCTCCTCCGCCATCTCCGAGTAGGCCTCGTAGTCGAGCTGCGGCACGTCGCGCGGGAATCCCTGGAAGGTCACCACCGCGCCGGCGGCCGGGTCGACCACCCGGTCGGTCACGGCCTCGAGCGAGATGGGCTCCGCGCTCACGCGCACGTGGATCGGCCCGCCGCCGCTCACGGGCGGGACGAGGGCGAGCTCATCATCGGGCGACAGCTCGGTCTCGGGCTCCGCGTAGTCGCGGTTGACGGCCATCCGGACCGGGATCCGGTCGAGAAGGTCGCCGAGCCCGGGCTGGGTCGCGAGGGCCTGCAGCGCGTCGGCCACCGTCGCGCCCTCCTCGACCTCGACCTCTACCGAGTCGCTCCCGGCGCGCTGCCTCAGGACCGCGAACAGCCGCACCCGCACAGTCATCGAGCCAGCCACGACCAAGATGCTAGACGGGGGCCGGGACCGCGGACGGCAGGAGCTCGATCTCCACGCGGTCTCCCGCCGCCACGTCTCCGCGGTCGGCCGGGACTATCGCGAAGGCGTCCGCTCCCAGCATCGAGGTCAGGACGTGTGAGCCCTGCTCCCCGGTCGGCCGCGCGTGCCACCCGTCCTCGCGGGGAGCCAGGCTCACCCGGACGAAGTGCGCCCGGCCAGGTCGCTTCTCGTACGGCTCGTCGAGAATCGCCGTCGCCCGGTGCCGCTCGGTGCTAGCCCCGCTGAGCGCGAGCAGCGCAGGGCGGACCAGCAGGATGAATGTCACGACCGCCGACACGGGATTGCCGGGCAGGCCGAAGGCAAGCGTCCCGTCTGGCGCGGTGCCGAACCAGGTCGGTCTTCCCGGCCGCAGTGCCAGACCCCAGAACACCTCCTCGACGCCAAGCTCCGAGAGGGCCGGGCGGACGTGATCGTGCTCGCCGACCGACACCCCGCCGCAGACCACGGCGACGTCCGCCTCGAGCGTGCGCCGGATCGCCTCGCGCGTCGCGGAGGCATCGTCACCCACGTGGGTCGCATCAGCGACGCGCGAGGCGATCCGGCGCACGCTCGAGGCGGACGTCGCCGTGGTCTGCGGCGGGGTGTCGGTCGGCGAGCACGATCACGTCCGCCCGGCCCTCTCGGAGCTTGGCGT
>Ga0075365_10001277_pt1 | contig 11186 bp, 13 predicted proteins | sample EndMetdeltDD1765_FD_71387 | JGI IMG/M metagenome (GOLD analysis project Ga0075365, IMG submission 71387) | Populus endosphere microbial communities from Tennessee, USA - Endosphere MetaG P. deltoides DD176-5 | ecosystem: Host-associated > Plants > Roots > Endosphere | place: USA: Tennessee... | reverse complement strand
CCGGGATGTCGTCGCGCAGCGACGTCTGATCGACGAAGTCCAGCGTGTTCATCGGTGACACTTCCTTGCTGTTGGCGGCTGCGGGCGCCTGCGTCACGATGTGACGGGTAGCCGAGCCGATCTATTCGGGCGTATCTGGGCATCTCGCAGCGGGCGGCATTCGGCCCACGCGGACAACTGCTCAATTGTGCCAGACGTGCCCCGATCCAGTGAAATCGCCGCCCGACGACACCCCGAAACGCGCCTGCAGTCTAAGCACGCGATGGGAGCAGGCAGCCGCTAGGCTGAAGCCACCGGCAGGGCGGTTGGGCAAACCTGATCCGGCATCGGGAAAGAGAGGGACGACCATGCGACGGCCGCCGCCGACACTGGTCACGGCAACCGCTGCCGCCATGATCATGGTGCCTCTCCTCGGCGGATGCGAAGCCAAGGTGTACGGCGACACCGCCACGCCCGCAGGCCCCCAGCTGACGGTCATCGCCCCGATGGGCACCAGGGCGCCGCTGCCCGAATCCCCGCCCGACGAGCCTGCAGCGACATTCGCCGGCCTTGACACCCGGGCCAGACAAGCCACGGCCGACGCCGCGAAGGCCGGAGCCGACGTGACTATCACGGTCCTTGACCGGAATACCGGGCAGACCATCACGAACGGCAACAACAAGACGATGCCGATCGCCTCGGTCGTCAAGCTGTTCATCGCGGACGACCTGCTGCTGCAGGAAGCGAGGGGCCAGACTCAGCTGTCCCCCGACGACCGGCAATCGTTTGATGCCATGCTGCGCTCTTCGGACGACAGCGCGGCCGAGGTCTTCTGGAACCGCAGTGGCGGAAGCGCGATCATTTCGCGGGTCACCGCGCGGTACGGGTTGGGCGCGACCACGACGCCGTACGACGGTCGTTGGTACAACACGTTGAGCACGACCGGTGACCTCGTCCGGTACTACGACAAGCTGCTCGACGGCAGCGGCGGGTTACCCCCGGAGCGGGCCAACATCATTTTGTCCAACCTGGCGGCCTCCACACCGATCGCGATCGACGGCACGATGCCCGGCGGCGTCTACCCGCAGCGGTTCGGCATCCCCGAGGGGCTCTACTCGGAACCGGTGGCGGTCAAGCAGGGCTGGTTCTGCTGCTGGAACGGCGGCAACTGGGTGCACTTGTCGACGGGCGTGATCGGACCGGACCGCCGGTACGTCGTCGCCATCGGCTCGATGCAGACCACAGATGACGCCACCGCCCGCGCCACCATCACTCAGGCCGTCAAGACGATGTTCCCGGGCGGCCGGATCTAACTGCGATCCAGAAGGTCGGGCCGGCGCTCACGCGTGCGTTGCAATCCCTGTTCATGTCGCCACGCCGCGATCTTCGCGTGGTCACCCGACAGCAGAATCTCGGGCACGTCGAGCCCTCGCCAGCTGGGAGGCCGGGTGTAGCTCGGACCCTCCAACAAGCCGTTGGAATGCGAATCATCTTGGTGTGACGCAGGATTGCCGAGCACGTCGGGCAGCAGGCGAACCATCGCCTCGATCATCACCAGCGTGGCTGATTCACCGCCCGGCAGCACGTAGTCGCCGATAGAGACTTCTTCTACCCGCATTCGACGGGCCGCGTCTTCGATGACGCGCTGATCGATGCCTTCGTATCGCCCGCATGCGAACACCAGGTGCTTCTCGGTGCTCCAACGTTGCGCGTCGGCCTGACCGAACAGCCGACCCGCGGGCGAGGGCACGATCAGAAGTGTTTCCTCCGAGCAGATTTCGTCGAGCGCTTCACCCCATACCGGCGCCTTCATCACCATGCCGGGGCCGCCGCCGTACGGCGAGTCGTCGACTGACTTGTGGACGTCGTGGGTCCAGCGGCGCAGATCGTGCACGGCAAGTTCGACGATGCCTGCCTCAATCGCCTTGCCTGGCAACGACTGTCGCAGTGGGTCCAGGTAGTCCGGGAAGATCGTGACGATGTCGATGCGCATGTCAGCTCAGGTCCAGCAGGCCGTCTGGCGGGTCGATCACGATGGTCTGGTCGGCGAGCGATACCGACGTCACGATGGCGCTGACGAACGGCACCAGCACCTCGCCCTCATCTGTGCGCACCGAAAGCAATTCGCCTGCCCCGGTGTGCAGCACCTCGGCGACTGAGCCAACGGCAGTGCCTGCGATCGTCACCACCTGCAGGCCTTCCAGCTGATGGTCGTAGAACTCGTCGGGGTCCTCGATCGCCGGCAGATCCGCCGAGTCGACGAGAAATACGGTGCCCCGCAACGCATCTGCGGCGTTGCGGTCGGCGATGCCTTCCAGGCGCACCAGCAGCCGGCCGCTGTGCGGCCGAGCGGAGTCCACGGTGTACCGACGCTCAGGCCCGTCCTTGGCTCTCGCGCGCAACGAGCTGCCGGGCGCGAAACGTCCATCGGGATCGTCGGTGCGGACTTCGATCACGAGCTCACCGGTGATGCCGTGCGCTCTTACGACCCGCCCGACTACCAGGTCCATGTGCAGACCGCTACTGGTCGGTGTCCACCACGTCGACGCGGATGCCGCGGCCGCCGATGCCGGCGACCAGCGTGCGCAGCGCGGTTGCGGTACGACCGCCACGGCCGATGACCTTGCCGAGGTCGTCGGGGTGCACATGCACCTCGACGGTGCGACCGCGACGGCTTGTCACCATGTCAACCCGGACATCGTCGGGGTTGTCCACGATGCCGCGGACCAAATGCTCCACGGCGTCAACGACGACAGAGCTCATGGCCGCGGTCAGCTCTCGGTGGATTCGGCGGCAGCCTCAGCCGGCGCTTCGGCGGGTGCCTCAGCCTCGGCGGGAGCCTCAGCCGGGGCCTCGGCCTTGTCCGCAGCCTGCTCTGCTTTCTTAGCAGGCGCCTTCTTCTTCTTGGGCGTGGTGGCCTCGGTGCTCGGGCCGCCCTCGGCCTCGGCAAGCGCGGCGTTGAACAGATCCAGCTTGGACGGCTTGGGCTCCTTGACCTTCAGCGTGCCCTCGGTGCCGGGCAGACCCTTGAACTTCTGCCAGTCGCCGGTGATCTTCAGCAGCTGCAGCACGGGTTCGGTGGGCTGGGCCCCGACACCGAGCCAGTACTGGGCCCGCTCCGAGTTGATCTCGATCAGGCTCGGCTCTTCCTTGGGGTGGTAGCGGCCGATGACCTCGATGGAGCGGCCGTCGCGGCGGGTGCGCGAGTCGGCGACGGCGATGCGGTACTGGGGGTTGCGGATCTTGCCAAGCCGGGTGAGCTTGATCTTGACAGCCATGATGAAACGATCTCCTGTGGTTGCCACGCTGCAATTCAGCGATCCCGGGCGGATTGCCCGGATCCGGTTTTGCCTTACGTGTGTGACCGACGCGCAGCCGTAGTCGTGCGCCAGACAGCCGCCCATTGTGCCAGAACAGGCGCTATCGGTGGAAATCGCCGTCCGTCGACCTTTACAACTTCTGCCCATAGTGTCACGCTTCCGCTATGGATGACGCCACCGCCCTGATGGAGATCGAGGCGATCAAGCAGCTGAAGGCCCGGTATTGCCGGTATCTCGACACCAAGGACTGGCAGGCATGGCGCGGGATCTTCGCCGACGACTTCCTCAGCGACACGTCGCAGGCAGGCGGCAAGGTCATCCGCGGCGCCGACGAATTCGTCGCGTTCACCCGTAAAGGCGTCGGTCAGCGGGCCACCGCCCATCAGGTACACGCACCGGAGATCGAGCTGACGTCTGCCACGACGGCGCGCGGCATCTGGGCGCTCGAGGACGTCGTCCGGTTGGCGCCCGGCGTGAACCTGCGCGGCTACGGCCACTACCACGAGACCTACGAGAAAACCGACGGCCAGTGGCGCATCACCAGCTCGAAGCTGACCCGGCTGCGCGAGGACATCTTCAACATGTTCGTCTCGGTGTACGTGTCTCCCCGCGTCAGGGATCTCATCGGAAAGGCTGCCCGCCGGGCGATGCGCTGAACCCGGCATGCTTGAGGCATGACGTTCTTGCGCGAGCGGTTGTTGTCCACGGTGGCCGGGCAACTCGGCCGCCCCCACGGCATCTTGAGCCCATTCGTCGCGCGTGCACTCAACCGCGGAAACGAGAAGGCGATCGTCGGCGCGGTGGACGCAGCGCAGGTTCCGCGCGGCGGCGTCGCAGCGGACATCGGATTCGGCGGTGGCGTCGGACTACAACTCCTGTTGGACAGCGTCGGCGACGCCGGCGTCGTACATGGCATCGAAATCGCCGAAGACATGTTGCGCAGGGCCACGTCGAAGTTCGGCGGCGACGGTCGAGTGCGACTGTCGCGCGGCTCGCTCACGGAGCTTCCTTTGGACGACGGCTCCGTCGATGCGCTGATCACCGTCAACACCGTGTACTTCATCTCCGAGCTCGATGCGGCCTGCCACGAACTCGCGCGCGTGCTGCGACCGGGTGGCCGCGCGGTAGTCGGCATCGGCGATCCGGACGTGATGGCGCGCCTACCGTTCACCAAGCACGGCTTCACCATCCGTCCCGTCGGTGAAATCGTTGCGGCACTTGATGATTCGGGGCTGCAGGTGGAGCAGCGCCGCATCGAGGACAAGCCGATACCGCGTTACCTGCTCATCGGCACGCGGACCGCTTGACTCATAGCACCTTGTCGAAGCACTTCTCTTCAACGCGCCGGCTCATCCGCCATCCCTGAGGCGTGCGGACGAACTCGTCGACGTACCACAGCCCGCAAAACATCACCTGGTTCTTGTCCCCGGCGAACACCATCGGGTTGAAGCAGAACGTCCGCGACGACGCGGTGTCGCCGTCGATGCGCACATCGAAGTTGCCCAGCATGTGGGCGTGCGTCTCGAAGATCTTCGGCAGCGTGTCCGCCAACCACGCCTTCACGTCGGGGAAGCGGCCGTCGATGCCGCCCATCGCGCGATAGTCGATGTAGGCGTCTGGAGTGAACACCAGGTCCAGATCGTCGAATCGTCGGGTATCGATCGCCGTCGAGTAGTCGATCAGCAATTGCTGAATCTCGAACCGGTCCGAAATCTCCTCCAGGCTCAACATGGGTCGATTGAACACGTTGACGTCCTCCGGACGGTAATCCCGCCGGATTCCAACCCTGAAATGGGGTTGGAGCAGTAATTCCTCGCGGTTTCCTGCTGGTTCCTGCTTCGAGGAAGACCACTAGCCCACAGGTTACGGGTCGTCTCCACAGGCTGACACCGCCAACAGCCCGGCGGCCAGAATGTTCTTGGCGGCGTTAACGTCCGCATGCTCGGCGGGGCGCGAGCAGTGGGTGCACCGGAAAACCGCTTGGCTCTCACGGGATTTCGGGTCCACATGCCCGCACGCCGAGCAGCGTTGAGACGTAAACGCTGCAGGAACCTTCACTACCTTTGTCCCGCTATAGCGAGACGCAGACTTCAACGCGACCTCGAATCGATACCAACCCTTGGACAGGATGGCCCGGTTCAACCCCGACTTGGCTGAGCCGCCGTTCGGCAAGTACTCGCCAGGCCTGGCCGGGTCTGCAACAGGTTGAACGCGGCCGGTCATGGATTGCACCGACAGCTTCTCGAGAACGACGAGGGCGTTGTCCTGCGTCAACCGGTGTGCGGTCTGAACGCAGAAGTCTTGGCGGCGGCGGCGCTCTCGAACTCGCATCTTGCCGAGGGCTTCCCTGGTCTTATTGCGGTTCGCCGAGAAATTGGCCGCGCGGGCCAGCTTGCGTTGCAACTGTACAGCCCGCCGCCGCTCGCCAGGAGTGCTGAACACTTCATCGAAAAGATGGCCGGCGCTGGTCGCCACCGCCACTGCGACACCACGATCCAACCCGACCGCAGTGCCCGGTGAGGCGTGCTCAGCCGGTGTCGTCACTCCATCCTCGACCACCAACGACAAAAACCAATACTTGCCTTCTCTGATCAAGGTGGCCGAGCGGATGATTTCACCCTTCAAGGATCGGGACGCGCGGAACGTCACCCACCCCAGTTTGGGTAACTTCACCCTGGACTTGCGGTGATTAAGCTTTTCAATCTTCATCGTGGAGCCATCTGGGTACCGAAACGACGGCACCCATCGACGCGCCGAGCGCCACCGCACCTTAAAGGTTCCGTGTCTGCGGCAAGCCGTATCCAGGTCGCGCAGCGTCTGTTGCAGACAATGCGATGGCGGCTCTTTGAGCCATGAGTGCTCGGCCTTGGCGTCAACCAGTTCGTGGGCTTGCTGTTCGTAGTTGATCCAGGCGCCTCGACGACGGTATTCGCGGCGCTGCTCCAAACCGATGTTCCACACCGCGCGACACGCGTCAGCGGTCTGCTGCGCCAGCTGCGCCTGGGCGCCGGTGAGTTCGGCGCGGAACCGCCTACCGGTCTTCATGCGCCGCAATCTAGCGCCGACCACCGACACTGATGACGTATCACCAGACGATCGGAAGGGGTCGGCCAGTTTGCGCGACTACCGCACCCCAAATCGACAACCTAACGGCGAACCCGGACTCTAGCCTTTGGTCTGCACCTCGCGACCTCTCCAACAGTCCCGAGGGTTAGGCTGCAGACCCCATGGGGAGGTTCATCGCGGTTGTCACCGCATTCCTGAGTCTGGTTCTGCTGCCCGGAACGCCGATCGCGTCGGCCGAGCCGGACATCCAACCCGCAGGCAGCGTGCCCATCCCTGACGGGCCCGCTCCCGCGTGGATCATCGCCGACATGGACACCGGCCAGGTGCTGGCCGGACGCGAGATGGATGTCGCCCATCCACCCGCGAGCACGATCAAGACGCTGCTGGCACTGACCGCGCTGGACGAGCTGCCCAGCCTGGATGCGACGGTCGTCGGAACCGAGGCCGACACCCAGGTCGAGTGCAACTGCGCGGGTATCAAACCGGGTCGCGTCTACACCGCACGCCAGCTGCTCGACGCCGTGCTGCTGGCGTCGGGCAACGACGCCGCCAACGCGCTCGCCGACATGATCGGCGGCTACGACACCGCAGTCACAAAGATGAACGCCAAGGCCGCGTCCATCGGCGCGGTGAACACGCACGTGGCGACGCCGTCGGGGCTGGACGGGCCGGGAGGCTCGGGATTCACCACTCCGCGCGACCTGGCCATCATCTTCCGCGCCGCGATGGCAAATCCGACGTTCGCCCAGATCACCTCGCAGCCGGCGGCCATGTTCCCATCCGATACCGGCGACAAGCCGCTGGTGAACGAGGACGAGCTGCTGCATCGCTACCCCGGGACCATCGGCGGCAAGACGGGTTTCACCGACGCGGCGAAGAAGACCTTCGTCGCCGCCGCCGACCGTGGCGGGCGTCGACTGGTGATCGCGATGATGTACGGGCTGATCAAAGAGGGCGGTCCGACGTATTGGGATCAGGCCGCCGGGCTGCTGGACTGGGGCTTCGCCCAGGACCGCGGGGCCAGCGTCGGCTCGCTTTAAGTTGCGCAATCGCAACTGATCCGAGACCTCGTCGGCAGCCGCGCTGACTACTCTCGGCGCACGTGCGAAAGTTATTGGCCGCGTTGAGCATCACGCTGTCCGCGGCCGTAATGGTCGCTCCCCCAGTGTGGGCCGAGCCAACTATCCAACCCGCAGGCGCGGTGGATCTCCCGCAAGGGCCTGCGCAGGCATGGCTACTGGCCGACCTCGACAACGGTCGAATTCTCGCTTCCCGCAACCCGTATGAGCCGCATGCGCCCGCCAGCACCATCAAGGCACTACTCGCGATGGTGGTACTGGACCAGCTCCCACTCACGGCGGTGATCACCGCGACGCCCGCGAACACCGATGTTGAATGCTCATGCGTCGGAGTCAAGGAGGGCCGGTCCTACACAGTGCGTCAACTGCTCGACGGGCTGATGCTGGTGTCAGGTAACGACGCAGCCAACACCCTGGCCGAGGGCCTCGGCGGCTATCAGTCCGCAGTCGCGAAAATGAACGCCAAAGCCGCCGGGCTGGGTGCGCGCAACACGCGCGCGTCGTCGCCGTCGGGTCTGGACGGTCCGGGGATGGAGTCGGTCACGACGCCTGCCGATCTCGCGGCGATCTACCGTGCCGCGCTTCACTATCCGGCGTTCGCCGCGATCGTGCGGCAGCCGTCATCGCTGTTCCCAACCGACGACGGGCCGAAGAAGATCGTCAACCAGAACGAGCTGCTGCAGCGCTATCCGGGGACGCTGGTCGGAAAGACCGGCTACACCGATCTGGCCCAGCACACCTTCGTCGGCGCCGCACAGCGCAACGGCCACAACCTCGTCGTCGTGCAGATGTACGGCTCGGGCGACATGTACGGCCAGGCGATGGGCCTATTGGATTGGGGCTTCAGCCAATACCGCTGAGACGCGCTAGAAAATGCGGCCGCGCAGGATGATTCGGGCCGGATTGTTGAGCGCCTCGGGTCCGGACCGCGGGTCGTCGGCGTAGCAGACCAAGTCCGCACTGGCGCCGTGTTCCAGCCCGGGTCGGCCCAACCACTCGCGCGCGGTCCAGCTGGCCGCGCCGAGGGCTTCGGTCGGGCTCATGCCGATGCCCTTGAGCGCCTCGATCTCGTCGGCGATCCTGCCGTGCGCGACCGTGCTACCCGCATCGGTACCCGCGAAGATCGGAATGCCCGCCTCGCGCGCGGCGCCGATGCGCGGATAGCAACTGGCGTAGAGGTCGCGCATGTGCCGGGCGTAGGCCGGATATTTCTCGGCCGCCGCGGCGATACCCGGGAAGTTCTCGATGTTGATCAGCGTGGGCACCAGCGCCGTGCCGTGCTCGACCATCAGCTCAATGGTGTCGTCAGTGAGCCCAGTGCCGTGCTCGATGCAGTCGATGCCCCCGTTGATCAAGCCGGGCAGTGCGTCCTCGCTGAACACGTGCGCGGTGACCCGCGCGCCATTGGCGTGGGCGGCGTCGATCGCCTGCTTCAGAATCTCGTCGGACCACAGCGGACCCAGGTCGCCGGTGTCCCGGTCGATCCAGTCGCCGACCAGCTTGACCCAGCCGTCGCCCCACCGAGCCTGCTCGGCCACCGCATCGGGCAGCTGCGATTCGTCCTCCAGCTCCAGGGCGAAGCCGCGCGAATAGCGCCTCGGCCTGGCCAGATGCCGGCCGTGGCGGATGATGCGGGGCAGATCATCGTGGTCGTCAAGGCTGCGGGTGTCGGTCGGTGAGCCGGCGTCGCGCAGCAGCAGCGCACCAACGTCACGCTCCGTCTTGGCTTGTTCGATCGCCTCATCGAGTTCGATTTCGCCGTGCTGTCCCAGCCCGACGTGGCAGTGCGCGTCGACGAGACCGGGCACGATCCAGCCGCCATACCCATCAGCACCGAACACGGTCTCGGCGCCCGCCACCGGTTCGGCGCTCAGCATGCCGTCGACGATCCACCACTCAACCGGCTCGCCGTCAGGCAAGCCGCGGCCGCGGATGTGCAGAGCCACTAGTTCTTGGGGAACTTCAGCTTCGACAGGTCGATGTCCGCGAGGCCGGGTGGCAGCTCGTCGAGGCCCTTCGGCATGTTGGACAGATCGGGGAACCCGGGAGGCATTCCCGCCATGCCGGCGCCGAGCGGATTGCGCGCCTTCGGCGGCGTCGGTCCCCTGCCCTTCTTTTTGCCGGCCTGCTTGTTCTTACCTTTAGCCGCCTTGCGCGCAGAACCCTTGCGGCCGAACGGCATTCCCATCTGCCCGGCCATCTGCGACATCATCTTGCGCGCCTCGAAGAAGCGATCGACGAGCTGGTTGACCTCGGATACGGCGACGCCCGACCCGTTGGCGATGCGCAGCCGTCGCGACGCGTTGATGATCTTCGGATCGGCCCGCTCGGCAGGTGTCATACCGCGGATGATCGCCTGCACCCGATCGAGCTGGCTGTCGTCGACGGCGGCCAGCGCATCCTTCATCTGACCCGCGCCGGGCAGCATGCCCAGCAGGTTGCCGATCGGGCCCATCTTGCGGATCGCCAGCATCTGCTCGAGGAAGTCCTCGAGGGTCAGCTCGCCCGAGCCGATCTTGGCGGCGGCCTCCTCGGCCTTCTGCTGATCGAAGACCTGTTCGGCCTGCTCGATGAGCGTGAGCACGTCGCCCATGCCCAGGATGCGGCTGGCCATCCGGTCGGGGTGGAAGACGTCGAAGTCCTCGAGCTTCTCGCCCGCAGACGCGAACAGGATCGGCACCCCGGTGATCTCGCGCACCGACAGCGCGGCGCCACCGCGCGCGTCACCGTCGAGCTTGGTCAGCACCACGCCGGTGAACCCGACGCCCTCGCGGAACGCTTCGGCCGTCGTGACGGCGTCCTGGCCGATCATGGCGTCCAGGACGAAGATCACCTCGTCGGGATCGAGCACCTGCCGGATCGAGGCGGCCTGGCTCATCAGCTCTTCGTCGATGCCGAGGCGGCCCGCGGTGTCGACGAGGACGACGTCGTAATGCTTGGCCTTGGCCTCCGCCAGACCCGCAGCGGCGACCGCGACCGGATCGCCGTGGCCGGCCTCCTCGGAGCCTTCGGTGGACACGCCCGGGTGCGGCGCGAACACCTGCACACCCGCACGCTCGCCGACGATCTGCAGCTGGTTGACGGCGCCAGGACGTTGCAGGTCACAGGCGACCAGAAGCGGTGTATGTCCTTGATCGCGAAGCCATTTCGCGAGCTTGCCCGCCAGCGTGGTCTTACCGGAGCCTTGTAGACCCGCGAGCATGATCACGGTCGGCGGGGTCTTGGCGAACGCCAGCTGACGGGTTTCCCCGCCGAGGATTCCGATCAGTTCGTCGTTGACGATCTTGACGACCTGCTGGGCCGGGTTGAGCGCACCGGAGACCTCGGCGCCCTTGGCGCGGTCTTTGATGCGGGCGACGAACGAGCGCACCACGGGCAGAGAAACGTCGGCTTCGAGCAGCGCCAGCCGGATCTCACGGGTGGTGGCGTCGATGTCGGCGTCGGTCAGCCGGCCCTTGCCGCGCAGCCCCTGCAGGGCACCGGTCAACCGGTCGGACAGCGATTCAAACACGCCGACCAGCCTATCTTCTCTGGCCGGGGGCGCCCGTCAGCCGGGTCGGCTACCGGCAGATTTCGCCCTCGCTGCCGATGCCAACGCGTCGATCCCCCAGCAGATCACGCAGCAAAAGAGGAAACCGCCGACCCACAAGACCCAGAAGATAATCCATCCGCCAGTGAAGTCAGGGAAGTTGTCGTACAGCCAATCCGATGAGTACAGCGCCGCCAGCGCAATCGCTATGAC
>Ga0075365_10001276_pt1 | contig 11187 bp, 4 predicted proteins | sample EndMetdeltDD1765_FD_71387 | JGI IMG/M metagenome (GOLD analysis project Ga0075365, IMG submission 71387) | Populus endosphere microbial communities from Tennessee, USA - Endosphere MetaG P. deltoides DD176-5 | ecosystem: Host-associated > Plants > Roots > Endosphere | place: USA: Tennessee... | reverse complement strand
CCGCGGGTGAGCTGGGCACCCGACCGGACGTGGGGGTGCCCCTTCCACAGCTCCCAGTGCCGAACACGAGCCATCGGAACCTCCTCGCAGCCGGTCGAACCCCGGCGACCCTTCGAGTCTGCCGCCCGGGAGGCGCCGAGGACGGTCAGCCGACCTGCACGTCGAGGGAACCGAAGTCGGCCACGACGGTCACGGGCCCGCGCCGGACGGTGAGCACGTCGCCGCGCACCTCGACCTCGACCAGGTCGAGACGCCCGTCGCGCAGCTCGGGGGTCGCGCGGCGCAGGGCGAGCAACGAGCGGTACCACTCGAGCAGCTCGGCGTGCCCGGGCCGATGGCGCTCCGACCAGTCGAGCTTCGCCTGGGCGTACGTGGCCGGGTCCTGCGGGTCGGGGACCTGCCCGTCGCCGAGTTCGAACTCGCGGCGCCGGCCCTCGGTCACGGCGTGCCCGAGGGCGAGGTCGCCATGGCTGGTGAAGTACGGGAACGGCGTCGAGGCCCCCCACTCCTCACCCATGAACAGCATCGGCACGAACGGCGAGGTGAGGACGAGCGCAGCGGCGACCCGGAGGTGCGACGGCGACAGCCGATCGCCACGCGCCCGGTTGCCGACCTGGTCGTGGTTCTGGGCGTAGGCGACGAGCTGGTGGCCCGAGCCGGTGAACTCGCGGCCGTGGGTGCGGCCGCGGAACGGCGAGTGGCGCCGTGGCAGCCAGCCGTTGGTGAGCACGTGGGCCAGGTCGGGCAGGCCTTCGTAGTCGACGTAGTACCCGTGGCGCTCGCCGGTGAGGGCCACGTGGAGGGCGTGGTGGAAGTCGTCGTTCCACGTGGCGTCGAGGCCGAGGTCGAAGTAGCGGGGGTCGTTGGCGTCCGACTCGCCGATCAGGAAGCCGGGGGTCGCCTCGGCGAGCTCCTCCAGGACATGGACCGCCGACAGGTCGACGATGTTGGGCACGGCGTCGAGCCGCAGACCGTCGACGTGGTGGTCACGCAGCCAGTGCACCGCGTTCTCGACCGCGAAGCGCCGGACCTCGTCGCTGCCGACCCGGTCGAAGTTGACCGCCGCACCCCACGGCGTCGAGAAGAAGTCGGTGTGGTACGGGCCGAGCTCGCCGAGGTAGCAGCCCTCGGGGCCGAAGTGGTTGTAGACGACGTCGAGGACCACGCCGAGGCCCCGGACGTGGCAGGCGTCGACGAAGCGCTTGAACCCGTCCGGGCCGCCGTAGGCGTGATGGGGTGCGTAGAGACCGACGCCGTCGTAGCCCCAGTTGCGGTCACCGGCGAACTCGGCGACCGGCAGCACCTCGACCGCGGTGACCCCGAGCTCGACGAGGTGGTCGAGGTGGCCGATGGCACCGTCGAAGGTGCCCGCCTCGCTGAACGTCCCGATGTGGAGCTCGTAGAGCACGGCCGACGAGAGGTCGACGCCCGACCACTCGTCGTCGGTCCAGACGAACGCGTCGTGATCGACCATCCGCGACGGACCGTGCACGCCGTGGGGCAGGTGCCCGGCGCGCGGATCGGGGCGCGGCGGCCCTCCGTCGAGCGAGAACCCGTAGTCGGCGCCAGGCACGAGGTCGGGCACGTCGACCGACCACCATCCCCTGTCGTCGCGCGTCATCGCGAGTCGCCGGTCGCCGACGACCGCCTCGACCCGACCCGGACGCGGCGCCCACACCCGCAGCTCGGTCACGGCCGCACCACCAGGGCGACCGGGAAGTCGGCGAGCAGGGACGCGACGGGCACCTCGCCCTCGCCCGGGAGCTCCACGGTGGTGTCTCGCCAGCCACCGTCGCGAACGAGGCGGAGCGGGAAGCGAGGGGCGACGGTGCTCACCCGCTCGTCGCGCGTGAAGGCGACGACGTGGTCGGCGGCAGGACCGGTGACCGGAAGCGGCCGGTACGACCCCGCCGGACGGGCCCGGAGCGCGGCCTGCGTGATCCAGAGCTTGGGCAGACCCTCGTCGCGACGGGCCCACACCTCGGCCGGCGTGAGCCCGTCGAGCGACGCGAGCAGCTCGCGTCGCCGCTCGAAGTCGACCGGACGGCGGTTGTCGGGATCGACGAGGCTCAGGTCCCACAGCTCGGTGCCCTGGTAGAGGTCGGGGACCCCGGGCACGGTCAGCTTCACCAGCTGCAGGGCCAGCGAGTTCACCCGACCCGGGTCGACCAGCGGGCCCACGAACCCCTCGAGCTCGGCCTGCACTTCGGGGTCGCCGTAGAGGGCGTCGAGCCAGGCGAAGACGTCGCGCTCGAAGGCGTCGTCGGGCGCCAGCCACGACGTGCGGTCCTTGGCCTCGCGCATCGCCTTCTCGACGTAGGCGCGGGCGCGGTCGGCAGGAAGCGGGTGGGCGCCCACCAGGGTCTGGAAGACCAGCCACGCCAGGTTGGCGTCGGGGGGCTCGTGGCGCTTCGACCAGCCAGTCACCGCGTCGGCGAACTCGTTGGGGATCTCGGCCAGGAGGGCGAGGCGGGCGCGCACGTCCTCACTGCGCTTCGTGTCGTGCGTCGACGAGGCGACCATCGAGCCCGGCGCGCTCGCGGCCGTGACCGCGTGGAAGCGCTCGAGCGTCGAGCTGAACCGGCCGGGGTCACCGCCCACCTCGTTCGCCGACGCCAGGCGCACGTAGCGGTAGTAGGCGGTGTCCTCCACGCCCTTGGCCATGACCGGGCCGCTCGTCTGCTGGAAGCGCTCGCACAGCTCGGCATCGAGGCCGCCCTGCAGCACCTGGCCGAGCAGGGCGAACAGCTCGGGGTCGAGGTCGGGCCGGCGGGCCTCGGCGTCGGCCAGCGCCCCGGTGATCACGCGCACGTCCTCGGGTCGCACCGGCTCGCCGGGCCGGACGTAGGTCCGGTACACGGGGAGGCTCACCAGCACCTCGGCGACCACGGCCCGCAGCTCCGAACGGGTGAAGTCGCGGTAGCGCCGGTGCTGCTCGCACACGGCCACGAACCGGTTGGCCAACCGGCTGACGTCGGCCGCGAGCACCTGGTCGACCACGTCCTCCTTGGCGGCGAAGCGCACCTCGTCCCACGACGGCGATCCGGTGAACGACACGTAGGCGTCGGTGAGCGGACCCTCGCCGGCCGGGTCGACGAACACGGCGTCGATGCGGGCCAGCGCGTCGTAGCCGGTGGTGCCGTCGGCCGGCCACGCCGACGGCAGCGACTCCCCCGGTTCGAGGATCTTCTCCAGCACGATCCAGGCGTCGGGCGCCGCGGCCCGTAGCCGCTCGACGTACCGCTGCGGGTCGGCGAGCCCGTCGGGATGGTCGACCCGCACGCCGTCGAGCACGCCCGAGCGCAACCACCCCAGCACGAGGGCGTGGGTGTCGGCGAAGACGCGGTCGTCCTCGACGCGCAGCCCGGCCAGCGAGGTGACGTCGAAGAAGCGGCGGTAGTCGAGCTCCTCGCCGCCGATGCGCCAGTGGGCGAGTCGGTAGTTCTGCCGGTCGAGGAGCAGGTCGAGCGCGTCGACGTCGGCATTGATCGCCGCCACCGCAGCATCGATCGCCGCCGCCACCTCCGGCCGCTCGGCGCACAGCCCGGCGACCTGACGCTTCAACGCCTCCTTGTCGCGGTGACGGGCCTCGACGCTCGTCCGATCGGTCGCCGACGCGTGGGGCAGGTTGGCCGCGGCCCGGGCGAGGAAGGCGATGTCGTCGTCGTCGACCCGGCCGAGCACGGCGTCGTAGGTCCGCGGCGCCACGGGGAAGCGGTGCTCGTAGTAGCGGACGACGAAGGCGCCGCCCTCCCGGACCAGCTCGAGCTCGCCCGCCTCGAGCACCCGGCCGTAGTGGTCGCCCAGCACCGGGAGCAGCACGGTGTTGCGCAGCTTGCGCTCGGGCGGGTCCCAGTCGACGTCGAAGTACGAGGCGTACCGGCTCGACGGGCCGTTCTCGAGGACGTCGTTCCACCACGCGTTCTCGCTGGTGATCGCCATGTGGTTGGGCACGATGTCGAGCACCTGGCCGAGCCCTGACTCGCGCAGCGCGAGGCGGAAGCGCTCGTGCCCCTCGGCACCCCCCAGATCGTCGTTGACCTTCGTGTGGTCGACGACGTCGTAGCCGTGGGTGCTCCCCGGCACGGCCTGGAGGTAGGGCGAGGCGTAGACGTGTGACACGCCGAGATCGGCGAGGTAGCCCGCGAGCGCGGCGGCATCGTCGAAGCCGAACCCGGGCCGGAGCTGGAGCCGGTAGGTCGCGGCCGGCCGGGTCACGACTCGCGACGAAGCAGCGTCAGCGCACGCGCCTCGACGCGGAACGCCTCCCCCGCCTTCGCCGTGGCGGCGGCGTCGTCGGCCGGGGGCAGCGGCTCCGCCGTCTCGAGCACGACCCGCCAGCGGTCGCCCCACTGGGTCGGGATGGTGAAGTCGAGCGGCTCGAAGTGGGCGTTGAACAGCACGAGGAAGCTCTCGTCACGCATGGGCTCGCCCCGCGTGTCGGTGGTGGGGATGCACTCGCCGTTGAGGAAGACGCCGAGCGACTTGGCGAAGCCGGCTTCCCAGTCGTCCTCCGACATCTCGGTGCCGTCGGGCGAGAACCAGCCGATGTCGTCCATCCCCCGGATGGCCTGACCCTGGAACCAGCGCCGGCGACGGAACACCTGGTGCGACTTGCGGAGGCCGACGACGAACCGCGTGAACGCGAGCAGGTTGGCGTCGGCACCGTCCCAGTCGAACCACGAGATCGCGTTGTCCTGGCAGTAGCCGTTGTTGTTGCCCTGCTGCGTGCGGCCGATCTCGTCGCCGCCGAGCAGCATCGGCACCCCCTGGGAGAGAAACAGGGTGGCGAGGAAGTTGCGGCGCTGCCGGGCTCGCAGCTCGAGCACCTCGGGCTCGTCGGTGGGGCCCTCCTCGCCGCAGTTCCAGGAGCGGTTGTGGCTCTCGCCGTCGTTGTTGTCCTCGCCGTTGGCCTCGTTGTGCTTCTCGTTGTACGAGACCAGGTCGTGCAGCGTGAAGCCGTCGTGGGCGGTCACGAAGTTGATCGAGGCGTTGGGCCGGCGGCCGGTCGACTCGTAGAGGTCGGACGAACCGGTGAACCGGAAGGCGAACTCGCCGAGCGTCGCCGGCTCGCCCCGCCAGTAGTCGCGCACGGTGTCGCGGTACTTGCCGTTCCACTCCGACCACAGCGGTGGGAAGTTGCCGACCTGATAGCCACCCTCGCCGACGTCCCACGGCTCGGCGATGAGCTTGACCTGGCTCACGATCGGGTCCTGCTGGATGAGGTCGAAGAACGCCGACAGGCGGTCGACCGCATGCAGCTCGCGCGCCAGCGTCGATGCCAGGTCGAAGCGGAACCCGTCGACGTGCATCTCCGTCACCCAGTAGCGGAGGCTGTCCATGATCAGCTGCAGCACGTGCGGGTGCCGCATGTTGAGAGTGTTCCCGGTGCCCGTGTAGTCCATGTAGAAGCGCTGGTCGTCGGCGACGAGGCGGTAGTAGGCCGCGTTGTCGATGCCCTTGAACGACAGCGTGGGGCCGAGGTGGTTGCCCTCGGCCGTGTGGTTGTAGACGACGTCGAGGATGACCTCGATGCCGTGGTCGTGCAGGGTGCGCACCATCGACTTGAACTCCTGCACCTGCTGCCCGTCGGTGCCCGACGACGAGTACTCGTTGTGGGGCGCGAGGAAGCAGATCGAGTTGTAGCCCCAGTAGTTGCGGAGGCCCTTCTCGAGCAGCGTCGAGTCGTGCACGAACTGGTGCACCGGGAGCAGCTCGACGGCGGTCACCCCGAGCCGCTTGAAGTGGTCGATCGCCTCGGGCGTGGCCAGTCCGGCGTAGGTCCCCCGCAGCTCGGGGGCGATGCCCGGGTGCGTGGCCGTGAAGCCCTTGACGTGCACCTCGTAGACGATCGTCTCGTGCCACGGCGTGCGCGGATGGCGGTCGTTGGCCCAGTCGAAGAACGGGTTGGTGACGACCGACCGCGGCACGTGAGGTGCGCTGTCGGCGTCGTTGCCCTGATCGGCGTCGGGATCGTCGGGATCGGCGTCGAAGCGGTGGTCGAAGCACGCCTCGTCCCAATCGACCTGGCTGTCGATCGCTTTGGCGTACGGGTCGAGGAGCAGCTTGTTGGCGTTGGTGCGCCGGCCCTGGGCGGGCGCGAAGTCGCCATGGACGCGGAAGCCGTAGCGCTGGCCCGGGCCGATGTTCGGCACGTAGCCATGCCACACGTAGCCGTCGACCTCGGGGAGCTCGATGCGCGTCTCCTGTCCCTGCTCGTCGAACAGGCACAGCTCGACGCGCTCGGCCACCTCGCTGAACAGGGCGAAGTTGGTGCCGACCCCGTCGTAGGTCGCGCCGAGGGGATAGGCCTCTCCGGGCCAGACCTTCATCGGGGTGCCGTACCCCTCGGTTCGGGTTGACACGCCGGGCACCAGGAGATGCCTCGCAGGTGCTCGCCGGTCCGCCGCCACGCGATCGTCGTGCCGCACCGCCGGCACGCCTCACCCGCCCGGCCGTAGACCATCGGCCGCGGCCGCGAGGCGGTCGCGCTCGCCCGCAGCTGTTGGGCGGCGACCTCGAGCAGGCGACGCCGGGTCGCCGGGGCGAGGTCGTCGACCGCGGTGTCGGGGTGCACCCCGCACACGAAGCATGCCTCGTTGCGCCAGATGTTGCCGATGCCCGCGGCGACCCGCTGGTCGAGGAGGGCGTCGCCGATCGTCCCGCCGCGCGCCGACAGGCGGGCCGCGGCCTCGTCGAGGTCGGCGTCGGGTTCGACGAGATCGGGCCCGAGGTGCGAGACGGCGAGCGACGCGGCCCGGGTCGGCGTCAGCTCCACCACCGGTGCACTGAAGCACACCGCCTCCCAGTCGGGCACGGCCACGAGGGCACGCAGCGCGGCGCGCGGCCTTCGCCACCGTTCCCCCGCCCGGTAGACGTGCCACGAGCCGTTCATGCGCAGGTGGGTGCGCAGCGTGCGGCCGTCGTCGAAGTGGATGAGGCAGTGCTTGCCCTGGGCCTCGGCGCCCTCGACCACCGTCTCCGGCCCGAACGGGCGGAAGGCGACCGTCGGCGCGTCGAAGCGCACGAGCGGCTTGCCGGCCAGGACCTTGTCGAGCGTTGCCGCCGCCCGATGGATGGTGTCGCCCTCAGGCACCGAGGCTGAGACCCCGGTAGCCATCGGCGAAGCCGTGGGCGCGCAACACGGCGGCGTAGGGCGAGGTGGTGGCCGAGTCGGCGTCGATGTCGGCGATCACGAGGCGACGCACGCGACGCTCCTTCACCAGCGCCACCAGCCCGTCGACCCAGCGGTCGGACCGACTCGCCGCCTCGAACGTCACCAGTCGCCGGCCACCGCGCTCGACGAAGACGGCCGGCTCGCCGTCGACGAGCACGACGTGGGCCCCAGCCACCCGGGCGGGGCGACCGACGGTGTCCGGCCACGGCAGCGAGGCGCCGAACGGGTTGGCCGGGTCGACGGCGGCGAGCACGACCGGGGCACCCGGTGGCGGGCCGCCGGCGCCGAGGTCGAGGTCGCGGCGCTCGGCGCGGAGGCGGTCGACGGCACCTGGCAGGGCGAACTGCGCGGCGCCGAGACCGGCGACGAAGTAGCCGCGGCGCACCGAACCCGACTCCTCCATCGCCTTGAGCACGCCATAGATGCTGGCGAAGCCGCCGCCCACCCCTTCGGCGAGCACCGCCTCGCGGGTGACCACGCCGTAGCGCTCGAGCATCGCCCGCGCCCGGGCGTGGGCCCGTTCGGTGGTGGTCGGTGCCGGCTCGAGCAGCGGCGCGACGAGCGACCACCGTCCCGCACCGGCCGGCGGGCCGAGCCGGGTCAGCCGCCCGGGGTGCGGGCGACCCCGCGCCGACCGCCGGCGCGCCGCGCCGCCGATCGTCGAGCGCAGCGGCGCCAGCGTGTCGTTGGTGACCTCGCCGGCCCACACGAGATCCCACAGGGCGCCGAGCACGTCGGCCTCGGTGGGGATCGTGCCGACCGAGCCGGCCGCCTGGACGAGATCGGACCAGAAGAGGGCGCCGCGCTGCTCGAGGGCGGCCCGCAGGGCGTCGTGGATCTCGCCCTCGGGACGCTCGTGCTCGGGCAGCCCGAGGGTGGCGAGCTCGTCGCGCCGGAACAGCGACACGCGGCCGTCGGTCGATCCGATGGCGCCGGCGCCGATCCACACGATCTCGCCCGCGGCGCACAGGGCGTCGAGGTCGGCCGGGCGGTAGTCGCCGACACGGGCGGGGAGCACGTCGCTCTCCAGCACCGACGCCGGGATCGGTGCGCCCTGCAGCCGCGACACCGCGTCGACGAGCGCGTCCAGGCCGCGGCGGCCGGCGCCGATGCCGTGCCACGCCGGGAGGAACCGGCCGAGCGTCGCCGCGTCGACCGGCTCGACCTCCTTGCGCAGCACCGCCAGCGAGCGCCGGCGCAGGGCCCGCAGCACGTCGTCGTCGACCCACTCGCGGTCGGCGCCGCCCGGGCGGAACTCGCCCTGCACGACCCGGCCGGCCTGCTCCAACCGGGCCAGGGCTGCCTCGACCCGGTCGGCGGGCGCGCCGAGCCGCCGCACGACCTCGACCACCCGGAACGGACCGTGCGTTCGGGCGTAGCGGGCAACGAGCTCGTCGAGCGGCCGCTCGACCGGTTCGAGGAACGAGACCGGGAGGCCGGGTGGGACCGGCACGCCGAGGGCGTCACGGAATCGCGCCGCGTCCTCGGCGGCCGCAAAGCGCTCCTCGCCCCGCAGGGTGACAGCGATGGCTCGCCGCGCGTCGAGCAGCTCGCGCACCCACGCCTCGGCGCCGTCACTCTCGACGCGCTGGTCGACCTCGGCAAGCGAGAGGTCGCCGAGCCGCCGGAGCAGGTCGTGGACCTCGTCGACGTCGCGCGCCCGACGGCCGTCGGTGAGGTGCTGCAGCTCGAGCTCGAGGTCGGCGAGCACCGAGGCGTCGAGCAGCTCGCGCAGCTCGTCGGCGCCCAACAGCTCACGCAGCAGGTCGCGGTCGAGCGCCAGGGCGGCGGCCCGGCGCTCGGCCATCGGCGCGTCGCCCTCGTACATGTACTGGGCGATCCAACCGAACAGCAGCGACGACGCGAATGGCGATGCCTTCGGCACGTCGACGCCGACCATCCGGATCGACCGCGACCGCAGCTCGCGCAGCACTTCGGTGAGCGCCGGCAGGTCGAACACGTCGCGCAGGCACTCGCGCGTCGTCTCCAGCAGGATCGGGAACGACGGGTAGCCGCGCGCGACGCGCAGCAGGTCGGCGGACCGCTGCCGCTGCTGCCACAGCGGCGTGCGCTCGCCGGGGCGGCGGCGGGGCAGGAGCAGGGCGCGCGCCGCGTTCTCGCGGAACCGGGACGCGAACAGTGCCGTGTCGGGCAGCGCCGACACCACCAGCTCCTCGATGTCGTCGGGATCGATCGAGAGGAGCTCGAGGGGGACGTGGTCCTCGCTCTCGGGCAGGCGCAGCACGATCCCGTCGTCGCTCCAGATGGTCTGCACCTCGTAGCCGAGCTGCTCGCGCAGTCGGGCCTCGATGGCCATGGCCCAGGGCGCGTGCACCTTGGCCCCGAAGGGGCTGAGCAGGCAGACCCGCCAGTCGCCGATCTCGTCGCGGAAGCGCTCGACGACGACGGTGCGGTCGTCGGGCACGTGCCCGGTCGCCGCCGCCTCCTCCTCGACGTACTGCACGAGGTTGTTCGCCGCCCACTCGTCGAGGCCGTAGTCGTGCTGCAACCGCTCCACTGCCCCCGGCGTGCGCACCTCCCGCAGGAAGGCGCCGACGGCCCGCCCGAGCTCGAGCGGCCGGCCCGGCTTGTCGCCGTGCCAGAACGGCATCTTCCCCGGCTCGCCGGGCGCCGGCGTGACGATCACCCGGTCGTGGGTGATCTCCTCGATGCGCCACGTCGACGCGCCGAGGAGGAACGTCTCGCCGGGCCGGCTCTCGTAGACCATCTCCTCGTCGAGCTCACCGACGCGCGCCCCCTCCGGGAGGAAGACGCCGAAGAGGCCACGGTCGGGGATGGTGCCGGCGTTGGTGACGGCGATGCGCTGCGCGCCCGCTCGGGCCCGGACGGTGCCCGCGATGCGGTCCCACACGATGCGCGGCCGCAGCTCGGCGAACTCGTCGCTCGGATAGCGACCCGACAGCAGGTCGAGCACCGCGGCCAGCACGTCGTCGCTGAGGTCGGCGAAGTTGGCGGCCCGCCGCACGAGGGCAGTGAGCTCGGTCACGTCCCAGTCGTCGAGCGCGGTCATGGCCACGATCTGTTGGGCCAGGACGTCGATCGGGTTGCGCGGGTAGCGCGTCTCCTCGATCTGGCCGTCGCGCATGCGCTGGCTCACGACCGCGGCCTCCACGAGGTCGCCCCGGTGCTTCGGGAAGATCTTCCCCCGGCTGACGTCGCCGACGTTGTGGCCCGAGCGACCGATGCGCTGCAGGCCGCTCGCCACCGAACCGGGCGACTCGACCTGGATCACGAGGTCGATGGCCCCCATGTCGATGCCGAGCTCGAGCGACGACGTGGCCACGAGGGCGCGCAGCTGCCCGGTCTTCAGCGCGTCCTCGATCTCGAGCCGTTGCTCGCGGCTGAGCGACCCGTGGTGGGCGCGCACGAGGTCGGGATCGTCGGCCAGCTCGTTGAGCCGCGCCGCCAGCCGCTCGGCGAGTCGGCGGGCGTTGGCGAAGATGAGCGTCGAGCGGTGTGCCTCGATCAGCTCGAGCAGCTTGGGGTGGATCGCCGGCCAGATGCTGTTGCGCACCGGCGGGCCGGCAGCCGGCCCCGAGCGGGGCTCGTCGACGATCTCGCCGAGGCGGCTCATGTCCTCGACCGGGACCACGACCTCGATCTCGAGCTCCTTCTTGCGCCCGGCGTCGACGATCGTGGCGCGGCGACCCGAGCCGGCGAGGAAGCGGGCGATCTCCTCGAGCGGTCGTTGCGTCGCCGACAGCCCGATGCGCTGCGGCGCCGGGTTGCCGGCGGCTGCGACCAGGTGCTCGAGCCGTTCGAGCGACAGCGCCAGGTGGGCGCCCCGCTTGGTGGCGGCCATGGCGTGGATCTCGTCGATGATCACCCACCGCACGCCCGTGAGCGTCTCCCGGGCCTGGGAGGTGAGCAGCAGGAACAGCGACTCCGGCGTGGTGATGAGCACGTCGGGCGGGTGGCGCTGCATGCGCCGCCGCTCGTCGGGGCTCGTGTCGCCGGTGCGGATGCCGACCGTCGGCACCGTGATCGAC
>Ga0075365_10001275_pt1 | contig 11187 bp, 9 predicted proteins | sample EndMetdeltDD1765_FD_71387 | JGI IMG/M metagenome (GOLD analysis project Ga0075365, IMG submission 71387) | Populus endosphere microbial communities from Tennessee, USA - Endosphere MetaG P. deltoides DD176-5 | ecosystem: Host-associated > Plants > Roots > Endosphere | place: USA: Tennessee... | reverse complement strand
TCGAGCGGCGTGCCGATCTGCTCGACGATGCCGTCGTGCATCACCACGATGCGGTCGGCCATGGTCATGGCCTCGATCTGGTCGTGCGTCACGTAGACGGTGGTGGTCTTCAGGCGCTGGTGCAGCGCCTTGATCTCGGCGCGCATCGCCACACGCAGCTTGGCGTCGAGATTGGACAGCGGCTCGTCGAACAAGAACACCTTCGGGTCGCGCACGATGGCGCGCCCCATGGCCACGCGCTGGCGCTGGCCGCCCGACAGCTCGCGCGGATAGCGTCCGAGCAGCGCATCGAGGTTGAGGATCTTGGCGGCCCGCGACACGCGTTCGTCAGTCACCGACTTCTCGGCGTTGCGCAGGCGCAGGCTGAAGCCCATGTTCTCGCCCACCGTCATGTGCGGATAGAGCGCATAGCTCTGGAACACCATGGCGATGTCGCGGTCCTTCGACTCGAGGTCGTTGACGACGCGGCTGTCGATCATGATCTCGCCGCCGCTGATGTCTTCGAGGCCCGCGAGCATGCGCAGCAAGGTCGACTTGCCGCAGCCCGAAGGCCCGACCAGCACCACGAACTCGCCGTCGGTGATGTCGAAGCTCAGGCCCTGGATGATCTGGACCTTGCCGAAGGATTTCTGGATATTGCGAAAGGATACGGAAGCCATTTTTATTCCCAGGGTTCGCTCAACTCTTGACGGCACCGGCGGTGAGTCCGCCCACCATGTAGCGCTTGAAGGCGTAGTAGATCGCCGCAGGCGGCAATGCGTAGATGAGGCCGGTGGCCATCAGCAGCTCCCACGGCGAATCGTCGGCCGAGAGGAAGTTGCCGAGCGCCACCGCCAGTGTCACGCTCCTGTCGTTCGACAGCAGCAGGAAGGCGTAGAGGTACTCGTTCCACGCCAGCAGCAGCGAGTAGGTGCCCACCGCCACCAGCGACGGCACCATCAGCGGCAAATACACCAGGCGGAACAGCTGCAGCGGCGACGCGCCGTCCATGCGCGCGGCCTCGTCGAGCTCGTAGGGCAGCTTGTCCGACGCCTGCTTCAGCACCCAGATGCAGTACGGCGAGGCGATCGTCACCATCGCGAGGATCAGCGCCCACTGGCTGTTGAGCAGGCCATAGTTGCCCATGGTCTTGTACATCGGCACCGCGAGGAAGGCGGCGGGAATGAAGTAGGTGAAGAGCGCCAGGTTCATCACCGTGCGCCCGCCGCGCACGCGCAGCCGGCTGATCGCGAATGCGGCCGTGGTCGCGACGAACAGCGTGAGCGCACCGACCGACAGCGCGATCAGCAGCGAGTTCCACAGCTGCAGCCAGAAGTGGTCGAGGTAGAAGTGTTTCTGCTGGAAAACGATGCGGAAGTTGTCCAGTGTCGCGTTCTTGGGCCACAGGTGGCCCGAGGTCGCGGAGTCCTTCGACGAGATGGCGAACAGCACCATGTGGTAGACCGGGATCAGCGTCCAGAACAGCACCGGAATGCCGATCAACAGCAGCTTGGCCTCGGTCGCTATGGCCTTGGGGGTCCAGCGTTTCATATCGTCCTCCGACGAGCCGCCTCTAGGGGGGCGAGCGCCCCCGCGGGGGGCAGCGAACACACGAAGTGGTGAGCGTGGGGGCTCATTTCGAGAGCCTCTTCATCATGAAGTACACGAGCGGCAGCACGAGGGGGAGTGCCACCACGATCGATGCCATCGACAGGTCGACCTGGTCGAGCCGCAGATAACGGATGCCGAGCGTTGCGAGCACGTGCGTCAGGTCGGCAGGTCCGCCGCCGGTCAGCAGGTACACGCTGTTGAAATCGCCCAGCGTCCAGATCATCGAAAGAATGAGGGACGTGACGTAAAGCGTCTTCAGCGCGGGCCAGCTCACGAAGCGGAACTTCTGCCACGACGAGGCGCCGTCCACCGACGCGGCTTCGTATTGCTCGGTGGGAATGGCCAGCCGCCCCGCCACCAGGATCAGCGTCCAGAACGGCAGCGACTTCCACACATGCACCACCATCGCGAAGGCCAGCGCGAGCGAGGGGTCGTTGAGCCAGTTGGGACCGTCGGCCCCGGTCAGGCGGAAGATGGTGCTGTTGATCACGCCCCACTCGGGATTGAGCATGAAGCGGATCGACAGGATGGTGGGGATCGACGGCATCGCCCATGGCAGGATGAAGATCGCCGAAACGATCTTGATCCACCATCGCGACGTCACGAAGAAGCCCGAGAGCACAAGAGCGATGAGCATCTTGATGTTGATCGCCACGATCAGGAAGATGGCCGTGTTGATCACCGAACGGAAGAAGATCGGGTCTTCGACCAGCTTCACGTAGCTTTGCGGATGGCGCGCGAGCCACAGCCCGTACCCCACAGGGTAGAGCACGAACACCACGAACACCAGCAGGTAGGGCACGACCATGACCGCGCCCCAGAACTGCCAGCGCGCGTGCCGCGCCCCAAGATTGACGGTAGGCGCCGGAAGCGGCGCGGCGGTGGCAGTGGAGCTCATGCGAGTCAGCCTGGTGAAGGTGGTTCCGAATGCGGCTTACTGCGCCGCGACCGTCTTGATGCGCGCGATCATCTCGTCGACCGCCTTGTCCACCGGCACCTTGTCGGTGACGACGCGGCTCATGGCCTTGGCCCAGACGTTCTCGTTGTTGAGCACGGTGAACTTGTAGTTCTTGGTGAATTCGAAGGTCACGGTGCCGGCGGCGTACTGGTTGAAGACCGAGAGGCGGTGCGGATCGGCCTTCCAGAAGTCACGCTGCTGCGCGGCCTTGGTCACCGGGAACCAGCGGCCCAGCGAACCCTCGACGTACGGCGTGAGGTTTTCTTCCTGCAGCAGGAAGGCGACGAACTCCTTGGCGCGGGCCTTGTTCTTGGCGTCCTTGAACACCACGCCGGTCTTCACCGCGCTGCGGTAGACCATCTTGCTGCCGTCCGGCTTGCTCGGGAAACCCGCCGTGCGGATGCGCTCGGTGTAGTTCTTGCGCGCTTCCTCGCGCTGCTCGGGCGTGAGCGACGCGTTGTTCGAGTCGTCGAGCCACTTGGCGGCGATGGAGATGGTCGCGTTGTGCGTCATCAGCGTCGTCTTGTTGTGGAACGCGACGTTGTTGTCCGGGTCCTTCCAGCTGGTCGCCGACGGCGGCGTGCAGCCCTTGGTGTAGGGCGTCGTGTAGTCGGTCAGCGCGCCGATCAGGCCGGTGCGGACCTTCGGGTCGTCGACCAGCAACTTGCCGTTGTCGTCCACCAGCTTGACGTTGTACGCGTCCATGAAGGTCAGGAACGAATAGAACGAGTCGCTCGAATCCACGCCCATGGGCATACCGATGCCGAAGGTGCGCTTGCCGCTCTTCTGGCGGCTGGCGGTTTGCGCCTTCTCGCACCAGAAGGTCCAGTAGTCCTTCCAGGTGGTGGGGATGTCGGTTTCCTTGAGGCCGGCTTCGGTGAGCATGTCGAGCCAGTACTCGACGTGCATCGTCTGCTGCTTGATCGGGAAGGCGTAGTACGCCTTGTTCTTGCTCTGCTCGTTGTAGAGGTACGTGGTCTCCAGCGTGTTGGGCGCGAAGCGGTCCTTCATGGGCGAGAGCACGCTGCTGAGGTCTTCGAGCTTGCCGTCGTAGGCCCACTTGCCCGTGACCTGGAAGTCGTAGACGTCGGCATACGCCACGTCGGGCGGGCTGCCGGAGTCGAGCGCGGACACGGTCTTGGGGATCATGTCCTGGATCGGGTACTGCGACAGTTCGATCTTCACGTTCTTGTTCTTGTCCTCGAACTTCTTGATGGCGGCGAACAACGCATCGTCCTCGGCCTTGTAGAAGCCCTTGACCCACCAGACGGTGAGCTTTTCCTGCGCGGCAGCGGGGCCTGCCGCCGCCAACAACCCCAGCGCAAATAACGTCGGCGCTATCAGCGATTTGACGACTTTCATGGTGTCTCCTCTTCTTCGGTGGAAATGCTCGAAACACGAGCGTGGTGAAAAACCTGTTGCAAGAAGCTGCGCCGGCCGGCTAGCTCGCCTTGAGCCGAGGCGGTGGGCGGCTCAGCCGCGGCAGCCGCCGGCGCGAACCGAGCACGTCCTCGATGTCCTGCCGCGCGCCGTCGATGAGGCGGATGACCGCACGCTCGGCCTTGGCCGGGTCGTGCGCGATCACCGCGTCGAGCACCGCGCGGTGCAGCGGCAGCGAAAGCGCGGGACCGTCGGGCTTGGCGGTCGAGATCTCGAAACTGGTGCGCAGCAGCGCGTTGAGCGCCTTGCTCATCTGCGCCAGCATGCGGTTGCGTGCGGCGCTCAACAGGCCGTTGTGAAAACGCAGGTCGAAGGTGACGTAATCGCCGCCGTTCTCCACGGCCTCTTTCATGCCGGCGTAGGCGCGCTCGATCTCTTCGATGTCCTCCGGGCTGGCGCGTTCGGCCGCGAGCCGCACGGCCGCCGGCTCGACCACGCGCCGCAAGTCCTGCAGGTCGCGCAGGAACTCGGGCGTGAGCCCGGCGCGCGACTGCCAGGTGATGACGTCGGGGTCGAACCAGTTCCACTTGTCCTGCGGCAGCACCCGCGTGCCCACCTTCGGCCCGGTCACGATCAGGCCCTTGGCGGCGAGCGACTTGATGGCCTCTCGCACCACCGTGCGGCTCACCCCAAGCTCCTCGCCCAGGATCGGTTCGGCAGGGATCGACGCACCAATCGCATAACGGCCGGCCACGACAGCTTCGCCGAGCAGCTCGAGCGTGCGACCGTGGATGTTCTTGATCATGTGCGTGATGTGAAATTTGATATGCCGACGCTCGAAAACACTAAGGGTCCGGCAGGTTCTTCGCACTTATCATATGATGATTGAAATGACCGATCGGCAGGACAAACCCTGAGGTTTGGAGTCGTAAGCGGTCGTAAACGGAGACAACCGATGAGCACTTCCCCGAAGAAAAAAGCCAGTGAACTGCGCAGCCAGCAATGGTTCGGCCGCAATGACCGAGACGGTTTCATCTACCGAAGCTGGGTGAAGGGCAAGGGCGTGCCGCACGACCAGTTCGACGGGCGCCCGGTCATCGGCATCTGCAACACCTTCAGCGAGCTCACGCCCTGCAACTCGCACTTCCGCACGCTGGCCGAGCAGGTCAAGATCGGCGTGTACGAAGCGGGCGGTTTCCCGCTCGAGTTCCCGGTGATGTCGCTCGGCGAAACGCTGCTGCGTCCCACGGCCATGCTGTATCGCAACCTCGCAAGCATGGACGTGGAAGAAAGCATTCGCGGCAATCCGCTCGACGGCGTGGTGCTGCTCATGGGCTGCGACAAGACCACGCCCGCGCTCATGATGGGCGCGGCCAGCGTCGACCTGCCGACCATCGGCGTGTCGGGCGGCCCGATGCTCTCGGGCAAATGGCGCGGCCAGGAACTGGGCTCGGGCACCGGCGTGTGGCAGATGAGCGAACAGGTGCGCGCCGGCACGCTCAAGCTGCAAGACTTCTTCGAGGCCGAAAGCTGCATGCACCGCAGCCACGGCCATTGCATGACGATGGGCACCGCGAGCACCATGGCCAGCATGGTCGAGTCGCTGGGCATCGGCCTGCCCGGCAACGCGGCCTATCCGGCCGTGGACGGCCGGCGCAACGTGCTGGCCCGCATGGCCGGCCGGCGCATCGTCGACATGGTGCATGAAGACCTCCACATGTCGAAGATCCTCACGCGCGAGGCGATCGAGAACGCCATCAAGGTGAACGCGGCCATCGGCGGCTCCACCAACCTCGTCATCCACCTGCTGGCCATCGCGGGGCGCATCGGCGTCGACCTCACGCTCGACGACTTCGACCGGCTCGCCTCCGAGCTGCCCTGCCTGGTCGACCTGCAGCCCTCCGGCCGCTTCCTGATGGAAGACTTCTGCTACGCGGGCGGGCTGCCGGTGGTCATCAAGGAGATCGCGCAGTACCTGCACAAGGACGTCATCACGGCCAACGGCCAGACGCTGTGGGACAACGTGAAGGACGCCGAAAACTACAACCCCCAGGTGATCCGCCCGCTGGCCGAACCCTTCAAGGAAAAGGCCGGCATCTGCGTGCTGCGCGGCAACCTCGCCCCCAACGGCGCCATCATCAAGCCCAGCGCTGCCACGCCGGAACTGCTGGTGCACAAGGGCCGTGCGGTGGTGTTCGAAAGCGCCGACGACCTGCACAAGCGCATCGACGACGAGAACCTCGACATCGACGAGCACTGCGTCATGGTGCTGAAGAACTGCGGCCCGCGCGGCTACCCGGGCATGGCCGAGTCGGGCAACATGCCGCTGCCGCCGAAGGTGCTGCGCAAGGGCATCACCGACATGGTCCGCATCAGCGACGCGCGCATGAGCGGCACGGCCTACGGCACCGTGGTGCTGCACACCGCGCCCGAGGCCGCCGCCGGTGGACCGCTGGCGCTGGTGCAGGACGGCGACATCGTCGAGCTCGACGTGCCCAACCGCAGGCTGCACCTGCACGTGAGCGACGAAGAACTCGCGCGCCGCCTCGAGAAATGGGTCGCCCCCAAGGCGCCGCTCGATTCCGGCTACTGGAAGCTCTACGTCGACACGGTGCTGCAGGCCGACCAGGGCGCCGACCTGGCTTTCCTGCGCGGCCGGCGCGGTGCTTTCGTTCCAAGGGACAATCACTAGCACTGGGCATACCCCAGGCTTTCCCCAAGGAGTCGCATTGACATGAGCAGATTGGTGGCGGTCGACTGGGGCACGAGTTCCTTGCGCGGCGCGCTGCTCGATGCCGGCGGCAAGGTGCTCGAGGAGCGCAGCGATGCGCGCGGCATCCTCAAGGTGCCGGCGGGCGGCTTTCCCGAGGTGTTCGAGTCGCTGTTCGCCGACTGGATGCAGCCCGCGGGCACGCGCTGCCTGATCTCCGGCATGGCCGGCAGCAAGCAGGGCTGGGTCGAGGCGCCCTATTGCGCCTGCCCCGCGGGGCGCGTCGAAGTGGGCCACCGGATCATCGACATCGACGTGCGGCCGGGTTCGCGCATTTCCATCGTGCCGGGCCTGCGCGACGAGCACGACGGGGTTCCCGATGTCATGCGCGGCGAAGAGGTCCAGATCTTCGGCGCCATGGCACTCATGGATGTCGACGAAGGCGTCTTCGTGCTGCCGGGCACGCACAACAAGTGGGTCACGGTCAAGAAGGGCCGCGTCAAGGGCTTTCGCACCTTCATGACCGGGGAGTTCTATGCGTTGCTGAGCCAGCACTCGATTCTTGCGCGCACGCTCGATGCCGATGCCCCGCTCGACGAGGCCGCCTTCGTGGAGGGCGTCACGCGTTCGGACAACGGCCAGGGCCTGCTGCACAACGCCTTCGGCGCGCGCACGCTGGCGCTGTTCGAGCGCATGCCCACGGAGGAACTCGCCAGCTATCTCTCGGGCCTCTTGATCGGCGAAGAACTGCGCACGCAATCGCTGCATGCCTCCGGCGAAGTGGTGCTGATCGGCTCACCCGCGCTCACGCAGCGCTACACGCTGGCGCTGCGCGCCACCGGCATCGCCACGCGCACGATGGGCGCCGAAGCCACCTGGGCCGGGCTGCACGCGCTGTCCGGTTTTCTCGACGCAGACAGAACTCCCTCATGACGACTCCCCAAGAAAAATTCAAGGCCGCGATGCGCGAGCTGCCGCTGGTCGCCATCCTGCGCGGGCTCACGCCGCCCGAGGCCGCCGACGTGGGCGACGCCATCGTCGAGTCCGGCTTCCGGCTGCTCGAGGTGCCGCTCAATTCGCCCAAGCCCTACGCCAGCATCACGCTGATGCGCACGCGCTTTCCCGAGGCCCTGGTGGGTGCCGGCACGGTGCTCGACGTGCAGCAGGTGCGCTATGTGCATTCGGCCGGCGGCGAGCTGATCGTGTCGCCCAACTTCAATGCCGAGGTGGTCGCCGAAGCCGTGCGGCTGGGCATGGTCTGCCTGCCCGGCGTGATGACGCCGACCGAAGCCTTCGGCGCACTGGCCGCGGGCGCGACCGGGCTCAAGCTGTTTCCGGCCGAACTGGCGTCGCCCGCGGTGGTGAAGGCCTTGCTTGCGGTGCTGCCTGCCGGCACGCCGCTGATGCCCGTGGGCGGCATCACGCCCACCAACATGGCCGAATGGCGTGCGGCTGGCGCGTCCGGCTTCGGCATCGGCTCGGCGCTCTACAAGCCCGGCAAGCAGGCGTCGGACGTGCGCGCCGATGCCGAGAGATTCGTCGCCGCCTGCTCGGGCGCAATCCGCGCCTGACAAGAGCTTCACCTCTTTCTTCGTTTTCTTCTTCACCCAGCATCCACGAGGCCCCGTCGATGTCCGCAGATTCAGACTACGCCAGCCCCGCCGTGCGCAAGTTGCGCGAAGACCTTTCGCTCGCATTGCGCGCGGCCGCCCACCATGGCCTCTCGGAAGGCGTCTGCAACCACTTCAGCGTGGTGCTGCCCGGCGCGCAAGACCGCTATCTGATCAATCCGCGCGGCCTGCACTGGAGCGAAATCGGCCCCGACGACATCGTGCTGATCGACGTGCACGGCGAAGTGCTTGCCGGCCGCCACAGGGTGGAACCGACCGCCCTTTTCATCCACGGCGCGGTACACCGGCTGACCGGCCATGCGGTCGTGCTGCACTGCCACATGCCCTACGCCACCGCGCTCACGCTCACGGCCGATCGCGCGCTCGATCCCACGCTGAGCCAGAACGCGATGCGCTACATGAACCGCATTGCGATCGACGCGGTCTACAACGGCCTGGCGCTCGACGATGCCGAGGGCGAACGCATCGCGCGCGCCATGGAAGGAAAGGACGTGGCTTTCCTGGCCAACCACGGCGTGATCGTGGCGGGCGGCACCATTGCGCATGCCTACGACGATCTCTACTATCTGGAACGCGCCAGCCTGCACCAGGTGATCGCGCAATCGACCGGGCGACCGCTGGTTCCGGTCGATGCGAAGCTGGCTGCGCATGCCGCTGTGCAGATCCAGGGCGAACGCGAGCAATCCGACCTGTTCTTCGAGGCGCTCCGGCGCATGCTGCCCCCGCCACACGGCTGACGTCCGTTCGGCCGGTTTCGCGTCGGAATTGGGGCGCCTAGGATGGCTGTCGTGTCTTGCAATGGCCGCGCAGCGGCTTACAGCTCTTCATCCGATTTCGCCCAAGCCTTACACAGCGTTCACATGGAGCCGCGACGATAGGGCTTCCAACCACTCCATTGGAGTTGCCATGAAAAAGCTCACTCTCGCATTCGGCGCCGCGGCCCTGCTGTCGCTGGCGGCACTCAGCGCACCGGCCCAGGCACAGACCGGCGGCCGCTTCATCCAGACCCAGGTGTACGTGGTGCCCGCACCCCCGCCGCCGCCGCGCCACCACTACTACGTGGCGCCGCCCCCGCCGCACCACTACTACGGCCCGCGCTATCACGATCACGACCGCTACGAACATCGGCATCGCCGCTGGGAAGAGCGCCGCTACGGCCGCAGGGACGACGACGGGGACGGCGTGCCCAACCGCTACGACCGCCGGCCCGAGAATCCCTATCGCTACTGATTTTGCGGACCGGGCGCATCGCTCGACAGGCCTTGTGTCCGCTCAGGCTTGCGCCATGCGCCGCAGCAACCCGGCGGGCGTGCGCGGCCAGCCCACGCGGCCGAACCATGCGCCGCCGGCAATCGCCGACGCGATGACCACGCCGTACACCGCCAGCGCCACGCCCTGCGCCGCAAAGACGCCGGTCAGCCCGCCGCCCCAGCGAAAGGCGAGCCAGCCGCCAATGCCCGCCACGGAAAGGCGCGTGAGATTGCCGATCACCGGCCACAGCAGGCGCCCTGCCCCTTGCGAGGCGAAATACAGCACCAGCCCGACCCCGAAGAAGCCATAGAGCGGCCCCACCAGGCGCAGATAGTGCGCGCCGGTGTCGAGCATGGCGGGGTCGCTGCCGAACAGCAGCAGCCAGGGCCGCGGAAACAGCGCGGCCGCCAGGCCGATGCTTTCGGTGAGCGCGAATGCGATGGCCGCGCCGGCCCAGGTGGCGCGCAGCGCGCGCTCACGCTGGCCAGCGCCCATGCAGGTACCGACCATCGCGACCAGCGGCGCGCCCAGCCCGAACACCAGCGGCACCAACAGGTATTCGAGCCTCGACGCGGTGCCGTAGCCGGCCAATGCGCCCGAGCCGAAATGGCCGGTCAATGCGGTGGCAACGCCGATCGACAGATTGGTGGCCACGGTCGCGACCGCGGCCACCAGGCCGACGCGCAGGATGTCGCGGAACAGCGGCCAGCGCAGCTTCAGCGCGGCGAGCGTGGGACGCAGCAGGCTGCGCGGCGAGCGCAGGTAGACGATGAGCGCGATCGACCCCAGCAGGTAGTACAGCAGCAGCGCCATCGCGCCGCCCGCAATGCCCATGCCCGGCAGCGGTCCCCAGCCGAAGATCAGGAGCGGCGACGCGGGAATGAGAAACAGCACGCCCACCACCGTCACGTTCGCCGGCACCGCCATGTTGCCGGTGCCGCGGATGATGGCGGAGAGCGAATTGAAGAGCCACACCAGCACCGCGCCCGCGAACACCCAGTTCGAATACGTCAGGGCCGCGTCGAGCACTGCGCCGGTGCCGCCCATGATTGCGTAGAGCCATCGCCCGCCGGTCAGCAGCGCGAGCGAAAAACACAGGCCGAAGCCGATCGCGATGACCACCGCATGCCACACCAGCGCATCGGCATCGCCGCGGCGGCGCGCGCCCAGCGCACGGGCGATCGACGAGGCAATGCCGCCGCCCATGGCGCCCGCCGAGGTCATCTGCATCAGCATGACGATGGGGAACACCAGTGCCATGCCGGCAAGTGCATGGGTGCCCAGCTTGCCGACGAAGTAGGTTTCGATGAGCCCGACGGAGGCCTGCGCCAGCATCACGAGCACGTTGGGCGCGGCCATGCGCAGCAGGGTCGCCACGATCGGCGCCTCCAGCAGCATGCGCGTGCGCGGATCGAGTTCTCGGCTCAATGGGTCACCTCCGCGCTGCGCGCTGCGGTATTCGCCTTGGGAGCGGCCCAACGGCTCATGCCGCCACCAGGTTCGCACGCGCCAGCCGCGCTTCGCGGATCGGCAGGTGCACCAGCGCCGCGCCCGCGGCGAGCGCGATGTCGATGTACCAGACGATGTCGTAGTTGCCCGTGGCCTGGAAGACGTAGCCGCCCAGGTACGCGCCCAGGAAGCCGCCGACCTGGTGCGCCAGCATCACG
>Ga0075365_10001274_pt1 | contig 11188 bp, 9 predicted proteins | sample EndMetdeltDD1765_FD_71387 | JGI IMG/M metagenome (GOLD analysis project Ga0075365, IMG submission 71387) | Populus endosphere microbial communities from Tennessee, USA - Endosphere MetaG P. deltoides DD176-5 | ecosystem: Host-associated > Plants > Roots > Endosphere | place: USA: Tennessee... | reverse complement strand
TTGAGTTCGGCCCGCATGGGACGGTTCGCCGACGTCGACACATTCGCCGAAAGAGCCATCGCCGCTGGGCATCCCGGGTTGCTGCGATTCACCAGCGGATTCGGTCAGACAACCGCGCTGGTGATGGCGGGCGAGTTGGACAGCGCACAGGAACTGGGGCAGCAGCTCACGGACTTCGCCCAGTTGCAGCAGCCTGGACGGGCCATCGGCGAGGTGCTGGTTGCCGATGTGCTGATCACGAAGGGGGAGCTCGAGTCGGCGGTGCGGCTGTTGCGCAGGGCCGCCGCGGCATTGGCGCCGACGGGCTATTCGTGGGGCCCGCTGGCGTGGATGCTGTTGGCGCAGGCGCTCGGCCAGCAGGGTGCCACGGTCGAGGCGGGAAAGGCGTTGTCCCGGGCGGAGTCTCGGCACGGATTGAAGTCGATGCTGTTCGCGCCGGAGCTCGCGCTCGCCCGCGCGTGGACGATGGCCGCGCGAGGCGACAAGCACGGCGCCGTCACTGCGGCGCGCGACGCGGCGCGCAGCGCCGAGCGTGGCGGGCAGACGGCGGTCGCGCTGCGCGCCCAGGTCGATGCGGTGCGACTCGGCGATCTCCGCGCGATCGACGGTATCGCACGGGCGAGCACCGAATGTGATTGCCCACTAGGACAATTGGCGCTGGACTACGCCCGCGCGCTGGTCGGCCGCAACGCGGGCGGCCTCGGCGAGGCATCACAGCGACTGACGGCGATCGGGATGCACCGTGCCGCCGCCGACGCTGCCGCGCAGGCAGCGGAACTGACCGACTAGAGCCTGCGGCCCAGATCCTCGTGGGCGGCGCGACGCGGCTGCTCGGGCGGTGTGACAGGCGCCGGGCCGGCACCGGACGCGCCGTCCCGCGGTCCGGAAGCCAGGTTGCTGTCATCGGCACGCTGCAACGGCTCGCGCTGCTCTTGCTGCGGTGCGGGCGGTTCGTACGGGCGATCCTCCCGCTCGGCGCGCTCCTCGAGCCGTTCGACCCGCTCCTCCAGCGGGTCACGGCCCGGCTGACCCGGAGGCTGCCCCGGTGCGGGCTGACCCGGTGCCGGTGCGCCACCGCCAGGAGCGGCGCCTACCGTCGCGCCGCCGGCCGGGGACTGGCCGGCCTCGCCTCCGCCACCGCCCTGGGCCGCCTTCATCACCTGCTCGATCAGCGAACCGAACATGCCCGACCCGCCCTGGGCTGCCTGCGAGGGCGCACCCGCCATCTGGCCCGCCTGTTCGCCGAGCTTGCCCAGCATGCCGACAACCTGGCCGACAGCTTGCGACCCTTGGTCGTCGGAAGTCGTGTACGCCGCTTGCGCCTCGCCCACCTTGCCCGAGTACAGGTGCTCCTTGGCCGCGAGCGTGGCGACGTTCGCGGTCAACTGTGCGGCCAACGTGGGAAGCACGGCGGAGATAGTCGCGCTCATCGCGTCCGCGCCCGGGGGAAGCATTGGTATCTCAGGCAATTCGATCGATGCCGCGTTCCAGCTGATGCCCTCGGGCTTCTTCAACGGGCTACCGCTCACGGTTCTCCCCCTCTTGTGAACCTGTCACCAGTCATCGTCGTCATCGCCCTCGTCGAGGTCATGATCGAGCGGCGCGGGTATGGCCAGACCCTGCGCAGTGCCGCCGCCACCGTCGCCGCGCTGACCCATCATCGGACCCATTCCGCCCATGCCGCCGCCTGCGGCCATCGGTGCCACGCCGCCGACCGCACCGGCGCCGGCCAGCGCGCCCTCAGCCGGGGCGCTGGACACGGGCTTGGCGTTGCCCACCAGATTCGCCATCAACGGCGTCTGCGAGGGCACCCCGCCGGACCCGGGCAGCGATGCCGCCCGCACCATCCCGGAACCGCCACCCGCACCGCCGCCACCTGCCAGCGGGTGATTGGAGAAGGCCGAGAACGGCAGCCCGGCCGCACCCATCGAGTCCGACTTGCCGCCCTGGCCGAACATCGAGGTCAGCTGTTGTAGCGGCTGGGACAGCTGCTGCAGCGGCTGCATCATCTGCTGCGGTAACTGCATCAGCATCTGCGGAAGCTGGCCGGCCATGGACCCGAGTTGGCTGAGCATTTGCATCGCCTGGTCGGAGCCCCCGCCGGCCTGTTTGGCGGCTTCCTCGGTGCTGTCTTCGGCCTCTTTGGCCCCAGGGACCGACGGGGCCCCGGGCAGCGGAAGGCTGGGCGGCACGCCGAGGGTATTCGCGAGTTCGGTCGTATTGGTGGTCACGTTCGCCATGTTCTGCGAAAGGCCCATCATGGCCCGGCTCCGGGCCAGCTCACCGGCGTTGGGCAGGGGCATCGCGGCGATCGCTTCGCATTCGGCCTGCGTCTCCTGGGCGATGGTGTTGGCCAGCAGCTTCGTCTTCACGACGGTGGCCTCCATGGCGCGCAGCTTGACCGCGATCGCGGTGGCGTGTGCGGCGTTGGCCTCGTGACCGCCGATGATCGTGGTCGCCTCGCCCGCGGCGGCAATCGACCCCGTCCCCTCCCACGCATCGGTGAGCTGCATCAGCTGTCCCTGCTGCTGCGGGACCACGCTGCCGCTGATCTTGGCCGCCAGCGCCTCGAATTTGGCGGCCGTCGCGGCCAGCATCTCCTCATCGACGTTCGGCCAGCCCGGGCCGGTCACCGTCTGACCGCCATACGGGCTGGTGTCGGGCTCGATCGCCATAGGGATCAAATTTACCGTGCTGGCGGTAGCTGTCGGTCCGCGAATTCCTCGGGTCAAGATCGGCGAACAGCGCGGACTAGTCCGAATCCAGCCGTCCGGCCGATAGCCGCAGCGTGCGCCGTACGCCGATCTCGGCCAGGAAGCGCTCGTCGTGGCTGACGACCACGAACGCGCCCTCATAGGCGTTCAGCGCCGATTCCAGCTGGCCGACGCTGACCAGGTCGAGATTGTTGGTCGGCTCGTCGAGCAGCAACAGCTGTGGCGCGGGCTCGGCGTAAAGCACACATGCCAGCGTCGCGCGCAGCCGCTCACCGCCCGAGAGTGCAGAAACCGGCAGGTGGATGCGGTTACCGCGAAACAGGAACCGGGCGAGCAGGTGCATGCGCCGGGTTTCGGACAGGCTGGGCGCGGACGCGGCGAGGCTTTGCGCGACGGTGGACTCGGGGCTGAGCAGGTCGAGTCGCTGGGACAGATACGCCACCCTGCCGTCGGCGCGCGCGACGGTTCCGGCGTCGGGTGCCAGCTCGCCGACGATGATCCGCAGCAGCGTCGACTTGCCCGCACCGTTGGGTCCGGTGAGCGCGATGCGTTCGGGGCCGCGGACCGTCAGATCGGCACCGGTGAACAGCGTGCGGTCCCCGCGGCGGGCGGTCAGTCCTTCGGCTCGGACCACCGTGCGCCCGGCGGGCACATTCGTCTCGGGTAGTTCCAGCACCAGCACGTCGTCGTCGCGTAGTGCGCGTTCGGCCTCGTCGAGGCGCGTCTTGGCATCGGCGACGCGGGCGGCGTTCACGCCGTCGATCCGCCCCGCGGATTCCTGCGCGCTGCGCTTTCTCGCGCCGATGAGAATCTTCGGCAGCCCGGCGTCCTTGACGTTGCGAGCCGCCGTCGACGACCGTTTGGCCGCGCGTTCGCGCGCCTGCTGCATTTCGCGCTTCTCGCGTTTGAGGTGTTGTTCGGCATTGCGGATGTTGCCCTCCGCCACTCGCTGCGCCTCGCTGACGGCTTCTTCGTACATCGTGAAATTGCCGCCGTAGAACAGCATTTCGCCGCGTTCGATGTCGCCGCCGGGGCGGCTCCGGTGGTGTAACTCGGCGATGCGGTCCATCCGATCGAGCAGCACGCGGTCGTGACTGACCACCAGCAGGCATCCGGTGAAGTGGTCGAGCGCGTCATACAGCTTGTGCCGCGCATCGACATCGAGGTTGTTGGTCGGTTCGTCGAGCAGCAGAACATCGGGCTGGGCGAGCAGCTGCGCGGCCAGGCCGAGTGAGACGACCTCGCCACCGGACAGCGAGCCGAGGCGCCGGTCGAGTCCGACGTGCCCCAAGCCGAGCCGATCCAGCTGCGCGCGGCAGCGTTCCTCGACATCCCAGTCGTCACCGATGGCGGCGAAGACCTCGTCACCGGCGTCACCATCGGCCAGCGCGTTGAGTGCGTCGACGGCGGGCGCGACGCCGAGCACTTCGGCGACGGTCTTGTCCGCCGTGAACGGCAGCGTCTGGGGCAGGTAGGCGACGACGCCGTCGACGGTGATCGAACCGGCGGTCGGCCGGCGGTCGCCGACGATCAATTGCAGCAGCGTGCTCTTACCCGCGCCGTTGGGTGCGACCAGACCGGTGCGGCCCTCGCCGACGGTGAAGGACAGGTCGGTGAACAGTGCCGTGCCGTCGGGAAACGCAAACGACAAGGCAGAACAGGTAATAGAAGACATGCGAGAGATCTCTCGTAACAGAAAACGACTGAAGTGGGATTGCCGGCTCAGCCGGCGTCGGACACCGGAGTCGTTGTCTCACCGCATGCTTCCAGCGTACGGATGGGGTCAACCGGTTAAATATCTCCGCAGCATGTCGGTGGCGGCGGTGATCGCCGCGGTGTCGACGCGCTCGTCGACCCGGTGGGCCAGGTTCGGATCGCCGGGCCCGTAGTTCACCGCCGGGATGCCGAGCGCCGCAAACCGCGCGACGTCGGTCCAGCCGTACTTCGCCCGCACCTGTCCTCCGGCGGCATCCACCAGCGCGGCGGCGGCGGGTGCCGTGAGGCCCGGCAGCGCACCGTTGGCCGAGTCCGTCAGCTCGATCTCGACGTCGAGTCCGTCGAATACCTCGTGCACATGCGCGGTGGCGTCGGCGACGCTGCGGTCGGGCGCGAAACGGAAGTTCACCGTCACCGACGAGGCGTCGGGAATGACGTTGCCAGCGATCCCGCCGTCGATGCGCACAGCCGACAACCCCTCGCGGTATGTGCAGCCGTCGATGTCGACGTTGCGTGCCTGATACGACGACAACCGGTCCAGCACGGCGCCGAGTTTGTGGATTGCGTTGTCGCCCAACCAGGATCGCGCGGAATGCGCGCGGGTGCCCGACGCTCTCACGACGACGCGCAGCGTGCCCTGACAACCGGCTTCGATATAACCACCGGACGGCTCGCCGAGAATGGCGACGTCGGCCTGCAACCACTCGGGCAGTTCGCGTTCGATGCGGCCGAGACCGTTGGCCGCGGCCTCGATCTCCTCGCAGTCGTACATCACCAGCGTGACATCGTGGTGGGGTTCTGCCACCGTCGCCGCCAGATGCAGGAAGACGGCGTCCCCCGATTTCATGTCCGACGTGCCGCAGCCGTGGAGTTGACCGTCTTCCAGGCGACTGGGCAGGTTGTCGGCGACGGGAACGGTGTCGGTGTGACCGGCGAGCAGGACGCGCGACGGCCGGCCGAGGTTGGTGCGCGCGAGCACCGCGTCGGCGTTGCGCACGATCTCGAATCCGGTCGTCTGCTCCCGCAGCGCGGCCTCGATCTCGTCGGCGATGCGTCGCTCGTTGCGCGATTCGCTGGGGATGTCCACCAGCGCCGCGGTCAAGGCGATCGGGTCGCCGTGCAGATCAAGAGCCACCTGCCTGACGTTAGTCTGAGCGGCGTGACTTCTGCTGCAGGTATAGGCCTGGCGACACTCGCGGCCGACGGAACCGTCCTGGACACGTGGTTTCCGGCGCCGGAACTGGGCGCCGACGGCCCCGCGGGCACGACCCGGCTGTCCGTCGCCGAGATTCCCGAGGAACTGGGCGTACTGACCGGACCCGACGAGGATCGCGGCGTCGAGGTCGTCGCCGTCCGCACGACCATTTCGTCGCTGGACGACAAGGCCACCGACGCCTACGACGCGTATCTGCGACTGCACCTGCTGTCGCATCGGCTGATCGCGCCGCGCGGACTGAATGCCGACGGCTTCTTCGGTCTGCTGACCAACGTGGTGTGGACCAACCACGGGCCGTGCGCGGTCGACGGGTTCGAGATCGTGCGGGCGCGACTGCGCCGGCGCAGCCCGGTGACGGTGTACGGCGTCGACAAATTCCCCCGGATGGTGGACTACGTGCTGCCGACGGGCGTGCGCGTGGCCGACGCCGACCGGGTTCGCCTCGGCGCGCACCTGGCCTCGGGCACCACCGTGATGCACGAGGGCTTCGTCAACTACAACGCGGGAACATTGGGCAATTCGATGGTGGAGGGCCGTATCTCGGCCGGCGTGGTCGTCGACGACGGCTCCGATGTCGGCGGTGGCGCGTCCATCATGGGGACGCTGTCCGGTGGCGGCACCGAGGTGATCTCGGTCGGCAAGCGCTGCCTGCTCGGGGCGAATGCCGGGTTGGGTATCTCGCTCGGTGACGACTGCGTGGTCGAGGCCGGCCTGTACGTGACGGCCGGCACCAAAGTGCAGACCGCCGACGGTCAGACGGTCAAGGCGCGTGAGCTCTCCGGCGCGAACAACCTGCTGTTCCGCCGCAATTCGGTCACCGGCGCCGTCGAGGTCGTCAAGCGCGACGGCACCGGCATCACGCTGAACGAGGCGCTGCACGCCAACTGAGCGCGTCAAACATCCTGCAGGGCAACCCAATCAGCGACGCCCGCCGGGGTGACGACGTGGTCGAGCGCGAGTTCGACCGCACCGCGCAACGGTCCGTCCTCACCGTGGACGCCGTCGCGCACCGGCGGCGGCGCCGACTTGCGGAACGCCATCAACGCGTCGCGGTATGCATCGGCGAAGGCCTCCGGAGCGGCCGCCCGTAACAGCACGGCGGCGCCGCCGAGCGTGACGATGTCGGGATCGTGCAGGTTCACCAGCGCTCCGATTCCCCGTCCGAGCGACGACGAGACGGCGGTCAAGGCGCGACGGGTGCACGCGTCTCGCTTCGGACGGTCGACGATCGCGTGCACGTAGCCGACCGCGTCGTCGGGTTCCGCGTCGCCGAGATGACGGGCCAATGCGCGCCCGTCTACGGTGAGATCCCAGCAGCCACGCGCCCCGCACGGACAGACCAGATCTGGTTCGGCGAAAGGGATGTGGCCGTACTCGCCTGCCGCACCGTGCGCACCCGTCACGGGTTCGCCGTTGACGACGAGCGTGCCGCCGATGCCCTGCGCGACGATCAGATGCAGTGCCGTGGCGGCTTCGCGCGCGGCACCGGTGCGCGCCTCTGCCAATCCGGCGAGCGTGGCGTCGTTGCCGACCAGCAGACCGATGTCGTCGCGGTCGGCGACCTTGGCGGTGAGCACCGACAGGTCGATGTCGGTCCACCCCCGGGACGGGAATTGGCCCAACCGCACACCGCTGACGGGTCCCGCTACCGCAATCGCAATCGCCCGTAGACGCTTGGCGTTCCGCCGATACACCGTCCCGATGGCCTTGGCGACCTGCGCGAGTGCGGCGTCGGGCTCCTCGGCGTAGCCGGACTGGGTGAGGATCTTCGCCTGCCCGTCGATACCTGCCATGGCCAGCCGCCAATCGCTGGCCCGCAGATCGACCGCGAGCACCAGCGGCCCTTCGGCGTGGGGGCCGAGCACGGTCGTCGGCCGACCACGCCCCTGAGCGGGCGCGGGTTCCTCGTCGAGCAGCCGGGCGTCACGGAGCCGGGTCGCGAGCTCTGTCGCGTTTCCACTGCCGATGCCCAATCGCTGGGCGGCGGCGGTCCTGGTGATCCCGGGCTGGGATCGCACGACGCTGAGCAGCGCGGCGGCACCCAGCCAACGCGTCTGCGCCGAATGCCTCGGATCGTGGGCCATCAGCGGAAGTATCTCATTTTATTTACTCGTCTCACGAGTATATTGTTGTTCTCGTGACCCTGACCGCCGATCGCGCCGCCATCCCTGGGCTCCGCAGCCGGCTACCCGGCCTGCTATCGCTCGCGCTGGCCTCGTGCCTGGCCGTGACGACCGAGATGCTGCCCGTGGGCCTGCTGCCCGATATCGGTGCGACGTTCTCCAAATCCGAATCGGTCACCGGTCTGCTGGTCACTCTCTACGCGGTGATGGTGGCCACCCTCGCCGTCCCACTGACCATCGCCACGACACGGTTCGGCCGACGGCCGCTGCTACTGGTGACCGTCCTCGGTTATGTCGTGAGCAATGCCCTCGTCGCTGCGGCACCCACGTTCGCGGTCATGGCCGCGGGCCGCGCGGTCGGCGGCCTGACGCACGCGCTCTTCTTCTCGCTGACGATCGGTTACGTGCCACGTCTGGTCGCGCAGTCCGACGTCGGACGCGCCCTCGCGATCGTGTCCGGGGGCGCATCTGCGGGATTCGTTCTCGGAATGCCCCTTTCGACCTCACTCGGGACCGCTGCGGGGTGGCGGGCGTCGTTCGGGGTTCTGGCCGTGCTGTCGTGCATGACGTTCATCGCGGTCTACAAGCTGCTGCCCCGCGTGGATTACACACCGCATACGCACCGGAGCAACCGCAGCGGCCGCGGTGCGCTCGTGGCCGTGTCGGCATCCAATCTGCTGACGTTCCTCGGGCACTTCACCGCGTACACGTTCATCAGTGTGCTGCTGCTCGCCAGCGGTGTCGGCCCGGCCTTCGTCGGCCCAATCCTTTTGGCGTGCGGCGCCTGTGGGCTCCTCGGCCTGTGGTGGGTAGGGCGCCATCTCGACCGCAGTCCACGCCGCACCGCGGCGGTCGCGCTCGGCGGCATCATCGTCGCGGTGGTGGCGCTTGGTATCTCGTGGCCGATACTCGCCGCGGTGCTGGCAGCGACAGCGCTGTGGAGTGCCGCGTTCGGCGGTGTCCCGTCGATCTACCAGGCGACCGCGGTGCGTACCCATGCGCTACCGCCCGAACAGGCCGGGGCGTGGGTCAACGCCACGGCCAACGTCGGCATCGCCGGCGGTGCCGCGGTCGGTGCGGTTCTGCTGCAGACCTTGGGGCTGACGTCGCTGCCCTGGGTGGCCGCCGTCTTGGTCGGTCTCGGACTCACCGTGGCGCTGGTGGCGCGAAAGGCCTTCCCCCAGAGGGTTTGACGCTTCTCAGCCCGTCGCGTTCGGTTTCAGTGGCGGGCAGCGGCCCTGGTCGTCGGTCGCCAATTCGAAATGCCAGATCTCGTTGGCATAGATCTGGCACAGCCCGAACTGGCGACCGTTGGCGATCAGCCATTTGTCGGCCTCCACCGGCGCGATGTCGACGGCCTTACCCTCGACGTGTTTGGACGTGTCCGGCGACGCGACGAACTGGCGCGCGACGTCGATGCTGCCGTACGAGCGCACCCCGTCGTCGAACAAGCGCTGCTGGAATCCCCTTGAGCGCCATCCCGAGTTGATCCGGACGTCGACGTTCTGCGCGGCGGCCCGGCGTGTGGCGTCCTGAACCGCGGTCAGCAGTGCGGGATCCAGCAGTCCGACGATCGGGTTATCGATGTCGAACGGGCTCAGGGTGACACCGTCGGGCAGCCAGCCGCCGAACGTGTCGATGGCTGCGGTGCCTATGTCGAATGATCCGTTGGTATCGCCGGGCGCCGGCGGAGGCGGCGGTTGCGCATTCGCCGTCGCACACGTGGCCAGCAGCAGCACACCCACTGCCGCGAACGTGCGGATCGTCAGCGCGATCAATCGTCTGTGGCAGCGAGGATGCAGAATTCGTTGCCCTCCGGATCGGCCAGCACCACCCAACTCTCGTCGCCACGCTGCCCGACGTCGACACGTCGTGCACCGAGGGCCAGCACCCGGTCCACCTCGGCCTGCTGATCGTCGGGACGGAAATCGAGGTGAATGCGGTTCTTCACCACCTTCTTGTCGGGAACCGCGATGAAGATCCAGTTCACGCCCGCACCGGGAGGTGGGTGCAGCCTGACGTCGCCGTCCTCGTCGACATCGTGTGGCCAGTCCAGCACCTGCGCCCACCAGCGTCCGAGGGCGGTGGCGTCGTGAGCGTCGATACAGATCTCGTCGAACCTCAGTGCCATTATTCGGCTCCCCCTCGCTGCGCCAATTCCTTCTTCAGCACCTTCCCCATGGCATTGCGCGGAAGGCTCTCGACCACCCGTACCTCCCGCGGCCGCTTGTGCACCGAAAGCTCTTGGGCGACATAGTCGATCAGCTCCTGCGGATCGGCGTCACCGACGATGTATGCGACGATGCGCTGACCGAGGTCATCGTCGGGGACACCCACCACCGCTGCTTCCGTCACACCGGCATGCCCGAGCAGTGCGGCCTCGATCTCACCGGCGCCCACCCGAAAGCCGCCGGTCTTGATCAGGTCGACCGACTCACGGCCGACAATGCGGTGCATACCGTCGGCGTCGATGACCGCGACGTCGCCGGTGTGATACCAGCCGTCGCCGTCAAGCACATCGGCGGTCGCGTCGGGACGGTTGAGGTAGCCGTCGAACAGGGTCGCACCCCGGAGATGAAGCCGCCCAATGGTTTCGCCGTCGTGTGCAACTTGCGCACCGGACTCGTCGAGCAACCGCGTTTCGATTCCCGCGATCGGCAGACCCACCCAACCCGGACGGCGTTCGCCGTCGGCGCGCGTGCTGATCGTGATCAGCGACTCGGTGGACCCGTAGCGTTCGATCGGTTGGCGTCCCGTCAGATCGGCCAACCGCTCGAACACGGGCACCGGCAGCGGTGCGCTGCCGGACACCAGCAGCCGTGCGGAGGCGAGTGCCGATGCCGCGGCAGGGTCCTCGGCGATTCGCGACCACACGGTAGGAACGGCGAAGTACAACGATCCACCCGCGGCAGCGTAGAGGTCGGGTTTTGGTTTCCCCGTGTGCACGAACCGATTTCCGATGCGCAGCGACCCGAGCAGACCGAGCACGAGCCCGTGCACGTGATACAGCGGAAGTCCATGCACCAGGGTGTCCTCGGGCGTCCACTGCCACGCCTGCGCCAACGCGTCGATGTCCGCGGCGACGGCACGCCGGCTCAGGATCACGCCCTTGGGCGGGCCCGTGGTGCCCGACGTGTAGATGATCAGCGCCGTCGCATCGGGGTGCGGCTCGGCGTAACGGTGCCAGGACCGCGCGTGCATCCGGACGGGAATGTGTTGCAGCCCGCCCGTCTCCGACGGCTCCTCCCCCAGCCACGCCTGCGCTCCCGAGTCGGTGAGAATATGCGCGCGTTCGGCGGCGCCGACGTCGGCGGGCACCGGGACGATGGGAACGCCGGCGATCAGGCAGCCCGTCACCGCCAGCACGGTCGTGGCGGTCGGCGTTGCGAGCACCGCGACGCGATGTGCGCCGGCCACCC
>Ga0075365_10001273_pt1 | contig 11192 bp, 10 predicted proteins | sample EndMetdeltDD1765_FD_71387 | JGI IMG/M metagenome (GOLD analysis project Ga0075365, IMG submission 71387) | Populus endosphere microbial communities from Tennessee, USA - Endosphere MetaG P. deltoides DD176-5 | ecosystem: Host-associated > Plants > Roots > Endosphere | place: USA: Tennessee... | reverse complement strand
TCTTTTCGCCGGTTCCGATCAGCTTGATCGGCTTGCCGGTGACGGCGCGCATCGAAAGGGCTGCACCGCCGCGGCCGTCGCCGTCCATGCGGGTCAGCACCAGGCCGGTGATGCCGACGCGCTCGTCAAAGCTTTTGGCCAGATTGACGGCGTCCTGGCCGGTCAGCGAATCCGCGACCAGCAGGATTTCGTGCGGGCTCGACACCTTCTTGATGTCGGCCATTTCGACCATCAGCGGCTCGTCGATATGGGTGCGGCCGGCGGTGTCGAGGATGACGACGTCATGGCCGCCGAGCTTGGCCGCCTGCACGGCGCGCTTGGCGATGTCGACCGGGTTCTGGCCAGCAATGATCGGCAGCGTCGCGACCTTGGTCTGCTCGCCGAGCTGGCGCAACTGCTCCTGCGCGGCGGGCCGCCGCGTGTCGAGCGAGGCCATCAGAACCTTCTTGTTCTGGCGCTCGGTCAGCCGCTTGGCGATCTTGGCCGACGTGGTCGTCTTGCCGGAGCCCTGCAGGCCGACCATCATGATAACGACCGGGGCCGGCGCATTGAGGTCGATGGCGACGCCCTCGGCGCCCAGCATATCGACCAGCTCGTCATGGACGATCTTGACGACCATCTGTCCGGGCTTGATCGACTTCAGCACCGCGGCGCCGACGGCCTTCTCGCGCACCTTGTCGGTGAAGGACCGCACCACTTCGAGCGCCACGTCGGCCTCGAGCAGCGCACGGCGCACCTCGCGCAGCGCCGCCGAGACATCAGCCTCGGAAAGCGCGCCGCGGCCGGTGAGGCCGTTCAGGATGGAGCCAAGACGCTCCTGCAGCGATTCAAACATCTTGCGTCCTTCGATCTCGGTTCATTCGACCCGAGAGGTAATGCGTTCGCGCCAACTGTCCAAGCAAAAGCAAAGCCCAAAACCAAAAAGCACCCGGGGGCGCATTGCGCTGCCGGGTGTTGGCCTCCAGGATCTATTTACAGCACGGCCTCATAGAGGCTTCGGCGTCCTGGTCGGCTTGCTCGGAGGGATACTCGTCGCGGAATTCGAGGCGTGTAGACAGGAAATCGGCCGAAGAGTCAAGACAAGGGCCGGGCGGCGACAGTCTCCAAGTCCTGACCGGGCCATGATCGTGGCATCAGGAAGCTCGACACCGCCCCTCATCTGCCTGCCGGCATCTTCTCCCCGTATAGTGACGGGGAGAAGGACGCCTTCGCAAAGGGTGGCGCTTCCCAATACAGGCAACCTGTTGCCGCCTTGGCGACCGCCGATTTCTGTCAACGCACCACGTACATGATGCGCCGTGTCTGCGGGTCGATCAGCGCTGGCTGACCGTTCACATAGACATAGCGGTAGTTGTAGTCGGGAATTTCGCGCAGCTCGACCGTGTCGGGCAGGGTCGCGCCGGTCACAACCTCACCGTCGAGATAGACGGGGTCGAGGCGATGCGTATCGACATAGGTGCGGACCTCGGCCGGAGGCGGCGGAAAGGCGTCCTCGGCAGGCTGGCCGGCGACGATGGCACCCGTATAGTCGGTCGAATAATTGCCGATGTCTTCCGGCGGCGAGACGATCGCGACGCTGGAGCCGTGCGGACGCTGCGTCAGGATCACCCGGCTGCCGCTGAAATCGGCCGTCACATAGTCGGAATAGACCCAGCCCTGGCCGCCGGCTTCGGCGATGGTGCACCATTTGCTGTTTTCGATGCAGCCATTGAGCGTCGCCGACTGGCCGGACGCGAGAACGCCGATGACCGGATATTGCGGACCGGGGCCGGCGCGCACGTTGAGATCGGTGACGGCCGAGACGGCGGTGTCGGCAAAGGCAGCGCCCGACATCACGGTCATCATCCCGGCGATTGCGGGCAACAAGACGGATTTCATGGTCTCACTCCGTTTTCATGGTTCCTCGGCGGTGAAAACGGGGCAGCGGCGCATGCGTTCCGGCTAAAACGCCCGCGCCAACTCACGATTTGTTCCCGCGTCTTTCGGCAGGCCGGTCAAAAGCTCGTGAACAAAGGCCAGTTTTCGCGCCGTCACGTCCGAAATGACGAAGGGATAGAGGTCGGGCAGACCCATGCAGCGGTTGATCGAATTGGAGGCTTCCGACAGCACCAGCCAGCGGGCAAGGATCTTTTTGAAGGGCTCGGGCGCGTTGGCAGGTTCCGAAGGGGCCGCCTGCAGTTCGCCGCCGGTGTCGCCGCGCGGCAGATCATTGGCCTCCACCGTCTCCAGCCGGCCGAGCGGGAAGTTCAGCGCGTGGACCATCTCCAGCGTGTCGGTGATGTGCAGATGGTGGGCCCAGGTCTCGGCCCAGTCCTCCCAGGGATGCGAGGTGGCGTAAGCCGAGATGTGGTTTTGCTGCCAGTCGGGCGCGGCACCATTGGCGTAGTAGGCTTTCAGCGCCTGTTCGTAATCGGCGCGATCGTCGCCGAACAAAGCGCGGAAAGCGTCCAGCCTTTGCGCATCGTCGCGGATCAGGCGGTCCCAGTAATAGTGGCCGAGTTCATGGCGGAAATGGCCGAGCAGCGTCCGGTAATTCTCACCCATCTCGACGCGGCGCTTCTCGCGCTCGGCTGAATCGGCCTCGGCGACGTTGAGCGTGATCAGGCCATTGTCATGGCCGGTCAGGATGCGTTCGCCGCCCGGCCCGCCGCCGATCGGATCGGCGAGGAAGTCGAAGGCGAGGCCCACCTCGTCGGCGGGCGCCTGTTTTGGCGCCACCGGCAGGTCGAAAGCGAGCAGCGAATAGATGGCGCGCTTCTTCGCCGCCTCGACCCGGATCCAGCGGCGGCGGTTGCCGTCGACGGAGAGATCGGGGATCAGCTGGTTCAGCGCGCAGGCGCGGCAAAACCCCTGTCCCGGTTCGGCCATCCAGTTGCAGGCGCATTCATCGGCATTGGTGCACTGGAAGATGCCGTCGGCGCCCGACAAGGCGAAGCGGGCGTGCTCGGGATCGTAGAGCACGAGGCTCGAACAGTTCAGGCACTGCGCGTTCTCGAAGTAGAGACGATGGCCGCAATGCGGGCAGTCGAACAGTTTCATGTCGGCCTCAAAACCTCAGAGCCCAGCGGGCGGCAGGTGCCCAACGCCGAGCGCCGGCCGCCGTTCCGCATGTGTCGACGCTATTTCGCCGCATGCGGCCCATCGCCTGCAGGGTGCCAGCCGCGGCAAGCCCCGCCGCGCCGCCGATGATCACGCCGCCTATGTCGAAAGGCACACCGACATGCCGGGCGCTGGTCCAGGCGCGGCCGCCGACGTGATATCAACGTCTTCCATGGCTATTTCGACCCCGCCACAATAATCACTTGATCGTAGGCAAATTCCCCGGCATTCGCCAGCATCGTGCGGCGGACGGTGACAAATGCTCGTTTCGCTGGCAAATTCGCAGATGGGACGTGAATCAGGCAACCAGGAGAACAATATGGCATTTCTTGCCAAGGGTAGGATTTTAGCGGCCGCGGTGGTGGCCGTACTTGGGCTGGCGACGGGCGCACAGGCGGCGGCCAGCTGTGGCAGCAACGGTGCGGGTTTCGATGCCTGGAAGCCGGGGTTCGCCGCAGAGGCCAAGTCCGAAGGGGTCGGCGCCAAGGGTCTGGCCGCATTGGCCGGCGCCACTTACGCGACAAAGACAATTTCTGTCGACCGGGGCATTCACAAGGCGTTCAGCGGCTCGGTGGATGCCTTCATGAAGCGCCGTGGCGGCGCGGCGATTATTTCCAAGGGCCGTTCGCTGAAAAAGGCGAACGCGGCGCTGTTCAGCCAGATCGAAAGCAATTACGGCGTGTCGCCCGGCGTGCTGCTGGCCATCTGGGGCATGGAGACCGGCTTCGGTTCATCCATGGGCAACCAGAACACGGTCTCGGCCATTTTGACGCTTGCCTATGATTGCCGCCGTCCGGAATTCTTTCACCCGCATGCCATTGCGGCGCTCAAGCTGGTCGATCGCGGCGCCCTGAGCGCCTCGTCGGTCGGCGCCGCGCACGGCGAGATCGGCCATACGCAGTTCCTGCCCGGGAATGTCCTGAAATATGGCGTGGGCAGCGGCAATTTGCGCGACAAGGCCACCGCACTGGCTTCCACCGCCAACTTCCTGAAAGCCCATGGCTGGCGGCGGGGCGCGAGCGCGGCGGACAATATCGGCGCCATTGCCGGCTGGAATGACGCCAACGTCTACCAGCAGGCCATCGTGCGCATCGCCACGGCGATTGACGGCGACTGATTGAAGTCCCTATCCGACAAGAGCCCGGCCATGCGCCGGGCTTTTTTGTTGCGTGGACGATCACGGAGATCCGGGAATGGCCGAAGCATCCAACTTCGTCATCCTCGGGTCTGCGCTGCGTCGCTGCGCTCCTTGCTCCGCCCGTGGATAACGAAGCGATGGCGTTCCCGGCAGCGGGGTCGTCGCCGATGCGCCGGTCAAATCCCTGAGCCGGGGGCGTATTTCACTTGGCTCAATCGAACTCCGTGCAACGCCGGATTTTCTATTCCACATCAAGCAGGTAGGAGCAGCCGGCCAGTGTCTTGCCGGGATGGGAAGTGACGGTCGAGACGTTGAGCGTGATGCGCGTGGAAAGGCTGACGCCGCCGGTGTTGTCTGTGCTTTCGGCAACGACCTTCTCGCCAAGGAACTTGTCCGGCGACGAGACCATTGCCGGGACGTCGAGCTGCCGAGCGAGATCCGCTGCTGCAATGCCGTCAAGCACAGCCATCGGCCCTGATGCGGTAAACACGATTGTCGCCGTCTCGCGCCCGAAGACACGGGTCGGGGCGGGCAGTCGATACTGCCGCAGGAAGGCATTGCCTGACGGCACCTCTTTCCAGCCGAGCGTGCTCGCCGCGCCGGGGTCACCGGCCAGCCAAAGGGCGTAGCCAGTATAAGCGGACACGTCGGCGCGGCATTCGATCAGCGCGGCGAGGTCGAGAGAGGCGGGGTCATAGTCGTCGGCTTTGGCAACAGCCAAACTCGCCAGGACAGCCAAGGCCAGCAGGAAACCGGTTCCAGGCGTGGCAAGGCGCGTGATCACATCACTCTCAATGGTTCGCGTAACCGCTCAGCGGGCATTTCTGGGAGATGGGGACCTGGAAAGTGCCGTCAATACCGTTGCAGTTGCGGAAGTAGCGGTTCTGCCGGGCCGGGGTAGCCGCCTTTCGCTTGCCCTCGATGACCGTCGGGACGCCGGAACCCTGCGCGTAACCGCTCAGCGGGCATGGCTGCGAAACGGGAATCTGGAAGGGGCCGTCGAAACTTTTGCAGGTACGGAAATTGGGGTTTCGCCGCGCCGGAGCCGCCGCCTTTGGCTTGCCCTCGATGACCGTCGGGACTCCGGAACCCTGCGCATAACCGCTCAGTGGGCATTGCTGGGAGGCGGGAATCTGAAACGGACCATCAAAACTTTTGCAGGTACGGAACTTGGATGTCTGCGCCGCCTGCGTTGATTGGCATCCGGCAAAGACGGCGACCACTGCAAGCAGAAAAATTCCGTTTTTCACTGTAAAACCTCCCCTAGCCCCGTAAGAAAAAGTAAGATCCGAGCGCCTGAGCGCATCACTTTCAATAATGCGCCCAGCCGCTCAGCGGGCATTTCTGGGAAATGGGAACCTGAAAGGCGCCGTCGACACCGCTGCAGTTGCGGAAGTTGGATGACCGCGGCGCTTGGGATCGCGTGGGCGCAGCCGGCTTTGGCTTGCCCTTGAGGACCATCCAGATTTCGGTCGGCTGGTCGAGCTGCAGGCGGTTTATGTCGGAATAGCTGATCCGGCCGCTGTGGATACCATCGTAAAGACGCTGGCAGAACAAAGCCGGCAAGCGCTCGAGCGACACACCCATGAACGAAGCCATATCGTGTTTGGCGGTGGTGTTCCATGAATGGACGACGTCGATGCACCCGGCCGCACCCGCCTTCGGGTCGCGCTTGGCGCTGGCCTGCGAGGGCTGGCATACTGCCAAGACGACGACCGCGCCAAGCAGAAGAGGAATGCTTTTTTTCACGGTCAAAACCCCCAAAACCCGTAAATGAACTTAGATGAAGCTGTCAAAAGGTCAAACAAGAACCGACTGCAGGCGGCTTCATTTTCGTTATATTAGCGGTACAAAATAAAAACCCGGCGTCTCCGCCGGGTTTCTTGGACATGATTGATAGCGCCAGGCCGTTGTTTGGGTATCAGCCCTTGCGGTTGCGTGCGGCAAGCGTGCGCAGCCTGAGCGCATTGAGGCGGATGAAGCCGGCGGCGTCCTTCTGGTCGTAGGCGCCGCGATCGTCCTCGAAGGTGACCAGCGCGTCGGAATAGAGCGTCTTCTTCGACTTGCGGCCGGTGACCATGACATTGCCCTTGTAGAGCTTCAGCCGCACCGTGCCTTCGACGTCTTCCTGGCTCTTGTCGATCATCGCCTGCAGCATCAGGCGCTCGGGCGAGAACCAGAAGCCGTTGTAGATGAGCTCGGCGTAGCGCGGCATGAACTCGTCCTTGAGGTGCGCGGCGCCACGGTCGAGCGTGATCGATTCGATGGCGCGGTGGGCCACGATCAGGATGGCGCCGCCGGGCGTCTCGTAAACGCCGCGCGACTTCATGCCGACGAAGCGGTTCTCGACCAGGTCGAGCCGGCCGATGCCATTGTCGCGGCCAAGATCGTTGAGGGCGGCCAGCATGGTCGCCGGCGACAGCTTCTTGCCGTTGAGCGCTACGGGATCGCCCTTCAGGAATTCGATCTCGATCTCGGTGACCTTGTCCGGCGCGTCCATCGGCGAGACGGTGCGCTGGTGGACGAATTCCGGCGGCTCGCTCCAGGGATCTTCCAGCACCTTGCCCTCGGAAGAGGAGTGCAGCAGGTTGGCGTCGACCGAGAAAGGCGCCTCGCCCCTTTTGTCCTTGGCCACCGGGATCTGGTGCTGCTCGGCGAAGTTGATCAGGTCGGTGCGCGACTTGAACGACCAGTCGCGCCACGGCGCGATGACCTTGATGTCGGGGTTCAGCGCGTAGGCCGACAGCTCGAAGCGAACCTGGTCATTGCCCTTGCCGGTGGCGCCATGCGCGATCGCATCGGCGCCGGTCTCCCTGGCGATCTCGACAAGGTGCTTGGAGATCAGCGGCCGCGCGATCGAGGTGCCGAGCAGATAGGTGCCTTCATAGACGGTGTTGGCGCGGAACATCGGGAAGACGAAGTCGGCGACGAATTCCTCGCGCACATCGACGATGCGGATGTCCTTGATGCCCATCATCTCGGCCTTCTTGCGTGCCGGCTCCAGCTCGCCGCCCTGGCCGAGATCGGCGGTGAAGGTGACGACCTCGGCGCCGAGTTCGGTCTGCAGCCATTTCAGGATGATGGATGTGTCGAGGCCGCCGGAATAGGCGAGCACGACTTTCTTGACGTCTTTGGTCTTGGACATTTCTGCTCCGTCGGTGGCGGACGCCTGGGCAAGGGCGTCACGCATTGTCGGAGCGCCTTTTAGCAGGAACGGCAAAGCGAGCAAGCAGGCGCGGCGCCAGACTGCTGATCCAGCGCGCGGCGAGGGCATAGAACGGCATCAGGCTTTTCGCTGGCGCGGTCCCCGGTTGCGATAAAGCGCCTGGGAAAACAACCTGCTACAATCATGGGCTGCATTTATGCCCGGGATTTAAGCAAGTTTTCACGTCCTGCCGCTAAACCAGCGACACAGAATTGCCCTGGCCACGCAAGGGTGGCGAAGCGGCTTTTGCCTGCTCATTGCGGGTGTCTCGGGCTTGGACCATTCCTGATGCGCGTCATATCATGCATCGTCACGGAGCATAATCTGTGGCTCGTCCTGCTGGCGGCGCTGATGTGCGTCACCGGCTGCTGGGTGACGATCGGCCTCCTGGACCGCGCCAGGAAAACCGTCGGCGTGCAGATGCGGGGATGGCTCTTCCTGACCGCGGTCGCGGCCGGTTCCTCGGTCTGGTGCACGCATTTCATCGCCATGCTGGCCTATCAGCCCGGCGCGCCGATCACCTTCGATCCGGCGCTCACCATGATCTCCCTGGTCATCGCCATGGTCGGAACCGGGGCGGGCTTCGGTCTTGCGCTCGGCAAAGGCCGCGGCCTGGCGCCGGAATGGGGCGGGTGTGCCGTCGGCCTGGCGATCTCGGCCATGCACTATACCGGCATGATGGCCTATCACGTGGCCGGCATCGTCGAATGGGACGCCTTCTACGTCATCGCTTCCGTGCTGATCGCGATGGCATTCTCCTCCGTGGCGGTCGGCCATGCGATGCGCCGGCCGTACCGCTGGTCGCACTATGTCGGCATCGGCCTTCTGGTGCTGGCGATCGTCGGCCTGCATTTCACGGCGATGGCGGCGGTGGCGGTGACGCCGCTTTCCTTCATCACCACGGGCACCAATCCCGATATCCTGGAAGCGATGGCCGTCGCGGTCGCCGTGGTCGGTCTGATCGTCGCCGCCACCGGCTTCGCCAGCTATCTGATCGACGAACGCGGTCGGCTCGAAAGCTTCGAGCGGCTGCAGCATCTTGCCCTCAACGATGCGCTCACCGGCCTTGCCAACCGGGTCTCCTTCAACGACCGCCTCGACCATGAGATCGAGCGGGCGCGCGAGGATCAGGGCACGATGACCGCCGTCATCGTCATCGACCTCGACCGGTTCAAGGAAATCAACGACCTCCGGGGACACGCCGCCGGCGACCAGGCGCTCAAGATCATTGCCCGCAGGCTGGCAAAGCTGGCCGGCGACGGCGAGTTCGTCGCCCGGCTGGGCGGCGACGAATTTGCCGCCATCAAGCGCTTCAAGGACCAGAACGACCTGCTCGGCCTGGTGTCGCGGCTGGAGAAGTCACTGTTCGAGCCGTTGCGGATCGACGATTTCGAGAGCGTCACCGGCGCCAGCATCGGCGTTGCCGTCTATCCGCGCGACGGGGCCGACCGGGAGAGGCTGGTCAGCAATGCGGATCTGGCCATGTACCGGGCCAAGAACGACGTGACGCGGGCCGTCTGCTTCTACGAATCGGCGATGGACGAGACGGCGCGGGCGCGCCGGGCGCTGGCCACCGATCTTCGCCAGGCAATCGACCGGGGCGAGCTCTCGCTGCACTATCAGGTGCAGACTTCGGTGCAAACCGGCGCCACGTGCGGCTACGAGGCGTTGCTGCGCTGGACGCACCCCGTGCACGGCATGGTCCCGCCCGCCGAATTCATTCCGATCGCCGAGGAGAACGGTTCCATTCTGTCGATCGGCGAATGGGTGCTGCGCACCGCTTGCCGCCAGGCAGCCTCCTGGGACAATGGCCACAAGATCGCGGTCAATCTGTCGCCGGTGCAGTTCGCCCATGCCAATCTCGCCACGCTCGTCCACCAGATCCTGGTCGAGACCGGCCTGTCGCCGAAGCGTCTCGAGCTCGAGCTGACCGAATCGACGATCGTCGCCGACAAGGTGCGCACGCTGCACGTGCTGCGCCAGATCAAGGCGCTGGGCGTGACGATCGCGATCGACGATTTCGGCACCGGCTATTCCTCGCTCGACACGCTGCGCTCGTTCCCGTTCGACAAGATCAAGCTCGACCGCTCCTTCATGGCCGATGTCGAGCGCAGCCCGCAGGCAAAGGCGATCATCCGCGCCGTGCTGACGCTGGGGCGCAGCCTCGACATTCCCGTGCTTGCCGAAGGCGTCGAGACCCATGTCCAGCTCACCATCCTGCAGGTCGAGGGCTGCAACGAGGCGCAGGGCTATTTCCTCGGCCGCCCCAAGCCGATCGATCAGATCGTGCTCATCGGCGGGCCTGATGGCCAGGACGGCCCGCCCGCCTTCGAGGCGCCTGCCAGGATGCGGGCTGCCGCCGGCTGGCGCTCGCCGCCATAGGCTGGAAACTGCAGTTACCGAAGCGATTGCCATGCTGGATCAACGCTTTATCTGGCGCCGGCGTGACGCATCCTGTATAGGCCTACACGTTCCCTGGGGCCTGCCATGTCCTTCATTCCCGACACCGCCACACTGATCCAGTTCGCCATCGCCACCGTGATCCTGGCGATCACGCCCGGGCCTGACATGACCCTGTTCGTCTCGCGCACGCTGAGCCAGGGGCGCGCCACCGGCTTTGCCTCGATGGCCGGCGCGCTGTGCGGCACGCTGATCCACACCACGCTGGTGGTGGTGGGCGTCTCGGCGCTGATCGTCGCCTCGCCGATGGCCTTTTTCGTGCTGAAGATCTTTGGCGCCGGCTATCTCGTCTTCCTGGCCTGGCAGGCCATCGCCAAGGGCTCGGCCTTTTCGCCGGAGAAGAAGACAGGCCCGCAAATCTCGCTGTTGCGCAGCTGGGCGGCCGGGCTCGGCGTCAATTTGCTCAACCCGAAGATCATCCTGTTCTTCATGACCTTCCTGCCGCAGTTCGTCTCCGCGCATGATCCGAACGCGCCGGGCAAGCTGTTCTTCCTGGGCTCGATGTTCATCGTGCTGTCGATCCCGGTGACAGCGCCGATGGTGCTGGCGGCGGAGAAATTTTCCGCGGCGATGAAGGCCAGCCCGCGCGTCACGCGGGTGGTCGATTATCTTTTCGCCGGCGTGTTCTCGGCCTTCGCGCTCAAGATCCTGACGGCCCAGGCGAAGTAGAGACGTTGTCGTCCTTCCACCAGCTTCCGGCCCAGCGCCCGGCGCTCAGCCAGTAGAAGATGCCGCCGACCATGCCGCCGCCGATCACCGCCATGATGGCGCTGGTGTCGGTGATCGCGAAGGTGGACTCTTGGGCGTGGTCGACCAGGCCGAGGAAGACGGCCGCCACCACCGCACCCGCCAGCGCATAGTACAGCCAGTCGCGCCGGCCGAGGATTTCGGCAAGCAGGATGACGATCACCGCCGGCAGGAAGGCGAAATAGGCGACGAACAGAGCGACGAAGGGGATCGAGAAATACAGCGAAGCCGTCGCCGTCGGGTGCGTGTGGTCAGGCGTGTAGCCGAGCGAGGCCAGGAACAGAACGTTAAGGAAGGCGCTCGCCGCCAGCGAGGCGACGGCATAGCCGAACAGGATCATGGCAAAGCGAACGAGATAGGCGACGAGACGGGTCATCCGGGATCTCGCGGCATCAGACGGCCGGACCTGCGCCCGGCCAGGAGCCAGTAGACCGAACCGGCGACGGTGCCGGCCGTGGCTAGGAAGCCGAGAAAGCCCGGATTGAAGACAAAGCCTCCGGCCGAGCCAGGGACAAGAACGCCAAAGGCGATGGAGGTGATCGC
>Ga0075365_10001272_pt1 | contig 11193 bp, 10 predicted proteins | sample EndMetdeltDD1765_FD_71387 | JGI IMG/M metagenome (GOLD analysis project Ga0075365, IMG submission 71387) | Populus endosphere microbial communities from Tennessee, USA - Endosphere MetaG P. deltoides DD176-5 | ecosystem: Host-associated > Plants > Roots > Endosphere | place: USA: Tennessee... | reverse complement strand
GCAGCGAGTTCGGCGATCTCGGCCCGGCCGGCGAGGCTCCCCAGCCCGACCGCCCGCCGCGCACCGACCGCGACCGCGGCCCCCGCCGCCACCGCTGATCCATGATGGGGCGCCGATCACCGATCGGCGCCCCGTTGTATTTTTCCGGCCAGTAGCGACGGAGGGCTTTGCCCGACGAGCGGCGCGCTCTCGAGCCAGCGTCAAAGGCGCCCCGGCGCCGGAGACGCTGCGCGAGACAATCGATGACGTTGTTGCGTGAACAGGCAGGGGCGACTCGGCCCCGTAGAGTTGCTGGATCATTGACCTGCGCATCACAACACTGTCCAACGGCCTGACCGTCGCCACCGAGCGGATTCCGGGCGCGCTGTCGATCTCGGCGGGGGCGTGGGTCGGCGTCGGCGCACGCGACGAACCGGAGCACCTGTCGGGCGTCAGCCACTTCCTCGAGCACCTCCTGTTCAAAGGATCCGACACTCGATCGGCGCGCGAGATCAGCCAGACGATCGATCGGGTCGGCGGCGACATCAATGCCTTCACCGCGAAGGAGTACACGGCGTACTACTGCCGGCTCCCGGCGCGGCACAAGGCGCTGGCCATCGATCTCCTCGGCGACGTGCTCACCTCACCGTCGCTGCGCAGCGAGGACGTCGACAACGAGCGGCATGTCATCCTCGAAGAGCTGGCGATGGACGACGACAGTCCCGACGACGTCGCCCACCGTGCCTTCATGCGCCATCTGTTCCCCGAGCACCCGCTCGGTTGGGAGACAGCGGGCTCGGTCGAGACGGTGGAGGCGATCACGCCCGAGGACGTGCGCACCTTCTTCGGCGAGCACTACCGCGCCGGCTCGACCGTGGTCGCGGTCAGCGGCCCGCTCGATCACGACTCGACCGTGGCCGAGATCGAGTCGGCATTCGCAACACTGCCGACGGGCGACGGGCGCGTGCAGCGGCTCGATCCCACCCAGGCGACGAGCGGTGAGATCATCGAGGACGACACCGAACAGGTGCACATCGTTCTCGGGATGCAGAGCCTGCGGCGCAGCGACGACGACCGGGAAGCACTCGACGTCGTCAACCACGTCTTCGGCGGTGGCCTGTCGAGCCGACTGTTCGACGAGATCCGTGAGCGGCGCGGCCTTGCCTACAGCGTGTACAGCGGCGTGTCGGCGTACGCGGACTCCGGCGCGTTCACGATCTATGCGGGCACGCAACCCGCCCACGCCACCGAAGTCATGGAGCTGATCCGCGAGCAGCTCGAGCTGATCATCAAAGCCGGCGTCACCGACGACGAGCTCGACATCGCCAAGGGCTACCTGACGGGCGCGTTCGAGCTCGGCCTGGAAGACACCGGATCGCGGATGGCCAGGGCGGCCGGCCTGCTGATCACGACCGGCGAAGTGCGCCCCGTCGCCGAGCAGGTCGCGCGCTGGGAAGCGGTGCAGCAAGCCGACACCCGCCGGGTCATCGAGCGGATCTTGAGCGAACCGCTGACGTTGGTGGCGCTCGGCCCGATCGACGAGAGTGCTGTGCCGGCGGGGTTGCAATCGTTCTGATCGACATGATGTGAGAGAACCGGATTGGATGGGTGGATTCTGATGGGTGAATCGGGCGGAGTGTGATGGGCACCAGAGTTGGAGTGGTCGGCGCGGGCGGGCGAATGGGTCGCACGATCTGCAACGCAGTGAGCGCCGACGACGCGCTCGAGCTCGTCGCCGCAATCGATCCGCGCTCGGCCGGGCAGGAGGTCAACGGCGTGACCGTCGCGGCCGACCTCGACGCGCTGGTTGCTGCAGGGGCGGAGGTCGTGGTCGACTTCACCGTGCTCGACGCGGCACGGACGACGGTGCCGTGGTTGGCCGCGCACGGCATTCACGGCGTGATCGGAACAACCGGGTTCAAAGAGGACGATCTCGAGTCGTTCCGCGCGGCCTTCACGACGAGCAACTGCATCGTCGCGTCGAACTTCGCCGTCAGCGCGGTGTTGATGATGCGTTTCGCCGAACTGGCCGCGCCGTACTTCGAGACCGCGGAGATCATCGAGTTGCACCACGACGGCAAGGTCGACGCCCCATCGGGTACGGCGGTCACCACCGCGAGGCGAATGGGAGCGGCGTCATCGGAGTGGGCGGCCGACCCCACCAAGCACGAGATCTTCGCCGGTGCGCGCGGGAGCGTCGGCCCGGCCGGCATCCACATCCACTCGGTGCGGTTGCGTGGCCTGCAGGCCCACCAGGAAGTGATCTTCGGAACCAACGGCCAGAGCCTCACGATCCGGCAGGACAGCTACGACAACTCCAGCTACATGCCGGGGATCCTGCTCGCGTGCAAACGGGTCGCGGCGGTCCCCGGCCTCACGATCGGCCTCGAGCACTACATGGACCTGTGAAGCGGTTCGGCTCGGCGATCCTCGCCTTCCTGACGGTGTGTTCGGTGTGTGTCATCGGCGCCCAGGTGGGCGAGCAGGCAGCCGACGCGGCGTGCGCCGCGGGCACCAACCTCGATGCGTCGCAGCTGACTTCTGCGTTTGCTCGCACGGGACTTGGAAGCTACGGCGATGTCGAGGGCTTCGGTGGTGGCGACTACCAACACGCCTATCCGCTGCCGGGCGGACGAACCCTGTGGTTGTTCCAGGACATCTTCTTCAGCAACGACACCGATCTGAACGAGCCGCCGAACAACGCGGCCCACAACTCGGGTCTGATCCAGCAGGGCAGCTGCTTCACGATCCTCGGCACACAGGGCCGCGACTTCATCGGTGACGCGGAGACGATCGACAGCCAACGCTGGTTCTGGCCGCTCGACGGCGAGATCGGATTCGACGGCAAGCTGTGGATCTACATGGTCGAGATGTCCAACCCGGCAGGGACCGGGGCCAATCCTGGCGCCCTGCCCGTGCGGACCTGGCTGGCGATCATCGATCCGAACACGTTGCAGCAGCTGTACTTCCAGCCGGCGCCCGATTCCGGTGCCACCTCCGCGCTCTACGGTTGGTCGGTCACGTCCGACAACCAGTACAGCTATCTGTACGGCCACTGCTACCGCCAGTTCGCCAACGATGTGAATGGCCCCGGCCAGTTCGACAAGTCGTGCATGCCGAACAGCTACGTCGCGCGGGTGCCCGTCGGCCACTTCGATGTCCAGCCGGAGTACTGGAACGGAACCGGCTGGGTCGACCAGGCAGCGGCGGCCAAGCCCGTGCTGACCCACCCGATCGCGAACCCGATGAGTGTGCAGTGGTTCGGCGATGTGTTCGTGTCTGTCACCAAGGCGGGTGACTGGTGGGGGAACACGGTCTTCGTCGACGTCGCGTCCCAGCCGCAGGGCCCGTGGACCACGGTGCAGACGATCCCCGTGCTCGGGTTCAGGAAGTGCTCGCAGGGGTGCGCCAACTACAGCGCGTTCTTGATGCCATGGCTCGACTCGAGTGGGCAAATGATCGTCGGCCTGTCGAACGGCGGGGACTACCCGCTCTGGTTGGCGAACGGAACGCTGTACCGGCCGACGTTCTTCAACGTCGACCTTCCCGATCCACCGACCGCGCCGGTGAAACCGACGCCACTCTTCCCGACGCCCGCCGGTACATCTGGCTTCCTCGCCGTCGACCCCATTCGGCTCGTCGACACACGCGTCCCGGGGCAGGCGATGACGCGGCTCGCTCGCAACGGTCGGGCCGTGCTCGATCTGCGCACGGCCGCCGTCCCGACCGGCGTGACCGCCGTCGCGTTGAACGTGACCGCGGTCGACTCCGATGCCAACGGATTCGTGCGCGTCTATCCGTGCAACGCGCCGGAACCGACGACCTCCAACGTCAACCAGGTCGCCGGCCGAGCCCAGACCAACGCTGTCATCGTTCCGTTCGGTGACGGAACGATCTGCTTCCGTTCGTCGACCGACGTCGACCTCGTCGTCGACCTGAACGGGTGGCTCACGACAACGTCGAATGTCGGGCTGCAGCCCCTGGAATCGCGACGGCTCGTCGACACGCGAGTGGGCCTCGGCGGAACCGGTCGCCTCGGTCCGGGCCGAGCGATGGAGGTGACGGTCGTGGCGCCTGGATCGGCCACCACCGCGGTGTCGCTCAACGTCACCGCGGTCGATCCGGCAGTCGCCGGCTTCGTGACCGCGTGGCCGTGCGGCACCGACCGCCCCAACGTGTCCAACCTCAACCCGGAACCACTGATCACCCAGCCAAACCTCGTCAACGTCCGGGTCGGGGTCGATGGCAAGGTCTGCCTCTACACCTCGCAAGAGACCGATCTCGTCGTCGACATCCTCGCCGAGTACGTGCCGGGTGCGGCGGCCCGCTACGCCACATTGGCTCCGCAACGGCTGCTCGACAGCCGGATCGATGGGGTGCCGCGCCACGCGTCGAACGACTCGTTCCTCGTCACGCTCGGCTCGGTCGTCGCCGCCCAGGTCAACCTGACCGCGACCGACGCCGACAAGGCCGGCTTCCTCACCGGCTACCCATGCCTGATGAACCCGTGGCCCGGCACGTCGAACGTCAACTTCGTGCGCCGTCTGGCCAGCGCCAACTCCGCGCTCGTCACGGGGTCGCGCGGCTACAGCTGTGTGTACCCGTCGACGACGACCGACGTCATCATCGACATCTTCGGCATCTGGACCGCCGCGGCCTGACGCGCGGCTCCTGGACGCGGCTCAGGCGAGGGAGCCGAGGGCCGAGTCGTAGTTCGGTTCGTTGGCGATCTCGGGGACCAGCTCGGTGTGGATGACCGTTCCGGTCTCGTCGAGCACGACGACGGACCGAGCGAGGAGTCCGCTCAGCCGCCCATCGGCCAAGGTGACGCCGTACTGCTGACCGAAGTTGCTGCGGAACGTGGAGCCGGTCTGCACGTTGGTGAGGCCCTCTGCCCCACAGAAGCGGGTCTGCGCGAACGGCAGATCGGCGCTCACGCACAGCACGACCGTGTTGTCGAGGCTCGCCGCCGCCTCGTTGAAATGGCGCACGCTTGCCGCGCACGTCGGTGTGTCGATCGAGGGGAAGATGTTGAGCACGACCTTCTTGCCGGCGAGCTCGTCGCGGGTGATCTCGCCGAGGTTGCCGGCCGTGACGGAGAAGTCAGGAGCCTTGGTGCCGATCTCGGGCAGCTCGCCGACGGTGTGGACGGGGTTGCCCCCCAGAGTTACTTCAGCCATGGCTGCTGTCTAGCAGCAATCTCACCGTCGCGCTGCCGGCGGCCCGTTCTTGGCGGTCTTGTACGCGCCCTGCACGATCGTGATGAGGAAGAACGCAGCGACCAACCACCACTGGTACTTGTCGATGAACTTCAGCACCGACTTCAGCTGGCTGTCGAAGATCTTCGCCGCGATCCACAGCCAGATCAACCGGAACACGATGCCGGCCGAGAGCCAGATCGCAAAACGCTCCTTGGCCATCTTCCGTTGGCCGACGAGCACGCACACGATGTTGCTGCCCGGCATGAAGAACGTGAGGACCGGGCCGGCCCGATCCGCCGCCCGTTGGAGCCAACGGAACGTCGCCGGCGTGTCGCCCTGCACCTGCTTCTCCAGCCAGGTGACACCGCGGTCGCCGTAGTAGAAGCCGAGCCCGTAGCAGACCCACGCCGCGGCCGAGAGACGAATGAAGGCAACGATCGCGTACGCGAACGGATTGATGCCCGCCGCGACAGCGAGCAGCAAGAAGCGCATCCGCGCGGTGAGCAGGATGAGCAGCGTCGGGCTGCGCTTCAGCAGCGTTGGGAAGATGATCCCACCGACCTGGCTGCACGCGACCAGCGCGGCAAAGGCCGCCAACAGGTACGCGAGGCGCATGTCGCGGCCGGGCGGTGCCGGCGGCGTCAGCGGACCGGCGATCTCCTCCATGCCGTCCGGCGGGAACCCCGCATCCACATCGGGATCGAAGCGGTCGTCAGCCGCTGGAGGGTCAAACGGGGGTTCATCGGTGATGCGACGAACAGTAACCTACGACAGGGGCGGCCGAACGGCCACGAGAATCGGGGGGACCAGCGTGCAAGGTCTGATGCAGGACACACCACTGTCGATCATCCATCTGTTCGATCGTGCCGAGAAGTACCACCGGGACAAGACGATCACGACCGCAACGGGCACGGGCCTCGAGCGCACCGACTACGCGACGTGGGCCGCGCGCACGCGTCGGTTGGGTGGGGTGCTCAACGACCTCGGGATCTCGGCCGATGCCCGAGTGGCAACGTTCGCGTGGAACACGGCGCGCCATCTCGAGCTGTACTTCGCCGCGCCGTGCAGCGGCAGGGTGCTGCACACGCTCAACATCCGCCTGTTCCCCGAGCAGGTGACGTACATCGCCAACCACGCCGAGGACGAGGTCATCTTCGTCGATCGCAGCCTGGTGGCGCTGCTACAGCCGCTGTTGAAGACGTTCGAGACCGTCAAGCACCTCGTGATCATGGACGACGGCAAGGGCGAGATCCCCGACGATCTGGCCGGCATCCAGTCCCACGACTACGAGACGCTGCTCGCTGCGGCCCACCCCGTCGAATGGACGCCGGTGCCCGAGAACACTGCGGCCAGCATGTGCTACACGAGCGGCACGACCGGCAATCCCAAGGGTGTCGTCTACAGCCACCGGAGCACGTTCCTGCACACGTTCGGGGCGATGACGGTCGATTCGCTCGGCGCTCGCGAGAGCGACGTGATCCTGCCGGTCGTGCCGATGTTCCATGCCAACGCGTGGGGACTCGCTCATGCTGCCGTCGCCTCCGGTGCGAGCCTCGTGTTTCCCGGTGCGGATCTGTCGGGGAAGGCCATTGCTGATCTCGTCGTCAACGAGAAGGTCACGGTCGCGGCCGGTGTGCCGACGATCTGGATGGCGGTGCTGCCCGAGCTGAAGGGCCGCGACACGAGCCACCTGCGGGCGATCCCGTGCGGTGGGTCGGCGGTGCCGAAGGCGCTGAGCGAGGCGTACCGCGAGGCCACAGGCCTGCCCATCATGCAGGCCTGGGGGATGACCGAGACGAGTCCCATCGCGTCGGTCGGGCACCTGCTCGCCGCCGAGAAGGAGCTCTCCCAGGTGGAGCAGGCAGACCTGCGCACATCGGTCGGATTCATCTCGTTCGGCGTCGAGTGCAGGGTCGTCGAGCCCGACACGACGAACGAGGTTCCATGGGACGGCGAGACGAGTGGCGAGCTGCAGTGCCGCGGCCCGTGGATCGCGGCTGGGTATTACAACGATCCGCGCTCGGGCGACAGCTTCAGCGACGACGGCTGGCTGCGCACCGGCGACGTGGCGGTGATGGAGGCCACTGGTCGGATCCGCCTCGTCGACCGCACCAAGGACCTGATCAAGAGCGGCGGGGAGTGGATCAGCTCGGTCGAGCTGGAGAACGAGCTGATGGCTCATCCCAAGATCAAGGAAGCCGCTGTCGTCGGTGTGCCCCACGTGCGCTGGAGCGAACGCCCGCTGGCGTGCGTTGTCCTCGAGCCCGGCGCGGAGCTGACGAAGGACGAGATCATCGAGTTCATCTCGCCCCACCTGGCCAAATGGCAGCTGCCCGACGATGTCGTGTTCATCGACGAGGTGCCGAAGACGAGCGTCGGCAAGTTCTCCAAGAAGACCCTGCGCGACCGCTTCGCCGACTACGTCCTGCCCGGCCAGTAGAGCCCGAGTTCGCCGCCGGCGAGGTCGATCGATGGTTTCGGTCGCATCGTCCCAGCTCACGGAGCCCCAACTCATCCATCAGGCCACCGGCGACACCTCGACGCCATCAGCTCAGTCGCGGCGGCGGCCGACCAGAGCCAGCAGCCGGGTCTGCGCGTCGCTGTCGGCACCGACGTCGACCTGTTCGGCGAACACGTTCGGCCCGCGCATCGTGTCGGCGATCGGGCCGTACAACTCGAGTGCCGCGTCGACGAGTTCGGCGTCGAGCGAGTCGTCGAGCCCGAGCGCGCGGGCCAGATCCCATGTGTGGATCGTCGTGTCGCCGATGTTGTAGCCGAGCATCTCATCGACCGTCATCTCGCCCCGCCACATCGTGACGACCTGGCCCGTGATGTCGGAGCCGGCGATCGCGGCGCGCACCGTCGCCGCGGCGTCGAGCCATGTGGCGGCAGGGTCGTCGCCGGTGAACCGAGCCGGCTCCTTCATCGGGTTCATCGGCGGCCGCGTCCCGTTGATCGTCGCCGCGATCGCGTGCTGCACCGCGATCACATGGCCGACGACGTGCCGTGCTGTCCATTCGGCACACGGTGACTGGCCGCTCCACGACTCGGGCGTTGCTTGCGCCACGACGTCGCCGAAGCCCTGCAGGGCACGTTCGTAGCGAGCGGAGTTCACGGTCACGCGGCTATGGTACGGCTTTCGATCTGGGGAGGAACGAGATGACGAAGACCCGAAAGTGCCTTGCGCTGATGATTGCCGGCACGTTCGTGCTCGGCTCGTGCGGCAGCGACAAGAAGACCGAGAGCACGTCGGCTGCGACGACCGCGACGACGGCCGCATCGACAGCGACGACTGCGGCGAGCAGCGAGACCACCGCGGCGGCGACCGCGACCACGGCAGCAGCCGGCGACGTCATCGATTGCAAGCCGATCAAGCCCGGCGTGCTGTCCGTCGTCACCAGCCTGCCCGGCCCGAACTTCTGGGGCACCAACGAGGCTGATCCGGACGAGGTCAAGAGTGGCATCGAGTACGACCTTGCAAACGACCTCGCCGCCAAGTGCGGTTTGAAGATGGAGTTCCGCAACGAAGGCTTCGACGCGATCGTTGCCGGACAGATCGCCGCTGACAGCTACGACATCGCCCTCTCCCAGGTGACGATCACCGAGGACCGGGCCAAAGTGGTCGACTTCTCCGTCGGGTACTTCAAGAGCGACCAGGGCCTGCTCGTCAAGACCGGCACCAAGGTCGCCTCCTGGGACGACGTCAAGAAGCTCAAGATCGGCGTCCAGGCCTCCACGACCGCGGAGTACTACCTCACGTCGGGCGAGGTCCCGGGCTGGACGCTCGATGGTGTCAAGGCGTATCCGGACCTGTCGTCGGCCTATGCGGCACTCAACGCCGGCCAGATCGACGGGGTGGTGATCGACACGCCGATCAACCTTGGCCAGGCATCGGCTTCGGACGGCAAGCTCGAAGTCGTCGGTCAGTTCAAGACCGGCGAGGAGTACGGTGCGATCTTCGGCAAGGGCAACGGCAAGAAGCAGATCTTCGATCCGATCATCCAGAGCCTGATCGACGACGGAACGGTCAACGACCTCATCGCCAAGTACCTCGGCGGCGATCCGTCCACGGTTCCGTTCATCGACGTTCCGAGCTCCTGACGCACTCTTGAGCGAGCAGACACTGCTCGTCGGCTCATCCGCCCCGCGGCGGGTGAGCCGTGTGCTCACCTACCGAACCGCCGCGGTCCTCAGCCTGCTGTTCCCGTTCACCGGCGTTCCGGCCGTTCTCTATTCGCTGCGGGCGTCGAAGCTCGCCAAGGCGGGCGAAACCGAACCGGCGAGGGAAGCCGGGGGCAAGGCCCGCGACTGGGCGTGGTACTCGGTCGGCTTCGGACTCACCGCCTATCTGGTCGGGTTCGTCCTGTTCATCCTCTTCAACAACCACGGCGCGGTACGCGTTGTGTTCTTCGGCTGGTCGATACTCACCGACGGCAAAGCTTGGCGGTCCATGCTGAAGGGCTTCTGGATCAACGTCCAGGTGTTCTTCATCACCGAGATGATCGTGCTCGTGTGGGCGCTCGTCGTCGCGATCGTCCGATTGCTGCCCGGACGAGCATGTGCGCCCATCCGCGCGCTCGCCACGCTGTACGTCGACGTCTTCCGCGGCATCCCCGCGATCCTCGTCGTGTACCTGGTGGGCCTCGGCTTCCTCCAGGCCAAGGTGCCCTTGGCGGGCGACCTGTCCGACAACCAGTACGTGATCATCGCGCTCACTCTCACGTACGGGGCCTACGTCTCGGAGGTGTACAGGGCCGGCATCGAATCCGTTCATTGGAGCCAGGTTGCCGCTGCCCGCTCGCTCGGCCTGTCGTACACCCAGTCGCTGCGCTTCGTCGTCGTCCCCCAGGCGGTGCGCCGGGTTGTCGCGCCGCTGCTCAACGACTTCATCGGGCTGCAGAAGGACACGGCGATCATCAGCGTCATCGGCGTACTCGACGTCGTCAACCGGGCCCGGTTCATCAACAACAACAAGGGCACGCTGGCCGCCTATTCCATGGCCGCCGTCCTGTTCCTCCTCGTCACGGTCCCTTTCACTCGCTGGCTCGAATGGCTGCAGCGCCGAAGCCAGAACCGGACGCAGGGCGGTCGCTGAATGGCGTTCCTGGAGATCCGCGATGTACACAAATCGTTCGGGCCCGTCCACGTCCTGCGTGGCATCGACCTCGACGTCGATCTCCACCAAGTTGTCTGTCTGATCGGCGCCTCGGGGAGCGGCAAGAGCACGCTGCTGCGCTGCATCAATGCACTCGAGCTCATCGACGGTGGGGTGATCCGGCTCGATGGCGATCGATGCAGCGGACCAGGCATCGACGTCGACGCCTTGCGGCAGGAGGTCGGCATCGTGTTTCAGTCGTTCAACCTGTTCCCGCACATGCGTGTGATCGACAACATCACGCTCGCGCCGCGCAAGGTGCTCGGAGTGAGCTCGGACGAGGCCGAGGACCGTGGAATGCAGCTCTTGCGGCGGATCGGGCTTGCCGACAAGGCCAAGGACTATCCCGACCGGCTGTCGGGTGGACAGCAGCAGCGGGTGGCGATCGTGCGCGCGCTGGCAATGCAACCTCGTCTCATGCTGCTCGACGAGATCACGTCGGCCCTCGACCCGGAGCTGGTCGCCGAGGTGCTGAACATCGTGCGCGACCTGGCCCGTGACGGGATGACGATGATGCTCGCCACGCACGAGATGCACTTCGCCAAGGAGGTGTCGTCGAAGGTGTGCTTTCTCCACGAAGGCGTCATCCTGGAAGAGGGCCCGCCGGAACGCATCTTCGAGAACCCAACGGAGGAGCGCACCCAAGCGTTCCTGAAGCGGATCATCGACGCCGGCCGCTTGTAGCGGCGACGATTCGGGGTCAAGGGCCGGAGCGCGACCGCGCCGCGGCAAGACGGTGAGGTGGAATTGTCTCATCGTCCCATTGACAGTGAGACGAAATCGTCTTACTGTCTCACCATGGCCATCAGTGCGGAGACGCGCATCCTCGATGCCGCCAAGCAGTGCTGCGAGAAGTGG
>Ga0075365_10001271_pt1 | contig 11193 bp, 7 predicted proteins | sample EndMetdeltDD1765_FD_71387 | JGI IMG/M metagenome (GOLD analysis project Ga0075365, IMG submission 71387) | Populus endosphere microbial communities from Tennessee, USA - Endosphere MetaG P. deltoides DD176-5 | ecosystem: Host-associated > Plants > Roots > Endosphere | place: USA: Tennessee... | reverse complement strand
AGGTAGAACTTCCAGATCGGCTGATAGATGACCGATAGTTTCAGGTCGCCGCGCTGCTGCAGATCCTGCAGATATTCCCGCGCCGTCAGCAGCGGGGCGTCGATCAAATTGTAGCTCTTGCCCTCGATGTCAGGCACCTCGATAGCCCGCACCAGCGCCGCGGCCACGTCCGACACCAGAACGAACGGCAGCTTGTTGCGCCCGTCGCCCCACACCTCGCAGACGTTTTCGGAAAAGCGGCCGACGCCCCAGTGAAATGGGCCGCCGCCGCGGCCGATCACGATTCCGGGGCGGAGGATGACAAGCGGCAATTGCCGGCCGCGGCGCATGTCGGTCAGGATGTCCTCGGCCGCAGCCTTGGCGCGCGCATAGTAGTTGCGCCGGCCGATTTCGGGATCGAGCGGCGTCGCCTCCGTGATGGTGCCTGCCTTGGCGCCGGCATAGTAGGAATCGATCGTGCCGGTATAGACCAGCCGCTTGACGCCGGCGGTGAGGCAGGCTTCGCCCACCAGCCGAGTCGGTTCGACGTCATTGGCGAGATATTCATCCCACGTCTTACATTGCGCGTGGGCGAGGTGATAGACGAACGCTATCCCGGTCATGGCCTGCTCGAGGTCGGCGCGGTTGCCGATGTCGCCGCGAACGATTTCCAAGCGGTCGGACTTGAATTCGTCAAGCGGCAATGCCGAGCCGCGCACCATGGCGCGGACGCCATAGCCTGATTCAAGCAGGTGACGTATCAGCTCCCTGCCGATGAAGCCGGCGCCGCCGAGAACCAGCACCGTGGGCGAGGCGGCGAGGGCAGGGCGATCGGCCGCCACGCCGGCCGCCATCGTGACTGAAGTATCGATGGCGGACGCCTCGATGATATCAACGCAATGTTCGATGACATCGCGGCCGGTGCGGCCGGCGATGCGGACATCGAGCGGCTGCCCGTTCCGGATCGCCGCATAAAATGCGGCGGTCGAGTCCTGGATCGAGTTCTGGTACGGATTGCCCCGCCGCGCCAGCTTCAGCTTGCCCAGCCCATAGCGGCCTAGCACCGAGAGCGCCTGCCGGCGCATCTGGCTTGCGATGTCGCGGCTGCGCTTGAAGCGGTCGAAATCCAGATCCAGCGGCGTCCGGTGGTCGACCACGCAGGTGTCGGCATCGAAATCCAGCAACGCCGCTCCGAACAGGCCGCGGACATAGATCGTCCGCTGCGGGAAGCCCGGCGCGAAGTTGATGTTGAGATCGATCGCCGTGCGGCCCACGGTCGTCCGCATACGCCAGCGCCGGTAGATCTCGGCGCCATTCGGCAAGGTCACCTTTCGGTCGGCCGTGACGGAAAGCGCTTCCGGCGCGCCGGCAAGATCCAGCAGCGCGGAAACCAGATGGGGGCCGGTTTCGAGGATAACGTTGCCGGGATTGCGCAGCATCCAGTTGTCGAACGGGCCAAAGCGGATTTGGCCGAGCTCATAAAAATGATTGAAGGTGATGTGATCGATCGGCCCGAGCGCTTTCGAATGCACGGCCTCGCGCAGGCGTTCAAACGCCGCCGAGAACAGGAAATTGTGGCTGACGCCGAGATGGAGGCCGCGCTCCGCCGCGAGGGCGACCAGCTCGTCCGCTTCCGCGGTGGAGGTGCACATCGGCTTTTCCAGGAAGACGTGAATGCCCGCCTGCAGCGCTTCCTTGGCCAGGGGAAAATGCAGGTCGGGCGGCGTCAGGATGTGAACGCAATCGATCCGCGTTTCCCCAAGCATCTTCGACAGCGAATCGAAGGCGAGCGGAATGTTCCGGGCGCCGGCAAAGGCCTTGGCCCGCCCGAGATTGGCGTCGCATGTCGCGGCCAGTTCCACGCCCTTGGCTTCGCGGATCGCACGCGCGTGAAACTCGGCGATGTAACCGGTGCCGACAATGGCACTGCGAATAGGGGCCGCGGCGCTGATGGCCGCGCGCCGGTTGATTGAATTATCGGTCATGCATTTCTGCTCGTTGGTATTTGCTTGTGTTCGATGAGTTGAGGGCGGCGATGCAACAGCCGGTCGTACCGGAACATCGCCAGCCCGAGCCCTTCCGGGAAACGCGCAAGAAGCTGAAAGAAAGCCAGGCGCATGCGCTCTGAAGGAGAACCCGGATTGTTGATGCCGAGCCGCGCGAGCTGCAGCGGGTAGACCAGCCAGGCGATCCACCCGAAGCGCGGCAAAGCGATCGTCGCGATGATGGCGGCGAGGGGCAGCAAGATGCCCCAGACCAGGGCGCGGCGTGTCTCGCGCACAAAATGCCGCTCGGGCGGCGCCCCGTGCAGGTGGGCCCCCTGCGCAAAGGCGTATCCGGCGCGCTGCGTTCGTCGCCACCATTGTCCGAAATGCAGCATCGCCGCATCGTGCAGCGCCATCTCGTCGGCGAGCCGCCAGATCCGCCAGTTCGCCTGGCGAAGCCGGACGCACAGCTCGTCTTCCTCGGCGGCAATCACGTCCTCCCGATAGAGGCCGACGCTCCTGAGTGCCGCAGCGCGGATCATCACGTTGCCGGCAAAGGCGCGGACCTCGCCGGTGGGGCGGTCCCACTCCCTGTCGCACAGCCAGTTGTAGACACTTCGCTCCGGATAGCGCTCGCGCAGCCGGCCGCAGACGGCGGCGGCATCGCCGTTGGCAGCAAGGAAGGCTGTCGCTGCTTCCGGCCAGGTGACGGCCAGCTCGCAGTCTCCGTCCACGAACTGGACGTAAGCCACATCGGGCTGCATCGCGAGCAGGCGGGCAAAGCCGGCATTGCGCGCGCGCGCCGCGGTGAAGGGAATGGCAAGATCGAGCTCGACGACGTCGGCGCCGAGCGCCCGCGCCGCCGCGACCGATCCGTCCGACGAGTTGGAATCGACGTAAACCACCGCAGCCGCTCCCGACACCGACCCCAGGCAGGTGATGAGCCGCTTCCCCTCGTTGCGCCCGATGACGACCACGCCGAACGCCCCAGGTGCCGCACCGGACTGTGGCCCCGCACTTGCTTTGGGCTCGGTGCCGGCTATACGCTCGGTGCTGGCTTTGGGGTTAACGCTTTCTCTCGCCTGCAAATTGCACTCTCTCAATAAATCAAACAGTGGAAGTATGCCGCCGCCGTTTGCCTTCCCAGAAATCCAATCTCAAAAACCACGGCAGCAACGCCAATTTGCTTGTTTGTCGAACGGCTTCGCCGGCGTCGTCTCCGGGCGAGCGCCTTAGCTATCACGAACGCAGACCGACCGAGACCACCATCGCTCAGCGTGGTGAATTCCTCCGGGAAAGCCCGTCGCCGCGCCTGCCCCGATCCGCGCCGACCTTGACTGGCCCCGGGACTTGGCACCGGTGTCAACATGGCCGGCAATTTCGGAAACCCCGCTGCGGTCGCGGCTGCCAAGGTGACTTGGAAAATCAGGGAGTTCACGCCAATTTTGGCGCCCGGACGAATGACGATGCCGTTGGGGTGGGCGACCAGCACCCCGCGGCCGACTTGACAGGTGAGCGGTATCTCGGCCCCCGTCACCACACTCCAGAAAGCGATGGCGCAAGGCGATAACCTTGCAGCAAGCCTGTCGAAAAGGCCGCCGCGTGCCCGCCAGAACTGGTAGCGCCGGACCGTCAGCAGCAGCAGCTTGCGGCCCGGGTCCGAGAAATGCCGCGGATGTTCCCGCGTCCAGTCGGGAAACATCGGCGCTGATCTCTTTGGTAGCCTGATCCACCTGTGTGCACCTGTCCTGGAATTTAACCAAATAGCGGACGGCTCGCCGCGTTGGAAGCGCCCGGTTCGCAATGCGCGCAACCATCTTCATCGGCCGCCGCGATCTCCGGGGCGCCTGCCCATCCATCCCTTGCAATTGATATTTCGTTCGGGGATAGGGTATTAATCACGTATATTAAATCGATTTCACTAAGCAAGATTTTCGTAGTAGATCGCTTACTATTCGTTAATTATAGAATGGCCCACCCGCGGTGCGCCGGGCGAAGATTTGAATTTCGTGGAGTTTTTATGTTGAAGACATTGCGCGCCCCGCCGTCCTCGTCCGGCTTTCCGGAGCGATCCGTGGACGCGCGATCGGCATGCGCCCTGCCGGACGACCTTTCGCGCAATGTATTTGGCCTCCTTGGCATTCCCGTGGATGCACTCGATTTTTCCTCGCTGCTGCGCTCGATGGAGGTTGCAACGAATGCCGGCGCACCGTTTCTGATTTCGACGCCCAACGTCAATTTCCTCGTCAAGAGCCAGATCAACCGCGCGTTCCGCGAGTCCATGCTGCTGAGCGATCTATGTCTTGCGGACGGCATGCCGCTGATCTGGATCGCCAAGCTCTTACGTATACCGATCCATGAGAGAATTGCCGGCAGCGATTTGTTCGGCCGGCTCAAATCCGCCAGCGGCACGGACCGGCGTCTGCGGGTCTTCCTGCTGGGCGGGGCCGAGGGGCTGGCGGCTGCGGTCGGCGCCAGGCTGAACGCCGAGAGCGGCGGGCTGGAATGCGTCGGCGTGCTCAATCCAGGTTTTGGTACCATCGAGGAGATGAGCTCGTCGAAAATAATCGATGAAATAAATGCGAGTAATGCGGATTTAATTGCGGTGTTTTTCGGCGCGGAGAAGGCACAGGCCTGGCTGCTGCACAACCATTGGCGGCTACACCCGCCAGTTCGCGCGCAATTCGGCGCCACCATCAATTTCGAAGCTGGAACCGTCCGGCGGGCGCCGCCGATGCTCCGCAGCACCGGGTTCGAGTGGCTGTGGCGCATCAAGGAAGAACCATATCTCTGGCGACGTTACTGGAGCGACGGGAAGGCCTTGCTCACGATGCTGCTTACCTGCGTGCTGCCCCTGATGCTGAGCGAGCGGCGGGCGCGGAACTTGAACAGGCTGTCGATTGCGAGAAGCGAAGATCACGGTTCGGTGACCCTTGCTCTGTCGGGCGCCGCGGTGGCCACATACGTTGACGGTGCGATCGAGCAGCTCCGCGACGCACTCGACAGCGGCAAACGGTTGATTATCGACGTTTCGAATACGCAGTATGTCGATGCAAGGTTCTTCGGGTTGTTCCTGATGGTCCGAAAGCAATTGGCCAGCCGGGGACAGGCATTGCTGTTTACGGGCGCGTCCGCCCGCCTGCGGCGAATATTCCGCCTGAACAGATTCGAATTCCTCCTGTCACAGGAAGTGTGATAGCGGAAGCAACGGACGATTATCCGGCCGCCTTTCGGCGCATGACACTAATCTAGGGCCAAAGATGAAGCAGCCAGTCGGTCAGACTTTTCGCGTTCGCAGTGGACTTGTGCTCCTGCTCGTCACGTTTCTGGCGGGGTGCGGGTCGCCCGAGGAACGCGCGCAAGGTTACTATGAGAGCGGAATGGCTCTCATCGAAAAGAAGGACGACCTCGAGGCGCGGAAGGAACTCCTGAAAGCCGTCAAGTACAAGAGCGACAAGGTCGAAGTCTGGCGAGCGCTCGCAGGCATCGACGAGCGGACAAAGGGGCCCTCGCTCTTCAACGATCTCCGTCGTATCGTCGAACTGGATCCGAACGATCTGAATACGCGATTGAGACTCGCCCGGATGATGGTGGGCGGCGGGGCCGCCGAGGCCGCGCTTCGGGTCGTCGATGCCGCCAACGAGGGCGACAGGCCGAATGCGGAGCTCCACGCGCTCAGAGCGATCATTCTCTTGCGGACCAATGACAATCCTGGTGCGATCCGCGAAGCGCAGCGTGCGTATGAGATCGATCCGGCCAACGTTGACGCGATCTCGTTGCTTGCGTCGAAAAAGGTCGCAGATGGCGATCTGGATGGCGCAATGAAGCTTCTGGATTCGGTTCCTGCCGGCTCCAAGGACGAAACGCGCATCACACTGCAGAAGATCGACGTGCATGCGCGCAAGAAGGATCTGGTGAAGGCGGAAGAACTGCTGCGCAAGCTGATAGCGCAGAATCCTCAGGAGGGAGCATACCGCGCCCAGCTCCTGCAGTTTCTCCTCTCGCAGCGAAAGTTCGTCGAGGCCGAGAAGGAATTTCGGACGAGGGCCGAAGCCAACCCGGCCGATAGCAAGATCGGGCTCGACCTGGTTCGCTTTTTGGCTGCCACGAAGGGCGCGGATGCCGCCAGAGCGGAGCTGGAAGCAAGGATCAAGGCAGGCGGCGATGATTTCGATTACCAGATCGCATTGGCCGAATTGAACCAAGGCCAGAACCGAACGGCCGATGCCGTGCAGGCGCTGCAGAAGCTGGCCAGCACGGCAGCCACCCCCGAAAAGAAGCTCGCCGCCCAAGTCAAGCTTGCGGAGTTCCATATTGCCAAGAACGACAAGGCGGCCGCCGAGCCCTTGATCGCCGATACCCTCTCAAAGGATCGCCGAAACGCGGGCGCGCTCCGGCTGCGGGCGGCCCTGAGCATAGACAAGGGTCAGTTCGACAGCGCTATTTCCGATTTGCGCGAGGCGCTCAACGATCAGCCGAAGTCAGTTGAACTGCTGTCGCTGATGGCCGTGGCGTATGAACGCAGCGGCAAGGGCGAGCTGGCCGATCGTCAATATGCCGACGCGCTGAAGTCATCCAACGCCAATCCCGATGTCGTCCTCCGATACGTCGCGTTCCTGCAGCGCAAGGGCGATGCGGCGCGCGCCGAAGAGATTTTGACGGAAGCCGCCAATCGCAATTCCGGCAATCTCCAGATCTGGTCGTCGCTAGGGCAGGTCAGGTTGAGCCGTCAGAACTGGTCGGGAGCCTTGGCGGTCGCGGACGCCATCGGACGCGTCGATGAGGGGCGCGTGGTTGCCGAACAGATTCGCGGAGCGGCGTTCGCGGGCCAGAACAAGATCGAGGAAAGCATCGCCGCGCTGGAGAATGCGCACAAGGCGGCGCCGGACGCACCACAGCCGGCGCTGGCACTCGCCTCGGCCTATGTGAAGCAGGGCAAGCCGGACAAGGCTGCAGCGCTGCTGCAGGCGCTAAGCAACAAGTTCCCGACAAATGCTCAGCTACTGGTGTTTCTCGGGCAGGCCCAGCTCGCGGAAAAAAAGCACGATGAGGCGTTGCAAAACTTCAAAAAGGCCGTCGCGCAGCAGCCGAAGGAGCAGGCGGGATACACTGCGTTGACCGAGTTCTATGTTCAACGCAAGGACTATAATGCCGCTGACAACGTGCTCAAGGCCGGGCTTGCGGAGTTGCCCGGTAATGTAGCTTTCCGTCTCTCCCTGGCGGGATTGCAGATCACGCGGGGCAACAACGACGCCGCGATATCCCAGTACGAAGCAATCCTGCAGGACCAGCCGAATTCCCTTGTTGCGATCAACAATCTCGTCAGCCTATTGCTGGACAATCGCAGCGACAAGCCAAGTCTCGACCGTGCGTTTGAGTTGTCGGAAAAGCTTAAGAGCTCCAACGTGCCGCAGTTTCAAGATACGTGGGGATGGGCCCAGTACAAGCGCGGCGATGTCAAGGGAGCAATCGCCACGCTCGAGGCGGCTGTGGCGGCGATGTCGAACCTTGCGGCGTTCCACTATCACCTCGGCATGAGCTACGCGGCTGCGGGGCAAACTGAAAAAGCGGCCGAGCGGTTCAAGACCGCATTGTCGCTGGAGCCGGACGGGACACCGCTCAAGGACAGCATCCGTTCCGCGATGAAGTGAACGTCGGGTGGGAAAAGCGGGTAACGGTTTCACTGAAAACAAGCGCGATGCGTTTGTTCGGAGAGTATCACTCCGGCGGAGACGGCCTTGTGTTGGGTTGAGCGCCAGCGCGTCAGTGCCTGAAAGGATCGCCTATCTTGACCGTGGCCGCCAGAAGCTGGCGACCTGTGTGGGGGGTGAAGTCTCCATTCAGCCGGCCAAAACTCGCAGCTCTGGCACCATCTAAGTTCGAAACACTCGGGATGGTCGCGTGATCTCGGGCTGAAAAAAAGTCCACGAGTCGGCGACCCGCAAAGAAAACATTTCATACCGCAGCCCACCCCACCTCTCCACCCCGCCAATATCCTTGAGATGGTTAATGTGTCAGGGAGACCTGTGTACCCCTAACCGCATTCTCGGGTAATCTTGTTTCGCCTATCTAGTTTCTCGGATTGAAGATGCTACAACGGTGGCGGCGCGGCGCCTCTCTGGACTCAATGTGGCGTTTGCCACTCCATCGCAGATCTTGGCCGCATCCGGTGAACCATGTTGAATGGTACGGCCCCGACGTGGCTTGGGTGTGTATACCTCACTGCACAATCGCGGCCTAAGCCGCCTCATCGCCAAGAATTAGCATTTTCGGAAATAGAGTTGCGTGCGGCAGAAATCGCACAAACCACTTAAAACGTAACAGCTAACACTTCTTCTTCATGAACTCTGGGGTTGTATCCTTCGGAAGGACTCTGACAGCGCGGAGCACTGGTTTGATGGCTTCCTTAATCGATGGAGGAAGGACGGCCTTCGCAAGTTTGAATAATTTTCCGCGCGGGATCTGCGATCCGTCGATCTTAGGATTTATGCCTTCCGGGATATCATGGATGGGTTCATTGCTGGTGATGTCGGAGGATTGTACCACGGCCCTTGAGCCCTTGACCGCGACGTAGGTTTTGCGGTCGCGTGGGTTGCCTGGCATCGTGGGAGTCAGGACATCCATCACCGACGTGAAGCCGCAATCGGTCAGGATGTTCATCAAAGTAGGTTCAGTGAACCAGAAGCTCGTTGCATTGTCGATCGACGCCCACAGCCTCGCTTGTTTGGCTTTCTCGTCGTCGTAATCGAAGTGTTCGAAGTAATGATGACCGTGCACGTCGCGATCGCCGACCCGTTCGGTCGCTTGGCTGGACAGGGAGACGAAGGTGTCGATCAACAGGACGCCGTCGCAAACTTCGTAGATTGATTTGAGGAAGCTAACGGCATCTGGCGCCTTCAGGTGATAGAGGATGCCGGAGCAAATCACGATGTCGAACGTGCCGTATTTAACCTTGCTAAGGTTGCGAACGTCATCCTCATGGAATTGAAGCCGATCGAGCTTCAGGTTTCTCTTTACGAAGTCGCACTTGGCGACACTGACGGAGCGCCCTTCTAAACCGATGGCCTCCGCGCCGTGCATTGCGAATTCAACCGCGTAGTGACCTTCGAGGCAAGCAAGATCTAGAACCCGGCATTCAGACAGTGGTTTCGCGACGACGTCCTGAGCGACTTGAAGCAGCCGCCTCAGCCGATGATCGACAGCCGGAGTTCGCGTGTAACTACCGTCAGAAAGCTTGATGGACATCGCGGTCCATTCGCCGAAGGTGGCAATGATTTTTTCACGGGAAATAGCGTTCATTAGGATCACCTCGTTGACGGAAAATAGGACGGTACTTCACGCTGCTGAGGCCGCCAATCCCCTCAGAACGTGTTCCGCCCAGGAGTTTGCATGCGCAAATTGCGCGAAGGGCCGTTTCTTGTCTCGGCGTTTCCACCGAGCGAGGGCCTGTCGATCATATTGGGTGTGATGTCCGGTGGTTTCACGACGGTTATCGGCTACTGGATGGGATTCCTCGGCGATGTCAGTGGTCTGGGGTTGATTTGGCCTAGAGACGGTCTTTTCCTTCCGGCAGATTAATGGGTGTATGGTCGAAATAAGTAGAGGTCGCAATTTTCGGCTTGCTGGCTTTGTGGGGTCCGCCCTTGCTGTTTGCGGCGTTCTTCTGCTTCAACTTCCTCACGACCCAGACTACGAGAGACGGCCAGCTACCCATCAGCGGTTATAACGGCGAGGAAGCAGTTCACTTCAGCATAGCGTTGGTTGCGAACGGGCACGCCTTAAAGCACAAAGTCGATAGCAGAGCATGTCCGTTTGGCGATTTCAGTGGTGTGGCCCAGACCCAGGGAAAGTGTCCGAGCGGGGTGACGATTAGTTGCCCGACGGCAGCACAGTCCAGTTGTGCGTCACGACGAACATCAGGCTGTGAGAGTCCGCAGGGCCCGTGCCGGAAACCGTTGGAGTGCCGGTAATCGGATCGAAAATGGTGGTGCCGGTGCTTGCGAACCGGTGCAGATACCGGTAGGTGGCCGACGCCAGCCACTCCCGGGTCAGATTGTAGCTGTAGGTCGCTGACGCTGAAGCGTAATCCGTCGTTGTGGTCGAGATCTGGCGGTTGCCACTCGCCGTAAGCGAGAGAGTGGATCGTGAATTGATGCTATGGCTCAGCGATGCCGTGATCGAATCTCGCTTGAACAGAGAGCCGACGATGCTCGGTCCAACCGACTGGCTGGCGATGATCGACAAGGTCGTGCTCTTGAGCATTCGATAGGTCAGGACGGCGTCGCCGATCCAGTCGAGCACCGAACTCGATACGGGCGTGGCGGACGTCCCGCCCCCGAATGCAGAACTCGAAACCCCTCGATCGGTCACCAGATAGGCGACGCCGGCATTGGCACGAAAGGAAAGCACCGCCGACAAGGTAGCGTCGAACCCGGCCTGCTCGCGAAAAATCTGGACCTGGGTGTTGAATGCGTTGCCATATTCGAGAAGTTCATATTCGGAGGACAGGTTGATCGCTGTGACCGAGCTCAGCGAGCGTCGCCAATTGCCGCGCGCGAGCGTGTCCGTATACGGCGTGCCGGCGCTCGACGGCTCGTAACTCGTGCGCGTGGAGGTGGCGAGCAGGGACACTGTGTCGATAGCAGTGATCGAGCGGTCGATTCCGCCGGTTGCCGTAAGCTGATCGATGAAGCCTGAAGTCGGCGTGGAAACGCCGAGATCGTTCAGGATCGCAAGAGCGGTACTCTGCTGTCTCCAGCTTGCCTCGACATACTCTCGGTCGAATCTGCTCTTTTCCTTGAGCTCGTAGCGCGCCTTGAATCCGTAGTTCAGGAATTCCGACGCAGTTCCCGCGACGCCCGGGCCCCAGTACTTCTTGTAGGTCCCGTCGCCAGTGAAATTGAACAGGGATGTCGGAGTACGCGCTTGTGCGTCAGCATTGAGCGTGGTGTAGGAACCCAGCGATCCAGCGGGGGAGTTGCGCAAGAACTGGTTGCTGTTGACTTCGACGGTTTCGGTCTCGCTGGCCCTTATCGACCAATCGAACGCAAATGCCACGGACGGCACCATGCCAAAGCACACCGAGACTGCTATGGCAGCTCTCTTCACTTTGCTTCTTGCCCCCGCCGATCGTCAGACCTCACTCAAACAAGCGTCGTTCCGGAACCATGATGACGTCGCCGGCCCGCAAGGTGATGTTACCCTCCAGGTCGTTACCGGCTTCGTAAGC
>Ga0075365_10001270_pt1 | contig 11198 bp, 14 predicted proteins | sample EndMetdeltDD1765_FD_71387 | JGI IMG/M metagenome (GOLD analysis project Ga0075365, IMG submission 71387) | Populus endosphere microbial communities from Tennessee, USA - Endosphere MetaG P. deltoides DD176-5 | ecosystem: Host-associated > Plants > Roots > Endosphere | place: USA: Tennessee... | reverse complement strand
AGACGTTGGTCGTCTCGACGATCGCACCCATGGACGCTCCCCTCGAGGGCCGGGAAGACAACCATGCGCCACCGGCGCGGCCCGACGTCAGGGCCCTAGGTCATCTTCTGCCTCGAGCTCGGCACGTCCGCCGCTCCGTTCGGGGGTCGTTCGGCCCTACCGGGCCGACCGACCCCGGGATCCACTGGCATCGGAGGTGGTGCCGATGACCCCCGCAGAGTCGAGCGCCGATACGCCGCTGCTCGACGCCGTCTTGAACCTCTCGCGGTTCCACCGCGAGCACGAGAAGTTCTACGCCTCCGCACCGCGGGAACGGGGGGTCGTCCTCCAGCGGCACGCCCGCACCCTGCACGCCCTGGCGGACCGGTGGACGACGGTGGAACCGTCGACGGCCCCACCCCTGAGCCCGTACGCCGGTGCCGACGATCTGAACGACCCCGCCGCGCTCCAGCTCGATGGCGTGTTGTTCATGGAGGGCGAAGGGGAACCGTCGGAGCTCGCGAACCTCGTCCTCGACCTTCGGGACAGCGCCGAGAGCTTCCGCGGGACCGGCACCTGGCTCCAGCACGCCATGCAGACCTCGTGGGACGTCGCCAGTGCGCTGATCGACGTACCCGGCCTGGAAGACCTGCTCGGCGAGCGGCACCGCATCATCGCGAACGACATGCTCGCGTCCGGCATGAGCTCGCTCGTCGCCCGGCTCCTCGATCGAGCCGCCGACATCCTCGACCGCGTCGACTTCACACCCGCGGCCCTCCGCGCCGACCTGAGCGGCCCGCGACGCAGTCCCGCGTTCCTCCACTCCGCCGCCGAGCTGGTCAACCGAGCAGCCGACCTGTGCAGCGACTCGGCTGGTCTCGTGAACGACAACGAACGACGGTGGCGAGTCTTCCGCGAACGCGTTCTCGCGCTCACCGGATCCGATGCATCATCCGCCTGAAGGGCTCATGGTGCGCGATCGCTCGGTCGGAGCTGAGAGCCTCGGACAGCGATCAGCGGGTGAAACGGCGCTGCAGCTCGGCGTAGCTGGTCGCACCTTCGAGGAAGCCCAGGGTGCCCGATTCGAGCAGCTCGCGGCCGGCTCGCTCGACGAGGCTGAGCGCGGCCCGGGCGATGCCTCCGCCCAGGCTGACCCGCCGCACGCCGAGCGAGAAGAGCGTGGGTGCGTCGAGGATGGTGGCGGTCAGCCCGGCCACGATGTTGAGCGGCGACGGAATCGCTGCGGCCAGCCGCCGGATCGTCTCGGCATCGTCGACGCCCGGCACGAAGACGCAATCCGCTCCGGCCTCGACGTAGCGCGTCGCCCGCTCGATCGTCTCGGCGAACGGGTCCCCGGAACCGGGACCGAAGTAGGTGTCGGTCCGGGCATTGATGACGAACGTGCCCGCAGGCGCAGCGGCTCGTGCGGCGGCGATCCTGGCGGCGGCCTCGTCGACGTCGAACAACACGCCCCCGACCTGGTCCTCGAGATTGGCCCCGACCGCGCCGAGGTCCGCGACCTGCGCGACGGTGCGGGCGACATCCTCCGGCGACGCCCCGTAGCCAGCCTCGAGGTCCGCACTCACTGGCACGTCGACCGCCGCGACGATCCGTGCCACGTGCTCGAGCATCGTGTCGCGGTCGAGCGAGGCGTCCGGCCGACCGAGCGCGAAGGCGATGCCGGCGCTGGTGGTGGCGAGCGCCGGGAAGCCGACCTGCTCCAGGATCCGGGCGGAACCCGGGTCCCAGGCGTTCGGCAGCACGAAACCGGGGCCGCGGTGCAGGGCTCGGAAGGCCGCGACGGCGGTCACTCGCCCGACGGTAGTCGGGATCGTGCCTGCCACTGGGACGTCGCCGGCTATCCCGACGCCGCCAGGGACGCCGCCGGGTTCATACCCCGGGGGGTATCAGGTAGGGTTGCGGTCGCGCTCGGGCAGCGCCCAACCGAATCCGTTCCGCCTCTCGGCCGACCCGCCCCAGTGGCCCGTCGTGCCCCGACCCGAAACGAGTCTGATGTCCTCTCTTGATCGTTCGCATGCGTCTGACCGGCACTCGACGGGCCGATCGCCTCGCGACCCCTCCGGCGCAGCCGGCCTGCTCGCCCGCCTCGGTCGTGCGTCGGCCCGCCATCCGCGCCGAACCATCCTGCTCTGGCTCCTCGTGGCGCTCGCTGCCGCGCCCCTGGCGGTGACGCTGAGCGGCGCGCTGTCGGGGGCGGGTTGGGAGGCTCAGGGGTCGACGGCTCAGGAGGTGCGAGACGAGCTGCGTCGCGACTTTCCGCAGCTCGGCGCGGAAGCAGCCATCGTCGCCTACCGCCAGGACCGACCCGTCGCCGAGGATCCCGCCGGCCTCCGCCGTCTGATCGCCGCAATCGAGGGCAGCCCGGGCACGAGCTCGGTCGTCGATCCGCTCGCCCAGCCTGCTGCCGCCGGACTGGTCAGTCCCGGGGGACGAATGGTCCTCGTGCCCGTTGCGCTCGAAGCCGGCAGCGACGCGGGGTTGCCTGACGCGGCCGGGCAGCTGATGGCGACGGTGGACTCAGTTGACCTGCCCGACGGCGCCACGGCGGACGCGACCGGCGAGTGGGCCGTCTGGCACGACTTCAACGAGAGCAACGAGAAGGCGCTGCACAAGGCCGAGCTCCTCTCGGGCATCCCGACGATGATCCTCCTGTTCGTTGCGTTCGGCTCGGCCGTCGCCGCGGGGCTGCCGCTCGTTCTCGCCGTCGCCGGGATCGCCGTTGGATTCGCGGCGCTGCACCTTGCGACCGGCGTCACCCCGATGTCGGTGTGGGCGATGAACTTCTCGATGATGATCGGTCTCGCTGTCGGCATCGACTACAGCCTCTTCATCGTGTCCCGCTACCGCGAGGAGCGGGAGGACGGCCGCGGGCCGCTTGACGCGGTCGCCGCCACCATGGCGACCTCTGGGAAGGCGGTGTTCCTCTCCGCCCTGACCGTCGTGCTGTCGCTGGCCGCGATCTTCCTCGTCCCGGTCATGGTCTTCCGGGCGATGGCGCTCGGGATGATCCTGTCGGTCGTCGCCACGGCCGCGGCATCGCTCACGCTGCTCCCAGCGGTGTTGGTTGCGATGGGCGACCGGGTGCTCGTCGCTCGCGGCCAGAACGACCCCGACAGAGCGGCAGAGGGCCGGTGGGCTCGGTGGACGGCGACAGCGATGCGCCGCCCTGGCGTGACCCTGATCGTCGGCGTCAGCCTGCTGTTGCTGCTGGCCGCTCCGGCGCTGGGCATGCGCCTCGGGATGCCGGCCGCCGGTGTGGTCGATCGTGGCGAGCAGAGTCGAGACGGTTACGACGCGGTGGTCGACGAGTTCGGGCCAGGCGCGCCCGCCCCGTTGTTCGTGACCGTCGCCGCCCGCGATGCCGACCGGGTGGTCGCCATTGCGAGCGCCGACCCCGGAGTCACGGCTGCAGCGACCGTCGGTGAACCCGCGCCGTCGGGCCGCACCGTCGTGCGGGTGTCGCCATCGACGTCGGTCGACAGCGAGAAGACCTCCCAACTCGTCCACCGCCTTCGCCGTGAGCTGCGGCAGGAGGTGCCCGGGGCGCGGCTGGGTGGGCCGGGCAGCCAGAACACCGACCTCACCGACGCGCTGACCGGAACCGCTCCGGCAGCCATCGCGCTGATCATGGTGGTCGCGTTCGTGTTGCTCCTGGTGGTGTTCCGCAGCACCGTCGTCGCGGTGAGCTCGATCGTGTTCAACCTGATCGGCGTCGCTGCCAGCTTCGGGTTCGCCACCATCGTCTTCCAACACGGCCACGGGGCGTCGCTGCTCGGCATCGAGCACCAAGGGTTCGTGGACGCGTGGGCACCGCTGTTCTTCTTCGCCCTGTTGTTCGGCCTGTCGATGGACTACCAGCTGTTCCTGCTCGCCGCGATCAAGGAGCGGAGAGATGCGACCGGCGACGCCCGCCTGGCGGTGCGCGAGGGCATCGCCCGCACCGGGAGGCCGATCACCAATGCGGCCCTGATCATGATCGTGGTCTTCGTCGCCTTTGGTGTCACGGGGCCGATCCCGCCGACCGAGCTCGGCGTCACCCTCGCCCTCGCCGTCCTCCTCGACGCCACGGTCATTCGCATGATGCTCGTGCCATCGCTGCTCGGGATGCTCGGGGAGCGAGCCTGGCATCTACCGCGCTGGCTCGACCGCCGCCTTCCTCACGTCACGTTCGACCATTGAGCCGACAAGGAGACCGCCATGGACCTCACCCGCCGCATCGACATCGACCCACACGTGATCCTCGGCGCCGGCAACCCGCAGCGCGCCCTCGACGCCGTGGCGGAGTCGTGATGGCCGGCATCGTCGCCTGTCCGTCGTGCGGCAAGAAGAACCGCGTCCCCTCGGCCGCGTCCGGCTCACCGGTCTGTGCCGCCTGCAAGGCCATGCTGCCCTGGCTCGTCGAGGCGACCCCCGGCGACGTCGACGCCGCCCTGGATGCCAACGTCCCGGTGATCGTCGACCTCTGGGCTCCCTGGTGCGGGCCATGTCGCATGGTCGCCCCCATCCTCGAGCAGCTCGCGGCCGATCGGGCCGGCCACCTCAAGATCGTCAAGGTCAACGTGGACGAGCTCCCCGACGTGTCTGCCCGTTACGGCGTGCAAGGCATTCCCACCCTTCTCTTGCTCCGCAACGGTCGCGAGGTTGCTCGTCAGGTTGGCGCTGCGCCCCGCCATGCACTCGAGCAGTGGCTCGACTCCCACGCCGGCGCTCGACCGCGTCAGCCCTTCCCACCGTGACGTGCGCACCCTGCCGCTCGACCGAACCGTTGCTGCGGGAGTGTCAGCGGTAGATGCGATACACGGTGAAGAGAAGGCCGAACAGGACGAGGAAGATGCCGAACGCACGCCGGGCCACACCCGCCCCGGTCACCCGCTTCGCCAGCTGACCCCCGAGGATGCTCCCCGGGATCTGGCCGGCGAACAACGCGGCGGAAACCGTCCAGTCGATGTGACCGAGGGCCCAGTGCGTCGCCAGCGTGGGGATCGAAAGAGCCGCCACGACGAGCAGGCTCGTGCCGACGGCCTGCCGCATCCGGAGGCCGAAGACGAGTAGGTACAGCGGCATCAGCAGGAACGCGCCGCCGTTGGCCAGCAGTCCGGTGAAGAGCCCGACCGCGGCCGAGGCACTGACCAGGAGCGGCCGGTTCAGCCTCCGCCGTGTTCCGGCCTCGCGGCTGGCGTCCGCGATCGGGAGCACGACGCGGACACCGACGGCGATCAGCACGACGCCGGAGGCGAGGACGAGCGATGCTCCGCCGACCTTCTGGGAGAGGACCCCGCCGATGATCGTGGCGGGCGCGGCGCCGAGCAGGCTCCAGCTCGCCGCCTTCGGGCGCGCCTCACGACGGCGAACGTACGGGATGGCTGCGACGACGGCAGACGGCATCGTCGCCGGGAGCGGCGATGCCACCGCGGCAAGGCCGGAGACACCGAGCAGCGAGAGGATCGGTGTCGCCACGGACGAGCCGCCCACGCCGAAGAAGCCCATCAGGGCACCGATGGCCACGCCGCCGAGAGAGATCAGAGGCCAAGGCGCCATCACCATGCATCATCGTCGACGCGCAGCAGCGTCCGTGCCGCCGGGTGACGGCGGCGATCGACTGGGGTGGAGATGACCAAGCTGATCTATGCGGCGATTGCATCGCTCGACGGGTATGTCGAGGACGAGGAGGGGCGGTTCGACTGGGCCGCGCCGGACGACGAGGTGCACGCGTTCGTCAACGAGCTCGAACGGCCGATCGGCACCTACCTCTACGGCCGCCGGATGTACGAGACGATGGTCTTCTGGGAGACCGTGAGCCCGGATGCCGACGAGCCGGCGGTGTTCCTGGACTACGCCGAGATCTGGCAGGCCGCGGAGAAGATCGTCTACTCACGGACGCTCGAGGGGCCGTCCAGCAGACGGACCCGGATCCAGCGCGAGCTCGACCCGGACGCCGTTCGGCAGCTGAAGCAGTCGTCGCCGACGGACATCTCGATCGGTGGCGCCGAGCTCGCCGCCCAGGCGCTCGCTACCGGGCTCGTCGACGAGTGCCATCTCTTCGTGTGCCCGGTCGTGGTCGGTGGCGGCAAGCGCGCCCTGCCGGACCACGTCCGCACGGAGCTCGAGCTGCTCGACGAGCGCCGGTTCGGGAACGGCGTCGTGCACCTCCACTACGGGGTGGGCGGGTCAGCCTGATCCGGAGCGGTCGACGCTTCAGGGGGCGAGCATCGTGCAGAAGGCGCCGACCGAGCCCTTGAACGAGATGAACTGATCGCGCTGGTTGACCGGCGGGCCGGGATCGCCGTAGCCCGCCGCCGCCTTCGCCGCGTTCACGAACGGGTCGACCGCGGTGAGGTAGACGAGGTCGCCGAGGTCGAACGCGGTCGAGGCGAGACCGGCGCGCTGAGCTGCGCCCGCGGACACCCCTGGGTCGCACTGCACCTGGTGGTAGCCCAAGGTGTGGGCCGAGGGATGCGCGCGCACCACCTCGCCGAAGGTGCACCACCACGTGTGGGTGTCGACCAGCTCGACGCCGGCCTGGTGAGTGCACAGCAGCAGCAGCGCCACTGGCCCTTCGCCCGCCAGCACCAGGTTGGCCAGGCCGGCCATGGCGAAGGACTGCTCCGGGTCGACGTAGTCCTCGAGCGCCGCGGCGAGTCCGTCGAGCGGTTCGAGGAGGGTCGCGACCTGGGCGCCGGTCGGGTCGTAGTCCTCGACGTCGATGGTGGCGAAGGCGTCGAGCGGTGCGATCTCCTCGCCGACCATGGCGCCGATCGACTCGTGCAGGGCCCGCTCGGTTCCCGGGATCCGCACGCCGGTGCGGTTCGAGAAGCCGCGCTGCCGCCACTCGAGCGCGGCGCCCGAGTGCCACCGGCCCAGTCCGGACGTCAGGTCGTCGAGGCCGACACCGTCGGCGGCCTGGAAGCCGACGAGCGCGCGCCACTTGACGGGGACCCGGCTGTGCCGTGCCGGGGCGAGCGTCGCCGGGAGCCCCGTCACGGCTGCGTCCTCGTCCAGAAGGCGTCGGCCTCGTACTGGTCCTTGTCGACAACGGTCATCGACGTGATCAGGTCGTCTTCGATCTCGTAGGAGGAGATCCGGTCGACCCGCAGCACCTCGCCGCTCTCGATGTGGCGGTACTCCTCGACGACCAGGAGCGCCACCCGAGTGTCGCTGGCCAGGACGTCTTTGAGCTCGAGGATCGTGACGTCGTAGGGCGCCCACAGGGGGAGCCACTTCTCGTAGAAGTCGCGTCCGGCGTACGACCCGGCGACGGGACTGCGGCCTGTCGATTCGACCCGGATGTCGGGGCTGTAGAACCGCAGGATGGCGCGGCCGTCGCCGCCTTCCTTCACGGCCTTCACCGTCTCGAGGTAGGCACGGATGAACGCCGCGTTCGCTTCGGCCCTCGACACGCCGTGCCTCCCCCTGGTCGTTCGTGCGCGAGCGATCGTAGGGCGTCCCCGAGGGGGGAGATGCAGCCCTGGTAGGCACACTGCTCGTGGTCGGCGAGCCGCCGGCCACCCCCGATGCCACGCAGTGATGGGAGATGGCGCCGTGAACGTCCTGGAGGTCTTCGCCGATGTCGCCTGCCCCTTCACGCACGTCGGGCTCCGCCGGTTCGTCGCGCACCGAGCTGCGCTCGGGCGTGACGAGCCCCTGCTCCGGGTCCGGGCGTGGCCCCTCGAGCTGGTGAACGGCGCCGCGCCGAATGGTTCCGACATCGCGGTGAAGGTCGAAGCCCTCCGTGACGCGGTGGCGCCCGGCTTCTTCGTGGGCTTCGACCCGAAGACGTTCCCGAGCTCGACCCGGCCCGCCCTCGCGTCGGCCGCGGCCGCGTACCGACTCGGACCCGAGGTCGGCGAGCAGTTCAGTCTCGCCGTGCGCGACGCGCTCTTCGAGCGCGGTCGGGACATCGCGGATCCGGAGGTGCTGGCCGAGCTCCGTGCCGCGACGGGTGTCGCGATGCCGACGGAGGCCGATGTCGAGTCGGTCGGCGCCGACTACGAAGAGGGCAAGCGACGGGGGGTCGTCGGCTCACCGCACTTCTTCACGGTCGACGGTGACTTCTTCTGCCCCTCGCTCGACATCGAGACGGCGGATGGCGATCTCTCGATCACCTTCGACGAGGCGGGGTTCCGGCGGTTCACCGTCGCCGCGCTCGGCCTGTCCGGGTGACCTTCTGATCCGCGTCGGGGCGAGACGACCGCTCCCCACGATCGGGCCGACCCCGAGAGGGTCTTTGTTCCCTTCCACGTGCGCACGGATCGGTATTGGATGGAGCACGTCGAAGAGATGGAGAGCGAGGTGCAACCCTGACCGGGGGCGCTGCGATGCGGTTCGGCGATCGTCAGCAGGCCGGACGTCGGCTCGCGGCCCGGCTGGAGTCGTTCCGGGCGTGCGATCCCATCGTCGTCGCCCTGCCGCGTGGGGGTGTGCCGGTCGCCGCCGAGGTCGCCGCTCGCCTGCACGCACCCCTCGACGTGCTCGTGGTGCGCAAGATCGGGCACCCCCGTCAGCCGGAGCTCGCCGTTGGCGCCCTCGGCGAGGACGGGGTGGTGGTGCTCGACGAGCATTCGATCGCCCAGCTCGCGGTGACGCCGGAGGCACTGGCGGTCGCGGTGGCCCGTGAGCGAGCGGAGTTGGAACGCCGCGTCGTCCGCTATCGAGGGAAGCGACCCCGGCAACCCGTTGCCGGTCGGACCGTGATCGTCGTCGACGACGGCCTGGCCACGGGTGCGTCGGCGAAGGCGGCCATCGAGGTGCTCGGTCGGTCCGGCGCGGCGCGCATCGTCCTCGCGGTTCCCGTGGCGCCCGCGGACACGTGCGACGCGCTGGCGCGGCTCGCCGACGAGGTGGTCTGTCTGTCCACACCTGCCGACTTCCGCGCCGTCGGCCGGTGGTACGAGAAGTTCGGGCAGGTGAGCGATGAGGAGGTCGCGGCGCTCCTGCAGGCGGCCGCGGCCGTCATCACCTGATGCCGGCTCCCGGCGCGACGCACCTCTTCACGACGGTTGGTTTCGTGCCACCGCGGCCCGGACGAGCTCGGCGAGCGCGCCCTCGTCGATCGCGTCGCCCTCCTTGATGTCGATGGCCCGCCGGACCTTGCCCTCGAGGCTGGCGTTGAAGAGGCCGGCCGGGTCGGGAAGTGATGCACCCTTGGCGAAGGTGAGCTTGACCGCCCGCGCGTAGGTCTCGCCGGTGCAGATGATTCCGTCGCGCGACCAGACCGGAACGCCCGGGTTGGTCGCCTTCGCCCACTTCCACTCTTCGACGATGCCCGGGTCGGCGGCGGTGATGACGGCCCGAACGCGACGCAGGACCTCGCCGCGCCAGTCGTCGAGCTCCTCGATCCGCTCGTCGATGCGCCCCGAGGCTTCGTTCGTGTCTTCAGGCATGTGGGACCTCCCTCGGGCTGCGCACCAGTCGGTCGACCCAGACGGCGCCGAGCCATTCGGCGAAGCGCTCGTTGCTCCACCCGCGCTCGTGGACGAGTCGATACCACAGCATCCCGTCGGTCATCGACCAGACGATGTCGCGGCACTCCTCCTGCGACACGGCGAGCTGTCCGGTGGCGGCCGCCTCGGCGGCCATGACGCTGATGCCGGCGAGGCGTTGCCGGCCCATCTCCTCGAGCATGGAAGCGGCGGCCGCGTCGGCGCCCGCCGCGGCCTGGACCATGAGCTGGAACGGTGCGATGCGCTGGGCGGTCTCGGTCGAGAAGGCGGCATGCAGCACCAGCCGGCGCGCGAGGTCGGGCTCGTTGCGGATGGCGAGGACCTCGGGCCGTTCGTGGAACACGATGTCGTCGTCGTCGCCTCCGACCGTGATGTCCCACGCCCGATGGAGGAGCACGGCCTTGGTGCCGACGGACTTGTGGATCGTCTCGACCGACACCCCGGCAGCGCGGGCGACGTCGGTCAGGGTGGTGTGGCCGTAGCCGCGCTCGATGAACAGGTCACGGGCCACCCGCACGATGGTGGCGCGCGTCTCGTCGGCCTGGGCTCGCCGCCGGCTGGCGTCGTAGCTGCGCCGCTTGACAGGCTCGCGCTTATTCAATACACCTTACCTGTATTCGTTCGTGTTCAAGCGTAACCGATTCGAGGGAGTCCGGACATGACCAGCCCGAAGCCGGCGAGCACGCCTGCCGAGCACTGGAGCGCCGTCGCCGACGCCTGGGACCAGGAGACCGACCACGTCGACCGATCGTCCGATGCGGCCACCGAGGCGATGGTCGCGGCCGCGCGGGTGCAGGCGGGGGATCGGGTGCTCGAGTTGGCTGCGGGCCCCGGTTCGCTGGGAAGTCGCTGGTCGGCGCTGGTCGGTCCGACGGGGCGCGTGGTGCTCAGCGACGTGGCGCCGGGCATGGTCGCCGCGGCCCGTCGGCGCAACGCCCGATGGGCCAACGTCGAGGTCGCCCTGCTCGATGTCTCGTCGATCGACGCGCCCGACGGCTCCTTCGACGTCGTGGTCTGCCGGATGGGGCTGATGTTCGCCCCCGACCCGGCCGCCGCGCTCGCCGAGATCCACCGGGTGCTCCGGCCGGGCGGCCGCTTCGCCGCCCTCACGTGGGGCGCGATCGAGCACAACCCGTGGATGACGTGCGTGGGCATGGCGGCGATGGTCCACGGCGTCGTGGCCGGTGGTCCGCCGGTCGAGCCCGGCGGCATCTTCTCACTGGGCGACCCCGACCAGGTCGGATCGCTCGTGCGGGCGGCGACCTTCGACGACGTCGTCGTGGAGGAGATCCCGGTCGTGTTCGAGGCCCCGAGCGTCGACGACCACGTGGCGCGCGTGAGCTCCCTGGCCGGACCGCTCGCCGCCGCCTTTGCCGAGGCCACGCCCGAGCAGCTCGCCGCCGTGCGCCAGACCGCGGCGCAACTCGCTGCCGACCACGTCACCGAGGTGGGGGTGCGCCTGCCGGGCCGTGCGATCCTCGTTTCCGGACGCGCCTGATCGGTAGCCGGCCCGATGGCCGGCGCTCAGGCGTCCACCGGTACGCTCGCCGGTCATGCGTGGGGCGCGCACGGGGCGGCACGTCGACGCGCTCGACGGGTTGCGGGGCGTGGCGGTTCTCGGCGTCGTCGTTTTCCACCTGGCCTCGCTGCAACACGAGAAGGGCCCGCTGTCGGCCGGTTGGCTGGGGGTCGACGTCTTCTTCACCCTCTCGGGCTTCCTCATCACGTCGTTGCTGCTGGCCGAGCTGCGCCGCGGCG
>Ga0075365_10001269_pt1 | contig 11208 bp, 9 predicted proteins | sample EndMetdeltDD1765_FD_71387 | JGI IMG/M metagenome (GOLD analysis project Ga0075365, IMG submission 71387) | Populus endosphere microbial communities from Tennessee, USA - Endosphere MetaG P. deltoides DD176-5 | ecosystem: Host-associated > Plants > Roots > Endosphere | place: USA: Tennessee... | reverse complement strand
CTCCCAGGCCGCGAACACGTTGGCCAGACCCAGGCCCCGCGTGTCGTGGAAATGTCCGCACGTCAGGCGATCGCCAGCAACGGCGAAACCCTTCTCGAACAAGCGCTTGACCTGCATCGGCTGTGCATAGCCCACCGTGTCGGCCAACCCGACGCGGTCTGCCCCCGCATCAAGCACGGCTTGCAGCAGGCGCAGTACTTCGCTTTCAGCGACTGCACCCTGGATGGTGCAACCAAATGCCGTGCTGAGGCCGACCTCGATCAAACAGGTCGATCCGCTGCTGTCGCGCAGGCTGCGAATGCGGGCGATTTCCGCCACCACTTCATCGGGCGTCTTGCGCAAGTTGGCCAGGCTGTGGGCATGGCTCGCGGACAGGGGCAGCAACATGACGTCCGCGCCGCTGTCCAGCGCGGCTTGCGCCCCCTTGAGGTTGGGAACCAGCACGGACGTCACCAGACCGGGAAGCCTCCTGGCGCTGGCCACCAGGTCCGCCGTATCCGCCAACTGAGGGAGCAGGCGTGCCGGCACAAAGGAGCCGACCTCGATCTCACGCAGTCCGGCTGCGTATGCGCCATGCAGCCATTCGAGTTTCTGCTCGGTTGGAATCGTCCTGCCGATGCTCTGAAGACCGTCGCGCAAGCCGACTTCGCGAATGATCACGGGTGTGGACGTATTCATGAGAGCCTGTTCATCAAATCAATGCGCTGAGCCCACACCCACGGACGTGCCTGGCGGTCCCTGCGCTGGTAGGCGGCGATGTCTTCCTCGTGGCTTTCGGCAAGGGTGATCGGATCCAGCCCCTGGAGCAGGGTGTCCCGCCTTGCTTCGTCGATCTCGAAGGCATGAATCGATCGATCCGGAAACACCACTTGGCATGAGCGCAGATCCACCGTCACTGTTTCGCCGGGGTTCCGCTCCAGCACGGCCAACAGCTCTTCCACGGCGTCCTCAGGCAGCGTCACCGGCAGGATGCCGTTCTTGATGCAGTTCTCGTAGAAGATGGATGCGAACGACGGAGCAATGATGCTGCGGAAACCGAAGTCGGCAAGTGCCCATACCGCATGCTCCCGAGAGCTGCCGCACCCGAAGTTTGCACGCGCGACGAGGATCGAGGCATGCCGGAAAGGCTCCCGGTTCAGCACGAATTCGCGTGTCTCGCTGCCGTCTTCGGCATAGCGCCATCGATGAAAGAGATACTGACCCAACCCGGCTTTCGACAGCGTGTAGACATGTTGGACCGCGATGATGGCATCGGTGTCGATGTTGATTCTGGGCAGAGGCGCCGCAGTGCCTTGCAATTGAATGAACGGTTCCATCAGCTTGCTCCAAGTTCGCGGGTATCGGTCAGCTTGCCCGCAATGGCTGCTGCGGCTGCCACGGCCGGGCTGGCGAGATGCGTTCGCGCACCTGGCCCCTGGCGTCCTTCGAAATTGCGGTTGGAAGTCGACACGCAGCGGCTGCCCGGTGCGACCCGATCACTGTTCACGGCGGCGCACATCGAGCACCCCGGCTCGCGCCACTCAAAGCCTGCATCCAGGAAGATACGGTCCAGACCGAGTGCTTCCGCCTCTCGCTTCACGGTCATGGACCCCGGAACCACGATGGCCCGCACATGCCCGGCGACCTTCCGGCCTCGTGCGACGGCAGCTGCGGCTTGCAGATCTGAAATGCGGCTGTTGGTGCAAGAGCCGATGAAGACGTTGTCGATCTTCAAGCCAAGCAACGGCACCCCGGGGCGGATGTCCATGTATTCGATGGCGCGTTGCACGGCTTCGCGCTCTTCCTTGTCCTCGATCTGCGTCGGGTCGGGCACGAGCGCGTCGATCGCAGCAACCTGCTCTGGACTGGTACCCCACGTCACTTGCGGCGCGACGACGCTGGCGTCGAAGTGGAGCTCGGCGTCGTAAGTGGCTCCCTCGTCGCTGGCAAGCCCGCGCCAGTGCGAAACAGCCATCTCGAACGCATCGCCGACGGGCGCGAATTCGCGTCCCCTGACGTAGTCGAACGTGGTGTCGTCCGGTGCAATCAACGTGGTCCTGGCGCCAGCCTCGACACCCATGTTGCATAAGGTGAAGCGTCCTTCCATGGGCATTGCGGAAATTGCCTGGCCTGACAGTTCCAACGCGTACCCCGTCGCACCCGCGGTGCCGATCTGGCCGATCAGAAAGAGGATGAGGTCCTTGGCGGTAACGCCATTGCCCAGCACGCCATCCACATGGATGCGCATCGTTTTCGGTTTGCGCACGGCCAGCGTTTGTGTTGCCAGAACTTGCTCGACCGACGATGTACCGATGCCCCAGGCCCACGCACCTAGCGCGCCTACGGTTCCGGTGTGGCTGTCGCCACAGACCAGTGTGATGCCGGGAAGCGCGATGCCGAGTTCGGGCGCGATGACGTGAACGATGCCTTGCTGCGGATCGTGCACATCGAAGTGCCGTATTGCGTGCTCACGCGTGTTGTTCCGGAAAGCCTGAATCAGGATTTTTCCTCCCCGGACGGTGTCATCTCCGCGCCCGCGATCCGTAGAGATCAGGTGGTCGGTGGTCCCGTAGGTCAGCTCCGGATTGCGCACGGCGCGCCCCGTCGATCGCAAGCCCTCGAAGGCCTGAGCACTCGTGATTTCGTACAGCAGGTGCCGATCGATGTGGATCAGCGACTCGCCACCTGGAAGGTCGGCAATGTGATGTTGATCCCAGAGCTTCTGGAACAGCGTGCGCGGCGTCATGGCAACCCGCCTTTACTGGATGACGACACCCGAGCGTGCCACCAGTTCGCCGTGCTTGCCGTACTCGGACGCGATAAACGCCTTGAATTGATCCGGAGTCATGGGCGCGATCACCGCACCTTCGGCCGCGATCTGTTTCTGGAAGGCCGGGCTTTGAAGTGTTGTGTTGATGACTTCGTTGAGCTTGCCGACAACCTCCGGAGGCATCCCCTTGGGACCGATCACGGCGTACCAGGCTTCCAGGACGCAGCCGGGAATGGTTTCAGACAGGGTGGGCACATCGGGCAGCGCCGGGGCGCGTTTGGCACTGGATACCGCCAACACCTTGAGGCGACCCTGCTGAACCAGCCCTTCCACGGCCGCGTAGGACATGAAAGCCACGTCGACGACGCCGCTGACCAGGTCGGGAAGAACCGGGGCCACGCCCTTGTATGGAACGTGCAGCAGCGAGAACTGCCCCTTGTCTTGCATGAACATCCCCGCAAGGTGAAGGATCGTTCCGTTCCCGGAGGAACCCAGCGTCAGCTTGTTCGGCTGTTTCAACGCGAGCGCCTTGAGTTCACCGACGTTGTTCGCGGGCAGGTCCGAACGCGCGACCAGAACCATGGGTGCTGTTGCGACGCCTGCAATCGGTGTGATGTCCTTCATGGCATCGAAGGTCAGCTTCTTGTAGACGTGAGGAAACACGACGTAGTTCGAACTGATGAGCGCGATGGCGTATCCATCGGCTGGGGCCCGCAGCAAGGCCTCGGTGCCCACGACGCCGCCTGCTCCCGGAATGTTCTCGACGACGAACGGCTGTTTCAATGCCCTGGACATCTGGTCGGCCAGGCGCCGCGTCATGTTGTCGGCGCCGGAGCCAGCCGAGTTCGGCGTGATCATCCGAACGGGCTTGCTGGGATACGCCTCGGCGGCATAGGCGGGGCCGGCCGCGGCGACGAGGGCTGCAAGCGCGGTCACGATCATTCTTCGGTTCAGGTGGGGCATGTTGTCTCCATGTGGTTGATTTGTGCGCGTGATGGGTCTTGTTCTTTTGAGTGACTAGCTGCGCCGCGGCACGATGCGCTCTTGCGTGTTCAATGCGGACCGGCGACAACGCCGGATGCAAAGAGATCTCGTGAATCCGCCGCCGACAATCCCCAAGCCTCGAGATACTTGGCCGTCTGCGCACCCACGCTCTGTGGCTGCAGGCGAACCGCAGGCTTTTGCTCGTTGATGCGGAACGGCATTGCCGGGAGTGCTGCATGCTTGCCTTCGACGCAGACATCCAGCAAGGAGCCGTTTGTGCCCAGGTGCTCGTCGTCCAGCAGGTCGAGGGGAGTGCGCACAGGTCCGAACGGAACCTGGGCCCGAATGCAGCGCGCCTCTACCTGCGCCATCGAGAACGCCGACAACGCCTCGTTGAAGCGCGGCAGCATCCAGCTCCGGGCGGCCGCGCGAGCCGTGTTGTTCGCCAATCGTGGGTCGTCGCGCAGATCGTCGAAACCAAACTCGTTGCAAAAGCGAAGCCATTGCGCATCGCTCGTGAGGCCGATGAACATCTGGCCATCGGAACACTGGCACAGGTCATACACGCCCCAGGCCTGCGTTCGGTCGGGCATGGGGACGAGCTCGGTGCCGCCCAACTGCACCATGGCCATGTGCTGGCCGACCAGGAATGCCGTGGTTTCGTACAGCGCGCTGGTGACGAAGGCGCCGCGCCCCGATTGCTCGCGGGCACGAAGGGCGGCCATGATGCCGATGACGCCGAACATGCCGCCCGTCATGTCGACGATCGATGCACCTGCGCGGATCGGGCGTCCGGCGGGGCCCGTCATGTACGCCAGGCCGCCCATCATCTGCACGACCTCGTCCAGCGCGGTGCGCGCTTCGTAGGGGCCCGGCAAGAAGCCCTTCAGCGAGCAGTACACCAGCCGCTCGTTCAGCGCGCTGGCACTGGCATAGCCGTAGCCCAGGCGCGTCATGACGTCGGGTCCGAAGTTCTCGATCAGAACGTCGGCCCACCGGATGGCGTTCTCCAGAATGGGACGTGACTGCGGATTCTTCAGATCCACCGCCACGCTTTCCTTGTTTCTGTTCAGGTACCCGAAAAAGCCTGAGCCGAAACCCACCAGGCTGCGTGTCGGGTCGCCTTCGAGGCGCTCGATGCGCACGACCGTGGCACCCAGGTCCGCAAGGATGAGTCCGCAGGTGGGCGCCATGACCGTGTGGCCGAAATCAAGAACTTTCACGCCGGCCAACGGCAGTTCTGCGTCGCTTACATTGTCCTTGTGTTTCATCTGATGAGCCTATATGATCGTCTGATGAAACTATAGGGATCGAGACATCCGATGTCAATCAATGGAAATACCCCTGACGCTGCCCCTGCGAAGGGGCTCGGCGTCAACGCGCTCGAACGCGGACTCCGGCTCTTAATGGCGCTGCGCAAAGACGAGGGCCAGAAGCTCAGCGAGCTGGCTCGGACGACCCAACTCGACAAGGCCACGGCGTCGAGGCTGCTGCGCTCCTTGATGCGGTATTCGTTCGCCGTGAAGGACACCGAGGAGCGCTATCGCCTGGGACCGGCCACTGCTGTTCTCGAGTCCACGGGCGACACCGCGCAGGGGATCGCAGCGGTCGTGCAGCCGGTCATCGATCGGATTGCCAAGGAATCGGGCGAGACCGCGGGCTTCTTCGTGAGGCACGGCGATTTGCGGTTGTGCGTGGCGGTCGCCGCCGGCCACCGTGCAGTCGGCCACACGTTGAAGGTTGGGGACGTGCTGACCACGGAGCGCGGCGCTGGAGGACGGGTGCTGAGGCAGTACGAAGGAGGCCGGCCTGCCGGCAACCCGGACGTGGTGCAGACGAGCCTTGGGGAGCGCGATCCGGAACTCGCGGCCGTCGCCGCGCCGGTCTTCGATGCGAGAGGCAAGTTGCTCGGCGCGCTTTCACTCTCGGGAACAAGCACACGCTACTCGTCTCCCGAATACTTGCGGAGCATGCAGGCATGCATCGCCTCTGCTGCCCAGGAGATCGAATCCTTGTTTGTTGCGCCCCGATGAGCAGTTGCTCCCTTCAACACCGCGGCGGACCAGAGACCACCGAAACATGATCACCCTGCACCATTGCGTCAGCGCACGCTCATTCCGGCCTCTCTGGATGCTCGAAGAGATCGGGCTTTCCTACGACCTCAAGATGCTGCCCTTTCCGCCGCGCGTGCTGTCTCGGTCGTATCTCGAGGTCAACCCGCTTGGCACCGTGCCGATGCTGTCCGACGGGGTCATGCGAATGACCGAATCGGCCGCGATCTGCCAATACCTGGCCGCGCGATTCTCGGCGGGCCAACTGGATGTAGGCCGCGACGAGCCAGACTTCGGGCCATACCTCAACTACCTCCATTTCGGCGAGGCGACCTTGACCTTTCCGCAGACGCTCGTGTTGCGGTACGCGCACTTCGAGTTGGCGGAGCGAAAACAGCCGCAGGTCGCCGACGACTATGCCAAGTGGTTCCTGGCGCGCCTGCGAACGCTGGAGCCGCTGCTCGCAGAACGCGACTACCTCTGTGCGGGCCGCTTCACCGCGGCGGACGTGTCGGTTGGCTATGCATTGTTGCTGGCCGAGCACCTGGGCTTGGCAGAGCGCTTCACACCCGCGGTGAGGGCTTACTGGGAGCGGCTGCGGGCGCGACCTGGCTTCAAGGCGGCGATGGCGGCGCAATCGCAAGCTGCCAAGGCGCAGGGTGTCTCGTCGACCCCCGCACCCGACGTCAGACCCGATAGACCTTGACGGGCGGCCGCGGCCCTCATCCATCAAGAGCGCTTCTGCTCTGCTGGCCGCTGGCAGAACTGCGTCTTGGGGAGCTGCGCAATCGCTATCGGCTTGACGGCAGCAAGGCCGACAGGCCATCCGCCTCCTGCTTCATCGCCTTCGCAAGGTCCATGCTGGCCGTGCCGACCAGGTTGTCCGAGAGCCCCGTGGCCACCAGCGTGTGGCTCACCCGGCGCGTTGCATCGAGCAAGGGCACGGCGATCACGGTGACGCCGTTCATGTAGTTGCCGCGGTCGATGCTGAACCCCCGCTTGCGAACCAGCTCGACTTCACGCTTCCATGTGGACAGATCGATGGGCTTGTCCCAGCGCAAGGATTTGAAGCGCTTCTCGATCTGGGGCCAGGGCTCGTCGCTGAAGGCGGCGACCAGCCGGCCCGTGGCGCTGACCAGCGCCGGAAAGCGGCTGCCGACGTCCACGTGCAGCCGGAAGGGCGCGCGGGAACGCGACAACGCCAGCACGACCATGTGGTCGATGTCGGGAGTCTCGACGCCGAGCATCGTCACGTTCCAGTCGTTCGCCAACGCGTCGAGCACAGGCTGCGCGAGGTTGGCGAAGCCGCTGCTTTCGATTGCGCTGCGCGCCAGGCTCAGCATGCCCGTGCCGAGGGAATAGCGCTTGGTGTCGCTGTCGATCCTGACCAGCTCCTCGGCGACCAGGGCGCGAAGGATGTGCAGGCAGGTGCTCGGGACGAGTTCGAGCGCATCGGCAATGGCCTTCACGCCCATGGCCTGGGGCGAACGGCCGAGCAGCCGAAGGATGGCGATGGCGCGCGTCACGCCCGGAACGGGGCGGACTCTGACCGGCTTCTTGGCCGTGGCTCCGGCTTTCACGGGCTTCGCGGTGGGAGGTGCGCTTGATTTCATTGAGCTTGCGATCGGCGGGCGCAAGCTTATCCCAGTTGAAGCACGGTGAACGAGGCTCGCCCAGGTGCTGCCGATCCCCGCGAAGGGGTCTGCGCGGGTCTGCATGTGAGCCTACTCCGCCTTCAGGCCGGCGGCCTTGATGAGCGGCTCCCACTTGCGGCGCTCCGCCTGCGCGAACTCCGCGAGTTGTTGCCGGCTGCCGCCCGCGGGGTCGAAGCCGTATTCGAGCAACTGCTGCTTCGTTTCAGGCCGGCCCAGAATCCTGTTCATCGAGGCATTCAGCGTGTTGAGGATGGGAGCAGGCGTGCCGCGCGGTGCATAGAGCGCGTTCCATGCGATGACTTCGAAGGCCGGGTAGCCCTGTTCCGCAACAGGCTTGACGCCGGGCATCAGCGCGCTGGGTGCGGCGGATGTCACCGCGATGGCGCGCACCTGGCCGGCGCCGATGGGGGAGCGCAGCGCGGTCGGTGTGTCGATCAGGAGCGGCAGCTGGTCGCCCAGAACATCGGTCAACGCAATGCCCGAGCCTTTGTAAGGCACCTGGAACAGCTTCAGGCCGGTGCGTTCCTTCAGCAGTTCGACCACGAGGCGTGCCGTGGTGCTGGGTGTTGCAATGTCGCCCGAACGCGGGTCGGCCTTGAGGGCGCCGAGCAGATCGTCGATTGTGCGGAACGAAGACTTGGCGTTGACCCCCAACACCATGGGGAAGGTGCCCACCAGGGCAATCGGCTCGAAGTCCCTTTCCGGCTTGAACCGGAGACCCGCATAGAGAAACTGGTTCGCCACGTGGGTCGCGTTGGTCCCCATCGTGAGCGTGTACCCGTCGGCGGGCGCTTCCGCCGCCAGTTCCGTGCCGAGATTGCCTCCAGCGCCGGGCCGGTTGTCGATGATGACGGGCTGACCCAGGTCCTTGGCCAGCTGATGGGCCAGGTACCGCGTCGCGATGTCGGTGCCCTGGCCGGCCTGGTAGGCGACGATGATCCGAATCGGCCTCGTGGGGTAGGTCTGCGCGACCGCAGCCTGCGACGCGCCCACGATTGCGCAGCTCGTGACGAGCAGCTTCCATAGTCTCATTGTTGTCTCCTGTTGAAGGCATCGATGGCCAAGCCCGAACGGCTTTGGATCGAGTATGGAAGTCGCAACTTTAGTTGTCAAATACGATAGCTTGTTGTATTAGGACAATTAAATCTGCGAGTCCAAAAAGCCTCGCGATGGAGAGGCTGATGCCGAACACGATTGTCTATGTACAAATAGACATCGTATTTGACAAAACAATCCACTGGATCACATAGTCAAGGCACCAACCAACGCCTTGATCCAGATGAAAAAACTCACCGACTACACCTCGTTCGCAGATGCGCAAAAGCACTGCGCTCCCGAGCAGCTCTGGGCGCTTTTCGATGGCGATCGCGAGGTGTTCAACATCGCGCATGAGTGCGTCGATCGGCACGCTCTCGGCGACAAGGTGGCCGTCGTCGTGGCCCACGCGAACGGCAGCGAGGAGGTCATCACTTTCAAGAGCCTCTCGCGCCTGTCGAGCCGCTTTGCCAACCTGCTCGTCGCACGTGGCATCCAGCCCGGCGACCGGGTCGCGGTCATGCTGGAACCGTCTCTTGCCTTCTACGTGGCCATCTTTGGCGCGATCAAGGCCGGTGCCATCGCGGTGCCGCTGTTCACCTTGTTCGGGCCCGACGGCATTCGCCTGCGGGTCGAGGACTGCAAGCCGAAGATCCTGGTGACCAATGCAGAGAAGGCGCCGGTGTCGGCGGGCATCGACGGTGTCGAGATCTTCGTGGCCGACGAAAGCTTCGTCCCGAAGCTGGGCGCCTTTTCCGAGACCTGCGAGATCAGGACCGGCGCCGAGGACTACGCGATCTTTCAGTACACCTCCGGCACCACCCGCGAGCTGCCCGCGGCCGTCAAGCACAAGCAGCGCGCACTGGTGACGCTGATGCTCGCCGCGCTCTACGGCACCGGCATCCGGCCGGGCGACCGCTTCTTTTGCCCTTCCTCGCCGGCCTGGGGCCACGGACTCTGGCACGGGACCCTGGCACCGCTCGCGCTGGGCGTGACCATCGGCGCCTACTCGGGAAAGTTCGATGCCACGCGCCTGCTGAAGGCGCTGCAGTACGGCCGCTTCAACAACATCTCGGCGGCCGCGACGCATTTCAGGATGATGCGCAACTCCGGTGCCTTGGGAAAATACAAGTACTACCTCGACAAGGTGTCCTTCACCGGCGAGCCGATGGACAGCGACACCGAAGCGTTCGTCAGGGCGACGTTCGGGCGCCCGGTCTGCAGCATGTATGGCACGACCGAGATCGGCGTGATCCTGGTGAACTACCCCGGCGCCGAGGACTTCCAGGTCAAGCCCGGATCCCTTGGCAAACCGATTCCGGGAGGGCGTGTCGATGTGCAGGATCCGGCCGGCAAGACCTGCCCGCCGGGCGTCGTCGGCGAGCTCAAGGTCTGGCGCAGCGGCGCCTGGGTTGCAACCAAGGACCTGGGCAAGGTCGACCCGGACGGCTACTTCTATCACGCGGGCCGCGCCGACGACGTGATCATTTCCGCGGGCTGGACCATGAGCGCCGTCGAGATCGAAGACGCCGTGCTGAAGCATCCCGATGTGCGGGAGGCCGCCGCCATCGGCGTTGCCGATGAACTGCGCGGCCAGGTCGTGAAGGCCTTCGTCGTCACCGAGCGCGAAGGCAGCGAGACCTTCACCAAGGAAATCCAGGACCTCGTGCGCAGCCGCTTGAGCCAGCACGAGTATCCCCGCCATGTCGTTTTCGTCGCCGATCTTCCCAAGACACCGGCGGGGAAAGTCCATCGAAAAGTGCTGAGAGACCAAGAGCTCAAGGCCGCGAGCGTCTGACCATCCCATCAACCACCAGGAGAGACACCGATGTCTGTGCAAACCGAAAGAACATTCCCGAAGATCACCGAGCGCGGCCTCGACGAACTGCGCGAGCGCATTGGCCAGAAGATCGAGAACACGCTGGAGCCGTGGTGCCATGAAGCCACGCGCGACAACATCCGCCACTACGCGCACGGCATCGGCGACGACAATCCCCTGTGGTGCGACCCGGCGTACGCCGCCAACACGCGGTATGGCGGAATCATTGCACTGCCGAGCTTTCTCTTCTCGACCAGCCGCATCGTGTCCGGCTATGTGGGTGGCCTTCCGGGCGTGCATGCCATGTGGTCCGGTTCGGACTGGACCTGGCACAAACCCATTCATCGCAATGACGAGATCCGCACCGAGGCCTACCTGAAAGAGCTCGTCGAACACGAGACGCGATTCGCGGGCCGTGCCGTGCAGCAGATCTACCACGTCGACTTCTACAACCAGAAGGGGGACAAGGTCTCCGAGGCGGACAGCTGGTGCTTCCGGACGGAACGGGACCATGCGCGGGAGCAGGGCACCAAGTACAAGGAAGTGCGGGCGCGCACGCCGCGGCGCTACTCGCCCGAGGAGATCGGCGAGGCCTACAAGCTCTACCGCAACGAGGAAGTGCGCGGCGCGACGATCCGCTACTGGGAAGATGTCGCCGAGGGCGAGGAACTGCCCGTCATGTTCAAGGGCCCGATGACCGTCACCGGCTTCATCGCCTATGCGCAGGGCTGGGGCGGTCTGTACATCCGCGCCAACAAGCTGGCCTGGAAGCTGATCGACGCGCATCCGGGCGTCGGCATCACGAACCGCTTCGGCGTGCCCGACGTGCCGGAGCGCGTGCACTGGGAAGAAGACTTCGCGCTGGAAGTCGGTGCGCCCGGCGCCTACGACTACGGTCCGGAGCGCACCTCGTGG
>Ga0075365_10001268_pt1 | contig 11208 bp, 8 predicted proteins | sample EndMetdeltDD1765_FD_71387 | JGI IMG/M metagenome (GOLD analysis project Ga0075365, IMG submission 71387) | Populus endosphere microbial communities from Tennessee, USA - Endosphere MetaG P. deltoides DD176-5 | ecosystem: Host-associated > Plants > Roots > Endosphere | place: USA: Tennessee... | reverse complement strand
TGGGAGGCGTTCTCGCTCGACTCCCTGGTGGCGGCCTTCGACGACGACACCTTTGACGGCCGCCGCTGGGTGATCTCCGGCAACCACGACAACGGCTCGTTCGTCAGCGGCCACCTCGCCGACCACGGCTGGACGGTGCTCGACGCGGAGGTGGTCGAGGGACCGGGTGGCGGGCTGATCCTCGGTGTCGCCGACCCGCGGTCGAGCGGTCTGGGCAACTGGCGAGACGAGAAGGGCCTGACGTTCGCGGAGGTCGCCGACCGGTTGGCCGACGCCGCCTGCGCCTCGGACGAGGCGGGTGACCGGATCGGCACGCTGCTGGTCCACGACGCCAACCTGGGCGACCCCACCCTCGAGCGCGGGTGCGCCGACCTGGTGCTCGCCGGTCACACGCACGTGCGGAGCGGGCCGACCGCGGTGCTGGGGGACAACGGCAAGGTCGGCTACACGTTCACGACCGGGACGACCGGCGGGGCGGCGTACGCGATCGCGCTGGGCAGCAAGCCGCGTCGCGACGCCGAGATCGCGCTCGTCACCTACCGCGACGGCCGGGCCGTCGGGATCCAGTCGGTGGCGCTCCGGACCAACGGCGACTTCGTGGTCGACGACTACCTGTCGCTGGTCGAGATCGCCCCGTGACGGGCCAGTAGTTGCGGTAGTCAACAAGGACTACTCGGGAGTAGCCCGCCACGGCTGTGGCTGCCGTCACCTTTCCCCAGAGCCGTCGTTGACCCTGCCGAACCGGAACGCGTTCTAGTTCCGGCTCGTCACTGCACCGAACTGGTTCATCTGTGGAGGGCCCCGTGCTCCGTGTCAGCAAGCTTGCCTCGGCAGCGACGGCGGTCGCACTCGCCGTGTCCCTGGCCGCCTGTGGGTCGAACATCGACCCGGAGGACGTCCAGGGACTCGGCGGGAACGGTGGTGGCGGCGACGCCCAGGGCGGCGTCGTCCAACCCGGAGACGACAGCGGTGACGGTGGCGGCGACGTGCCCGGTGGCGCCGACGTGCCCGGCGGCGCCGACGTGCCCGGCGGCGCCGACGTGCCCGGTGGCGGTGACCCGAACGCACCCGGTGGCGGCGACCCGTCGGCCCCTTCGGGCGACCCGGGCGCGGACCCCATCGCACCGTCCGCGAAGGGCAGCTGCGACGGCTTCAAGAACGGCACCGGCATCACCGACAAGGAGATCACGATCGGCAACGCGTCCGACATCTCCGGACCGGTGCCCGGCCTCTTCGAGGCCGCCCAGGACGCCACCAAGGCGTTCGTCGCCTACTTCAACGCGACCAGCGACATCTGCGGTCGCAAGCTCAAGCTGGTCACCTACGACAGCCGCACCGACGCCGCCGCGGACCAGCAGGCCTACACCAAGGCCTGCGACGAGACCTTCGCGACGGTCGGCTCGACCTCGGCGTTCGACTCGGGTGGTGCACCGACGGCCCAGGGCTGCGGCCTCCCGGACGTCCGGGCGGCAGCGGTGACCAACGAGCGGCACGACTGCACGACGTGCTTCGGCGCCCAGTCCACCAACACCGGCGAGCACCAGAACATCGTCGCCGACTACATCCTCAAGAACTACGGGGACGTCGGCCAGCACGCCGGCTTCCTGTACATCAACGCCGGCGCGGCGGCCCAGAACGCCCCGGTCCAGGCGAGCGCGATGACCAAGCGCGGCATGCACTTCGACGTCGTCAAGGGCATCGACATCGCGGAGTTCAACTACGCGCCGTACGTCCAGGAGCTCAAGGACAAGGGCGTCGAGGTCGTGTTCTGGACCGGCGCCTACCAGCAGTCGGTGCGCCTGCGGCAGACCATGCAGCAGCAGAGCTACACGCCGAAGCTCTACATGCGCGACCCCACGGACTACATCAGGGACTACGTCGAGTCCGGTGGCTCCGCCGTCGACGGGACCGTGGTCTTCACGAACTTCGCGATGTTCGAGGAGGCCGCCAAGAACAAGGAGATGGCGCTCTACCTGAACTGGCTGCAGCAGGTGCGGCCGGGCGCCGACCCGACGTTCTTCGGAGTCTTCGCGTGGTCGGCAGCGCGCCTCTTCGTCGAGAAGGCGGCCGCCCTCGGCGGCAAGCTGGACCGCGCGACCCTCGTCGCCGAGCTCGCCAAGACCACCAAGTGGACCGGCAACGGCATCCACGCGCCGCAGAACGTCGGCCCGAAGCACACCGGCGACTGCTGGCGCTTCATCCAGCTCAAGGGCGGCAAGTGGAGCCCGATCGGCGGCACGCAGTACGAGTGCCACGGCGTCACGGTCGGTTAACCCCGCAAACTTCGGTCGCTGCGCTCCCTCGCTCGCAGCGCGTGGGTGCGAGGGCGTGACCAACGGTTGGGAGCAGCGTTTACCTGATCGGCGCCGCCGGTGATCCCACGGGGACCACCGGCGGCGTCCTCATGCGCCTGGCTGCCGGCAGGCCCCGGATCGCCGGGGTCAGCCAGCGGTCGAGGTAGGCGCGGAGGTCGCCACGGCCCTCGACGTCGGCGGGGTCGAGCAGCAGCGACTGCAGGAGCCGGAGCTGGTGGCCCATGATCTCGCGGAGCAGGGCCTCGTCGTACCCGTGGCTCTCCCAGTCGACGTCGAGCCCGCGGAGCATCCCGACGCCCAGCTCGAGAGCCATCGGCGAGGTGACCTCGGCTGCCCGGGTCGCCGGGGTGCCGAGCGCCAGGGCGATGCGCAGGTAGCGCTCGTCCTCCAGGCTCTCGATGACGAACGCGAGCGACTCGACGCAGGCCGCGGCCGGGTCCTCGATGCCGCGGAGGTGTCCGAGCATGCGCTCGGTGAAGGGCCGCGTGGCCCGGAGCGCGGTCGCCAGGATCAGCTCGTCGGCACTGCGGAAGTAGCGGTAGACGGTCTGTCGGGTGACGCCCAGCCGGCGGGCGACGTCCGCCAGGGCCATGTCCGCCCCGGCGACGTCGAGCTCCTCCCGGGCCGCCTCCAGGATCCGCTCGACGGCCTCGGCGTCCGTGCGGGGAGCGCGGCCGCCCCATCCGTGGGTCCGCATCGGTCTCACTTTCCTATTGACCTTGACCATACGTCTGAGGCCATATGTATGGTCGCAGATGATCGCGGGCCGGTGACAGTCGTCACCTCTGGCCGTCCGCGTCGTTGAGTCCTCAGGAGTGGAACGCGTTCCAGTTCTGAGGCGGAACGGGCCCACTCCGACCAGTCATCCGTGGAGGGATTCCCATGCGTCGTGTCAACCGGATCGCGCCCGTCGGCGCGGCACTGGTGCTCGCGCTCACCTTGGCCGCCTGCGGCTCCAACCTCGACCCGGAGGACGTCCAGGGACTGGGCGCCAGCAACGGAGCGGGGCAGCAGGGCGGGGGAGACGTCGGCGCGGGTGACGTGGATGGCGGCGACGTCGGCGCGGGTGACGTGGGTGGCGGCGACGTCGGTTCCGGTGACGTGGGTGGCGGCGACGTCGGCTCTGGTGACGTGGGCGGCGGCGACTCGGGCTCCGGCGACTCGGGGTCGGGCGACGCGGGCTCCGGTGCCTCGGGGTCCGGCGAGAACGCCGCCGACGGCGGCACCAAGGCCGGCGACTGCGACGGCTTCAAGAACCAGACCGGCGTCACTGACGACAAGATCGTCCTGGGCAACGCCTCGGACATCTCCGGCCCGGTGCCCGGCATCTTCGAGTCGGCCCAGCAGGCCACCCGCGCCTACCTCGCCTACTTCAACTCGACCAGCGACATCTGCGGACGCAAGCTCGACCTCGTCCTCTACGACTCCCGCAGCGACGCGGCGGCCAACCAGGCGGCGTACAGCAAGGCCTGCTCCGAGACGTTCGCGATGGTCGGCTCGATGTCGGCCTTCGACTCCGGCGGCACCAAGGAGGCCGAGGGCTGCGGTCTGCCCGACATCCGCTCGACCACGACCAGCCCCGAGCGCACGGCCTGCTCGGTCTGCTTCGCGACGCAGTCCGTCAACCCGCGCTACGTCAACGGCGGCTACGTGAAGTACTTCTCGTCGACCCACAAGGACGCCACCCAGCACGTCGGCCTGATCTACATCAACGCCGGCTCGGCGGCGCCCAACGCGGCGTACTTCAAGTCGGCCTGGGAGAAGGCGGGCTGGAAGGTCGACGTCTTCGCGGGCATGGACGTCTCGGAGTTCAACTACTCGTCCTACGTCCAGCAGCTGAAGGACAAGGGCGTGAAGCTCGTGTCCTACATCGGGCCGTACCAGAACACGGTCAAGCTCCAGCAGGCGATGCAGCAGCAGCAGTTCACGCCTGAGGTCTTCCTCCAGGACGCCACGATCTACGACGACGGGTACGTCGAGAGCGCGGGCTCGGCCGCCGTCAACACGTTCGTCTACTCGACGACCGACCTGTTCGACAACTACAAGAACAAGGAGATGGCGCTCTACCGGTCCTGGCTCGACCAGGTCAGTCCGGGCGCCGTCCCCAACTACTACGGCCTCTACGCGTGGTCGGCCGCGCGGCTGTTCGTCGAGCAGGCCATCGCCCTCGGCGGCAAGCTCGACCGGGCGGGCATGGTCAACGCGCTGAAGGGCGTCAAGGACTGGACCGGAAACGGCCTCCACGTCCCGCAGCAGGTCGGTCCCAAGCTGACCGCGAACTGCGCTGCGATCTTCCAGCTCAACGGCGGCAAGTGGAGCAAGATCTCCGGCAACGGCTACGTCTGTGGCGACCGGATCCAGGCAGGCTAAGGACACACGGACATGAGCTCATTCGTCGCCTACACGATCTTCGGCCTCTTCTCCGGGGCTGCCTACGCGATCGCCGCCAGCGGCCTCGTGCTGACCTACAGCACCACGCGGGTGTTCAACATCGCGCACGGTGCCTTCGGCATGCTGCTGTCCTTCCTCTTCTGGGACTTCAGCGTCAAGCAGGGTCTGCCCACCTGGTTGGCGCTGGTCCTGGTCCTCTTCGTCGTGGCCCCGGCGATCGGCTGGTTCATCTCGCGCTTCGTGGCGCGCGGCCTCGGCGAGTCGCCGGTGAGCGTGTCACTCGTCGTGACCGTGGCGATGCTCGTGATGTGTCTCGGGCTGGCGCGCTACGTCTACAAGCCCGAGGCGCGGACGATCCTGCCGTTCTTCCCCGAGAAGAGCTTCTCCATCGGCGAGACCACGATCACCGCTCACCAGGCGATCACGATCGTCACCTCGATGCTCGTCGCCCTCGCGCTCTACGCGCTGCTGACGAAGACCCGGATCGGCACCGCCATGCGGGCCTCGGTGGACAACCCCGAGCTGCTCCGGCTGTTCGGCGGCAAACCCGAGCAGGTGGCGGCGCTGTCGTGGGCGATCGGCATCTCGCTCGCCGGTCTCGGCGGCATCCTGCTGGTCTCCACGGTCGGCCTGGACTACTACCAGCTGATCCTGCTGGTCATCAACGCGTACGCCGCCGCGATGCTCGGCCGGCTCAAGAGCCTGCCGCTGACCTTCCTCGGCGCCATCGGCCTGGGCCTGCTCAGCTCGTACGCGCCGGTCTACATGCCGCAGGAGGGGATGCTCGGCCGGATCGACAACGTCGTACCCGCGCTCTTCCTGTTCGCGGTCGTGGTCCTCATGCCCCAGGCGCAGCTGCGCATCGGCCAGGTCAAGGGTCTCGTGTCGGCCCCGCAGCCGTCGCTGTGGAAGGCGGTGGGCTGGGGCATGGCGCTGCTGATCGTGGTCGCGCTCATCTCCGGGTCCCGGTCGGAGGCGGACCTGCTGCTCGTCGGCACGGCGGCGACGTTCGCCATCATGATGCTGTCGCTGGTGCTGCTCACCGGCTACGGCGGCCACGTCTCGCTGGCGCAGTTCTCGTTCACCGGCGTCGGTGCGCTCGCCTACGCGAAGCTCGACGAGCCCAACCTCGTCGGCCTCCTGCTGTCCGCCCTGATCGCCGCCGGCGTGGGCGCCCTGGTCGCGCTGCCGGTGCTGCGCCTCACCGGTCTCTACCTGGCGCTGGCCACTCTCGCGTTCGCCTCGATCATGGACAAGATGGTGTTCGAGTCGGACTTCGCGTTCGGCTTCAACGGCACGCTGCCGGCCGAGCGCCTCTCCATCCTCGGCAAGTCCTTCACCAGCACGAGCGGCTACGTCTTCGTGATGGCGGTGTTCTTCGTGCTGACCGCCTGGACCCTGCTCGCGGTGCGTCGCGGCGTCGTGGGCCGGATGCTCATCGCGATGCGGGACAGCCCGGCCGCCTGCGGGACGCTCGGCCTGGACATGCGCTGGTTCCGGGTCGGGCTGTTCGCGTCGTCCGCCGGGATCGCCGGTCTCGCCGGGGCGCTCTACGCCGGCATGCGCCAGACCGTCGGCGCCGCCGAGTTCGCGTTCTTCCCGAGCCTCCTGCTCCTGCTCCTCGTCGTCGTCGCCGGCGTGACGTCGGTGACCGGCGCGGCCCTCGGCGGCATCGGCCTGATGCTCCTCAACAACCTCGAGCCGGACCGTCAGGCGATCGTCTTCGTGATCATCGCGGTAGGCGCCATCCTGCTGGCCAAGAACCCGAACGGCCTGGCGATCTACCTGTTCCGGCTCGGTCGTCTCGTCCAGGGCCAGCTGGCCCCGCGGCTGCTGGCGAGCCTGCCCGCGCTGCCGGGCCAGGAGGAGGACGAGGAAACCCCGTCACGAAACGACGGCGACCTCGTTACCCCTGATGAGACCGTCGTCACGCCGACGACGGGACCCGCGGACGCGAGGGAGGTGCCCGCCCATGTCGAGGCATGAGTCCGACGCCCTGCTGCGCGTCGACGACGTCGTCGTCCAGTTCGGCGGTGTCACCGCGGTCAACCACGCCTCGTTCGTCGCCGACCCGGGCCGGATCACCGGCCTGATCGGGCCGAACGGCGCCGGCAAGACCACCTGCTTCAACGTGATCAGCGGTCTCCAGCGGCCGACCAAGGGCCACGTCTACTTCAACGGCAAGAACGTCAGCCGGATGCCGGTCAACCGGCGGGCCAAGCGTGGCATGGGACGCACCTTCCAGCGTCTCGAGGCGTTCGGCTCGCTCACGGTCCGCGAGAACGTCCGCGTCGCGCACGACATCCACGCCGGCCTCAAGGGCCTGGTCAAGCCCGCCAAGGCGGACGTCGAGGGCCTGCTCGAGCGGGTCGGCATCCGCGCCCTCGCCGACGAGCGCGCCGACTCGATCCCGACCGGCACCGCGCGGCTGCTGGAGCTCGCTCGCTGCCTGGCGGGGGACCCCAAGCTGCTGCTCCTCGACGAGCCCTCCTCGGGTCAGGACGAGTCCGAGACCGACACGTTCGGCGACCTGCTCAAGGACCTCGCCGCCGAGGGACGCGCCATCCTCATGGTCGAGCACGACATGGACCTGGTGATGGCGGTCTGCGACGAGATCCACGTGCTCGACTTCGGCTCGATCATCGCGTCCGGCCCGCCGTCGATGATCCGCAGCGACCCGGTCGTCCAGAAGGCCTACCTCGGCTACTCCGACGAGGAGCCGCAGGGCGACCACGTCGCCGAGGTGACGCGCACCGACCTCCGTGCCGTCCAGGACACCCAGAGCATCCCGGTCGTCCCCGGGGGTGGCACCGCATGAGCATCCCGATCCTCGAGGTCGTCGACCTGCACGCGGCGTACGGCCGCATCGAGGTCCTCCGCGGCGTGAACCTGACCATCCCCAAGGGGGCGGTGATGGCGCTGCTCGGCCCCAACGGCGGCGGCAAGTCCACCCTGACCAAGATCATCAGCGGCCAGAAGGCGCCGACCAGCGGCCACGTGCACCTGGCCGGCGTCAACGTCCGCAACGCCGCCTCCGACGAGCTCGCCCGGGTCGGTCTGTGCACCGTGCCCGAGGGCAGGTCGGTCTTCCCGAACCTCTCCGTCGAGGAGAACCTCACGCTGATGTCGTACGCCGGGGTCTCGGCCGAGGCCGTCAAGGACACCGCCTTCTCGTACTTCCCGCGCCTGCACGAGCGCCGCAAGCAGCTCGCCGGCACGATGTCCGGCGGCGAGCAGCAGATGCTGGCCATGTCGCGGGCACTGGCGTCCGACCCCGCGCTGCTGATCCTGGACGAGCTGTCCATGGGTCTGGCGCCCCTCATCGTCGACGATCTCTACGAGACCGTCGGCCAGATCGCCCAGAGCGGTGTCTCGATCCTGTGCATCGAGCAGTTCGCGCGCACCGCCCTGCGGGTCTCCGACTACGCGGCAGTCATGACCGGAGGGCGCGTCGTCGCCACCGGTGAACCGGAGGAAATCATGGCCACCATGTCCGACGTCATCCTGGGAGGTGCTGCGTGAGCGGCAAGCTGGTGCGTCCTGTTCTCGCGACCGGACTGGTCGCCCTCGCCCTGCCCTTCGCGTCCGCCGCGCCGGCCTCCGCGGACGAGGGTGCGTTCGGCTACAGCGCGCTCGTCTCGGCGAGCCCGGTGTTCATCGAGTTCTACGAGCCGACGATCCCGATCCCCGCGAACCCGCAGTTCAGTCTCGACTTCGGCTACACGAAGGTCGTCTCGGACAGCTCGAGCGCCCGCGGCCGGGCCTCGTTCCTGTGGCCCAGCGACGCCGTCGGTGAGGGCTCGAAGACCATCGTGGAGAACCTCGGCCTGCCCCCGGAGATCTCCGGGCCGATCGCCGAGGCGGGCTACCCGATCCAGGTCAACTCCGGCTACCCCTCGGGTCCCGAGAGCCAGGCGGACAACCCGATCCCCGGCACCGTGCAGCGGACGGCGGCCACCGAGAAGGTGACCTACGGCCAGGCCGGCTACTCCAGCACCTGTGACACGTCGGGTGAGGGCAGCGACGGCGACGGCGACGGCGGCGGCGGCATCCCGGGCCTGCCCGACCTCCCGCTGCCGATCCCCGGCCTCGACGCCCTGCTCGGCACCCTGACCACTCCCCAGCGCGCCGACACCACCTCGCGGAGCTCGGCCCGCACGGCGGCCGAGGAGACCGAGTGCCAGATCCCCGCGCAGCTCGGCGGCCTGGCGACGTTCGGCGGCTTCGAGTCCTACAGCTACACCGAGCGCACGGCCACGGAGATCGTCGGTGTCTCGCGCGCGGCGGTCGGCGACGTCAGCATCGCCGGTGGGCTCGTGACGATGTCGGGTGTCACCTCCAAGGTCACCTCGTCCAGCAACGGCAAGACGCCGGAGGGCAAGGGCAAGGCCAGCTACGGCACCATCACCATCGCCGGCCAGACCTTCGGCATCGGTCCGGACGGCATCGAGGGCGGCGGCCAGAGCGCGCCGATCCCGGGCCTGCCGGACGACCCGGCCAAGGCCCTCGCCCAGCTCGGCCTCACGGTCACCGTGCCGAAGCCGACGTACGTGATCGACGGCAAGGAGGTGAAGAGCGTCGTCGAGGGCGTCGTGGTCCAGATCGACACCAAGACCCTCTTCGACGCCGTCCGGATGCTGCCGCTCGGTGACATCATCAACCAGCTCCCGGAGCAGATGGCCGACCTCAAGAAGGCGCTCGGCGCTGCGGTCAACCTCTCCCCGCGCGTGGTCATGCACCTCGGTCACGCGACCTCGAAGGTCGAGACCGCGGACCCGATCGTGATCCCGCCGGTCGTCCCGGACAACGACCCGGGTGGTGACGCCGGCGGTGGCGGTTCCTCGGGCGGCACCGGCGGTGGCGGCCTCGGCAGCACGACGCCGACCGTCCCGACGGACGGTGGCGCCCCGTCGACCACCCCCGAGGCGGTCGGTGACCTGCCGCCGGCCGAGCTGGCCTCCGGCCTGCCGCCGCTGTTCTCGATCCCGGGCCTGCTGCTGTTCGGCGGCATCGCCGGAGCGTGCGTGCTCGGCAGCTACGTCCGCCGCCTCGGCGTCGCGGCCCTCGGCGCCGGTGGCGCCTGCTCCCACGGCCTCGACTCGGGCCTGCCCGACCTGCGAAAGGCGAACTGATGACCAGCATTCCCAGCTCCGAGCGCGCCAGCGGCGCGCGGATGGGTGCCGGTGCGGCACTGCCGAAGGCCGGTGCCTCCGGGGCCGCGCCGCTGAAGAACAACAACTACCAGCTGCTCCAGGTGGTGCTGTTCTGGGCGGGTGCGGTGCTGCTGCCGCTCGGCCTCGTGGTGATCATCCTCGGCTGGTACGGCGCGGCGAACACGCCGTACCAGTACGACCAGCTGTCCTACCTCGTGTCGGGCGGCCTGCTCGGCCTGGGCCTGACCTTCGTCGGCGGGTTCCTCTACTTCGGTGCCTGGCTGGCCCGGATCGCCAACGACGGCCGCGAGTCCAACAAGCGTCTCGCGGACACGCTGCTCGTGCTGGCCGACGTGACGTCGCGGTCCGCGGCGATCAACGACCACGGCATCGACGTCGACGCGCTGCCGGTCACCGCCGGTGACGGGACGACGATGCACCGCCGCGACTGCGCCCTGATCGCGCACCGTGACGACCTGCGTCCGGTCGGCGAGAGCAACGCCCACCTGACCGCCTGCCGGGTCTGCCGGCCGTAGCTACGGAGAGCCCTCGGCCTCGCCGCCGGGGGCGGCGACGGCCTCGTCGGGCTTGGCCTTGAGGACGTTCTCGATGTAGTCGGCGGCGGCGTCGAAGGTGTCGACCGCCGAGCCCCTCTGCTCCGACAGGAACCAGCGGTGCTGGAGGATCTCGTGGAAGACCTCCGCCGGGTCGAGCTTGCCGCGCGCCTCGGGCGGCACCATCGCCTGCAGCGGCTCCCAGATCTTCGTGAGCCAGCGGTTGGCGACCAGGTTGCGGTCCTCCCGCCCCAGGTCGAAGTGGGCGGTGAACGACGCGATGTCGTTGAGCAGCCGCCGGGCCTGCAGGTCCTCGACGTGCAGGCCGGTCAGCGCCTGCAGCTCGCGCTGGTGGTGACCCAGCTCGACGACCTTGGGCTGGATCCGGATCTTGTCCCCGTCGAAGTCGGTGACGATGTCGAGCTCGTCCACGTCGAACCCGAGGTCGTTGAGCCGCTCGATGCGCTGCTCGATACGCCACATCTCGTCGGCGCCGAACTCCTCCTCGGCGGTCAGCTCGCCCCACAGGGCGTGGTACCGCTCCTCGAGCAGCTCGATCACGTCGTGGGCCTCGAGCTCGTAGCCGACCGCGTCGCTCGCCTCGAGGTCCAGCAGCTCGCCGAACACGTTCTCGGTCGCCAGCGTGACGTCGTACTGCCGGAGCTGGACCGAGAGCTCCGGCTTGAACTCGCCGGTCTCGGCGTCCACCAGGTAGGCCGCGAAGCCGCCGGCGCTCCGCCGGAACAGGACGTTCGAGAGGCTCACGTCGCCCCAGAAGAAGCCGGCCAGGTGGAG
>Ga0075365_10001267_pt1 | contig 11208 bp, 7 predicted proteins | sample EndMetdeltDD1765_FD_71387 | JGI IMG/M metagenome (GOLD analysis project Ga0075365, IMG submission 71387) | Populus endosphere microbial communities from Tennessee, USA - Endosphere MetaG P. deltoides DD176-5 | ecosystem: Host-associated > Plants > Roots > Endosphere | place: USA: Tennessee... | reverse complement strand
CCTGCTGACGCTCAGCGCCAAGCCGAACGGGCCATATAGCGCTTAAGGCGAACCGCGTTGCGTTTCGCGCGAAAGCACGTCTTCGGATATGGTGCATCCGGATCGCAAGCTGTTACGCTCCGACATCGCGGCGCTCGAGCTGTCCGCAATGAAGTGTCCGGCAGTTGTTGGGAAGGGAATTGTCCGAACATCAATTTAGAGGCCGCCGGGAAGACCTGCGATTGGTCACGGGCCGGGGCTGTTACACAGCCGATTACCAATTCGGTGACCAGGTTGCGGGATATTTTCTCCGCTCCGACCGGGCGCACGCCAAAATCGTGCGCATCGACGTCGAGGAGGCGAAGAAGGTCGCCGGTGTTCTGGATATTCTGACCGGGGCCGATCTCGTTGCCAGCGGATGGAAGGGAACTCCTTCGACCTCCTTCTTCAAAGGAGTTGGCGGCAGCTCGCTTCGCGTGCCGTTCCGCACCGGGCTCGCGCATGGTCGCGTACGCTTCGTGGGCGAGCCGGTCGCACTGGTCGTGGCAGAGACGGAGCACATCGCTCAGGACGCGGCCGAGCTGATCGCGATCGAATACGAGGATCTGCCGGCTCTCGTGGGGGCACGCGACGCCATTGCCGAGCGCGCCACCTCCCTTCATGACGAAGCGCCTGACAATCTGGCGTTCGACTACGAGTATGGCGACCGAGCAAGCACCGAGCCGGGATTCGCGCAAGCCGCGCATGTCGTTCGGGTCGAGGTTCATGCGCAACGGATTTCCGGCAATCCCATGGAGCCGAAATCCTGCATTGCGGCCTACGATCCGAAGAGTGAGGCGTTCGAGCTTTGCATTCCCACGCAAGGCGCCGGCGATATAAAGGGTGTGCTGTCCAACGTCGTGGGCCTTGCGCCGGAGAAATTTCGCATCCACTCCTCCGACGTGGGCGGCGGCTTCGGCGTCCGGCATGAAGTCTATCCCGAGTTCGTGGCCGTCATGCTCGCCGCCAAGCGCGTAGGTCGGCCAGTGAAATGGCTCGGAACGCGGTCGGAGACAATTTCCGGCGATCATCACGGACGGGCGGCCGATCTGATCGGCGAGCTGGCGCTCGACCGCGACGGGCGTTTTCTCGCGCTGCGTGTCGAGTGGCTGGTGAACCTCGGCGCCTTTTGCTCCAATTCCGGCCCGCTGATTAACACCATCGCTGCCCCCACGAGCTCCGCCATCAGCCTTTACGACCTCCGCGCCCTGCACGGCCGGCACCGGCTTGTGTTCACCAACACGACGCCGACCACGGCCTATCGCGGCGCAGGTCGCCCGAACGTTGCCTATCTGTGGGAGCGCCTGGTCGAGGAGGCGGCGGCTGCAACCGGAATCGATTCCGTCGAGCTGCGCCGCCGCAACATTCTCCGCAGGGAAGCGTTTCCGCTGAAGACTCCGACCAATTCGTCCTATGACAGCGGCGATCCGGCGCGCCTGTTGGACACGGCGCTGCGGTCCTCGGACTGGAACGGCTTCGAGGCACGTCGCGCGGCTGCGGCCAAGCGCGGCAAGCTGCGCGGCATCGGGCTTGCGCTGTTTCTCGAGCCATCCGGCGGCATGGGCAAGGAGCAGGTCGAAATCCGCGTGGCCTCCGACGGCCGCCTCGCCATGTATTCGTTGGCCGGGCCTTCGGGACAGGGGCACGAGACCGTCTACCCAGCGCTGGTCGCGGACATTCTCGGCTTTCCTGCCGATCGCATCGAACTGCTCTACAACGATGTCGCGGCTCCGAAACTTGTCGGCGTCGGAACGTTCGGCTCACGCTCGCTGATCAGCCACGGTGCCGCGCTCACGGCGGCGGCCCGGGAAATCATCGAGAAGGGGCGAACGCTCGCGGCCGGAGAGTTCGAGGTGGAGCCGGCCGACGTCGCGTTCGAAAGAGGACGATACCGGGTCGTCGGCACCGACCTTTCCATCGGCATTGAGACGCTGATCGAGAAGAAATGGGGCGGCGCGGCTCATCCGCTCGACACCAATACGACCATCGACCTTGCGACCGCCTTCCCCAGCGGCGCTCACGTCGCCGAAGTCGAGATCGACCGGGAAACCGGAGCGGCTCACATCGTCAACTACGTCGCTGCCGACGATTGCGGAACGATCTACAATCATCAGCTGGTGGAGGGTCAATTGCACGGCGGCTTGATGCAGGGCATCGGCCAGGTTTTCGGCGAGCACGTGGTCTACGATCCCGACAGCGGCCAACTCCTGTCGGGCACCTTCATGGATTATTTCATGCCTCGCGCGGACAACCTCGCTCCGATCACGCTGATCGACTGCGGCGTGCCTTCGCCGGCGAATTCGCTCGGGGCCAAAGGAGCGGGCGAGGCGGGCGCGACGGGAGCAGTCCCCGCGCTTGCCAACGCGGTTCTCGATGCGCTCAAGCCGCTGAACGTGCGAAAGCTCGAAATGCCATACACCCCGCATCGGATCTGGCTGACGATGCAAGAGGGTCACAAAGTGAGTGAACAACGAGAGGAGCCCTGATCGACCGCTGTTACGCTACGCTCGCTGCCGTCGCTTCTTGGTTCGGGACTCTCGATGCGGGCAATGTCACCCGCCCTCGGCAAGCACGCGGTCGACGTCGGCGAGCGCCTTGTCCTTCTCCGCCGCTGTCAGCAGCGAGGCCTTGATCCCGTTGCGCACGATGGTTGCGATATCGCCGCGTCCAAGGCCCAGCGCGGCCGAGACGGCGACGTAGTTCTGGTTGACGTATCCGCCGAAATAGGCCGGGTCGTCGGAATTGACCGTGACCATGACTCCCTTGTCCATCAGCCGCCGCAGCGGGTGATGCGCGAGATCATCGACCACGCGCAGCCGCAGGTTGGACAGCGGGCACATGGTCAGCGGGACCTGCTCGCGCGCGAGCCGCCCCACCAGGCTCGCATCGTCGATCGAGTGGTTGCCGTGGTCGATGCGCGCACAGCCGAGCACGTCGAGGGCTTCCCAGACGTAGCTTGCCGGCCCTTCCTCGCCGGCATGGGCGGTGAGGAAGAAGCCGGCGTCGCGCGCGCCCGCGAATACGTGCTTGAACTTGCTCGGCGGGTTTCCTTTCTCGGATGAATCGAGCCCGACACCGACGATGCGATCCTTGAACGCCAGGGCAGAGTCCAGCGTTCGCTGGGCATCCGCCTCGTCGAGATGACGCAGAAAGCACATGATCAGGCTCGCCTGCACGCCAAGCTTCTCGCCGGCGTCGACAACGGCGCGGTGAAGCCCCTCGATCACCGTCGCGAACGCGATGCCGCGGGAGGTGTGGCCCTGCGGGTCGAAGAACATCTCGACATGCCGGACATTGTCGGCGTGCGCGCGTTCGAGATAGGCCCAGGCCAGGTCATAGAAATCCTGCTCCGTGACGAGCACGGACATGGATTGATAGTAGATGTTGAGAAAGTCCTGCAGATCGCTGAATTGGTACGCCTGCCGCAACGCCTCGACCGATGGGTAGGGCAGGCGGATGCCGTTGCGGCGCGCCAGCGCGAACACCATTTCGGGCTCGAGGCTGCCCTCGATGTGAATGTGCAGCTCGCATTTGGGAAGCCGCTTGATCAGACTGTCCGTGTCTTGCATTCGCAATCTTCTCTCGCAGGCGTGACGCGTGGCCGACCGCAGCTGGCAATGCCCTGGTGGCGCATCGGGCCGGTGGCCCGGTCCAGAGAACCGAATCCGGCGCCGCGATCAATAGAAGTGGTGGCAAGTTGGAGCGAAATAGGGCGGCCCGCGTCAATCCTGCCGGGCAAGGCGCTCATATTCCCGGTGCACGAGGTGCTTGCCGTAGACGCGCTCGAGCCGGCGGACGATGAAGTGGCCGCGGGCCATGTCCTGAAAGTGCTCGATGAACGCGTAGTTCACGGCCGCGCCCCCCAGCGCGCCGATCACCGGAACGGCCTGCGCCGCCGCCTTCTGCGTCACCACCACGCCGAAGCGAGACGCGACCTGCGTGATGAAGCGAACGAGGATCGGGCTGCCTTCCTCGATGACACCGCGCTCGGCGACGAAGCGTGCGGCCTGCGTCACGCTCTTGGCGAGCATGCCGCGCACCGCGTAGTACCCGCTCTCGGACGCGTCGCTCGAGCCCGGCCGTCCGCCGAGGGCGAAGACCTGGATGCAGGCGAGCGCCGCTTCCGAATCGGAGAGGTTTTCACCCTCGCTGCGAGCGATTTCCGCAATCGAGCGCAGCATCACGATGGTCGAGACCGGGAGCTCCACGGGAAGGCTGGCGAGGCCGAAGGCGCCGCCGGCAGCGCCGGTTGCCGCGGCCAAGGCCCGGTGGAAGCGCGGCGATCCGGCGTCGGCGCGGCCTCGCATGGTCCTCAGCGCCGCAGCGAGCGCCAATTCGAGCGCCTTGGCGGTGGCGGTCGTGATCAGGCGTGACGCCGCCGCCGGGAGCGCGGTGCCGATGAGCTCGATCGGCTTGCCGAGCATGTTGGTCAGACGCGCGGCAAAGCCCGGATGCTCGAGCAACTCGACGGCTCTTTGCAGCGCCGCCAAGTCGGCTTCGGTCATGGTGCCGACCAACTTCGCCGACATCGCTTGAGGCTCAATCTCCATCTACGGTCCTTTGACTGATCGGTCCGTGGACAAGCAGGTCATTGTCAGTCTTACGAATGCCCGTTGTGGGCGGATTGTTCCGAAGACGAAACTACGGCTCGGCGAGCCCCATTGCTGCGAAGCGGGAGGCACGGCCAAGCGCCGCGTGCGCGACATCCCGACCAATTGATGCTACGTCATACCCTACGCCAGAACGAGAGTGGGCCACGCCTCATCGGGTATCGGAGGAACCATGGGCACGACGATCAGCTTCAAGCGCCCGGACGGCAAGGACGCGTCGGGCTATCTCGCCAAGCCCGGGCGCGCCGACGCGCCGGGCGTCGCGGTGATCCAGGAATGGTGGGGGCTGCAGGACCAGATCAAGGGCATCTGCGACCGCTTTGCGCTGGCGGGATACGAGGCGCTCGCACCCGATCTCTATGCCGGGACCGTGGTCCCCTATCACGACGCGGACGCGGCCAACCGCGAGATGAGCTCGCTCAACTTTCTCGATGCGACTGACCAGGTGGTGCGCGGCGCGGTCGCATTCCTCAAGCTCACGGGCGTGAAGGTCGGGCTCACCGGCTTCTGCATGGGCGGCGCGGTGACGATCCTTGGCGCGATCCGCATTCCGGAGCTGAGCGCGGCGGTGTGCTTCTACGGGCTCCCGCCGGCGAACGTCGCCAACCCCGGCGACATATGCGTGCCGCTGCAGGGGCATTTTGCCAACGAGGACGACTGGTGCACGCCCGCGGCGGTCGACGGATTCGAGGCCGCGCTCAAGAAGGCTGGCAAGTCGGCCGAGATTTTCCGCTACGACGCCAAGCACGGTTTCATGAATGAGCAGCGTCCCGACGCGCATCAGCGGAAAGCCGCGGAGCTCGCATGGTCGCGCACCCTCGCTTTCTGGGGCAAACACCTTTAGCGCGACAACGGCAAGCAGCGGCAGCTCTCATGTGGGATTGCAACCTCATCACCGAGCCCGCGCGCCTTTCGCGGCGCGCGTTCGTCGCGGGCGCCGCGGGGGCGGCTTGCGCCGGCGCGTTGCCCTCGTCCAGCGCGTCGCAGGCCGCGCCGGCTGCTCCCCGTCCCGTCACGCCGCGCTGGCTCGTATCCGAGGATCCGATCTTTGCCGTCGGCGCGACGGTGGGCGATCTCACATTCGTGGCGCAGGACGCCGCCGGCCCCGGCGAATTGCCCGCGGGCGCCCCGGGCCAGGCCGAGCGCGCCCTGCAAAATCTCCGCCGCGCGCTCGCCTCCGTGGGCCAGAGCGCGGACGACCTGGTGTTCCTGCAGGTGCTGCTCACCGACTACGCGGCGGCCCCCGAGATCGCCAAGATGCTGCGGGCCGCGTTGAAGCCCGAGCGCGCGCCAACCACCTGCTTCGTCGGCGTCTCGGGCCTGGGTCCCGACCGGCTGGTGCGAATGGACGCCGTCGCCTCGAGCAATCGCGACCGCGCGGCGGTCGTGGCCGAGGGGGTGCCGCTTCCGCTCGGCGCCCCCTGTCACGCCGTGCGGGTGGGAGATCTCGTTTTCGTCGGTGCGGTGGATGCGCCCGAGGATACGGCGGCGCCGAGCACCATCATTCTCGAGCGCCTCGACGCCGTGCTGCGCGCCGCCGGCCTGGGCTTGAAGGATTCGTTCCGGCACTGGGCGTTCCTGCGCAACATGGCGGCAGCCAGCGTGCGCGACGCCTACGGACGCGAGCGCACGGTCAAGCTCGATCCGATATTCGCCCCCGAGGAGTATCCGGCCAATTCCCGCATCGGCAGCCCCGCGCTCGGTCCTGGCGTCGCGCAGCGCTCCTATGCGCTGGCAACGCGCGGCCGGCGCCAGTATGTCGAGAGCAAGTTTGCCCGTCGCACGCCGCGCGTGTTCGCGCAGAGCGTCAAGGTGGGCGATTGGCTGTTCATCGCCGGTCAGGACGCTGTCGACGTCGCGCAGCAGACGATGTTCGTCGGGGACCTGCGCGCGCAGACCGAGCAGTGCGTGCGCCAGCTGCAGTTCATCATGGAGGCGGCGGGCGGTACATTGGACGACATCGTGAAAACCACCGTCTATCTCCTGGCGGAACAGGATCGCGCGGTGTTCCTCGACGCCTACGGCGAGCAGTTCCGGCGGCGCCTGCGCAGCCCATGGATGCCTGGCGGGCTGACCATGACGGTCGACGCGCTGCGCCCGGATTGCCTGGTCGAGATCGACGCGGTGGCCTACCTGGGCGGCCGGTAGCGGCTCGCTGCGTCGTACGTCACTCGGTGGCGACGTAAGGATTGACCATCTTCGCCGGATCGACGATGCGATCGAACTCGGCCTCGCTCACGTAGCCGAGCTGCAGCGCGGCCTCCTTCAAGGTGAGGTCGTTCTCCATGGCGTGATGGGCGATCTTCGACGCCTTGTCGTAGCCGATCACCGGCGCCAGTGCCGTCACCAGCATCAGCGAGCGATCGACGTATTCCTTGATCTTCTTGCGATTCGGTTTCGTCCCTTCGATCAGGTATTTCCGGAAGTTGGTGCAGCCGTCGGCCATGATCGTGATGGAATGCATGATGTTGAAGATGATCAGCGGCTTGTACACGTTCATCTCCAGGTAGCCACCGGCGCCGGCGAAGCCCACCGCCACGTCGTGGCCCATGACCTGCACCGCGATCATGGTCAACGCCTCGGCCTGGGTCGGATTGACCTTGCCCGGCATGATCGAGGAGCCCGGCTCGTTCTCGGGGATCAGCAATTCGTCAAAGCCTGCGCGCGGCCCGCAAGACAGCAGCCGGATGTCGTTGGCGATCTTGTAGAGCGATACGGCGAGGGTGCGCAGCGTGCCGGAGAGCTGCACCAAGGCGTCGTGGGAACCCTGCGCGGCGAACTTGTTGGGCGCGCTCACGAACGGCAATTCCGTCAGCTTGGCGATCTCGGCCGCCGCCGCCTCGGCGAAACCGGGCGGGGCGTTGATTCCGGTGCCGACCGCGGTGCCGCCGAGCGCCAGCCGATAGACGCCCTTGAGCGCGTCGTCGAGGCGTTCCAGATCGTCGGCGAGCATGGCGGCATAGCCCGACCATTCCTGGCCGAGCGTGAGCGGGGTCGCATCCTGCATGTGGGTGCGGCCGATCTTGACGATGTCATTCCATTCCACCGCCTTGGCCGCGATGGCGTCGTGCAGCGCCTTCACCGCCGGAACGAGCCGGCGCGTGACACCGAGGGCGGCCGCGATATTCATCGCCGACGGAAACGTGTCGTTCGTCGATTGCGACATGTTGACGTGATCGTTGGGGTGAACCGGCGACTTGCTGCCGAGCGCCTTGCCCGCGATCTGGGAGCTGCGGTTCGATATCACCTCGTTCACGTTCATGTTGAATTGCGTGCCGCTGCCCGTCATCCAGACGTGCAGCGGAAACATGTCGTCGTGCCGCCCGGACAGGATCTCGTCGCAGACTTGTACGATCAGCTTGTAGGCGTCGTCGGACAGCCGCTTGCCCGCATGATTGACGTTGGCGGACGCCTTCTTCAGGATGGCGTACGCCTCGATCATCTCGCGCGGCATCAGATCCGTGCCGATGCTGAAATACTTCAGCGAGCGCTGGGTCTGAGCTCCCCAGAGCTTGTCGGCGGGAACCTCGATCTCTCCGAGGCTGTCAGTTTCTCGACGCGTCATTGGCTTCTCGGTCTTGCGCTCTTGCGCCTTCTTGCTCGATTCCTGTCCTTGCGAAGGTAACAGTGCCCGCGGTGCGGCGAAAGCCTTGCGCATGCTGCCGCGTGTGCTTATGCCTCGCGTGGAGCCTGCATCCGCGGCGGCATAAAGGGATATCGACATGGCGAAACCGCTGCCGACTTCATGGCGGAAGCGCTGCAGAAGGCCGGCGTCAGGCGCGTCTATGGTGTCGTAGGCGATTCGCTCAACGGATTTACCGATGCGCTGCGCCGCATCAAGAGCATCGACTGGATTCACGTGCGTCACGAGGAGGCCGCGGCCTTCGCCGCCGGCGCCGAGGCGCATCTCACCGGCGAGCTCGCGGTCTGTGCGGGCAGCTGCGGTCCGGGCAACCTGCACCTCATCAACGGGCTCTACGACTGTCATCGCAGCCGCCGGTGCTGGCGATCGCCGCACATATTCCGAGCCGGGAGATCGGCATCGACTACTTCCAGGCCACCCATCCCGAGCGCCTGTTCGCGGAATGCAGCCACTATGTCGAGCTGGCGTCGAGCCCGGAGCAACTGCCGCAGATCCTCGAGCGCGCCATGCGCACCGCGATCGGCCGGCGCGGCGTCGCCGTGGTCGTCGTTCCCGGCGATGTGGCGCTCGCATCGCTCGACGCGACGCCGCCCACTTTCATCGGGCCGCCCAACCCTCTGCTGCGTCCGAGCGAGCACGATCTCCGACGCTTGGCGTCGCTGCTCAATGACGCGGGCGCAGTGACGCTCCTCTGCGGCGCCGGCTGCGCCGGCGCCCACGCCGAAGTGACCGCACTCGCCAAGCTCCTGAAGGCGCCGATCGTCCATCCGCTGCGGGGCAAGGAGCACGTCGAGTACGACAACCCGTACGACGTGGGCATGACCGGGCTCATCGGCTTCTCGTCCGGCTATGCCGCCATGATGAACTGCGACACGCTGCTGATGCTGGGCACGGATTTTCCCTACCGGCAGTTCTATCCCGAGCGCGCGCGCATTGCACAGATCGACGTCCGGCCGGAGGCGCTGGGCAATCGTTGTCGGCTCGAGCTCGGTCTCATCGGTGACGTCAGGGAGACGCTGCTCGCCCTCATGCTGCAGCTCGTCGAGAAGTCCGACCGCAGCCACTCGACAATGCGTTGGCCGACTACAAGAAGGCGCGGCAGGGCCTCGACGCGCTCGCCGAGAGCAGCCCTGGCAGCGATATCATCCACCCGCAATACGTGGCGCGGCTGATGAGCGAACTGGCCGCGGACGATGCGATCTTCACCTGCGATGTCGGTACCCCGACCGTCTGGGCGGCGCGCTATCTCAAGATGAACGGCAAGCGCCGGCTGCTCGGCTCGTTCAACCATGGCTCGATGGCCAATGCCATGCTGCAGGCGATCGGCGCCCAGGCGGCGCTGCCCGGACGGCAGGTCGTCTCGCTCTCGGGCGACGGCGGCTTCACCATGATGATGGGTGATTTTATTACGCTCACGCAGGTCGGCCTGCCGGTGAAGGTCGTGGTGTTCAACAACGGCACCTTGGGCTTTGTCGAGCTGGAGATGAAGGCGAGCGGGCTGCTCGACGTGGGCTGCGACCTCAAGAACCCGAACTTTGCCGCCATGGCGGAGGCGATGGGCGTGAAAGGAATACGGGTCGAGAAGCCGCAAGAGCTCGAAGACGCGCTGACGGCGGCGTTGCGGCACGACGGACCGGCGCTGGTCGACGTGCTCACCGCCCGCCAGGAGCTCGTCCTGCCGCCTAAGACCACGTTCGCCCAGGCCTACGCCTTCAACCTGTTCCTGCTGAAGGCGGTCATGAACGGGCGCGCCGATCAACTGATCGATCTTGCCAAAGTCAATCTCTGGCGTTGACGCTCGATCGGAGACGGCTCACCGCGGGTCGCCGCGGAGCGGCGCGCTCAAACGTTCTGCAGATGCAGGACGGCGGCGGTCTCGGCTCGCACCCGACGGCAGAGCGCGGCGTCTTCGATCAGCGAATGGCCGTAGGACGGGATCATCTCCTTCAGCTTGGGGAGCCAGCCGCCGGTCTTCAGCTTGTCTTGGAAGCAGCGCTCGAGGACGTTGAGCGTGATCCACACCGCGGTGGACGCTCCAGGCGAAGCGCCGAGGAGAGCTACCAGCGAGCCGTCGGCGGCCGGCACCAATTCGGTTCCGAACTCCAGAATTCCGCCGCGCCGGGCATCCGGCTTGATGATCTGCACCCGCTGGCCCGCGACCTCCAGCCGCCAGTCCTTCTGGTTCGCCGTCGGGAAGTAGTCCTGCAAGGCCGCGAACCGGTGACGCGAGGTCTGCAACACCTGGCCGATCAGATATTTGGTCAAGTCGAAACTGTCGCGCGCCACTGCCAGTAGCGGCCCGATATTGCTCGGCTTGATGGAGAGGAAGAGATCGAGCAGCGAGCCGTGCTTGAGGAATTTCGTGGAGAAGCCGGCATAGGGGCCGAACAGGAGCGAATGCTGTCCGCCGATGACGCGCGTGTCGAGGTGGGGAACCGACATGGGCGGGGAGCCGACCGCGGCCTTGCCGTACACCTTGGCATGATGGCGCTTGTTCAGGCCGGGGTCGTCGCAGCGCAGCCAGATGCCGCTCACCGGAAATCCGCCGTAGCCCCTGGCTTCGGGAATGCCGGATTTCTGCAACAGCGGCAGCGCGCCGCCGCCGGCCCCGAGATAGACGAACCTGGCCGTGGTCGAGCGCTGCGCGCCGCTGATGGCGCCCTTGAAGTCCAGGCGCCAGCGTCCGTCCGGCGCGCGGGCGAGACCGGTGACGTGATGGGAGTAGTGGACCGCGAAGCCGTCGAGACCTTGCAGATAGCGGATGAGATTGCGCGTGAGCGCACCATAGTTCACGTCCGCGCCGGTGATCATCCGGGTCGCGGCCACGCGCTCGCCGGGATCGCGCCCTTCCATCACGAGCGGAACCCACTCGCCGAGCTTCTGCTTGTCCTCGGTATATTCCATGCCCTCGTAGCAGTGATGCGCGGTGAGCGTTTC
>Ga0075365_10001266_pt1 | contig 11211 bp, 8 predicted proteins | sample EndMetdeltDD1765_FD_71387 | JGI IMG/M metagenome (GOLD analysis project Ga0075365, IMG submission 71387) | Populus endosphere microbial communities from Tennessee, USA - Endosphere MetaG P. deltoides DD176-5 | ecosystem: Host-associated > Plants > Roots > Endosphere | place: USA: Tennessee... | reverse complement strand
ATGCTGAACTCGACGGCGCGATAGTCGGGCATCATCGGGATGAATCTTCCGGAGGCGATGTCGTCGAACACAACGAAACTCGGCGCCAGGAAGATGCCCTGGCCCGTCGTCGTGAGGTGCCGTAGCGTCTCGGCGCTGTTCGATACGACGTTGCCGCCGATCTTCACGCTCGCCTGGGCGCCATCGGCGCCTTCGAAGCGCCACTCGTCTCCGTAGGGGTAGTAGGTATATTGCAGGCAGTTGTGGTTGGCCAAATCCGCCGGTATCTGCGGCATCGGATGGCTCTCAAGATAGTTTGGCGAGCAGACGAGGAGGTGCCTCCACGGTGTCAGCTTCCTGACGACGAGGCTTGAATCCGGCGGCGGCACGGTGCGGATCACCAGGTCGTAACCTTCCTCGACCATATCGATCATGCGCTCCCCGACATTCAAGTCGAGGGCGATCGAGGGGTAAAGTTCAAGATACTCGCTGACAACGGGCAACAGGAAACGGACGATGGCTGCGCTGGTATAGACCTTGAGCGTACCGCGCGGTGTCGAGCTCATCGCTCCGGCGGTGTTGTCGGCTTCCTCGAGGTCGGCCAGGATCTGAGCCGAGCGTTCGTAGTAATATTTACCGGTTTCCGTGAGGCTGACCTTGCGCGTCGTGCGGTTGAGTAGCCTGACGCCCAGCCTATCCTCCAGGGACTGCACGTGGTTGCCAACCATTGTCACCGACATGTTGAGACGGCGTGCCGCCGCGGAAAAGCCGCCGCACTCCACCACGCGACCAAAGACTGTGAGGCTTGTCAGCCTGTCCATTGCGTTCCCCGATTATCCGCTCTGAGTTGATGATCCTTCCCGATTTAAGCAGATTATCAGAACGCGCGTAACAACGCATTGTCCGTCTCATCGAGTTAGGCCTCGCGACGAGGCAAACCACTGGAGAAGGACAATGGTCGAATTACCTCGCAAGGAAGCGTTCGAGGCTGCCGGCGGCCCCGAGGTGGCACGGGTCACCGAAGCCCCGGCTGCGCCGGCCGCGGATGTCGCCCCTGCCGTCGAAGCCAAAGGCCAGAACAGCCGCAAGATCGTCAAACGGACGATCGTTGCGGCTGCGCTTCTTGCCGGTGTCGCGTTTGCAGTCGACTATGGTCATCACTATTGGACGGTAGGCCGCTTCATCGAATCCACGGACGATGCCTATGTGAAGGCTGACTATACGACGGTTGCGCCGAAGGTCTCCGGTTACGTTGCCGAAGTTCTTGTCAATGACAACGATGCGGTGAAGGCTGGCCAGGTGCTTGCCAAGATCGATGATCGCGACCATCAGGCCGCATTGTCCCAGGCCAAGGCCGACGTTAAGGCTGCCACAGCAGCCCTCACGAATCTCGATGCGCAGATCGAACTGCAACAATCGATCATCGGCCAAGCCAGGGCGACAATCGATGCATCACAGGCGACGCTGGATTTTGCCCGTTCCGATGCGGCCCGCTCGCAGCGGCTGATCACCAACGGCGCCGGGACCCAATCGCGGGCCGAACAGAGCCAGTCTCTTCGCGACCAGGCGCAGGCGGCGCTTCAGCGAGACCAGGCTGCACTGGTTGCCACAGAAAAGAAGATTCCGGTGCTTCAGACTGAGCGCGATCAGGCTGTCGCCCAACGCGACCGCGCAGCCGCTGCCCAGCATCAGGCAGAGCTCAATCTTTCCTACACACAGATCGTTGCGCCGGTTGACGGCACCATTGGCGCCCGCACCATTCGAGTCGGACAGTTTGTCACTTCGGGCACACAACTGATGGCCGTCGTGCCGCTGCACTCCGTCTATGTCGTCGCCAACTTCAAGGAAACGCAGCTGACCAACGTCCGTGCCGGGCAGCCTGTCGAGGTCAAGGTCGACAGTTTCCCCGATGTGGAAATCAAGGGCCATGTCGACAGCATTTCGCCGGCGAGCGGATTGGAGTTCTCGCTGCTGCCGCCTGACAATGCGACCGGTAATTTCACCAAGATCGTCCAGCGCATCCCGGTCAAGATCGTCATCGACGATGAGGCAATGAGCGGCTTGTTGCGCGCGGGAATGTCCGTCGAGCCCGAAATCGACACCAAAGCCGCCACCCGGTAGGCCGTCCTCTTAGGGAAGGATTATCCAGCCTGACTGGATGATCCTTCCCTCCTTTCCCGAATTATCAGCCGAACCTCGTCATGAGATTGTTTTCCGCAGAGCCGGAAGGAGAAACGTCATGGCTACTCTTCAGATCGTCGCCAACAATTCGAGCCGGTATCCTGCGGCCGCAGCGGCTTCGAAGCCTGCTGTCGCGATGAGCGCCTTGCGCATGTGGAGCGCGGTTGTCGGTTCGACGCTCGGCGCGTTCATGGCCGTCCTCAATATCCAGATCGTCAACGCTTCGCTCGCGGATATCCAGGGGGCGATCGGCGCAGGCAAGGACGATGGCGGCTGGATTTCGACTTCCTACCTCATCGCGGAGATCGTGGTTATCCCTCTCAGCGGCTGGCTCGCTCAGGTCTTTTCTGTGCGTAAATATCTTCTGACCAACGCCGTTCTCTTCCTAATATTCTCGGTCGCCTGCGCTTTCGCAACGAACCTCCAGCAGATGATCGTGCTGCGTGCTATCCAGGGCTTTGCTGGCGGTGTCCTGATTCCGATGGCGTTTACCATCATTATCACGCTGCTGCCCAAGCCCAAACAGCCGATCGGTCTGGCGCTCTTTGCGCTCTCGGCGACCTTCGCTCCGGCCATCGGGCCTACCATCGGTGGATATTTGACCGAGAACTTTGGTTGGCAGTTCATCTTCTACGTCAACCTGGCGCCCGGCTTGCTGATGGTGGGAATGCTCTGGGCTTCGCTCGATCGCGCTCCAATGAAACTGGGCCTGCTCGCCAAGGGCGATTGGCCCGGCATCATCACCATGGCAATTGGCCTTGCCGCCTTACAGACGGTGCTGGAGGAGGGCAACAAGGAGGATTGGTTCGGATCGGACTTCATCGTCCGGCTGTCGGTCATCGCTGTCGTCTCTTTGACGCTGTTTCTCATTATCGAGCTGAAGGCGGCTCATCCGCTCCTAAACCTCAGGCTTCTCGTTCGTCGCAACTTCGGCTTCGGCATTGTGGCGAACGTCCTACTCGGGGTCGCCCTTTATGGCTCTGCCTTCGTTCTTCCAATCTATCTGTCGCGCATCCAAGGGTACAACTCTGAACAGATCGGCATGGTACTCGCCTGGACGGGCATCCCGCAGCTGCTGTTGATCCCGCTGGTGCCCCGTCTGATGAAACGCTTTGACGTCCGTCTACTGATCGCTGTCGGTTTCTCGCTGTTTGCCGCGTCGAACTTCATGAACGTCCACATGACCGGAGACTATGCGAGCGATCAGCTCTTCTGGCCAAATGTCATTCGCGCCGTCGGACAGGCGCTTGTCTTCGCGCCGCTCTCGGCCATCGCCACGGCAGGCATCGAACAGGAGAACGCGGGCTCCGCTTCCGCGCTCTTCAACATGATGCGCAACCTCGGGGGCGCTGTCGGCATCGCCAGCCTGCAGACCTTCCTGACCAAGCGCGAGCAGTTTCACTCCAACATCCTGACCAACTCGGTCAGCGTTTTTGAGGAAGCAACGCGGGATCGCGTCGCAAAACTGACCGCCTACTTGATGAACCACGGTGTCAGCGATCAGGCCGTTGCCACGCACAAGGCCGTCGTCGCCATCGCGCTCAAGCTCCGCAAGCAGGCCAATATCATGGCCTTCAGCGACACATTCTTTCTGCTCGGTGTCGCATTGCTCGTCGCACTGCTTGCAACGCTCCTGCTGAAGAAGCCGGGCCATCTGTCCGGGGGCGGCGCCCACTAGCGCCTCCGCCCGTTTCCGGGAGAAATGCCATGAACCGTATCGTCCAAATGGAAGAAACCGAAACTCGGGTGATGAGGGGCGACCGCGCAGCGGGTTCCACCAGCTCTCTGCTTTCGTTGATCGAGTGGCTCTCTGGCGATGAATGCCACGGCCTCGATGAGCCCGGTCTGATCTCCGCCCTTGGTCGCCGCCTGCGGGTGCTTGGTCTGCCGATCGATCGCTTGACGCTTCACCTCATGACGCTTCATCCGGAGCTTATCGGCCGAACGCTTGCCTGGGCTCCGGGCGATCCAGTCGAGATTCACGATCGCGAGCATGGTGCGCGCCAAATTTTTGCCAATAGCCCGCTGCGCAAGGTCATGGACAGCCGTGAGCCGCTTGTTGTCGGGTCTGGCGACAGCGCCCACGGACGCTGGCAGGACATCGATGTCTTTGCAGGTCGTGGGCTCCAGCAATTGATGATCGCGCCGCTCTGCAATGCCGATGGGCCAGTGAGCGCGGTCGCCTTCGGTACCCGGCGGGCGGGCGGCTTCACGCCAGCTGAAATCCAAGTTCTGGAGCGGATCCTGCCGGCGTTGCGCAACACCTGCGAGTTGCGGGTGATGCGTCAGGTCGAACTCAGCCTGCTCGATACCTATGTCGGCCCCCTGACGGCCCAGCGCATCCTTGCCGGGCAGATCCGACAGGGCGAAATCGAATCCATTGAGGCAGCGCTGCTGCTTTGCGACCTGCGTGGCTTTACCGAGATATCGAACCAGCTCCCCAGCGACAGGGTGCTCGAGTTGCTGAACGCCTACTTTGACAAGGTGATTCCACCCATCACGCGCGAGGGCGGCGAAGTGTTGAAGTTCATGGGCGATGCGGTTCTTGCGTTCTTTCCAGGGTACGATGCGGGCCGCAGCAGCGCGTCGGCATTGATCGCGGCCAGGGACATCCTGCGTGAAATTGACGGGTTCGAGTTCGACGAAATTGCTCTCAATGTCGGCATCGCCCTGCACCACGGCGAAGTCAGCTACGGCAATATCGGCTCCGGCCGTCGCCTCGATTTCACGTTGATCGGCCCCGATGTGAATCTGGTCAGCCGCATCCAGACGGCGTGCGGAGATCTTCGCGTCCCGCTCCTGATGTCCGACACTTTCCGGAAAGAGGCGCGGGCCCAAGCCGTCTCGGCCGGCTGGCACACACTCAAGGGGTTCACGGAGAAGGTGGAGCTATTTTGCTTGCCGGAGCCGTGAATCTAGCCGAGGCTCCCGGCAAAACGCTCAGCCAGCCGATCCTTCTGGAAGCGGTCGGTGATGAAGTCGATGAAGGCGCGGGTCTTTGCCGGCAGCAGGGTCCGATTTGCATAGTAGAGGGAAATCGGCCCGGCATCGGCATACCAGTTCGGGATCAGACGGACGAGCTCGCCACGTTCGAGATAAGGCAGGGCATCTGCGGTCGCGATCATGGCAACGCCGAGACCGAGGAGGGCGAGATGACACATGGCCACGGGATCGTTGACAACGATCTCTTCGGACAGCGCGGCAGGCATCTCTTCGCCGGCGACGTTGCGCATTACCCATTGACGGACACGGCCGGTGCTGCTGGACCGCATGACGATTCCGTCGAGCGCAGAAAGCCCGGCCGGATCGAATGGCGGGACGCGATCCTTCATGTATACAGGGGAGGCGACGGCAATGAGATGAGCGGGCGCAAGCGTGCGGGCAATGACACCGGCCGTCAGCTCGAAACCGCCACCGATCGCGGCATCATAGCCTTCGGCAATGAGATCGACCGGGCGGTTCTCGAACATCCATTCCGGGCGAACAAGCGGATAGCGTTTCAGGAAATCCGGAAGCAACGGCAGGACATAGCCGGTGCCAAAGGCCGGGCTCATGCTGATCTTGAGAACGCCGGACGGTTCGCCTTGATCCGTTGTCACGGCAGCAATAGCACTCTGCAGGTTTTCCAGATCATCGCGGATGGCGGCGAAGAAGCGTTCACCGGCTTCGGTCAGTGTGAGCTTGCGCGTGCTGCGCTGAAACAGGCGAACACCGAGATTGGCCTCGAGAGTCGCGACATTGCGGCTGACGGCTGCAGGCGTGATGGAAAGCCGGCGCGCTGCAGCGGAAAATCCGCCGAGTTCAGCGCTGCGGACAAAGGACTCCAGATTTGCCAGCGTTTCCATCGGATTTTCAACGGTTGCTTGAAACCGAGAAAGACTATTGCGCCGTGAAATCGAGCGCAAGCGCCGACACGTCTACAGCCGAGCGGAAGGCGAATATAAACTATATAAATAATAGCTATTTGTTGTGTGTTCACGCTTTTGGCGTTATTTGCTGAATAATGGGGATGGAGTACTGGGGGCGTAAGGCAAAAGAAAATGCTGACGAAAAAGGGAAAGTATGGTTTGAAGGCGCTGGTCGACCTGGCGCGGCTCGCGCCCGGTGAAACTGCCTTCATCAACGACGTTGCTTCGCGCAACAACATTCCGAAGAAATTCCTCGACACAATTCTCTTGGAATTGCGAAATGTCGGCATTCTTCGATCGAAGAAGGGCCCGGGTGGCGGTTACTCGTTGTCGCGCCCAGCATCCGAAATTCGGATCGGTCATGTTATCCGTACACTCGATGGCCCGTTGGCACCTATTCGCTGCGCCAGCCGAACGGCCTTTGAAGCCTGCGACGACTGTTCCGATCCCGAGAACTGTCAGGTGCGGCGCTCCATGACCGAGGTCCGGGACGCGATCGCCGACATTCTCGACAACCTGACGCTCGAGCAATTCGTCGCATCCGGCAACAAGCTGGACGATGCCGACGAAGAAGCGGCTCTCTCGGTCGCCAACTAAGCGTCAGTCGCCGAAATAGTGCGCTGCCGCCGCTCGGTAGAGATCGTCAGCGGCCGCGTCGTTCGCGCGAATGCGTGCGTTTCTCCAATGTCGATCGAGATTGCGGCCGATGCTTGTCGCTCCGTTGCCCGACAGTTCGAACAGTGCGTTGGCGACATCAAGGGCCGTCCGGCTTGCTGTGATCTTGGCGGCGGACGCAGAGAAGAACGCGGTATCAACCGTGCCGGCGGACGGGCCGACCTGGGAAAAATCGAGTTTACCGCCGGCACTTTCGACAAGTGCGGCCGTCGCTTGCACGGAGAGTGCAAGCTTGCCGATGCTGACTGAGCGCGGGGACTCCCGAAGGTTGGCGAGCGCGGCTCGAGCAATACCGAGGTCCGTGCCTGCATGGAGCAGAGCAGCCAGGGCCGAAGCCGTTGTGTGACGTTGCGGTCCATCGTCCGTTGCCGCTTTCGCGTCGCCGGTGACGCCCTGGGCGACGGCCGTGCCGGCACCATTCGTCCTCTGCCCGAAACCATCCCAGTCATCGATGATTTGCAGGCCTTCGCTCTCGCGGGCAAGATAGAAGCGAACCCGCTCGCCCTCGGCATCGATTGCGTCGGCCACGATCCAATCGACGAAGAGAAGGCCAGGGGACCGCAGGCTCCGTCCCGTCAGCTCATAAGTGGCGCCAACCGAACTGGCAGCGCCCACTTGGTCGAAGGCCGTCGCCGTGAAGTGATCACCGGCCAGCGCGCGAGCGAAGAGCAAGTCTCTTCGCTCTTCGCTCGGGTCGTTCCGGAGCTGTTCGAGAACCGTGAAATGATGCTCAAGGCACTCGGCAATCGAAGAATCGCCCTCGGCGATGATGGCGACGATCTCGCCGAGAAGTGCGTTGGCGACATCCAGCCCCTCGTTCTCCGGGGGAACTGTGACGGCTGTCAGTCCCGACTGAAAAAGGGCGTCGAGTTCTGCGCGAGGAAAGACCCGATTGATATCCCGCTCGCTCGCCTGCAGCGCGAAGTCGCCAGCAAGGCGGCGTGCGGTCGCTATCGCCTCTTCCTCGCTTTCGATACGGTGCGCTGCGGGTCTTGTCCGGTCATGAAACCGCGATACGGTTCCCATCACTCCTCCCATCCGTTGTGCCTCTAGGATTGATGGATCGCAGGTGCAATGATAAGGCGCGTTTTTCTACGAATGCACGAGCGATTGAATTTTATTGTCGTTTGATTGCACCAATGCGAAGCGTGGTGATGCTTCGAGGCCCGCAATGAGAGGTTCAACATGCCTTCGACCGTCCGTGAGCGGCTGAAACTGGATCCCGGCGATATTCCGATCTACGCCATCGGCGACATTCATGGCAGACTTGACCTGCTGCAGAAGGCGGAGCAGGCGATTATTGATGATGCTGCCGCGATCCCGGGGCGAAAGCTGATCATCACGCTCGGCGACTACATTGATCGCGGGCCGTCATCGGCACAGGTGATCTCGCACCTGATGGCGCTTCCGCCCGAAAATTTCGACCGCATCTGCTTGACCGGGAACCATGAGACCACGATGCTCGACTATCTTGACGGTCTGGTTTCCTTCTCGGATTGGATGCGAATGGGCTCGGATGCGTTGCTGCGCTCCTACGGGCTCGATCCGGAGCAGCTGCCTCTGGTTTTTTCGACTGCCGCCAAGCTCGATGGCTTCATCAAGAAGTCGATTCCGAAGCCGCACGTGGATTTTCTGCGTTCCCTGCCGATTTTCGTCGATACGCCGAATGTGCTCTTCGTGCATGCGGGCATCGATCCCATGCTGCCGATCGATGCGCAAAGCGACGAGGACCTTGTTTTCATCCGTCATCGCTTTTTCGAGAGTCGTCAGCCACTGCCGAAGCTAATCGTTCACGGCCATACGCCGAACGACGAGCCGGAGGTTCTGCCGACAAGACTAAACCTCGATACCGCGGCCTTCCACACTGGCAAACTCACTGTTGCCAGGCTATGGAAAGGGCGCGTGCATCTATTCCAGACCTGATCAGGCGCCGGCTTCTGCCGGCTCCCGCTTCTTTGACGTCTCTTCGGTGTAGTAGCTCACATATTTGTGGCGGTAGCGTTCGGTGCCGCCGAAGTTGGTGAACTTGCCGAGCTCGGTCATGTCGGTCTTGTTGAGGATCACACCCAGAATCTTGGACTTGATCTGCGGCTCGGCGTTCAGAAGGTCGCGCACGACACTCGTTGGCGTCGAGCCCCATTCGGTCACGAACAGGAAGCCGTCGACCTGCGGGGCAAATGCCTTGGCGTCGATGACAGGGCCGAGCGGCGCAAGGTCGACAACGATGTAGTCGAACATCTTGCGTGCATTTTCCATGAGGTTGAACATGCCCTGCGAGGCAAGCAACTCGCTGGTGTGCATGAGGTGATCGTTCGGCAGAACCGGTAGGATTGCCAGCTTCGTCGCAGGATCGACCTTGACGGCACTCGCCCACGGAACCTCACCGAGAACAGCCTCGACGAGCCCCTGCTGCGGAGGGGTTCTCAGCATGCGCGTCAGGCCGGGGTTGCGAAGGTCGGCGTCAATGAGCAGCGTGCGCTTGCCGCTGGAGGCGAGAAGCGCGGCGAAGTTGGCCGCCGTGGTCGACTTGCCTTCTCCCGGCATCGCCGAGACGACGCCGATGACGCGGTCCGATTTGCCCTGGAACATGACGTCGCTCGCAAGCTTCGCGTTGCGCAGGGTTTCGGCGAAGACCGAGCGCGGCGCTTCGAGCACGACGCGCATGATGCGTTCGAAGGTCGCGCCGGAATCGGCGGCCGCTTCGGCAGGGGCCAGCGCAGGATTGGCACGGGGCCGGAAGATCTTGCCCTCGCGCGGCGGCTTGCCGATCAGCGGCAAATAGCCGAGGAATTTGAGGCCAAGGATCGTCCTGACGTCGCCTTCAACACGGAAGAAACGCTCCCGGAATTCCTGGAAGGCCGTGAGCGCACCGCCGGCCATCAGGCCAAGGACAATGGCAAGGCCGAGTGTCATGGTCTTCTTCGGGCTGGATGGCGAAACCGGGACGCCAGCCTCAGAGATCACGCGGGCCTTGGCGATCGGGAAGGACTGCTGCTGCGACGCCTCCTCGTACTTGCCGAGGTAGGATTCGTAGAGGGTCTTTAAGGCAGTTGCCCGCTGCTCGAGATCATTGAGCTGGACAATCGACTTGTCGGCTTCCGAATTCTTGCCTGTCAGGTGTTCGATGTTCTGGCGGAGCGAGGCTTCCCGCGAGCGGGCGACTTCGAACTCGTTGCGGTAGCTGGAGGTCAGTTGTTGCAGTTCCTGATAGATCTGGCGAGTCAAATCCTGCTTTTCGGCACGCAAGGCGACGGCCTGCGGGTGGTCCTCACCGAAGTTCGTCGTGACCTCCTGTTCGCGCTTGTTCACCGAGATGTAGCGGGTGCGCAGGTCCTGGATCACCGTGTTGTCCGTCTGGCCGGACGAGATTGCCGCGTTGTTGACGGCGTTGTCGGGGCCGAGGTCGACGATCGACTTGAATTGGTTGTAGCGGGCCGAAGCGCTGGCGCTGTCGGCCTGGGCGACGATCAACTGCTTGTTGAGGTCGGCAAGCTGCTGTTCCGACATCAGCTCACCATTGGCGGACGTCAGGCCATTCTCGGCCTTGAACTTCGCGACATCGAGTGCTGCCTGCTGCGACCGTTCGCGAAGATCTGCGAGGCGCTGCTGCAGCCACACCGAGGCGCTTTCCGTGGCATCGAAATTGGCGTTCAGCTGGTCATTGAGGTAGGCCGTGGCGTATGCCTTGGTGATCCGTTGCGCGAGAAGCTTGTCGGTCGAGCGGAAGGAAACGGCGAGAACGGAGCTGCGATTGACCCGCGATACCGCCACCGCCTCCTGCAGCAAGGCTGCCGCCATCTGGCGGCGACCGTTGCGAGCATCGTCTTCTGTTACCGGCGGGCCACCAGGCGCCAAAGCGGTGACAATCAGCTTCATCCCGGACTTGAACAGCGCAGCGGGCGATTTCGGAGGGTCGAGGATCGTCTCATTGTCCTGAAGCTTCTCGGCATCGACCACGCGAAGCGCAAGCTCGTTCGACTTCAGGATTTCGACGGCGCTGGCGATCTGCATGTCGACCTGCTGTGCGCTGGCCACCGGCGTCGGATCTTGCGCGTATTTCGCAATATCGTCGTCGAGCAGGATCTGCGTCATCGACGTGTACTGCGCCGTCGCGAAGAGCAGATAGACAACGGCGAGCGTCACTGTTGCGGCAACGCAGAGCGCAATCGAGCCGGCGCGGCGGATAACAATGGCGATCAGGCGATCGATGTCGATGAAGGAATCGGAATCGTCGGCCGCTTTGGGCAGAGAACTGTGCAAGGTCAGGTTCCGTTGGTTCATGGCTCTATCCTTTGCGGGAGCGGGTCACGCCATCGATGGCTGTGAGGTCGGTCTGCGGGCTTACCAGTTGGCGAAGCGGCGCGAGTGCGCGATGGATCCGCATGGCAATCGGCATCCTGAGATGCGCCACCGCCGACGGATTGCTCCAGGCCGTCTTGATCGCTCCGGAGATCGACCGGTCTTTGAT
>Ga0075365_10001265_pt1 | contig 11211 bp, 8 predicted proteins | sample EndMetdeltDD1765_FD_71387 | JGI IMG/M metagenome (GOLD analysis project Ga0075365, IMG submission 71387) | Populus endosphere microbial communities from Tennessee, USA - Endosphere MetaG P. deltoides DD176-5 | ecosystem: Host-associated > Plants > Roots > Endosphere | place: USA: Tennessee... | reverse complement strand
GGCTTAGGCCGGTCGGCAGCGCCAGCCTGACACGGCGCGTGCCGGAACGCACCAGCGCGGTCATCGCTTCGATGGCGCGCTCCAGATCCTCGCCGAACGGCAGTAATCTCTTGCCGAGAGGCGTTACCTCGATGCCTTGCGGTCCGCGCATGACGAGCGAGGCGCCGAGCGCGCCCTCGAGGGCCGCCAGGCGCCGGCTGATGGTGGTGTGCCGCACGCCAAGCGCGCGCGCAGCACCCGAGAGCGTCCCCGCCCGCGCCGCGGCGAGGAAGTAGCGCAGATCGTTCCAGTCCGGCTCACCGGCTCTCATCCAACGCATTCTAAACCAACTCGGCAGCAGATGCCTGTGCGGTTTTGCACGGGCTTGCGCGAAAATCGCGAATGGCCGGACCAAGCCGTCCGCGCGAGGGTCGGCCCAGATTTCGGGAGCGAGCCATGGATATCGACAACCTGCGAATGACGGTGGCGCGACACGCCGCATCGGCAAATGCGCTGGCCGCGATCGGCCTGGCGTTGGATGCGCGTGTGCGCGGTAAGGTGCTCGACGGCGATGCCGCCCGTCGCGCCGAAGCGGTGCTCGGCAGTCTCGGCATCTCGGGCATCGTGGCCAATGCCAGCGTGGCCGAACTGGCCCCGGTGCTGGCCGGTATCAAGGTCGACCTTTTGTCGGGCGGCAAGCTGGTGTCTGAGCCGTCCGCCAGCGCGGAGGCCAGGGAGGCCTGCCTACGGCAGGCCATGGGCGACGTCTCGAGCGGCTTCCCGGCGCTGCTGAAGCGTTTGATCACGCCGCAGCTTGCAGGTTTGCCGGAGAGGCTCGAGGCGCCTGGCGCGGCCTTCCTCGATATTGGCGTCGGCGTCGCCGCGCTGTCTTTGTCGATGCTGCGGCAGTGGCCGGAGCTCAGGGCGGTTGGTGTCGATCGGTCTTCCGACGCCATCGCGCAGGCCCGTTGCAATGTCGAAGCGGCCGGCGTCGCGGACCGCATCGAGCTGCGCGTCGGCCTTGGCCAGGACATTGCGGACAAGGACATGTTCGACCTCGCCTTCGTGCCAAGCGCCTTCATTCCAGAAGCGCATGTCGGGGCGATCGTCGCGCGCTGCCGCGCGGCCCTCAAGCCCGGCGGCTGGCTGCTGTTGGCGATGATCAATCCCGGTCCGGACGCGCTGGCGGAGGCGGTTGCCCACTTCCGCACCACCATCTGGGGCGGCACGGTGTTCGAAAGAGGCGCCGCTGAGGCGCTGGTCGAGCGAAGCGGCTATGCCGAGACGAAGCTGTTGCCCGGCCCGGCCGGGGCGCCGGTAGCTTTCGTCGCCGGGCGCAAGCCGGGTTGACGGCCGAGGAGACTGGGAGGCTGGTGATGAAACTGCTGATCTTTGGCGCCTCGGGCGCGACGGGCCGTGCTCTCGTCTCGGCAGCGCTGGCAGAGGGGCATGCGGTGACCGCTTTCGTCCGCACGCCGGGCAAGCTTGCCATCAGCGATAAGCGGCTGAGTATAATCGTCGGCGATGTCGCCGACCGGCAGGCGGTGGAGCGCGCCATCGCCGGGCAAGACGCAGTCTTCAGCTGTCTCGGCGGCGGCGTGCCGCTGAGGCACGATGCGGCTGTCATCGCCGGCGTCGGCCACATCGTCGATGCCATGCGGCGGACCGGGCCGGCCCGGCTGATCTACCTGTCATTCCTTGGCGTGCGGGACAGCCGGCGGCAGTTGGGGCCACTGCTCGGCGGCATCATCGCGCCGCTGGTGCTGCGTCATGAAGTGGCGGATCACGAAACGAAGGAAGGCCTTATCACGCAATCCGGCCTCGACTGGACTATCGTACGGCCGCCCAAGCTCTCCAATGGCGCGGCGACCGGCAAGTTTCGCCACGGCAACGGCATCCGCGCGGCATCGCTGCTACCGACGCTGGCGCGCGCCGACGTGGCGGCCTTCATGCTCGGCCAGATCGGCGACACCACCTACTCGCGCAAGGCGGTTTCCCTTTTGCATTGATCCTCAGGACACGGGCGGCGCACCGCCTTTTTCCGTGCGCCGGGCGATGAACTCGTCGAGCACGCCGGCGGTGGCGGCGGCCGAAGCCGGCGGCTGGAAGTCGGCGAGCAGCCGCTTCCAGATGCCGGTGGCGCGTTCGGTGGCGCTCTTGGAACCAGCCTGCGTCCAATTGCCGAAATTCGACCAGTCGGCGACCAGCGGCTCATAGAAGGCGGTGCGGTAGCGCGCCATTGTGTGACCGGCCGAGAAGAAATGCCCACCCGGCTGCACTTCGGCGATGGCCTCGAAGCCGATGGAATCCTCGTCGCCCGGTGTCCGGGCGCAAAGCTCGGCGACCGTCTGCAGCGCCTCGATGTCGGTGATCAGCTTCTCGAAGGAGACACTGAGGCCCCCTTCCAGCCAGCCGGCGGCGTGGATGCAGACGGTGGCGCCGGCAAGCACCGAACCCCATAGCGCGAACTGCGTCTCGTGCGCGGCCTGCGCGTCGGAGATGTTGGCCGCACTGCCGCCGCCGGAGCGCCACGGCAGGCCGGTGAAGCGGGCAAGCTGGCCGGCGCCGAGCGTGGCCTTGATGTGCTCCGGCGTGCCGAAGGCCGGCGCCCCGGACTTCATGTCGACATTGGATGAGAAGGAGCCGTAGACCACCGGCGCGCCTGGGCGAACGATCTGGGCGAGCGTCAGCCCGGCCAGCGCCTCGGCATGCTGCAGCGTCAGCGCGCCGGCGACCGTGATCGGCGCCATGGCGCCGGCCAGGCAGAAGGGTGTGATGACCAACACCTGGCCAGCCTTGGCGAAATCGATGATGCCTTGCGCCATCGGGATGTCGAGCTGGCGCGGCGAATTGGTGTTGATGATGGTGTAGCAATAAGCACCGGCGCGGAACTCGTCCTCGGAGAGGCCGCGCGCCAGACGCAACATCTCGAAGCCGTCCTCGACCTGCGGCGTGCCGCGGGCGAAGACGAACGGGAACTTGTCGGACAGCGTCAGTTGGGCGCGGTTGACGGCATAATGGCGGAAACGATTGTCGATGTCCTGCGGCTCGATGCAGGGGCCCAGCATGTGCAGCACGTCGAAATGCTGGATCAGCCGCGTGAGATCCTCGAAAGCGGCAAGCGTGCCCGGCCGCCGACCACGCTCGAGATCAGTGACGTTGGGCGCGCCGGCGCCGGCGAGGAAGGCCATCGAGCCCAGTTCGAGCATCAAATCGCGCTCGCGCGCGCCGCCATTGGCCCGGATCGAGCGCGGCGCCGAAGCAAGAGCCGCCTCGACCATGTCGCGGCCGATCTTCACCATCTGGCTGTCCTCGTCGACCAGCGCGCCGGCACCGGCGAAAACGCGCCGCGCCTCTGGCAGCAGCACCTTGATGCCAAGCTCCTCCAGCACGCGCAGCGCCGTGTCGTGGATCGCGGCAACCTGATCGTCCGAGAACATTGGCTGCGGCAGGAATGGGTTCTTCAATGAGCGGTAGTCCGGCTTTCGGCTTGACTCGCTGCCGGCCTGGCCGGTGCGTCCGCGCCGGCGCTCGCGCCTGTCATGAGCGGCGTTGTCGACCATGTCCTGTCCTCCTCATTGCCGCATCGCCTTGCCCTCGGGGTCGTAGGGCGAGGCGGAGATGACGCGAGCCGGCCGTTCGACGCCGACAATGTGCACCGAAAGAGTGGTCCCCTCCCCGGTAAATTCGTCGTCCAGCAACGCCAGCGCGACGCTCTTGCCAACCGTGTAGCCATAGCCGCCGGAGGTGACGAAGCCGACGCGCCGACCCTTTTGCCAGACCGGCTCGAAGCCGCTGGCGTCGGCATCGACGGCGTCGATCTCCAGCGTCGCGATCCGCCGCGAGACGCCGGCGTCGCGTTCCTTCAGCGCCGCGTCGCGGCCGATGAAGTCGCGTTTGGAGAAGGCGATGAAGCGGTCGAGGCCGGTCTGTCCGGGAGTATAGGCCTGGGTGAATTCGCGCGACCAGATGCCGAAGCTCTTCTCCAGCCTGAGCGCGTTGAGGGCATAGAAGCCGATCTCGGCGAGACCGAGATCTTCGCCGGCGGCCAGCAGCGTCTCGCGCAAGGTGGAATGCAGGACAGCGGGGCAGTTGATCTCGAAGCCGAGCTCGCCGGCGATGGAGAGACGGGCAACCCGGGCGCGCGCCATGCCGACGTCGAAGGCGCCGCAGGCCATGAACGGCAAGGCGCTCGCCGAGATGTCCTGATGCGTGGCGCGCGCCACGATCTCGCGCGCATTCGGCCCGGTGACGAGGAAGCCCGACACGGTGTCGGAGATGTCGGTGACGGTCACGCCGTCGGCCCGATGCGCCTCGAACCAGCGCATGTGGAATTCGCGCAGATAGTAGGAGCCCATGATCCAGTACTCTCCGCCGCCCCAGTTGAGCACTGTGAGATCTCCCTTCAGGCGCCCGTCATGGCCGAGCATGGGCGCGAGTTTGGCGCGTCCCGGCTTCGGCAGGCTGCAGGCCAGCAGCCGGTCGAGCCAGGGCTCGGCGCCCGCGCCGGATATGGCATAGCGCGAGAAGGCCGATGTATCGGCCAGCCCCGCGGCGCGGCGAACCTGGAGGGCCTCGTCGCCGACGATGTCGAAGGCGTTGGAGCGCTTCAGCGTCGTCTCCTCGCGGAAACCCATCGGCGCGAAATAGGCCGGGATCTCCAGGCCCCAGGACGAAGTCCATTCGCATCCGGCCGCCGTCATGCCGTCATAGGCGCCGGGCCGCTTCAGCGGCCGGCCGGCGGGAAGCCGCTCATTAGGGAAGGTCATGACGAAGCGGCGCGCGTAGAACTGGCGCGTCGTTTGGCCGAGATATTCGCGGTTGGCGGCGAAGGCGCCGTAACGGGCGATGTCCATGCCGAAGATGTCGGCCTCCGGCTCGCCATGGATCATCCATTCGGCCAGCGACTTGCCGACGCCGCCGCCCTGGCTGAAGCCGGCCATGACGCCGCAGGAGACCCAGTAATTCCTCAAGCCGCGCACCGGGCCGACGAGCGGGTTGCCGTCGGGCGTGAAGGTGAAGGCGCCGTTGACCCATTTGCGGATGCCGGCCTTCGCCAGGCACGGGAAGCGCTCATAGGCCTTCGACAGCTCCGGGCTGATGCGGTCGATATCCTCGGGGATCAGCTCGATGCCGTAGTCCCAGGGCGCGCCGTCCATATTCCAGTGCTTCGGGTTCTGCTCGTAGACGCCGAGCAGCACGCCCTTGCGCTCCTGCCTCAGATAGGAAAAACCGTCGAGATCGACGGCGAGGCCGAGTTCCTTGTCGAGGGCAGCCACTTCGGGAATGTCCTCGGTGACGAAATAATGGTGCTCCATCGGTGTCACCGGCAGCTCGACGCCGGCCATGCGGCCGACCTGCTTGGCCCAGAGACCGCCGGCATTGACGACATGCTCGGCGACGATCGTGCCTTGCTCGGTGACGACATCCCAGCCGCCATCGGCACGCTGCCTGAGCTCGACGACGCGGTTGCGCAGGATGACATCGGCGCCACGCTTCTTGGCCGCGCCGGCATAGGCATGCGTCGTGCCATAGGGGTCGAGATGGCCTTCGTTGGAATCGTAGAGGCCGCCCAGCACATCGCTGACATCGACGATCGGGCAGATCTCCTTGATCTCTTCGGGCGTCACCAGCCGCGCCGTCTCGATGCCGACAGACTGGAATACCGCCCAGGCCGATTTCAGCCATTCCCAGCGCTGCGGGTCGCTCGCCATGTTGACGCCGCCGGTCATGTGCAGGCCGGGATTCTGGCCGGACTCGGCCTCGAGCTCGCGGTAGAGCTTGATCGTGTAGTCCTGCAACGCCGCCACATTGGGATCGGCATTGAGCGCATGGAAGCCGGCCGCAGCGTGCCAGGTCGAGCCTGCCGTAAGTTCGGCGCGCTCGATCAGCGCCACATCGCTCCAGCCGAAGCGCGCCAGATGGTAAAGCACGGAGGCACCGACCACCCCACCCCCGATGACGACCGCGCGATAATGCGATTTCACGAGCCTCTCCCTCTCGTTGGAAGCCATGACCATATATGCACTGTACACATGTGTCTAGACACTTATGTCCAGAGCTTGCGCGCTGTGACCGGGCGTGCCACTTGTGTGTCCATGATCATGATTTCTCCGCAGGACGAGCCGGCGCCCGGCAACATCAAGGTGACGCGCTCGGACTGGATCAATCTGGCGCTGCAGACGCTGATCTCGGACGGCATCGAGAGCGTGCGGGTGCTGCCGCTCGGCCAGAAGCTCGGCGTGTCGCGTTCGAGCTTCTACTGGTATTTCGAAAGCCGCCAGGACCTGCTCGACCAGTTGCTGGCGCACTGGCACGATACCAACACCAAGGCCATTGTCGAGCGCGCAAGGCGCCCTTCCGAAACCATCATCATGGGCGTCATGAACGTCTTCGAATGCTGGGCCGACGAACGGCTGTTCGATCCCAGGCTCGACTTCGCCGTCCGTGAATGGGCCAGGCGTTCAGACGATGTGCGCCGCGTGATCGACCAGGCGGACGACGAGCGCCTCATCGCCATCCGCGACATGTACCGCCGGCACGGCTATGACGCAGAGGACGCCTTCATCCGGGCGCGCGTGCTCTACTACATGCAGATCGGCTACTATGTGCTCGACCTCAAGGAACCGGTCGAGGCGCGTGTCAGCCATCTCGCGGCCTATCTGCGCGCCTTCACCGGCCAGGAGCCGAGCGATGCGGATGTGGCGCATTTCATGCGTTTCATCGCGGCGCGGTGATATCGCTAGACTCGCGCGCATCATGCTGACAAAATCTGTCACTGCCTTGTTCTATACCCTGCTCATCATGAACTCCACCAAAGGACAGAACGATGAACGGAACAAGCGGCAAGGCCGTGACGGTCGCCAAAGCCTACTTCGACGCCATGGCAGCAAAGGATGTCGACACCATCATATCCCTGTGTGCTGACGACGTGCTCTGCACGTCGCCCGTGGGAGAGCTCCAAGGAGCGTTTGCATTCCGCGGATTCCAGGAGGGCTTCGCCAAGATGATCAAGCAGCTTACGCCGGTCGCAATTTTCGGCGACGATGAGCATGCCGTCGTGGTCTACAATTCAGAAACCTATCCGGTTCCCCACGCGATTGTCGCCGAGCATATCACCCTCAACGATGGCAAGATTGCCTCGACGACGGTGATCTATGACGGCACCCCCTTCGCCGCCTACTTGAAGACGGTTCAGCCGCACTAAGCCACCGTCAAGAGCCTCATCCGACACCTGCGATTGCAGCGGCAACCGGCCGCCACGGGCGGCTTGTTGCCGAATCCACCCTCAGCAGAAATGAACTGCCATGAAACGAATTCAGTATCACCAATATGGTGGCCCCGAGCTAATGAAGCTCGAAGACTTCGCGCTTCGTACACCTGGCAAGGGGGAGGTGGCCGTCAAGGTCGGTTTCGCCGCCATCAATCCTATCGACTGGAAGGTGCGCAATGGTGCGCTCAAGATGGTGACAGGGAAGAAATTCCCCCGCGCCCTCGGCATCGATTTTTCCGGGACTGTGATTTCGGTCGGCCCGAGCGTCACCCGCTTCAATGTCGGTGACGCGGTATTCGGGCTTGCCCAGATTAAGGACGGTGGTGCGATTGGTGAAGCCGTGGTTGCACCGCAAACCTTCCTCGCTAAGAAGCCGGCATCCGTTTCCTTCGAGGAAGCGGCGTGTCTTGGAACTCCGGGCGTCACCGCATGGAATGGCCTCGTCGACAAGGCGAGCCTCAGGGCTGGCGCCCAGGTCTTCATCAACGGCTGCACCGGTGCGGTTGGCGAATCCGCCGTCCAACTCGCACAGATGCTGGGAGCCACCGTCTCTGGAAGCTGCAGTGCGCAAGCGATTCAACGCGCCAAGGATATGGGCGTGCACCGCGTATTCGATTATCGCACTACCGATCTCTCAAAGATTAGTGACCGTTTCGACGTCGTCTACGATACGGCCGGCACGATGGCGGTCGCTACAGGGCTTGGCTTGCTGCGCAAGGACGGTGTCTTTCTCGACATCAACCCGACGCCCGCAAAGTTCATCAGGGCGGTTTTCAACCGGCACCTCAAGCCGATCGTCTGCACCGCGCGGGCAGACATATTAGACGGCCTGGCTCGCGCTGCCGGGGAAGGAGCGCTCAAGCTGCCGGTCGCCGAGGTTGTGCCGCTCAAAGATGCGATCCCATTGGTTATCGCTATAGAAAAAGGTCGCAAGCTCAACGGGAAAGGCCTTGTTGCTATGGGATGACAGGCCGCTGCCATTTTTTGGCACTGACTGGTAGAATGGTCCGATGTCCAAGAGCAACCGGCTTTTCGACCTTATGCAGATGCTGCGCCGACACAGCGGGCCTGTACCAGGCACCGAACTCGCACGCGAAGCCGGTGTTTCGTTGCGAACCATTTACCGCGACATCCAGACCTTGCAAGCGATGGGGGCTGATATCGAGGGAGAGCCAGGTTTCGGTTATGTGCTGAAGCCCGGGTTTCTGTTGCCTCCCCTTATGTTTTCGCAGGAAGAGCTGCAAGCGCTCACACTTGGCGCGCAGTGGGTCAGCCGTCAGACCGATGACGGGTTGGCACTTGCCGCCCAGAACCTGATTGCCAAAGTGGGGGCGGTGCTTCCGGGCGAATTGCGGCACCTTCTAACCGACAATGCCTTCCATGTCGGCCGCGCGAAGTCATCATCGTCGTCAGTTGATCTCCAATGGCTGCGCCAAGCCATGCGTGAGCAATTCAAGCTTAAACTGGCCTATCGCGACCCAGCAGGCACCCTGACGCAACGGGTCATCTGGCCGATCATGCTCGGCTTTATCGAAGACAAACGCTTCGTCGCCGGCTGGTGCGAGTTGCGCCAGGATTTTCGCACGTTCCGGATGGATCGGATCGAGCGCGCAGAACTCCTCGAAGAGCGCTATCCAGGCCGCAGACGTGACTTTGCCAAGCGGTGGCGACTTTTGGCGGACGAAGAGAGCACGAAAGCCAATGCCGCTACAGCCCCGAGGAAACGTAGCAGCCAGGAGCCGAGCGATGCGGATGTAACCGATTTCATGCGTTTCATCGCGGCGCGGTGATATCGCTCGAGTACCCGATATCAACCTTAGCGATCAACAAAGCTTGTGTATGGCTTCGCTGCCCTTGTGAGCGGTGATAAAATGGTCGAATAGTCAGGCAGGGAGCCACCCTCGAAACTGCCCATGCCGTTTTGGGGAAAGTGCGCTGGGGCGGAATTCTGGAATGGCAAGTCCTTCGAGACCACGCAAGAGAAGGGGCCGCATCGCCTCGGCGCTGCTTGCCGTTGACGCCTGGCTCGATTCCTCGCTCTACGAAATTGGCTTCAAGGCCCGGGAATTCTGGGAAGCGGCGACCATCTTTTCGCGGCGCTTCCGCGTCAAGGGCTGGCGGCGCGGCATCATTGAGGTGCTCAGCGAAGGCGTCACCATGGGCGCCGGCGGCATCGTCGTGCTGCTTGCGCTGGCGATGCCCGCCTTCGAGATCACTGCCGGCGACTGGCGCGCGCAGGGCGACTTCGCCGTCACCTTCCTCGACCGCTACGGCAACGAGATCGGCCAGCGCGGCATCATCCAGCGCGACTCGGTGCCGGTCGACGAAATGCCCGACCATGTCATCAAGGCGGTGCTGGCGACCGAGGACCGGCGCTTCTTCGACCATTACGGCATAGACGTGCTCGGCCTGTCGCGCGCCATCTTCGAGAACGTGCGCGCCAACTCGGTCGTGCAGGGCGGCTCCAGCATCACCCAGCAATTGGCCAAGAACCTGTTCCTGACCAACGAGCGCACCTTCGAGCGCAAGATCAAGGAAGCCTTCCTGTCGCTGTGGCTGGAAGCCAACCTGTCGAAGAAGGAGATCCTGCAGCTCTATCTCGACCGCGCCTATATGGGCGGCGGCACGTTCGGCATCGAGGCGGCGGCGGATTTCTATTTCGGCAAAAGCGTCAAGGACCTCAACCTCGCCGAGGCGGCGATGCTGGCCGGCCTGTTCAAGGCGCCGACCAAATACGCCCCGCACATCAACCTGCCGGCCGCCCGCGCGCGCGCCAATGTCGTGCTGTCCAACCTCGTCGATTCCGGCTTCATGACCGAGGGCCAGGTGCTGCAGGCGAGGCTGCATCCGGCCGACGTCGTCGACCGCGGAGAGCAGAAGAGCCCGGACTACTTCCTCGACTGGGCCTTCGACGAGGTCAAGAAGATCGCCAAGCCGGGCCAGCATTCGCTGGTCGCGCACACCACTTTCGACGCCAACATCCAGAAGGCGGCCGAGGAGTCCGTCGAATTCCACCTGCGCCAGTTCGGTAAGGAATACAACGTCACCGAAGGCGCGGTGGTGGTGATCGAGACCAACGGCGCGGTGCGCGCCATCGTCGGCGGCCGCGACTACGGCGCCAGCCAGTTCAACCGCGCCACCAAGGCGCTGCGCCAGACCGGCTCCTCGTTCAAGCCCTATGTCTACGCCACCGCCATGGAACACGGCTTCACGCCGGACTCGGTGGTTTCCGGCGGGCCGATCACCTGGGGCGGCTGGACGCCACACAACTACAATGGCGGCTCGGCCGGCAACGTCACGCTGATCACGGCCATCGCCAAGTCGATCAACACGGTGCCGGTGCGGCTCGCCAAGGACCATCTCGGCATCGGGCCGATCAAGGCAATGGCCGAGGCGATGGGCGTGGAGTCGCCGCTGGAAGGGCACAAGACCATGGTGCTCGGCACGTCGGGCATGACGGTGATGGACCAGGCGACGGGTTACAGCGTGTTCGCGCAGAACGGCTTCGTCGGCTCGAGGCACGGCATCACCCAGCTCGTCACCCGCACCGGCGAGGTGGTCTACGACTGGACCAAGGACGCCCCGCCGTCGCACCGGGTGCTGTCGGAACAGGCGCTGAAATACATGAACACCATGCTGGCGGCGGTGCCGGTGATCGGCACGGCGCGGCGCGCCCAGCTCCCCAACATCGTCGTCGCCGGCAAGACCGGCACGACGCAATCCTACCGCGATGCCTGGTTCGTCGGCTTCACCGGCAACTACACGGCCGCCGTCTGGCTCGGCAATGACGACTTCACGCCGACCAACAAGATGACCGGCGGCACGCTGCCGGCCATGGTCTGGCAGCGGCTGATGGTCTACGCGCACCAGAATATCGACCTGAAGCCGATCCCCGGCCTCGATCATCCGTTCGTCGATCCGGAAGTCGCGGCCAAGGCCGAGGAGGCCGCCCAGAAGAA
>Ga0075365_10001264_pt1 | contig 11212 bp, 9 predicted proteins | sample EndMetdeltDD1765_FD_71387 | JGI IMG/M metagenome (GOLD analysis project Ga0075365, IMG submission 71387) | Populus endosphere microbial communities from Tennessee, USA - Endosphere MetaG P. deltoides DD176-5 | ecosystem: Host-associated > Plants > Roots > Endosphere | place: USA: Tennessee... | reverse complement strand
CGCACCCGTTTCCCGGATTTGAGCGGCCAGGATCTCGACGTCTTCGTGCGCTACTCCACCAATGTCGATAGCAACGTCGGCCAGCCGGAACGGCTGGTCGTGGGCAAACTTGCGGGGACCGTATCAGGCGATGTTCATATTGCAAGAACAAATATTCACATGAACATTGCCAATGAAAATAACGCCAACAGTACCGCCACCGATGGAGAAAAACGTATCGGGAGCTGACGTCTATGGGCGCGGATGCCGCATATCTCATTCATATGAACCTTTTGCGACTACAATATCGAAAGGGCGCAAAGGTCGGGCGAATGCCGTGGCGGAGGTCCCGTAAGAGATGGAGTTCCATCCTCGATCGAACTGGCCAAGGCGAAAGACTGTGGAAAGTCACCCTGCCACACCCTATCTAAAAGTATGCTGGGTTTCCGGTGCCCGATGCTGTGATATTGCCCGATCTCAATCGGGAGAGATTCGATGGCCTTGATCGATATTCTGACGTCCGTGGCTCTCGCGGCAACTGCAACGGTCACCGCGTCCATTTCGCCGGCTCAGACGTCAACTCCTGCCTTCCGGCCATTCGGTGTTTCGCAAGATGCCCTGCCCTCCGCGCTCGGCTGCACGCCGATTTACGGCAACCAACCCGATGCGACAGGACAATATTCGTGCAACAGCTTGCCGGACGGAAATGACCTCTACGACCAGTATGTGCTCGCCTATGTCCGCGGGATGGGAATCTGCAACGTCGTTGCGGTCTCTCGCTACATCAACGATGACCAGCGCGGCACTACGACGCGGCAGGTCTATAAGGAGGCGGCTTCCTTGCTCGCATCCCAATTCGGTCCCGCGGACGAGAAGATCGACCATGTTGCCACGTCCAAATTCGGAAAGGATGGGATGTTCAAAGAGGCGGTCATCGCCCAGGAACGACAGATCTTCGAGCAGTGGGACAATCTGAACACTAAGTTTCAAAATGCTCAATCTGCCAGCGTGACCATTTCCGGAAGTGAGGACGCGGGGTTGGCGGTCTACAGTATTCTCCGCTTCGCCCACAACGATGCGTGCCTCAGCAATCTCGAGCAGCAGACGGGACTGTCCGGCGACGATGCGCAGTGATTGGTGTTGGCAGATTTCGGACAAAAGGCCGCCAGCCGGCGGCCTCAAGGCAAAGCAGCTCAGGCGTCCGATCGAGCCCGACCCGTTTGTGGTCAGGATATGAACAATGCCCGCAAGCGAGAGAATAAGCCCGGCCGTTCTGCGCCGAGGATCCCGCGCACATAATGGGCTGCCGTTGCGGCGTTGACCGTCGCGCCGAAATGGCAATAGCAAAGCACATTGTGCAGTTCACTATCGGTAAGACTGAAGAATTTCCTGGCCTGACCGTAAGTGTCATTTTCCAATCCAGCAGCCCGCAGGATCGGATCCTCGAAGGCGACAGAAATCGGCGAGTTATCACTGCGCAGCAGCGACAAGACTGAAGTCGGCTGATGTTCCGTCTGGTAGAGGGTCGCCAGTCGTCGATGCGGGCTCAGCTCGAGAAGCTCCACCCAGCGCTCGAGACGCTCGTTTCGCGACATGATGCGGTGCGGATATGTCTGGTCGATATCCGCAATATTTTGCAGTTGCTCCAATGTCTGATGTTTCATGGTGGGCTCCATTCGGCTGAAATTTGCGCAGCCCCAATCACGCGTACGCCCTGTATAATTGAGCTAGGGGACAGGGAAGCCCAATCAAGATAGCTTCGAAGGATTTATGCAGGCTTCGAGCAAATTGAATGACAGGCCGCTTTGGTGCCGCGCTCTGTTACACGGCGCATCCGGCCGCAACGCGCTCTTTGGGCCAGCCTTAAGGATATCAAAAAAAGCCCAGGCTGTCGGAAACTGAGCGGCCGAAAAGCCCTCAAGCCGTATGAATTTCATTCATAAAGGGTTTCGCGCGACGAACAATATAAGTTGACATCAATAGTAAAGTTTCGCAGGAGCGTACGAACCGGCAATTGCTATCCGAATGCGAACAAAGAGACACCGCGCATGTCGACGCCCTTCCTGACCATGTCACAGATTGCATATCAAGCCGAAGGAAAGACTATCCTTGCGGCAATCGACCTGACATTGAAGAGCGGACGCGTCTATGGCCTGGTTGGGCAGAACGGTAGCGGCAAGAGTACGCTTCTGAAGATCATGGCCCGACAGATCACTCCGACCGCTGGCGCCATCGATCTGAAAGGACAAGCGCTTGCGCGCTGGGGCGGCAGAACCTTTGCCCGGCAGATCGCCTATATGCCGCAGTTTACGCCGGCAACCGACAGTATGACAGTTCGAGAACTGGTGGCACTCGGCCGCTTCCCCTGGCACGGCACGCTCGGCCGATTTACCAGCGTCGATCAGAAACTGGTCGATGAAGCCATAGAGCGCACCGATCTCGAGCGTTTTGCACACAGCTCGGTTGCCCACATGTCTGGCGGCGAGCGGCAACGCGCCTGGATTGCCATGATGCTGGCACAGAATGCGCAGTGCCTGCTTCTCGATGAACCGACTTCCGCGCTAGACCTTCTGCATCAGGACGGTGTCCTGGCACTGCTGCGCGAACTCAGCCATGAGCGCCGTCTGACAATCGTCGTCGTCCTCCACGATATCAATCTGGCCGCCCGCTATTGCGATGAGATTGTGGCCCTGAAGAATGGTCGTGTCTCGGCACACGGCACGCCCGCCGACATCATAAAATCCGATGTGCTGAAATCGGTCTTCGATTTGGAGATGGGTGTATTTTCGCACCCGGTCAGCAACGATCCGATCAGCTATATCCTCTAACAACGGCATTGTGGTCGTCATGCGCGTTGACGCGACCGGGATTGGCGGGGTCACCGTATTCACGCCCATAATCTATTATTTCTATGGACTAAGAAATACGCAGCCGCCACGGCCGTCAAATAGGAAAAGTCTTTCCTCGATGCCCCTCCCCGGATGCTGCATGGTGACGCCAAATGAACGGGAGTCAGCCATGAACGCACAACTGCATCACCTCGTACCGGACCGATCTGCGGCTATTTCTCTTGAGAATGAACAACAGGCAATTGCTGTCGCGCGGGAGCTTGCCAAGCAGTTTCAGACAACCGCATCAAGGCGAGATCGTGAGAGGCTGCTCCCCTTCGCTGAACTCGACGCCTTATCGCAATCCGGCCTGCTTGGTATCACGGTTCCTGAGCAGTATGGCGGGCTCGACGTGTCCAATTCGGTATTGGCTGACATCATCGCCATTCTTTCCGAAGCAGACGGCTCGATTGGTCAGATCCCGCAGAACCATTTCTATATCCTGGAGGCGCTGCGCACCGACGGAACGGAAGAGCAGAAGCGCTTCTATTTCGGCCGTGCGCTTGCAGGCGACCGCTTCGGCAATGCTCTTTCGGAGCGCGGAACAAAGACTGTCGGCCACTACAATACCCGCATCACACGCGACGGCATCGGCTACCGCATCAATGGGCGGAAATACTACTCGACAGGCGTCCTGTTTGCCGACTGGATCGCGATTTTCGCATTGGATGAGGAAGAGCGGCTGGTTATGGCCTTCGTACCGAAGGGCACCGAGGGGGTGGAGATTATCGACGATTGGGACGGTTTCGGTCAGCGCGTCACCGGCAGCGGCACGACGGTTCTCAACAATGTCTATGTCCATGCAGATTCCGTGGTGCTTCATCATAGAGGGTTCGAGCGTGCGACGACCATCGGCTCTGTCGGACAGATCATTCACGCCGGCATCGATCTCGGCATAGCCCGCGCTGCCTTCAGCGAAACGCTCGACTTCGTGCGCACCAAATCGCGCCCTTGGACGAACAGCGGCGTCGACCATGCGTCGGACGATCCGTTGACGATCGCCAGGATCGGCCAAATCGCCATTCGGCTGGAGGCCGCCACGGCGACAATCGAACGGGCCGGCCGCAAGGTCGATGCGGCACAGATCGACACGACGGAGGAGAAGGTCGTTGAGGCAACGCTTGCCGTGGCGGCAGCGAAAGTCCTGACGACCGAGATCGCCCTTGAGGCCACCAACACCCTCTTCGAACTTGCCGGCACCGCGTCGGTGACGCTCGATGCCAATCTCGACAGGCACTGGCGCAACGCACGCACCCACACGCTGCACGATCCGGTGCGTTGGAAGTACCATGTTGTCGGCAACTATCACCTGAACGGCGTCATCCCGCCGAAAAGCGGCGCCCTATAAGTCATCCGTCAAAGCAAAACCCCATTCCCTTACCTGGGTATGGGGTTTTGCGTTTTGAGACTGTAGTGCACCTTAACTGTAAAGGCTGACCTCAGGAATCTTGTCGTTCAGAACAAACTCGCCGATTTCCTTGGCCTTGTAGAAGACTGGATCGTGCAGCGTGTGTGTGCGCACGTTTCGCCAGAAGCGATCAAACCGATATCGTTCTGCCGTCGAGCGCGCACCGGTCAGTTCGAAGACGCGCGAGGTGATGTCGAGCGACACATGGGTCGCATGTACCTTGGCAGCATAGGCCTCCGCCGCCGCTTCGCCACGCTCGCGTGCCGTCACATGATGCCCACGCGCGAGACTTGCCTGAACGGCTGCAGCAGCATGGTCCGCCAACGCGGCCGAGGCTTTCAGCGCTGCGGTGAACTCGCCGATGCGCTCGAGAATGTAAGGGTCATCGGCGGCGCGCTCGACGCCAGAGGTGATCCACGGCCGCGTCGTCGTGCGGACATAGTCGATGGCCGCCTGCAGCGCCCCTTCTGCCGTACCGAGGTAGAAATTGACGAAAACAAGCTGGATCAGCGGCGTGTTGAAGGTGGCGAGCACGGGCGGCAGCGCACCCGGCGCATCAACGAAATCCTCCTCGTAGACGGGAAAGTCGCGGAACTCAACGCTGCCGCTGTCGGACAAGCGCTGGCCGAAATTGTCCCAGTCGTCGTTGGCCATGTAGCCCGAGCGGCTTGTCGGTACCGCAAAGCCGACGCTCTTGCCATCGAGGCTCGCATTCGCGTTGATGTAATCGGAGACATGCGCCGCCGTGGAAAAGGACTTGCGCCCGTTGAGCACATAACCGCTGCCGCGACGCGTCAGGACGAGACCGGTATCGCGTGGATTGACAGCGGCCCCCCAATAAAGATTCTTGGCGACCGTTTCGCTCCCGAGCACGCGGGCACGGGCCTCGTCGAACGCGAAGTAGACGTACTGACTGTTGACGAAGTGGTAGCCGAGCAACTGGCCGATGGAGCTTTCGCCGCGTGCGAGAATGCGCGTGAGCTTCAAACCGTCCACCCAGTTCAGCCCACCCCCACCGATCTCCGGCGCATGCAGAGCGTTCAGCAGACCAGCGTTCTTGAGTTTGACGATCTCTGAAAGCGGGGGACGCCCATCGCGGTCGAGCTGGGCGGCGCGCTTGGAAAGATCGGCGGAAATATCCTTTGCACGGGAGAAGAGATCCTCTCGGCTGGCTGTGCGATTGCTTGCAAAGAGCACGTTGGATTGGCTCATGGGTCGGAACTCCAATTCTTGAAATGGTGTCGGCGGGACCTCGCTGCTCCCGCCGACAGGTCGAGGCAGGCAGCTTAGAAAAGCCTGTCCGGAATCCAGCTTGCGGTCGCCGCGTCGCTCGTGCTGAAGGCCGGAACCTTCTGCGCCAGGTCCTCGATCGTCTTGACCCCGGCCGCGCGCAGGCTTTCCTGGGTGAGCAGCGCCGGCTTGACGGTGATCTGATGGGGAACGTCCTCGCCCGCGACCTGCAGCGCCGCCGCACGCACGGACACGGCCCCGACCACCGCCGGATTGGTCGCGACCGTCGCGACCCAGGGGCTACCGTCTTCGATGATCTCCTGGATGTCCGCAGTCGAAACGTCAGCAGAGTAGATCTTCAACTTCTTGGCGATGCCGAGATCGCTTGCCGCCAATTTCACGCCGCGGGCAAATTCGTCATATGGCGCGAAGACGACACTGATGTCGGGATTGGCCGAGAGAACGGCCTTCGCCTGATCGGCCGTGGAGGTTGCCGTCGTATCGTTGACGACACCAAACCGCGCCTTTTCCACAACGCCGGAGTTTTCCGATCGGAACTTGTCCCAAACCTCGTTGCGGCGGTCGAGTGGCGCAAAGCCGGCGACATAGGCGTAGCCCGCCTTGAAACTCTTGCCATTGTCTTTCACCGCCTCATCGAGTGCGAGTTGCGCAAGCTCGTGGTCGCTCTGTTCGACCTGCGGGATCTTCGGGTTATTGAGGTTTACGTCGAAAGCGACGACCTTGATGCCCTTGTCCAGCGCTTGCTGGGCTACGTCTCCAAGCGATTCCGGCAGGCCGTGATCGATCACGATGGCGGATACGCCGAGGTTGATTGCCTGCAGCACCTGTTCGCGCTGCTCCGCGGCATCTTGACGGCCCGGAAAGACACGCAGATCAATATCGAGCGACTTCGCCTGCGCTTCGGCACCGGCCTGATAGGCCTGGAAGAAGTCGCCGGCGGAAATGTAGCTGATCAGCGCTATTTTGACGCCACCCTTGTCGAAGGGGGCGGGCGCACCGGCGAGGCCTCCGGCGAAGGCCGCCTCAGAGACAAAGAGTGGGATGGCGGCGCTCAGGGCCAGCCGTGCAAGAAGTTTCATCGTCGCGTTCCTCTAGTCATTTGAAAGCGTCGTCTGACGGACGGCAGATCCCTGCGACGCACGAATTATTAGATATAAACTCTATGTTTTTAGTAGATTAAATCGTCTGATTTTGCAGGCTTGCAGAGATTCTTTGTTTCGCGGGTAAGACCTGCCCGGCAAAGGCTTGCCTGGAAGTTCGGCCATTCTCCAGGTCAATATCAGCCGCTCGAAGCCGATCGGAATACCCACGATGCCACTTCTTCATATAGACAACCTCACCCGCAGCTTTGGCGCGACGCGTGCGCTGACGGGGATCGATCTTTCGATCGATCGGGGAGAGATCGTCGCGTTGATGGGCGCGAACGGCGCCGGCAAGTCGACGCTGGTCAAGATCCTGTCGGGCGTGCTTGCCGCAGACGGCGGCAAGATCAGCCTCAAAGAACATGCCTTCGCTCCCCGTACGCCTTCCGGGGCCAGCAGTGCCGGTATAGCGACCGTTCATCAATCGACAGATATTGTCGGTGCCGCCGGGCTTACGGTAGCGGACGCACTGCTCCTGCATCGCTTTGCCGACCGCGGCACGCCGTTCTTCGTCTCGCGCCAGAGCCTCCGTCGCCAAGCGCGGGCAATGCTCGACGCCGCAGGCTTTTCGCTACCGCTCGATCGCGACTTCGGCGATCTCGCTGCGGCCGACCGTCAGCTCGTGGCGATTGCCCGGGCTCTTGCGGACAGGGCCGATCTGCTGATCCTCGACGAGCCGACCGCCAGTCTTTCCGGCGACGAAAGCCGCCGACTGTTCGACATACTTTTGCGGCTGCGTTCCCAGGGCCTCGCGATCCTCTACATATCCCATCGTACGGCCGACCTCGAAGCCATCGCAGATCGAGCCCTTGTGATGCGCGGCGGCCGTGTCGTGCGCAGTTTGCGGCGACCGATTGACTTCTCGAGTGCCATCGAAGCAATGATCGGCCGCCGGCTCGAGGCGGCACATCCGGATGCGCGCGGCCAGGCTGGACCCTTGGTCTTTGAGATGCGTAGCGCGCGGCTCGTGCCGACAAGCGTGCCCTTCGATCTGACGATACGAGAAGGAGAGGTTGTCGCAATCACCGGGGCGCTCGGCGTTGGCAAGAGCCGACTGCTGTCTGCGATCTTCGGCGCGAACCGGCTTGCCGGCGGAGAAATGCTGCTCGACGGGCGACCGCACGCGCCGCGATCCCCTGCCGAGGCGCTTGCCGTTGGCGTTGCAATGGCTGGGGAAGACCGCCATCGTTCATCCTTGATCCCAGCGGGCTGGCCGGGACATTCGCTTGCCGCCACGATCAGTCTTCCGCATTTGTCGAAATGGTATCGGCAAGGCTTCCTGCTCGGCGACCGGGAACGGCGCGAGGCAGCAAAGGCAATTTCCCGTTTCGGGATCAAGACTTCTGATCCCCTCGCCTCCATCTGGAGCCTTTCCGGCGGCAACCAGCAGAAGACTGTGATCGCCCGCTGGGAGGCCGAACCAAGCCGACTGCTTCTCCTCGACGAGCCTTTCCAGGGCGTCGATGTCGGGGCGCGCCGCGATATCATCGACGCGATCCGCGCCCGTACCGATCGCGCCACATTGATCGCCAGCTCCGATCCTGAGGAGGCCTACGAGGTCGCCGATCGCATCTTGAACATCGAACGCCATACCCTGCGACCGATCGCAGCCGCCAATCCAGTCATTCAAGGAACATATGCATGACGACGATCGATGATAGTGCTCTTTCAAAGGAAACAGCTGCACCTGACGGCAACAGCAAAGATAGACGCAGCGCCGGCGCGGTCTTGCGCTCCGGCGCGGTCTTCATTCTGCTCGGCCTGATGCTGGTCGGCTTCGGCGTTGCCGAACCAGCCTTTATCAACATCGGCAATCTGATGAGCGTCCTGCAGGCAGTGTCTGTCGTCGCGATCCTCGGGGCCGGCGTCACAGTGACGCTCGCCGTCGGCGGTTTCGATCTTTCCATCGGCGCGGTCGCCGCCTCGAGCGTCATGGCGGCAAGTTACGCCATGATCGTCTGGCAGTTCGATGCCTTTGCTACGGTACCTCTCGTGTTGGCCTTCGGCGCGACAATTGGGCTCATCAACGCCGTGCTTATCGTGCGCCTGCGCGTGCCCGATCTGCTGGCCACGCTTGCCATGATGTTCCTTTTGTCCGGATTGCAGCTCATCCCGACGGCGGGCCGCTCGATCTCGGCCGGCCTGGTTCTGCCGGATGGATCGAAGGCGGTAGGAGCCTTTGATCCGGTCTTTCTCCTCATCGGCCGGTATAGCGTCCTCGGCACCTTGCCCGTCTCGGTGCTGCTCATGACGCTCGTGGCTCTTGTTCTCTATGTCCTCACCGAACGGACGCGCATTGGTCGCCTGCTCTTTGCAACCGGCGGCAACGAGGTGGCGACACGGCTTGCAGGAGCGTCCACCGCGCGACTGAAGACGCTTGCTTATGTCATTTCAGGCGCGCTCGCCTCTCTCGGCGGCATCGTAATCGCCGCCCGCGTCGGTCGCGGCGACGTCTCGTCCGGCGGATCATTGCTCATGGATGCCGTGGCCGCCGCTCTGATCGGGTTCGCCGTTCTCAACCTTCGCCGCCCCAATGTGCTCGGAACTCTGGTGGGGGCGGTCTTCGTCGGCGTGCTGCTGAACGGCCTGACGATGCTGAACGCGCCCTATTACACGCAAGACTTCGTGAAGGGTGCAGTGCTGGTCGGCGCACTTGCCCTCACCTACGGCCTTGGCCGCAACCTGGATCGCTGAGGGCTGGCTGCCGCCTTCCGAAATTTTCCCGTCGGGCGGTTCTTTTGGAATGACGTTTCTCCTTAATGATATAAATCCATATATTTTATGGATTAAAGGAAAAACGAGAGGGCTATTTCCATGACTGAAGAAACGGCATCCGGCTTCGGCCGCCGCGAAATATTGAAGCTCGCGGCCGTCGCGGGGGTAACTTTTGCAGGCGCAAGCGTATTTGCGTCGGCGTCGGCCAGCGCTGCGGACGATGGGCTTTCGCTGAAAGGCAAGCGCATCGCAATCAGCGCGACCGGCACCGACCACTATTTCGATCTGCAGGTCTACAACGCCCAGATCGAAGAGGTGAAGCGGCTGGGCGGCGAGCCGATTGCTGTCGACGCCGGCCGCAACGACGGCAAGCTGATCGCCCAGTTACAGACGCTGGTTGCCCAGAAGCCCGACGCACTGGTGCAGATCCTGGGTACGCTTAGCGTCATCGACCCGTGGCTGAAGAAGGCCCGCGACGCCGGTATCCCGGTGCTGACCGTCGATGTCGGCTCGACCAATTCGCTTAACAACACGACCTCGGACAACTGGGGCATCGGCAAGGATCTCGCCTTGCAGCTGGTGTCCGACATCGGCGGCGAGGGCAACATCGTCGTCTTCAATGGCTTTTACGGCGTGACGCCCTGCGCCATCCGCTACGACCAGCTGGTCAATGTCATCAAGTACTTCCCGAAGGTGAAGATCCTTCAGCCGGAACTGCGCGACGTCATCCCGAACACCGTCCAGGACGCGTTTACGCAGATCACCGCGATCCTCAACAAGTATCCGGAAAAGGGTTCGATCAAGGCCGTCTGGTCAGCCTGGGATATTCCGCAGCTCGGCGCTACACAGGCGATTGCCGCGGCCGGCCGCAACGAGATCCGTACCTACGGCGTCGACGGCAGCCCCGAGGTTCTGCAGCTCGTCGCCGATCCCAAGTCTCCAGCAGGTGCGGATGCTGCCCAGCAGCCGGCCGAGATCGGTCGCGTCGCGATCCGCAACGTCGCCAAGCTCCTGGCTGGCCAGACCCTGCCGCGCGAGACTTATGTCCCGGCTCTCCTCGCAAACAAGGACAACGTCACCGAGATCACCAAGAAGCTCGGCATCGGCTGATAGCCGTCTCGCGATGCGGCAGGCCGCATCGCGCACCTTACCTCTGAAGAGCCAGCAACATGACCGCAGCTGAAACAGCCGAGCCCGGCGACGACATCATTCGTTTTGACCGTATCGTGAAACGCTTCGGTGGCGCGCAGGCGCTGGCAGGCGCCTCCTTTGCTGTGCGACGCAGCACCGTGCACGGCCTCGTCGGTCAAAACGGCGCCGGCAAATCCACACTCATCAAAATCCTTGCCGGCCTGCATAGGCCGGACGAAGGGCGCATTGAAATCGAAGGACGCGGCTACGAAAGTTTGACGCCGCATCTCTGCGAAGAGCTTGGTATCCACTTCATCCATCAGGACCGCCTGTTGGTGCCGACGTTCACTGTCGGGGAAGCGCTTTTTCTCGGCCGCGAAACACGCCTTCCCGGAACACCGTTCCTCGATCGCCGCGCCATGCAGCGCCGGGCAGAAGAAATCCTTCTCAACTACTTCGGGCTGCGGCTTGCGAACGATGCTCTGATCGGCGAGCTTTCCACTGCCGAACGACAGATCGTGCAGATAACCCGTGCCCTGCTCAACCAACCCAAGGTGCTGGTCTTCGATGAGCCAACGGCAGCGCTGGTGCGGCGTGAGGCGGAAACGCTCTTCCGGCTAATCCGACGCCTTCGCGACGATGGCGTCACCATCATCTATATCTCTCACTACCTCAACGAGATCGAGGAACTGTGCGAC
>Ga0075365_10001263_pt1 | contig 11217 bp, 6 predicted proteins | sample EndMetdeltDD1765_FD_71387 | JGI IMG/M metagenome (GOLD analysis project Ga0075365, IMG submission 71387) | Populus endosphere microbial communities from Tennessee, USA - Endosphere MetaG P. deltoides DD176-5 | ecosystem: Host-associated > Plants > Roots > Endosphere | place: USA: Tennessee... | reverse complement strand
CGAGGAGGCCCTCGACATGGGCCTGGTCAACGCGGTGGTGCCGGTCGACGATCTCGAGAGGGAGACGGTCGCCTGGTGCCGCGAGATGTCGCACCTCTCCCCCCTCTCGCTCCGTCTGCTGAAGTCGAGCTTCAACGCCGAGGAAGACGGTCTGACCGGCCTCCAGCAGCTGTCCCACGACGCGACCCTCCTCTTCTACATGTCGGAAGAGGGCCAGGAGGGGCGGAACGCCTTCCAGGAGGGCCGCGCGCCGGACTTCTCCAAGTTCCCGAAGCGTCCATGAGGATCTGGCTGAACGCGGCCCGGCCGCGGACACTGCCGGCCGCGATCGCCCCAGTGCTGGTCGGCACCGCGGCGGCCTACGCCGCGGTCGGCGACCTGCCGCGCTGGGGTGGTTTCTTCGCCGCCCTGATCGCGAGCGTCCTGATCCAGATCGGCACGAATCTCGCGAACGACTATTCGGATGCCCGTCGCGGCGCCGATTCGGCGGACCGCCTGGGCCCGGTCCGGGTGACCTCGGCCGGGCTCGTGACCCCGCGCCGGGTGCTGATCGCGACCTGGATCGCGTTCGGGATCGCCGGGCTGCTCGGTATCTATCTCGCGTATGTCGCCGGCCCGATCATCCTGCTGGTCGGGGCGCTTTCGATCGCCGCCGGCGTGCTCTACACCGGTGGCCCGCGGCCCTACGGTTACGCCGGGCTCGGTGAGGTCTTCGTCTTCCTGTTCTTCGGCCTGGTTTCCGTGAACGGCTCGTATTACGTCCAGCTCGAGGAGATCACCCATTTCTCGGTCGGCCTCTCGTTCGCGGTGGGCTGTCTCGCGACCGCGATCCTGGTGGTCAACAACACCCGGGACATGGACACCGACCGGCGCGCCGGCAAGAACACGCTGGCGGTGCGGATGGGCCGGGATCGTTCCCGCGCCTTCTACACCTACCTGATGCTGGCCGCGTTCGTGGTTCTGATCTACGCGACCGTCCGGAACGGCGGACCGTGGACGACCCTGCTCGGCCTGCTCGCGCTGCCGATGACGATCAAACCGATCAAGGCGATGCGAACCCGCACCGACGGTCCCTCCCTGAACGCCGCGCTGGCTGACACCGGCGCCGCGCTCGGCGTCTTCTCCCTGCTCACCGCGATCGGCCTGGTGATCGGCGCCTGAGCCGGTTCTCTTCAATTGAGGTGATCCCTTACGCGCTGCCGTTCCGGCAGCCGTACGTCACGTCGAGGGGCAGCCTGGAACGGCGCGAGATGGTTCTGCTGCGGGTCCGCACCGAGGACGGCGCGACCGGGCTCGGGGAGGCGGTGCCGCTTTCGCTCCGCGGCGGCACGGCCCTGGCCGAGGTCGCCGCCCAGCTCGAATCTTGGGGCAGGCACGCGGTGGAACACGGGGAGCTCGCCTTCCCGGACGGGTTCAGCGCGCCGGCGAGGATTGCGGTGCGGATGGCGATCGCCGACGCCGAAGCGCGCGAGAAGGGCATTCCGGTCCACGAGCTGCTCGCGCCCGGCACCGAACCGAGACCGGTCCCCTGTAACGCCACACTCACCACCGACACGCCGGAGCGGGTGCTCGCCCAGGCCGAGGACTGGGCCGACCACGGTTTCGATGTGTTCAAGCTGAAACTCGGCTCGGCCGACGACTTCGCCCAGGTCGACGCGGTCCGCCGCGGACTCGGCCACGAGGTGTCGATCCGGCTGGACGCGAACGGCTCCTGGGATCTCGAGAGCGCGGTCGAGATCCTCGCCCGGCTCGAGCCGCTCGGGATCGAACTGGCCGAGCAGCCGGTGGCGACGCTCGAGGAGATGGCGGCGCTTCGGCGGCGCACCGGGGTCGCCCTGGTCGCCGACGAGTCGGTGAGCACCGTGGACGAGGCGGCGCGGGCGGCCGAGCTCGGCGCCTGCGACGCGGTCACGGTGAAGCTCAGCAAGACCGGGTCGCTCGACGCGCGGCTCGGCGGGCACCTGCCGACCTACCTCTCGAGCGCGCTCGACGGCCCGGTCGGCATCGCCGCCGCGGCCCACGTCGCCCAGACCCTGCCGAGAGAGGGACGCTGGGGCGAGATGAGCCACGGGCTGGCGACCGAGCGCCTGTTCGGGGACACGATCGCCCAGGAGGGCCCGCTCCTCGCGGGTTCGACCCTGCGGGTCCCGCCCGGCAACGGATTTGGCATCACGATCGACGAAGCGGCCCTCGAACGTCACCGGCTCTAGGCTGCTTCAAGCCGTGGACCCGACCAACGCCAACACCGCCCTCACCTCAGCTTTCACCGAAGAGCTGGCCCGTTGTGGGGTCCGTCATGCGGTGGTCTCCCCCGGTTCCCGCTCGACCCCGCTCGCGGTCGCCCTCTGGCGCCAGCCGGAGATCGACGTCACGATCTGTCTCGACGAGCGCTCCGCCGGTTTCGCCGCCCTCGGGGCCGCGCAGGCGAGTGGCCTGCCGGTCGTCCTGGTCTGCACCTCCGGCACCGCCGCCGCGAACTACCACCCGGCGGTGGCCGAGGCCGACCTTTCGAACGTTCCGCTGATCGTGCTGACCGCGGACCGGCCGCCGGAGCTCCGCGACATCGGCGCCGGACAGACGATCGACCAGGTCAAGCTCTTCGGATCGGCGGTCCGCTGGTTCTCCGAGGTCGGCAACCACGTCGCCGACGACGACGGTCTGCTGCATTTCCGCTATTCGGCCTGCCGCGCCTTCGCGCTCGCCGCCGGGGATCCCCGGCCGGGTCCGGTCCACCTGAATTTCCCCCTGCGCGAGCCGCTCGCCCCGGTCGCGCAGCCGGGCGCAGTGTCCGCCACCTCGGAGCTCGCGCTCCAGGGACGCGGCAATGCCCCGCTGACCGAGGTGGTCACCGCCCCGCCGGTGGTCAGCGCCGAAACCCTCGACCGCATCGTCAACCTGATCGAACGCGCCGAACGGATCGCGATCGTCGCGGGGCGCTGCTCCGGGACCGGTCTCCGCCTCCCCCTGGCCCGCGTCGCCGAACGCTGCGCCGCCCCGATCCTGGCCGAGCCGACCTCGCAGCTCCGCAGCGGGCCCCACGATCGCGCCCACGTGGTCAGCACCTACGATGCCGTCGCGAAGAGCGCCCCGCCGGAACTCGCGCCCGATCTGGTGCTCCGGTTCGGGGAGATGCCGACCTCGAAGGCCCTCCGCACCTGGCTCGGCTCAATCGACGAACTGACCCAGATCGTGATCGATCCGCTGAACGCCTGGAACGAACCGACCCGCATCGCCGATCTGATCGTCCGGGCCGACCCGGAGGCGCTCCTCCACCTGATCGAGACCCGGATCGGCCCCCGGGTCGACGAGTCGTTTCTCCAGGGATGGCTCGAATCGGACCGGATCGAGACCGCGACGATCGAGTCGGCCGGCCCGGACAGCGGTATGTCGGCCGGCAGCGCCCACCGCGCGATCAGCGGGCTGCTCACCGACGGCGAGATCGTCTACACCGCTTCCAGCATGCCGATCCGCGACCAGGAGATGAGCCTTACCTCCGCCGAGACCGACCTGCTCTATCTGGCCAACCGGGGAGCGAACGGGATCGACGGGCTGATCGCTTCCGGCTGCGGCGCCGCCGGGGCGACCGGACGGCCGGTCACGGTGATCACCGGTGACCTCGGGTTCCAGCATGACGTCGGCAGCCTCGCGCTGGTCGCCGGGGCCGGTGCCCCGGTCCGGGTCGTCGTGCTCAACAACGGGGGCGGCGCGATCTTCTCCCGCCTGCCCCAGAAGGCCGCGATGGAACCGGCCGAGTTCGACGCGCTGATGACGACCCCCAGCAACCTCTCGGTCGCGGCGGCGGCGGCCCTCTTCGACCTCCCTTACTTCCGGGTGGACGATCCCTCCGGGCTCGATGAAGCATTCGAGGCGGGAACCGGGATCATCGAGATCCCGGTCCCCGCCTGAAGCGACTCCGCTACACCTGGTAAGCGGTGGGCTTGATGCCCTTCTTCGAGAGCTTCGAGAGCACCCGGGTGGTCCAGGCCGCGGGATGCCCGCTCTTCACGCGCGCTCCCTTGACCAGCAGGGTCACCTTCTTGCCCTTGCGGATGAACTTGGCCTTCTTCTTGACCTTGGCCGGGGCCTTCGACTGACGGAACGCCTGCTTCAGGACCTTCGCCTTGGTCTTGTTGACCGAGATCTTGATGTCGGTGTTCGCGTCATGGAACTGCTTGACCGGACGGTTCTTCACGGCCGGCAGTTCGTCTTCCGGAATCGCCGTCGAGGCCGGGGCGCTCCGCTTCGCGGCCGGGGTCGTGATCACGTCACCGGTCGGGTAGAGGACACCGTTCATGATCAGACGCTCCGCACCCTCGAGCCAGGCGCGGAAGGTCGGATCCACGCTCAGCAGGGACACGTTGCCGAGACCGTACGCCTGATCGGCGGCGGCGGTCTTGCCGTTGAGGTTGGAGATGGTCGTTCCGTACGCGAACCTCAGGGTCGGGTTCGGGTACTGGATCGATTCCGTGGCCGCCGGGATGGTCGAACCGTTGCCGGCGAGAGTGGTCGGGTTGAAGGTGACCGCCCCCGAGGCCCGGAACAGGAAGCCGCCGTTGTCGAAGCCCCAGGAAAGCGGGCTGTTGGTGTTGAAGTTGACCTTGACGGGAACGCCGCCGGTCGGGCCGTTGGTCGTCGTGTTGATCAGTGTCATGCCGGCGTTCCGGGCGGCGGTGGCGCCACCGGCGCCGAACCCGAAGTAGTTCCCGCCGGTGTTGACCCAGTTCTGGAGCGCGGTCGCTCCGGCGCCGGCCGCGATCGTCGTGTCCGGGTTGATGAAGCCGGTGTAATTCCCGGTCGCGAGCTCACCGGCGGCGAGCTGGGTGGCGGTGATCGCCGTGACGTTCAGCCCCATCTTGTCGGTCAGGGTGAAGTACGCCTGGCAGAACGTGGTCGAGCCGGAGCAGCGCCCGTCGGGCGGCAGCGTGATGCTGGTCCCCGACGTGTAGATCGCCAGCTTCGGCTTCTTGATCTCGTAGCGGTCCGCGGCCGGCAGGGCCTCCAGACCGATGATCGGGGTCTGGTACTCGTCGCTCATCTCTTCCAGGTTGACTCCGGCGCCGACGGTGGTCCCGTCGATCAGCGCGGTGCCGGTCGGGTAGTAGACGCCACCCGAAGTGAACGACTGCGCGGTCCGCCAGATCTTGACGTCGGCCTGGGCCAGCTTCGTCGCCATGATCAGGGCTCGTGAGGAGTCCGTGTTGAACGCGTAGTAGTTCTGCGCGGTGGCGGGGGCGCCACCCAGGTCGGGGGCGCCGATCAGGCTCATGTCGGTGCCGGACGGCATGTTCTCCATCATGTAGCCGTTCCCGCTCATGCCCTTCAGCTCCGAGAATGACCAGCCGGCCACGTCGTAGAAGTAGGCGTAGGGCACGTAGCCGTCTTCGCCGAGCAGAGCCTGGATCCAGTGCTTCATGCTCTGCGCCATCGGGATGTAGAGCGTGCCTTCCGGCAGGGTTCCCGCCTCGCCGATCGGCGTCTGGCGTTCGGGCCCGGCCGCGTTCGGGTCGATCACGTTCATGTTGCCGAACACGTGCTTACCGGTGACGGGTGTGTCCTCGTTCAGCTCGTAGACCTTGACGCCCGCGCGCTGGAGCACGGAGAGCATCTTGGCGACGTCGCCGTCGTGGTTGTTCGGGAGGAAGTAGTACCCGTAGACCTTCTCGTTCGGGACCTGCCACGAGATGGTGTGGGTCGGGCTGACGATCTGGTTGGGCTCGAGCTCGCCGTTCGCGCCCTGGGCGATCGCTTCGTACCACTGGTTGATCCAGGCGCCGAGGATCTTGGTCTTCTCACGCGAGGTGGTGTTCAGCGTCTCGTCGAGCGACAGGTAGTGGTCGTACACCTGCTTGGCGTAGGAACCGCCACGACCCTTTTCGTAGGTCATGCCGGCGGCGCCGAGCAGCAGCGAGGGCGCGGTGTCGCCGTACTCCGGCGTGAACAGGTCGTACTGCGAGTAGTTGTTGTAGGAGATGTTCTGGTCGTTGAAGCGCTTCTGCAGTGCCGGACCGTAGGTGAAGTTGATCGCGTTGATCGAGGCGTCCGAGATCTCGTGGTGGACCGGATCCTCGTTCGGCGGGAAGAAGAAGCTCGATCCGCCCTGCTGGTGGGCGTCGACGTAGACGACGCTCGGGTACTTCAGGGCGTCGCCCATCTTCAGGTAGTTCTCGGCCTGCTCCTGGGTGTGCCAGTCGCGGTTCAGGTCGAAGAGCCACGCGTTGGTCCGCTGGTAGAAATCGCGTCCGTCCGGGTTCTGGACGGGGAGCAGGAAGCTGGTCAGGTCGGTCAGCCGCTTGTAGTTGGTGCAGTCCCGGCGGGCGGCCAGTTCGTACATCATCTTGATCGTGGCCTCACCGCTCGAGGCTTCGTCGCCGTGGACGTTCGACGAGATCCAGGCGAAGGCGGGCCGGGTGGCGATCGCGCGCCTGGCGACGGTCGGGGACACTTCGCCCTCGCGGACGCTCCGCCAGAAGGCGGCGTCGTCCTCGAGGTCGGTGATGTTGTTCGGGCTGGCGATCACCAGGTACGGGATGTCACGGTTCAGCGCGGTCGAGCCGGCGGACTTCTTGATCACCAGTTCGGGAGCCGCCGCGGCCAGGGCATCGAGGTACGAGTAGAGCGTGGCCGAGGACTTCTTGGCCGCGTTGTTGCTCGTGTTGTCGCCACCGGTGTTCGGAGCGAGGGTCGTGCCGAACACCTCTTCCGGGGTCGGAACCCCCGGATCGAAGCTGATCTCGTCGGTGCACTGGGCCGGGTTCCAGGTGATGGCGGCCTCGGCGCGGTTGGCGAAGGTGGCGGCCATGAAGGCGGCCGCCATCAGCGCCACCAGGGCGATGAGATTACGGGTCGAGACGATGCGGGACGCTGATGTCAACGGAGTGTCCGTCACTTTCTTCGTGCTGAGATTGATCGGCGAAGGGCTGCTGTTCGGATGGCTCATTCGGCTCACCGGACCTTCCGGGTCGCCGTGGCCGGGGACAGGACTTCATTCCCCGGGAAACTCACCTTCACTCGGACCTTCTGTTTCCGGTTCTTCTTCGTCTTCTTCGCACCGAAGCCGAGCGAGTAACCGCACTTCGCGGTGAGCTTGACCTGGCGGTTGTAGAGCATCTTCTTGCCCTGCTTCGCGCTCACGTTGAGGTGCGACTTGACGCAGCCCTCGGCGGCGGTGACCCGGGCCGGGAGCTTCAGGGCGCCGGTGATCTTGATCCGGGCCTTCTTCTTGCCGATCCGCTTCGCGTTCGCCGTGAGCGCGGCCGGCTTGAACTTCGACACGGTGACCGCGGCGTCAGCCGAGGCGCTCCGGTCGAGGCTGTCGGTGACGACGGCCCGCAGCGACTGGCCGCCGACCTCGCTGCCGTTCGGCAGGACCTCACAGGTGTAGGGCGCCGCGGTGACCGTGCAGAGCGCGCGGTCCCCGAGGAAGAAGACGACCGTCTTCACTCCGGCGGCGGCGGTGACCTCGGCGGTCACCGTGGTGCCCGCCGGTCCGATCGTCGTGGGCGGCGAAGTCAGCGTGATCGTCGGCGATGCCGGCGGCTGCGGGACGCAATCCTTGATCGTGATGGTCACCTCGTCGGAGGCCGTATTGCCGGCGGTGTCCTCGGCGACCGCCCGGAGTACCCGGGTGGTGCCGCACGCGTCGGGTGCGGCCCAGTTGGTCGAACCGCTGAGGCTCTCGGTGTCCGAGCCGGTGAACGTCGTGATCTCGGTGTCACCGTCGTACAGGGTGATCGACACCACTCCGACGTCGTCGGTCGCGTCGGCCGAAAGCGCGACGTTACCGCCGGCGTCGACCGTGGTCGGATCGGCTTCGAGGGTGACTTCCGGATCCTCATCGGGACAGGTCGTCGTGCTGACCGTGATCTCGTCCGAGGTCTTCTCGTTGCCGCCCGTGTCCTCGGCGACCACCGTGATTCCGGTGTCGACGCCGCAGGTTTCCGGGGCGGTCCATTCGACCGACTCACTCACATCGGTATCGGCGGGATCGATCTCGACCGTTTCGATGAGATCCTCACCGGCGTAGAAGGACAGCGACACGACGCCGCTGTCATCGGTGGCGTTGCCGGTCAGGGTCACTTCGCCGCCGGCCGCCACCGTGGTCGGATTCGCCGAGACCGAGGCGGTCGGGAACCCGTCGGGGCAGGCGGTGACGGTCACGGTCTCCGAATCCTCGGCGGTGTTGCCACCCGAGTCGGTGACGATCGCCTTGAGGGTGTGCGAAGTGCCGCAGGAGTTGAGCGGAGCGGTCCAGGTGACCGACTTGGTCCACTCGTCCAGGTTCGAGGGCGGCGTCTCGGTGCTGATCAGGTTCGCCCCGTCGTAGAAGCTGATCGAGGCGATGCGGATGTCGTCGGTGACTTCCGCGCTGAAGGTCACGTCCTCACCCGGATCGACCGAGGAGGGCGTGGCCGTGACCGAGATCGTCGGATCGAAGTCCGGGCAGGCGGTCGTCGAGATGTCGATCGTCTGGGTGGTCGCCTGGTTGGTGGAGTCCCTGACCACGACCTTGAGGGTGCGGGTCACCCCACAGGTACTCGGCGCGGTCCAGTCAATCGACTTCGACCAGCTGGCGGTGCCCGCCGGCGGCGAGAAGGCGCCGAGGTAATTGGGGCCCTCGTAGAAGGTGACCGAGGAGATCGCGTCGTCGTCTTCGACGTCCGCGGTCAGCTCGACCGTGCCGCCGGGCGCGACCGGGTTCGGGTCCCCGGTCAGCGTGACGGTCGGGTTCGCGTCGGGGCAGCCGACGGTGAGGTCGGCGAAGGCGCTCTGGCCGCTCGAATCCTCGGCCAGGACCGAGAAGTTGTGATCGCCGGAGCAATCCACCGGCGCGGTCCAGGTGTAGGAGTTCGCCGGCGGGGTCACCACGGCGATCTCGTCGTCGCCGTCGTAGAAGGTCAGCGACTTGATCCCGAAGTCATCGCTCGCGTTCGCGGTGAGCGTGAGCTGGGCCCCCGCGTCGACTCGCGGCAGGTTGGCCGAGAGCGAGACGGTCGGGGCCGCGTCGGCGACGGGAACGGGCGCGTCCTGGATCGGCCAGTAGCCGTTCGAGTCGGCCAGGTTTCCGGAGCGGTACGGCAGGAAGTGGACCGCGTCGGAGCCGAAGGTGGCGTCGACGCTGCCGTTCACGGGGTTCGAGGGCAGGACCGGCAGGGTCGTCGGGGAGACGGCCGGACCGGTGTTCGAGGCGCCCGAGGTGCCCGGGTAACCCCAGAAGTTGTTCGGCGCGTTGGCCGGCACGGCGGTGTTCGGGGTGGTGCCGTCGAGGGTGACGTTCACCAGGCCGTAGCCGTTCTCGAGGATGTTGCTCTTGGTGACGGTCGAGGACGCGGCCCCGACCAGACGGACGCCGGCGGCGCCGGAGAGCTGGGCGGCGGTGTTGGAGCCGGCGCCGGCCATCAGGTTCTGGGTGACGTTGCCGCTGCTCATCGACAGGGTCGAGCCGGCGGTGGCGCGGACGCCGTCCTGGCCGAACACGGTGCCGGTGGTCAGCAGCGAGCCGCCGCCGGTGCCGTCGTTCGGCGGGCTGTTCAGGTTCCGGCCGACGATCTGCGAGCTGGAGATGGTGGCGCTGTTGGCGACTCCCGCGGGGGTGAGCGGGAAGGTGTCGCCGGTGGCGCCGTCGATCAGGACGCCGCCCTTGTTGTAGCGCTCGAGGCGGGTGCCGCTGATGGTCAGGGCGCGGGCAGGGTTCGCCGGGGCCGCGGTGGCCGCGGTGACCTGGGCGATGCCCCAGCCGAAGTTGTTGCTGCGGTACCCGCCGGGCTGCGAGGCGGCCGCGGCGAGTTCGGAGGTCACGACGTTGGTGACCCGGCTGGCGCGGACCGAGCCGCCCGCGTCGAGGAAGGTGATTCCGGTCTCGGCGTAGACGCCGTTCTGGAACTCACCGTTCCAGATGTTCGTGCCGGAGAAGTAGGTCTGCGTGCCGCCACCGGAAACGGTGACGCCGGAGATGGCGACCTGGATCGGCTCCTCGGGGGTGCCGGCGACCGTGATGATGTTGCCGGTCGCGTCCCGCAGGTTCGGCGAGGCGGCCGCGATCTGGCCGCCACTGGCGGTCTCGGGGGTGGGCTTGATGGTGACCTTGTCGGCCCCCGCGCCCTTGAGGGTGAGGGATTTGGTGATGGTCACACCGTTGGTGCCGGCGGTGCCGGGGCCCTCGGCGTAGGTACCGGGGCAGATGATCAGCGTGTCGCCGGAGTTGGCGGCTTCGACCGCGGGCTGGATGTGACTGAAGCCGGCCGCCGGACAGTCGACTCCGTTGTCGTCCACCAGGAGGTTCGCGGCCGAGGCCGCACCAGTGGAAAACACGAAGAAGATGGCGGTCGCGAGAAGCGACCGTACGAACACACGCTGAAGCAAGTGAGCCCCCTAGTAAGAGAAAATATCCAATTTCAACCCGGATTCTCCGGATGATCCCGCTCAACCCGGCCCCCGCCAGGTGATCCCGCTCCCTGTTTCATTCAGGTTCGAACTCAGACCGCTCCTCGGCCGATCTTGCGGTGACGAAGCCTACGAGATTCTTTCGGACGGGGCTTTGTACACCGGTCGGATCTGATTCACGATCTTTTTTACATCGGCGAAGGAGTTATGTCAAGCGGCCCGCTACCCGGTTCGGACCGAAACGGAACCGGGACCGCGCTGTGCGCGGCCCCGGTGAGGGATTCCGTCCGGCGTCTCGACGGCGTCAGCTGCCGCCGCGGTCTACTTCCCACCTGATCGACTGGACCTTGTGCTTGGTCAGGTAGGTGCTGACCCGGTGCATCCAGAGCGGCATGGTCTCGTGATCGAATGCCTTGCCGTTCCGGATCTTCATGGTCAGGGTCTTCTTCTTCGAGACCCACTTGATCTTCTTCTTCGTCTTGGCCGGCACCTTGGCCGCCTTGACGGCCTTCCGCAGGACCTTCGCCTTGCGGTTGGCCTTGCCGCGCTTCACCGTGATCTTCAGGGTGCGGTTGGGGTCATATGACTTCGCCGCCGGACGCGCCTTCACGTCCGGGAGCTTCGCCGCAGCGACCGGCTTGTCGGCCCGATCGAGCCCGGTGAACGAAGCGGCCGGGGCCGTCGTCGGTGCCAGCTCCGGACCGGTCGGATTCAGGAAGGCGTTGAGCGCCGTCCTCTCCTGCTGCGGCAGCCAGGAGCGGTAGAACGGATCGGAGTCGAAGAAGGTGAACGACCCCGCTCCGAATTCCTGGCTGGTGATCGCGGGCCTGCCGGGCA
>Ga0075365_10001262_pt1 | contig 11226 bp, 8 predicted proteins | sample EndMetdeltDD1765_FD_71387 | JGI IMG/M metagenome (GOLD analysis project Ga0075365, IMG submission 71387) | Populus endosphere microbial communities from Tennessee, USA - Endosphere MetaG P. deltoides DD176-5 | ecosystem: Host-associated > Plants > Roots > Endosphere | place: USA: Tennessee... | reverse complement strand
ACGACGCCGTCGTCGTCGGGGACGGCCGGCGCGTCGGGCACCTGGGCGGCGTCGGGGGGGCGCAGCAGCATCCGGTGCAGCGGCGAGGCGACGGCGTTCTTGGTGGGCGCCCACCAGCACACGACCTGGGACTTCGCGCGGGTGATGGCGACGTAGAGGAGCCGGAGCCACTCGCCGGCCTCCTCGTCGGCCCAGCGTCGGCAGTGGTCGGCCCAGTGGACGCCGCCACCGCCGACGTCGAGACAGCGCACGCCCTCGTCGTCGTGGAACAGCGGCCGGGTCGGCTTGGGCACGAACCGGTCGGCGAGGGCCGGGAGGTAGACCACGGGGTACTCGAGGCCCTTGCTGGCGTGGATGGTCACCAGCTGGACCGCCGCCGCGTCGGAGTCGAGCCGGCGGGTGCGCTCGACGCCGCGGCCGCCGCGGCCCTCGGCGACCTGCTCGCGCAGCCAGGTCAGCAGCGAGACCAGGCCGTGCCGCTCGGTGAGGGTGACCTCGTGCAGCGCCTCGCCGAGGTGGCGCAGGTCGGTCAGCCGCCGGTCGCCCCCGACCTCGGCCAGCACCCGGGCCGGGAGCCCGCCGACGTTGGCCGCCTCGAGCACGGCGGCGACACCACGGGTCGTGAACAGCTCGACCCACCCGCGCAGCAGGTCGGCGACCTCGTCGGTCAGGTCGTCGCCGCGCTCGTCGAGCTCGGCGGCGGTGCGGCCGACGAAGCAGGTCAGGGCGGCCGAGCGCACGCGGGTGCTGCGGTGCGGCTGCTCGAGCGCCTCCAGCAGGGTCAGCCACTCGGTGGCCGCGGGCGTCGCGAAGACGCTGCCGCCGCCCGCGATCACCGCGGGCACCCCGACCTCGAGCAGGGCCTCGCGCACCGCGGCCAGGTCGGCGTGACGGTAGCTGATCACCGCGACGTCGCGCGGCTTCAGCTCGCGGCCCTCGAAGGTCGCCCCGGAGGCCAGCAGCCGGCGTACGTCGAGGGCCAGGTCGCGGGCGACGTGCGGTCGGACCTGCCCGACGGCCAGGGTGGCCGAGCCACGCCGGCCGAGGTCCTCGCGCCGCACCACCCGGACCCGGAACGGCGCGGCGACCGGCGCGCCCTGCAGCCGGCTCTCGTCGTGGTGGGCCACCACGTCGCGGACCACGATCCGCTCGTCGCCGAGCGCGGCGCCGGCGAGCAGCCGCTGGAAGCCGTCGAGCAGCGGCCGGTCGCTGCGCCGGTTGACCGCGAGCGTCTGCTGGCGGCCCGCGGTCGCGGCGGCCTGCAGGTAGGTCGTCACGTCGCCGCCGCGGAACGCGTAGATCGCCTGCTTCGGGTCGCCGATCAGCACCATCGTGGCGTGACCGCTGAACGCCCGGTCGAGGACCTGCCACTGCACCGGATCGGTGTCCTGGAACTCGTCGACCAGCACGATGTGCCAGCGGGCGCGCATCCGCTGGGCCGCGGGGCCCGCGCCGTCGGCCAGGGCGTCGGCGAGCTGGGTGAGCAGGTCGTCGTAGGAGAGGATGCCGAGCCGGCGCTTGCGCCGGTCGAGCTCGGTGCGCACGGCCCGGGCGAACCGGACCCGGCGCCCGGCCGGCGTGGCCGGGTCCTCCTCGGCCGGCTCGAGGCGGGCCTGCGGGTCGCCGACGGCGGTGCGGGCGATGGCCAGCGCCTCGTCGTGGCTGAAGACCGGACCGCCCGGATCGAACGCGAAGGCCCGGAGGTAGAGGTCGTCGACGATCTCCTTGACCAGGTCGTCGAGGTCCTCGACCAGCCGGGCGCGGGAGTCGGTGTCACCGGCGACGCCGAGCGAGTCGAGGACCAGCGAGCAGAACTGGTGGGTGGTGGCGATCGTCGCGGCGTCGAAGCCGGCCAGCGCCTCGGTGATCCGACGGTGGCCGCGCCGGCGGGCGTCGTCGTCCCAGCCGCGCAGCAGGGCGATCAGGTCGGACTCGTCGGCGGCGGGGTCGACCGGCTCGTCGCCCAGCACCCGCTCGGCCTCGACCAGCTGGGCCCGCACCCGCTCGCGCAGCTCCTGGCTGGCGGCCCGGCCGAAGGTGACGACCAGCATCTCCTCGAGGGTGGCGACGCCCTCGGCGACGTAGCGGGTGACGAGCGCGCCGATGGTCCAGGTCTTGCCGGTGCCGGCGCTGGCCTCGAGCAGGACGGTGCCGGTGGGGAGGTCGTCGAGGATGCTGAACGGCGTCACAGCGGGCCCACCTTCTCGGCACCGGTGAGCAGCGGCTCCCAGATCCGCCAGGCGTGCTCGCCCAGGCCGGCCTCGAGCAGCACCTCGACCGGGACCCCGGGACCGAGGACCCGCTGGTGGTAGGGGTCGGCGTCCTCGCCCTGGATGCCGAAGGCGTTGTGGGGATCGGTCTCCCAGGCCCGGCGCGCGGCCTCCGCGGGCGGGGTGTCCTGGCCCATCAGCTCGCGGGCCCGCGCCTCGGCCCACGCGGCTCCGGTCTTCACCGGCACCGGGAGCGGCGCGCGCAGCCCGGCGTCCCGCAGCTCGACCAGGTCGCGCAGCCAGGCCACCGCCCGGTGGTCGACCGGCCCGGAGAGCGCCCGCTTGGGCCCGGCCCGGTCCTTGCCGACGGCGTGGGCGGTCCAGTGCTGGTCGGGGTGGGTGGCGCTGAGTGCGAGCAGGTCGACCCAGGCGTGCAGCCGCTGGCGGGCGTTGAGCCGGGAGTAGCCGAGCGAGACGACGCGGGTGCCGTAGACGCCGGGCACCGTGCCGGTGAGCCGGCGACCGTCGCCCAGGTCGACGTCGACGTCGACCGAGCGCCGCTGGCCGGTCCGGAGCTCGGCCGAGCGCTCCCAGAGCCGCTGGCACTCCGCGACCACCTCGGTGAGCGCGGCCGTGCCGAGGCCCCCGGGCGGGAGGGTGCCGCGCAGCTGCTCGGCGGTCATCACCGCGGTGGCCTCCTGGCCGGCCAGCAGCTCGGTCAGCAGGTGGTCGCCGACCTGCCACGTCGCCAGGCTGTCGAGGCTCACCGGGATCGCGTCGGCCAGGTCGTCGGGCTCGAACGGCGCCGCCACGTCGAGGCGCTCGCGCAGGAAGGCGCGCACCGGGTGGGCCAGGAAGGCGCGCAGGTCCTGCAGCGAGACGTCGTCGCGCGAGCGCGCGGGCAGCGGCCCCTCCAGCAGCGGGGGCGGCTCGTGGCGCACGCCCCACGCCGACCGGGCGCCGGCGAGCGAGGCCGTGTCGAAGCTGAAGGGGCGGTCGGCGGCGAAGTTGCGGGCGTCGTACGGCTGGAGGGGGTGGCGGGTCAGGACCTGCGCGCGCACCGGCTCCGCGGTGGTGCGGTCGACGGCGTCGAGGATCTCGCCGAGCGGGACGGCAGGGGGCCGCTGCGCCCCGGACTGCTCGTCGGCGCCGGTGTAGGTGATGACCAGTGCCTCGGTCGCCGCCATCACGGCGTCGAGGAGCAGCTGGCGGTCCTCGCTGCGCGCGTCGCGCTCGCCGGTCAGGGGACGCCGGGCCAGGACGTCGTCGCCGTCGAGGGCTCCGGCACGCGGGAAGACGCCGTCGTCGAGGCCGACCAGGCAGACCACCCGGTGGGGCACCGAGCGCATCGGGACCATGGTGCAGACGGTGAGGGTGCCGGTGCGGAAGTTGGCCCGGGTCGGCCGCCCGGCCAGCCGCGACTGCAGCAGGGCGCGGACGTCGGGCAGCCGCAGCTCCAGCTCGGCCTCGTGCGAGGACGCCGCCGCCCGGGCCAGCTCGCGCTCGAACTGCGGCAGCTGCCAGGCGTCCTCGTCGGTGACGTCGGTGAGCGCCCGCACCCCCGTGCGCAGGCCGTCGGTCCACTCCGACACCGCGCGCGAGCGGGCCAGCCCGCGCAGGCAGGCCTCGAGCCGGGCCACCAGCTCGGCCAACCGGCCGGCCAGGTCGATCTCGTTGCTGCCGACGTCGTCGAGCGGGAGCCCGCGGCCGAGGTGGCGGTGGTCGTCGCCGCTCATGGCGACCCCGAGCAGGATCCGGTCGAGGCCGGTGCGCCAGGTGTTGTGCGGGAAGGCGTCCATCCGGAACGCCGCCCGCGCCTCGGCGTCCAGCCCCCAGCGCACCCCGGCCCCGGCCACCCAGCGGCCGACCCGGTCGAGGTCGTCGTCGGTGAACCCGAACCGCTGCCGCACCGGCGCGCGGGCGGCCAGGTCGAGGACGTCGGCCGCGGTCACCCGGCCCCCGGCCAGCTCGAGCAGCACGTCGGCCACGGACAGCAACGGGTTGGTGCTGCTCAGCGCCCGGTCGGCCAGCTTGACCCGCAGCTCGTGGGCGGGGTGGCCGTCGGGGGTCGCGAGCCCGAAGCCGGCCGAGATCAGCGGCGCGTAGGTCTCGATGTCGGGACACATCACGAGGATGTCGCGCGGCTCGAGGGTCGGGTCGTCCTGGAGCATCCCGACCAGCACCTCGCGGAGCACGTCGACCTGGCGCGCCGGGCCGTGGCAGGCGTGCACCTGCACGCTCCGGTCGGCCGGGTCGTGGCGGCGCCCGGCACGCTCCGCGGGGGTGGGGGCGTGGTTGGCCCGCAGGTCGGCCTGGAGCCGGCCGAGGAGGGTGTCGGCGGCGGGCTCGGGCGTGGGGACCAGCTCGGCCCCGACGCCGTCGAGGGTGCGGCGCAGCTCGCGGGCGTCACGACCCAGCGACGCCAGCAGCGGGTGGCCGACCCGCTCCGCCGAGGGGTCCTGGTCGCGCGCGACGACGCCGCCGAGGCCGGCCAGGTCGTCCCAGAGCGCCGGTGACGGCTGCGGCAGGAAGAGGTGCACGTCGCGGTGCTCGCCCAGGGCGGCGAGCAGCTCGACCTCGGTGACCGGGATCCGGGTGTGGCCGAAGAGCGTGAGCCGTCCCGGGAGCGGCAGGTCGGCGCCGCCGGCCCGGAGCCGGGCCACGGTCTCGGCCTGGCGCACGTCGGGGGGCGCGGCGTCGACCCGGGTCAGCAGCCGGCGCCACAGCTCGGGCTGCCAGCCCAGGTCGGCCGGCAGGTCGCCGTCGTCGCCCGCGCGCCAGGCGGTGACCAGCGCGGGCCGCTGGGCGGCGTACGAGGCGAACAGCCCGGCCAGCCGCAGCGCCACGGAGTAGCGCCGGGTGCGCCGCAGCTCGGCGTCGTCGTCGTGGCGCCCGTGGCCGAGGTGGGCGGCGAGGGTCGCGAAGGCCGGCTCGTCGAGGCTGTCGTCGATGGTCGCGAGCAGCGGCCAGACCAGCCGCTCGGGATCCCACGGATCCTCGCGGTCGCGGCCCAGGAGCAGGCTCACCAGGCTGCGCGGGTTGAGGAAGCGCACCCCCGCGCACACCCCGTCGCCCCCGCGGGCGCCGGCGCCCAGCCGGTGCGAGAGCCGCTGGGAGAGCCAGCGCTCGACCCCCTTGGCGGGCACCACCACGACCTCCTCGGCGAACGGGTCGTCGAGCGGCGTCGCGAGCAGCTCCCCCAGCGCGTCGGCCAGCACGTCGGTGCGGGCGGCGCGGTGCAGGTGGAGGCTCACGGGCGGCAGCATCGCACGACGCGCCGACAGGCCGAGCGCGGTGTTCGGGGGGTGCCAGATTCCCCGGTCGACCGGGGAATCTGGCACTGGGCGGCCGCTGCAACCCCTGACCAGTGCCAACAACGCCGGTCGGCCGGGGAATCTGGCACCCCGGCCGAGACCCGCCCCGGGCGGCGCACCGAGTCCGCCTAGAGGCTGCGGTACTCCTCGTCGGCCTCGTCGATCTCCTTCTCGAGCGCGGCGACGGCGTCCGGGTTGCCGTGGAAGCGCCGGTAGCTCCAGCCGAGCAGCACGAACGCGAACAGGCCGGAGGCGATCTGGGTGATGCCGGTCGCGATGCCACCGGGCAGCCACCAGCTCTCGCGCAGCGGCCACCAGCCCGGGACGTCGGGGCTCCAGATCCAGATCACCCCGGCGATCAGGAGGGCGACGGCGACCAGCGAGGAGAAGATGATCCGCACCCAGGTCTCGACGCTCTCCGCGGCGCCCTTGAGCGCGCGGTACTTGATCGGGTCGAGGCGCTTCTCGGCCCACTCGTACTGCTGGGAGAGGACCGCGACGCCGGCGAAGATCAGCAGCAGCCCGGGCCCGGGCAGGACGAGCGCCGCGACCCCGGCCAGCAGGAGCGCCCAGCCCCCGACCTCGATCGCGATCCTGCGGGCGGCACCCTTCATGGCAAGAGCCTCCCAGATCGCGTCAAACCCGCTCCTCGCGCACCCGCCACCAGGCGTAGCCGACGAGGGCCAGCGCGACCAGGCCCGACACGATCTGGCCGATCCCGCTCCAGAGCCCGCCGGGCAGCCAGGTCCAGGTCGGCAGCACCCACCAGGCGGGCTGGGGCGGCGCCCACAGCCACAGCACCCCGGAGGCGCCCAGCAGGGCGGTGACCAGGACCGTCCAGAAGGTGCGCCACGGCGTGCGTACGCCGGCCCGCGCGCCCTCCCAGGCCGTGGCCTTGACCTGGTCGACGCGCTTCTCGGCCCAGGCGTAGTGCTCGGCCAGGACGGCCAGCCCGGCGGCCAGGAGCAGCAGCCCGGGACCGGGCAGCGGGAAGAGGATCACCCCGGCGACGGTGAGCACCCAGCCGAGCCCCTGCATCGCCGTACGCCGCACCCCGGGGACGGTGCCACCTCTCAGTGACCGGCAGGTGAACCGAACCGCGCGACGTAGGCGCGGCCCTCCTCGCCGAGGGTGCCGTGCGCCTCGGCGACCTTCGCCCAGCGCATCGACATCCGCATGAACCGCAGCGGGTTGTAGACGTCCTCCTCGCGGCTGAACATCCCGTCGCCGGCGTAGGTCATGATCGTCAGGTTCGACTCCTCGTGCACCGAGCCGTCGCCGGGATCGGGCATCAGGTTGCGCACCTCGCAGATCAGCCGCGACGTCGACGCGTCGACCACCTTCCAGGCCAGCGGGAAGCCGGTCATCACCCCGCCCGGGAACGACGTCATGGTCGCCGTCGACCAGGCCCGGATCTCCTCGCGGCCGCGGAAGGTGCCGAAGGCGTGCTCGACGTACGTCGCGTCCTCGGTGAACAGGTCGGCGAACCCGTGCCACTCCCCGGTGGAGGCGAAGCGCTCGACGTGGCCGTGGAAGACGGCGTACGCCTCCTCGATCTCGGCGGCGGAGTAGGTCGTCACCGCCCCATCACAGCAGCGGACGGCCGGGGACTCAGCGGGGCGACCCGGTGACCAGGACCTCGTCCTCGGGGACGTCGTGCCCGGCGGCACACCGGGGTACGACGGCGACCGGCTCGCCGCAGCCGGCGTGGCTCAGGCCCAGGTGGCCTTCCGCCGGCAGGTGCTCGTCGCCCCACGCGGCCAGGGCCAGGACGGCCGGGACCAGGGCGTGCCCGCTGGCGGTGAGGACGTAGGCCTGCCGGGTGCGCTGGCCGGCCTCGCGGTAGGGCTCCTTGGCCAGCACGCCCGCCTCGACCAGGGACCGCAGCCGCTGGGCCGCCACGGCCTCGCTGATGCCGGTGCGGGCGACCAGGGCGTCGAAGCGGCCGGCGCCGTAGAGGACCTCGCGCAGCAGGAGCACGGCGGTGCGGTGGCCGACGACCTGCATGGCGCGGTCGATCGGGCAGCGGTCGCCGAGCGGGCGGTCGCCCCGATCGGCCAGGGGCCCGGCGAGCTGGATCGTCATGTCCGCAGCCTACGACCTGACTTGACAGTTCCATAGCCAGCATCCGACCCTCTGGCTATGACTTCTCAGAGCCAGCGTCCCGCGCTGGTCACCACCGTGCTGGTCGGGGCGGCCTTCCTGGCCGGCATCGACCTGTTCATCGTCAACGTCGCCTTCGACGAGATCGGCCGCGACCTGGCCGGGCCCTCGGGCGCCGGCCTGGCCGAGCTCAGCTGGGTCCTCAACGCGTACGCCGTCCTGTACGCCGCGCTGCTGGTTCCCCTCGGCCGGCTGACCGACCGCTACGGCCGCAAGCCCGGCTTCGTGGCCGGCCTGGTGCTGTTCACCGCCGCCAGCGCCGCCTGCGCGCTGGCCGGCAGCGTGGGCGCGCTGATCGTGTTCCGCGGCATCCAGGCGGTCGGCGCGGCGGCCATGACGCCGGCCAGCCTGGGCCTGCTGCTGGCGGCGCTGCCGCCCGAGCGCAAGGCGCCGGCGGCCCGGCTGTTCGCGCTGACCGGCGCCCTGGCCGCCGCCTTCGGGCCGGCCGTCGGCGGCGGGCTGGTGCAGCTGTCGTGGCACTGGGCGTTCTGGATCAACGTGCCGCTCGGGGTGCTGCTGGTCGTCGCCGCGGTCCGCGTCGTGCCGGACGTGCGGCACAACACCGACGCCCCGCGCCCCGACCTGCTCGGCGCGCTGGTGCTGGCCCTGGCCGTGGGTGCCCTGGTGCTCGGGCTCGTGCAGGGCGAGGAGTGGGGCTGGACCAGCGGGCGGGTGCTCGGGTCCTGGGCCGTCGCGGTGCTCGCCACGCTCGTGTTCGGGTGGCGGATCCTGCACCACGCCTCACCGGTGGTCGACCCGGCGCTGCTCCGGGTGCGCGCCTTCGCGGGCACCAACCTCGCGGGGGTGCTGTTCAACACCGGCTTCGGCGCCAGCCTGCTGGCCGGGATCCTGTGGATGCAGCAGGTGTGGGACTACACCGCGCTGCGCACCGGCCTCGCCGTCGCCCTCGGACCGCTGGTCGTGCCGGTCTCCTCGCTGCTCGCCCACCGGCTGCTCCCGCGGGCCCGGCCGGCCGCGTTCGTCGCCGCCGGGTCCCTCGTCACCGCCGCCGGCGCCCTGCTGATGGCCGCCTCGCTGAGCACGGAGCCGTCGTACTGGACGACGTTCCTGCCGGCCTGGGTGGTCACCGGCGTCGGGGTCGGACTGGTGATGCCCAACCTGGTCTCCGCCGCCACCGCGACCCTGCCCGCGGAGCAGGTCTCGACCGGCAGCGGCGTCATCACCATGGCCCGCCAGCTCGGCCTGGTGCTGGGGGTGAGCGTGCTGGTGGCGGTCGTCGGCGCCGACCCGTCGCTCGACGGCTTCCGCACCGCCTGGCTGTTCGTCGCGGGCAGTGCGGTGGCGGCCGCGCTCGCGGCCGCCACCATGGCTCCGGTCAGCCGACGAGCTCCCGCTCCTCCTGCTCCGGAGCCTGCCGCGACGACGCGATGAGGCTGGTCGTCACCGTGACGGCCAGGATGGCGACGATCACGCCCAGCGAGGCCAGGGTCGGGATCTCGGGGACCGACGACCAGGTCATGTGCGCCCAGTGCAGCGCCAGCTTCACGCCGATGAAGCCGAGGATCGCGGCCAGGCCGTAGGAGAGGTGGACCAGCTTGGCCAGCGCACCCTGCAGCACGAAGTACAGCGCGCGCAGGCCGAGCAGGGCGAAGGCGTTGGTCGCGAAGACCAGGTACGGGTCGCCGGTGATGCCGTAGACGGCGGGCACCGAGTCGATGGCGAAGACCAGGTCGGTCGCGAACACGGCCACCACCACGAGGGCCAGCGGGGTGAGCGCGCGCTTGCCGTTCTGCAGGACGGTCATCCGCGGGCCGGCGTACTCGTCGGTGACCGGCATGAAGCGGCGCATCAGCTTCACCGAGCGCATCGACGAGACGTCCTTCTCGTCGTGGTCGTGGCCCGAGATCGCGTCCTTGAGCAGCTTCACGCCGGTGGCCAGCAGGATCAGGCCGAAGACCAGGAAGACCCAGTCGAACGCCGAGAGCGCCGCGGCGCCGAGGGCGATGAAGATGCCGCGCAGCACCAGCGCGCCGACGATGCCGTAGAGCAGCACCCGCTGCTGCAGCGCCGCCGGGACGGCGAAGGCCGCGAGCAGCAGCATGAACACGAACAGGTTGTCGACGCTGAGCGTCTTCTCGACGAGGTAGCCGGTGTAGTACTCGACCCCCCGGTCACCGCCGTGCTGGGCCCAGATGTAGCCGCCGAAGGCCAGCGGCAGGGCGACGTAGAACGCCGACCAGCCGAGCGCCTCCTTCATCGAGACCTCGTGCGGCTTGCGGGTCGCGATGAAGTCCACGACGAGCAGGACGACGACAAGGCCGATGGTGACCGCCCACAGGGTGGGCGTGCCGATGGTGTCGAGCATGGGTCTCCTCAAGCATCAGTGAGCTTGAGGTCTCCCCCGCCCCTGCCGTGGCTCCGACATGGGCGCCGGCCCGGGTCGCTCATCGAAGCGACGTACTGACCGGGCCGGTCTTGGTGGGGTACTCCCCTCGTGAGCAGGATAGTTGCCCGTTCAACAGCGACCCAAACCCGGCCCGTCTGGCAGCATGCGGCCCGTGGCGACGGTGCTGTTCGTGATCGCGGTGTCGGTCGAGGGCGCGGCCGCGATCACCTTCCTGGTGCTGTGGCTGGTCGGCCGGCGGCGGCGTCAGCTGCTGCTGGAGGAGGTGGCCCGGCTGCGCAGCCCCGCCGAGAAGCCGCCGCGCCGGCTGGTGCCGACCGGCCGCGAGGTGGTCAAGGGCGTCTGGGAGACCGCGGCGCTGGTGCGCGAGAAGGGCCTCGGCGGGGCGCTGCGCAGCTCCATCGACGACCTGGCCGGCTGGGCGCAGGTGGAGCGGCCCGACCTGGTCCGGCTGGCGGGCCCGGACGGCAGCCTGTCCATCCTGTTCTCCGACATCGAGGGCTCCACCGCCCTCAACGAGCGGCTCGGCGACAAGCAGTGGGTGCGGCTGCTCGCCCGGCACGACCGCACCGTCCGGGCCCGGGTCGACCGGTACGACGGGCACGTCGTGAAGACCCAGGGCGACGGCTTCATGGTGGCCTTCCCCGACCCCGAGAAGGCGGTGCGCTGCGCGGTGAGCGTGCAGCGGGCCTTCGACCGCGGACGCCGCGACGGCAAGCCCGACCTGCGGGTGCGCATCGGCATCCACCACGGCGACGTGGTGCACCGCGAGGGGGACATCTTCGGTCGGCACGTCGCCCAGGCGGCCCGGGTCGCCGCCCAGGCCGACGGCGGCGAGATCCTGGTCAGCGAGACCGTCGCGGCCGCGCTCGCGCCGTACGACGACCTGGTGCTGGAGGAGGCGCGGACGGTCGAGCTGAAGGGGCTGCGCGGCGAGCACCTGGTCTCGCCGGTGTTCTGGGGGGACCGCGAGGTCGTCGCCGAGGACGGGTAGCCGGTCGGCGACGCAGCCCCCCGTGCCCCTGGACCCGCGGCCTACCGTGGAGACCATGACCCCGATCCTCACCCTCAACAACGGCGTCGAGATGCCCGCCCTCGGCCTCGGCGTCTTCCAGACCCCGCCGGACGAGACCCGCGCGGCCGTCGAGTCGGCCCTCGGGGTCGGCTACCGCCA
>Ga0075365_10001261_pt1 | contig 11230 bp, 9 predicted proteins | sample EndMetdeltDD1765_FD_71387 | JGI IMG/M metagenome (GOLD analysis project Ga0075365, IMG submission 71387) | Populus endosphere microbial communities from Tennessee, USA - Endosphere MetaG P. deltoides DD176-5 | ecosystem: Host-associated > Plants > Roots > Endosphere | place: USA: Tennessee... | reverse complement strand
GCGATCAAGGCGGCTTTCGACAAGAGCTTCGGGCCTGGCGCCGGCGACCGCGTCAAGATGAGCTGCCGGCGGGCCGGCAATATCCGGATGATCAGCGAGCTGACGATCGGGCTTTCGGAAGCCGCCGGGGCGGCATCCGCGAAAAGTGCCGGGCTTGCCGATCTGATCCAGGGCGCGGGAAAAACCTCGTTCGGCTGCGACGAAGGTGTGGTCGACGCTGCGGGCTTTTGACCGGAAATCCGGAGTAAACCGGGTTTCGGCGTTGCCCGCAGGCGCTGTTTCGCCTACATAGCGGCACAATCGAAGTTTCCCGCCCGGAGCAGCGCAGTATGGCACGTCAGTTCATCTATCATATGTCCGGCCTCAACAAGGCCTATGGCAACAAGAAGATCCTGGAGAACATCCATCTTTCTTTCTACCCCGATGCCAAGATCGGTATCCTCGGACCGAACGGCGCGGGTAAATCCACCGTGTTGCGCATCATCGCGGGCCAGGACAAGGAGTATACCGGCGAAGCCTGGCTCGCCGAAGGTGCGACGGTCGGCTACCTCGAGCAGGAGCCGCACCTCGATCCCAACAAGACGGTGTTCGAGAACGTCATGGAGGGCGTTGCCTCGAAGACGGCGATCGTGGATCGCTACAATGAATTGATGATGAACTATTCCGACGAGACGGCGGAAGAGGGCGCCAAGCTTCAGGACGTCATCGACAGCCAGAACCTCTGGGACCTGGAAAGCCAGGTCGAAATGGCGATGGAAGCGCTGCGCTGCCCGCCGCGCGATTCCGATGTCACCAGCCTTTCCGGTGGTGAGCGCCGCCGCGTCGCGCTCTGCCGCCTGCTGCTGTCGCAGCCGGATCTGCTGCTGCTCGACGAACCGACCAACCATCTCGACGCCGAAACCATCGCCTGGCTCGAAAAGCATCTGCGCGACTATCCGGGCGCCGTGATGATGATTACCCACGATCGCTACTTCCTGGACAACGTCACCGGCTGGATCCTCGAACTCGACCGTGGCCGCGGCATTCCCTACGAAGGCAACTACTCGGCCTATCTGCAGGCGAAAGCTAAGCGCATGCTGCAGGAAAATCGCGAAGAAGCATCGCGCCAGAAGGCGATCAGCCGCGAGCAGGAATGGATCGCTTCCAGCCCGAAGGCCCGCCAGGCCAAGTCCAAGGCGCGTATCAAGTCCTACGAGCAGCTGGTGGATGCCGCCGAAAAACAGCGTCCCGGCGATGCACAGATCATCATCCCGGTCAGCGAGCGCCTCGGCCAGGTGGTCATCGAGATGGAAGGCATCACCAAGGGCTTCGAGGGCCGGACGCTGATCAATGACCTGTCGATCAAGCTGCCGCCGGGCGGCATCGTCGGCATCATCGGCCCGAACGGCGCCGGCAAGACGACGCTGTTCAGGATGATCACCGGCCAGGAAAAGCCGGATGGCGGCTCGATCCGCATCGGCGAGACCGTGCATCTCGGCTATGTCGACCAGAGCCGCGACGCGCTCGCGGCCGACAAGACGGTCTGGGAGGAAATCTCCGGTGGCGCCGAAATCATCAAGCTCGGCAAGTTCGACATGAACTCCCGCGCCTATTGCGGCGCGTTCAACTTCAAGGGTGGCGATCAGCAGCAGAAGGTCGGCAATCTCTCCGGTGGTCAGCGCAACCGCGTTCACCTCGCCAAGATGCTGAAGGCCGGCGGCAACGTTCTGCTGCTCGACGAACCGACCAACGACCTCGATACCGAAACGCTGGGTGCGTTGGAAAACGCGCTGGAGAATTTCGCCGGCTGCGCCATCATCATCAGCCACGATCGCATGTTCCTCGACCGTCTGGCGACGCATATTCTCGCTTTCGAAGGCGATGGCCATGTCGAATGGTTCGAAGGCAACTTCGAAGATTATGAACAGGACAAGGTGCGCCGCCTTGGTCCCGATGCCCTCAACCCGGGCAGCCAGGCCCATAAGCGCCTGACGCGCTGATCCATCTTTTTTCCTTGCGAAAGCCCCGGTTCGGCCGGGGCTTTTTCATGTCGATCTCTGTCGCAATTTGAGCAGGCAATTTCGCGGAGAGTGCGAATTGTCGCTTGCCACGGCATTTCAAATCACATAAAGATATCTTTATATCTTGATTGGATCGAAGATGAGCGAACCCCTGAAGCTTGGACTGGATGCGCTGGTGGACGTCTTGAAGGCGGCCGGCGAACCCACGCGCCTGCGTCTTCTGGCGCTTCTTGACGCTGGCGATCTGACGGTGACCGATCTTACCGAAATTCTCGGCCAATCCCAACCGCGCATCTCCCGTCACCTGAAGCTGCTCGGCGAGGCCGAACTGATCGAACGATACCAGGAGGGTGCCTGGGCCTATTTCCGTCTCAAGCAGGACGGCAAGGCGGCCTTGCTGGTGCGGGCGCTGCTGAAGCATGTCTCCGAGAACGATCCGACCATCCTTCGCGACGGCGAGCGGCTGTCGCAGGTCAAGCGCCAGCGGGCCGAGCGGGCGCAGGCCTATTTCAGTCGCAACGCGGCCGAATGGGACGAGCTTCGCCGCCTGCATGCCGCCGATGAGGAAGTCGACGCCGCCGTCATCCGGCTGCTCGGCAACCAGCCGATCGATTCGCTGCTCGATCTCGGCACCGGCACCGGCCGCATCCTCGAACTGCTGTCCGGGCTTTACCGCCGCGCCATCGGTGTCGATGCCAGCCGCGACATGCTGAGCGTGGCGCGCGCCAATCTCGACAAGTCCCGCATCACCAAGGCCACCGTGCGCCATGCCGATATCCTGAACCTGCCGTTCGAGGGGCAGGATTTCGACCTGGTGACGATTCACCAGGTGCTGCATTTCTTCGATCAGCCGGAAATTGCCATCGCGGAAGCGGCGCGCATGCTTCGGCCGGGCGGCCGGCTGGTGGTCATCGACCTGGCGCCGCACACGCTCGAATATCTCCGCGACGAGCATGCGCATGTCCGTCTCGGCTTTTCGCACCAGACGATGTCCGACTGGCTGCGCAAGGCCGGGCTCGACGTCGAGCAGGCCGTCGATCTTCATCCGGGTCAGCAAAGCGGGCAGGGCTTGACGGTCACCGTCTGGCTCGCGCGCGATCCGAGGCGTCTCATGGCTTCGCAGACGAACGAAGGCGCCGAACCTACATTTGCCGGGAGGGTATGACATGGCTTTGAAAAACGAAGCACGCGGCCGCAACATCAGGATCTCGTTCGAATTCTTCCCGCCGAAATCGGAAGAGATGGAAGGGCAGCTCTGGCATACCGTCAGCCAGTTGCAGGATTGGGACGCGGATTTCGTGTCGGTGACCTATGGCGCCGGCGGCACCACCAAGGCGCCGACGCTTTCGACCGTCACGCGTTTCCTGTCGCAGACGCCGTTTGCCACCGCCTCTCATCTCACCTGCGTCGGCGCGACGAAGGAGGAGACGCATCAGGTGGTCGACACCTTCCGCAAAGTCGGCGTGACGCATTTCGTGGCGCTGCGTGGCGATGCGCCCGGCGGCGCCGGCGCGCCCTACCAGCCGCATCCCGGCGGTTACGCCAATGCGGCGGAGCTGGTGGCCGGCCTCAGGGAAATCGGCGATTTCGAGATTTCGGTCTCCGCCTATCCGGAAAAACACCCGGAAAGCCGCGATACGGCCGCCGATATCGACATGCTGAAGCGCAAGGCCGACAATGGCGCCAACCGGGCGCTGACGCAGTTCTTCTTCGACAACGACAATTTCGAGCGTTACCTGGAGCGGGTGCGCGGCGCCGGCATCTCGATCCCTGTTGTGCCCGGCATCATGCCGATCCAGAACCTGACGCAGTTGAAGCGTTTTGCCGGGGCCTGCGGCACGATCATCCCCGCCTTTCTCGACGAGCGCTTCGCCGGCTTTGACGACAAGCCCGAGGAGCGGGCGAAGGTGGCAGCCGATGTCGCTGCCGAGCAGATCGAGGATCTCGTCCGGCGTGGCATCCATGATTTCCATCTCTATACGATGAACCGTGCGCCGCTGGTTTCCGCCGTGCTCGACAATCTCGGCCTGTCGCGCCGGGAAACAAAAAGTGCGGGCGCAGCCGCCTGATCCTTTCGGGATGTTCAAAAGTAAAAGCGCATGTCGGGCGGGACATGCGCTTTTTCGTTGGCGGATTGATCAGCTACTGGGGAGTTTAGGCACTATCAGTCGTTACGCTTTCGTCGGCCGGCTCAGATGAAGAGCATGGACAAAACGAAAGCAAACGCTGCACTGACCAACAGAACATTCAAGGATTGCGTGAGTCCCATGTCTGTCTCCTCGCGTTAACCGGCCAATAATATGTCTGAAATATGTCGGTTGGAAAGCGGATTTTATGCTGCGCTGCAGAAGGGATCAGTGGATAAGTCGAATGCAGTTTCGGTAAGCCTTTGAAATAAATCGATAATTTTCGATTAATTTTTGTTCACAGATTTTAACATGCCGTTAAATCAGGCGATTTCGGATTTACTTATGCGCCAAAAACATGGCGGACCGGCAACCGGTTGAAAACATGCGGAATTCGCAACCGGTTCAGGCGGTTCTCAGCAGCAGGCGATAGGCGCGGCCGTCGAGAATGACGAGGCCGAAACCGATCAGCGCCATACCGGCAAATTCGCCAAGTGCAAGCCTTTCGCCAAGGAAAAGCACGCCGAGCAAGATGGCGCTCGGCGGCACCAACAGGGTGACAAGCGAGGCGTTGGTGGCGCCGGCCGCCGCCATGATCCGGAAATAGAGGATATAGCCGAAGGCGGTCGACAACAGCGCCAGCGCCAGGATGGCAAGCAGCGCTTCAAGCGGCGGTGCGGCCAGCGCCCAGGGGCGATCGGTGAGCAGCGACAGCGGCAGTGCAATCAGCGAGGACGCGGTCAACTGGCCGGCTGCGGTGACAGGGGCTGGAACATCCCTGAAGCGTTTGCCATAGGTGGCGGCGAAGCCATAGGAGATGGCGGCAAGCACGGGAAGCATCAGCGCCCAGAGCGGCGCTTCGCCACCAGCCGAGATGCCGGGGCCGATCAGCACGATCGTGCCGAGGAGGCCGACGAGGCAGCCGACGATCTTTGCCGGGGACAGTTTCTCGTCCGAGGTGAAGTGGTTGGCGATGAGCACGGTCCAGATCGGCGTCGTCGCATTCAGGATCGCCGCAAGGCCGGCGCCGATGCGGGTCTGGCCGAAGAAGATCAGCGCGTGCGGCAGAGCATTGTTGATGAGCCCGAGGATCAGGAACTCGCGCCATCGGGCCTTCAGGATCGCATAGAGGTCGAAACGGCCGGCGACATAGACATGCAGCGCCAGCGCTGCCAGCAGCAGCCTGAGGAAGACGAGGGTCAGGGGCGGCACGTGCTGGACGGCAATGCGGGCAAAGAAGAAGGAGGCGCCCCAGATCAGGCCGAGCAGGACCAGCAGGCCCCAGGTCCAGGCATTCATTCTGCTGTCCACGCCGGTTCCTCCACCGCAAGCCGTTCGTTTCGCCGAAAACCGGCACCGGTTTTCGGCGTGAAGCTTTAGCGCAGCAGGCGGATCGCGCCACCCGTTTCTTGCGAAACGGGCGGCAAGGTGTCAGCGGGGATCAGAGGGCGTTGAGAAGGGCAGGCGTCGCCCAGCCGTCGGCCGGCATGCCGAGGCGCTGCTGTTCCTTCTGGATCGCGACACGCGTGCCGGAGCCGAGGATGCCGTCGATCTCGCCGACATCATGGCCGAGCGACTGCAGCTTGGTCTGCAGCGCCTTCATCTGGTCGCTGGCGAGCCCCTGTTCCGGCACGCCCTTGAGATAGGGCTCGGCGCCGGAAAGACGCGTGCCGAAATAGGCGGCAGACGTCGTGTAGATAAACGACTTGTTCCATTCGAGATAGATTTTGAAATTCGGATAGGCGATGAAGGCCGGCCCCATGCGGCCCTGCGGCAGGACGAGGTCGCCTTCGAGGTTGCCGAAGGCGGTATTGCCGTCACGCGGCTTGACGCCCAACGCAAACCATTCTCCCGCTTTCATCGTGCCGCCGAGGCCGGATTTCTCCCAGGGCAGGTTATCGGGCAGGGTCACTTCCTGCAGCCAGGGCTGGCCGCGCTCGAAGCCGAGATGCTGGATGAATTTGGCCGCCGTCAGAATGGCGTCCGGGCTGCTCTGCTTCAGGCGGATATGGCCATCACCATCGCCGTCCATGCCATAGGCGATGATGTCGCGCGGCAGCATCTGCACCTGGCCGATCTCGCCGGCCCAAGCGCCGGTATTGGTGGCGGGGTCGAGGTCGCCGTGTTGAACCATCTCGACCAGGGCGATCAGCTGCGGGCGAAAGAGTTCCGGGCGGCGGCAGTCATGCGCCAGCGTCACCAGGGCGTTGCGGGTGTTGAAATCGCCTTGGACGGCGCCGAAATCGGTCTCCATCGCCCAGAAAGCGGTGATGACGCCCGGGGGAACGCCGAATTCCTGCTCGGCGCGGGCAAAGACGTCGGCATATTGCTTCATCTTCTGGCGGCCGATGTCGAGGCGGCCCTGGCTGACGGTGCGCTGGGAGAATTCGAGGAAGGTCTGCTTGAAGACGCCCTGGGCGCGATCCCGGCTCAGCACCTTGGGGTCGATCTCGGCGCCGGCAAAAGCCTCGTCGGCGGCCGCCGCGCTGGCGCCGGCTGCGACCGCATCTTTCTTGACACCTTCGAGGAAGGCGGAGAGATCGCCGCCGCAGGGCGCTGCCGGGGCTGCGTCCGTGGCCTGCTGGGCCGCCGCGCCGCCTGCGAGGGCGAGGGCAAACAGAAGGGCGAGTGCAGAGCGGCTTGCGAGCGAGCGGTGCATGGATACGGTCCTTATATCAAAAATATTGCCGTCGCTTTCACAGATGAATGTGACGGAAGCAAGAAACATCGCAGGACGTTACTAAGAATTTCTATCCTTGGAAACGGCCGCGACCCAGTTGTTCCAGTTCTTTGCGCTGCCGGCAAAGACATTGATATCTGTGGGACCGCTGATGCCGGGGATAACGCCGGTAGAGGTATATTGCCAGAAGGCCCAGCGGCGGTCTGTATAGGTCACCTCAGGGTGTTTTGCCACCGAACGGACCCAGAAATGATAATCCTGGAAGTAGCCGGCGAGATTGTCGCGGTGGAAATCGACCGAGGTGTAGATGATCGGGCGTTTGCCGTAATAGGCCTCCAGCCGGTCCATGAAACGCTGCATTTCGGCGCGTACGGTTTCCGGATCGGGACGGTAGCGGCAGGTCTTCGATTCGGCGTTCCATTCGACGTCGAGCACCGGCGGCAGGCGCATGGCCTCCTTCGGCACGTTGCGGATGAACCAGTCTGCCTGCTGATCGGCCGAAGAGCAGAAATAATAGAAATGATAGGGAGCGTGCGGGATGCCGGCGGCGCGGGCTTCGCGCCAATATTCGTCGAAGCGCGGATCGACCCTGTCCTTGCCTTCGGTCGCCTTGATGAAGGCGAAGGCGACGCCGGAATTCTTGACCGTGCCCCAATCGATATCGCCCTGCCATTTGGAGATGTCGATGCCGTGGATCTGGTTCTGCTGCGGATGCTTCGGGCCGAAATCCTGCGGATCGGTGTCCTTGAAACGCGTCTTCGGCTTGATCGAAGCCGTTTCGAGATAGTCGTAACCGGAAGAGGTGCAGCCGGCCAGCATGATAGCCAGGGGCAAAACGCAAAACAAAAGCCGGCGCATGGGCGTCCCGTCGTAACTCGAATGATCTCTTTGCCCCACAGCCTGACCTTCGAAAAAGACGAGTCGGCAGAGGAATAACCCTCTTTTCACCATATCAACGTAAAAAATCGGTTAGTTTCAAGCGAATTATCAGCGCTTGCTGATAATGGCCGCCCGCCAGGCATAACCGCCGCCAACGGTATCGAACAGCAATGTCGCGTTGTTTTCATGGGCTTGCGCTTCCAGGACCTCGCGCAAATCGGGCCGCGGAGTGACGTGGAATTTCGCAAGCCAGGCCTGCAGCATGCGCCGGAACCAGCCCGGCAGGCCTTCCTGCTGGCCGAAATCGACGATGTGCAACTGGCCGCCGGGATTGAGTGCGGCGATTGCTGCATCGACGGCGCGCTCCCAGTCGGGGATCATCGACAGGGCATAGGAAATCAGGATGCGGTCGAAGCCGCTGACACCGAATTCGCGCGGCGTGAACGCCGTGGCGTCGGCGACGCGGAAGTCCGGGATCGTCGCCTTGGTGGCGAAGGTCTTGCGGGCCGAAATCAGCATTTCCTGAGAAATGTCGAGGCCGAACAGCTTGGCGGTCGGGAAATGCCGATGGGCGAAGGCCATGTTGCGTCCGGTGCCGCAGCCGACTTCGAGCAGCGTGCCGCCCTCCGGCACGTCGAGCTTGCGGATCGTGCTGTCGCGGCCGAGAAGGTAATATTTGCGGGTGAGGTCGTAGATATGGCGCTGATAGCGGTACATGCCATCCATCAGGCCGGCATGTTCGTCGCTCTTTGCTGCCGTCTCAGTGCCGACCTTGCTCACGCCTTCTTCCCGTAAATGTGGAAGCCACCATAGATTGCCGAGCGATCGAGCGCCGTCAACTCACGCGACTTCTCCTCGAAATAATCCCACTGGTCGCGGATCATCGGCGCCAGGCGGCCTTCGATGATGCTTTTTTCAGCGGCGGTGCGGAAGATCACGCGGGCGCCTTCGCGCGCCGTGCGAGTGATCTCCCGCCAGACGTCGTTCAACTGCTCGTCCGTCATCCAGTCCTGCGCGTCGAGCAGGATATAGCGGTCGCGCGAGGCGGCCGGTTCGCGGGCGAGCAACTCGGTGAAGCTTGCGTGGTGGACGTTGACGCGGTCGACATTGGCGCGGATCACCTGATAGTGCTCCGACTTCAGATAGGTCGGCAGCGGGCCTTCCTCTTCGGTGCCGTAGCGGCGGCCGAAGGCCTGCCAGGCGAAATAGTTGTCGCTCATCGGGAAATGACAGGCGAGCTTTTCCAGGCGGTGCTTCAGCACCGGCGCGATCGAATGATCGGCGGCAAGGCTTGCGAGTTCGTCATATTGCTGCGGCGGAATGCCGAGGCCGAAGAGCGAGCTCTTGCGGCCGGTAATCCAGCGCACGACCGGCTTTTCGAACAGCGGCGCGATCTGCTCGTCGAAGAACTGGCGCTGCTCGCGGATCGAGCGGGTCTTGGTCATCTCGCGCAGCTTGACGCCGTGCAGGCGGGCAAGAAGATGGGCCGCGCCGATGAAGCGGCCGAGCAGGCCGGTTTCGTAGATGTTGCGGTCGAAGACGGTGACGCGGCGACGGCCGAATTTGCGGCCGTTCCAGTAGCTGCGGGTCGCCTCATCGAGGCGGGCAGCGAGATGCTGGTCATAGGCGCGGCTGTTCGACTTCTCGTTCGGCATGGCCAGGAAGCGGACGAGATCGGCGTGGCCGGGAAGATGTTTGAAGGCCGCAAGCTTCAGGCGGTTCAGAGCGATATGGTGCGGGTTGAGGTCGACGACGTCGATCGAGGCCGGCGCCTTGGAGAGATAGGCGAGCATGTTGCAGCCGCCGGAGCCGATGGTGACGATGCGATGGTTGGGCTTCAGCTCCATCGCCTGCATGTCGAGATCCGGATCCTCCCAGATCTGCGGGTAGACGAGGCCGGAGAAGAGAAGACCGAAGAGACGTTCGGAAAAGCCGTCCTTCGAAAAAGCCTTGTGGCGGAGAAGGGCGTCCTTGAGTTTCCGGTTCTTGCGGAAGCCGGCATCCGGTGCAAATTCTGACATGAGTCTGTCACCTTTTTAGCGTTCAGGGCGTGTAGCGCGCCTCTGCTACAGTTTGATGACGTGGGCTGTGGGGCGCCGTTCTTCGGAGACTTCGACCGGCTCGGAAGACCGACCGGGATGGCTCTCCTGGGAAAGTGATCGGGACGACAGGCCTTCTTGGCTTTGGCCCCTTTTCGGCGCCTGCGATTCCTGCTTCTCTCCCGGCATGGAGGAATGCCATGCGATTTGTCCTGCGTATCCTGAAGGCGCTTGCTCTCCTTGTCGTTCTCGTCGTCTTCGTCGCCGCCGGCTGGCTTTTTATTCAGCCGCCGGAACTGCTGCGTGTCGGTGACGGTTACGCCGCCAAGATCGTCTGCTCCAACGTCTTCATCGCCGGTCGCGGCGCCGAGGATGTGCTCCATGACGACGTTCAGGCGCCCGGAAATCCGCTGCTGCGGCTGATACGCGTCAGCGTTGACCACGACAAGGAACGGGTGACGGCGCGCTTCATGGGGCTGTTTGCGCCAAGTTATGCGCTCTATCGCGGCGCCTTCGGCTGTACGAGCGTGCCGGACGGCGATTTCGAGGCGGCGGCGAAGGCCGTGCCCTTCGATGCGCCTGTTAAAATGGAGACGAGCGACGCCTTGTGGCCGGAGGGCGAGGGCACCGGCAATCCGGCGGACGGGAAGATTGCCGCACTGCTTGCCGATCCCGGAATTGCCGGCCCGGCAATGCGGGCGATCGTGGTGGTGCACAATGGCCGCGTCGTCGCTGAAGCCTATGGCCCCGGTTTCTCGGCGAAGACTCCGCTGATCGGCTGGTCGATGACGAAGACGGTGAACGCTGCGATTCTCGGCCGGCTGATGCTCGACGGCAAAATCTCCTTCGACGACGACGAACTGCTGGCGCAGTGGCAGAAGGATGCGCGCGCCAAGATCAAGGTGTCCGACCTGCTCGGCATGGAGAGCGGCCTTGCCTTCAACGAGGATTATGGCGATGTCGCCGATGTGACGCGCATGCTCTATCTCGATCCAGACATGGTGTCGCTGCCGGCCAATGCACCGATGGAGGCGCCGCCCGGCCAGCGCTTCCGCTATTCGAGCGGCACGGCCGTGCTGTTGTCGCGCATCTGGATGGACAGGGTCGGCAATCCACAGGCGGGCTTTTCCTATCCGCACGACGCGCTGTTTTCGCCGCTCGGCATGACGAGTGCGGTATTCGAACTCGATGCGCGCGGCACGTTTGCCGGCAGCTCCTATCTCTATGCGACGGCGCATGACTGGGCGCGCTTCGGGCAGTTCCTGCTGCAAGACGGCGTGTGGAATGACCGGCGACTGTTGCCGGAAGGGTTCGTCGGCGCCATGCGCACTCCGACGGTGGCTTCGAACGGACGTTATACGCAGGGCCAGGCCTGGCTCGCTCCTGGCGGCTCAAGCGCGGCGTTCGGACTGCCGGAGGATACGTTTTTTGGTTGACGGGGCATGACGGGCAGAGCATGGCGATCGTGCCCTCCGCCAATCTGGTCGTCGTCCGGCTCGGCCTGAC
>Ga0075365_10001259_pt1 | contig 11234 bp, 10 predicted proteins | sample EndMetdeltDD1765_FD_71387 | JGI IMG/M metagenome (GOLD analysis project Ga0075365, IMG submission 71387) | Populus endosphere microbial communities from Tennessee, USA - Endosphere MetaG P. deltoides DD176-5 | ecosystem: Host-associated > Plants > Roots > Endosphere | place: USA: Tennessee... | reverse complement strand
GTGATCAGCACATTGATCAGCCCGCTTGCCGCCACGGCATGCAGGATCTTGTACTTGTGCGCACCACCCGAGGCGACGATGCGGCAGCCTATCCTGCGGAAATCTTCCAGTTCCGGAGAAAGCACCTGCCGGTTCAGCGGGTGGTCGATCTCCTGCCCTGAAGCGCCGAGATAACGGCCCATCAGGTCGCCTACGGCACCCGCCTTCTGCAACTTGCTTTCTGTCATACCGTCCGGCAGGCCGTAACGAACTTGCAGCGATTTCTGCGACACGTCGCCGACGCTGACATAGGTGACATCGACCTTGCAAATCTGCCTGAATGCCTGCTGAAAGACGGCCTGCGAGATGATTGCGTCGCGAGATTCTGCGCTTTCCGCATAGATCGGTGCTGCGAAATAACGGCACTGCGCATTGAGCACCTGCGCGAAGCCACGGACGATCTCGAACGTGTTGATCTCGGAACCGTGTGTCAGGCCGCCCATCATCGATCGGACCTTGATTTCGGGATAATTGAGCGAAGACATGTGATGGATTGTCTCGCGCAGGGTAGCACCCCAGCCGACACCGATCGACGCAGGCTCCTGAGCCTGGATCAGCCGGCCGAGAAAACCTGCCGCCCCACGGCCGAGAACCGAATGCAGCAGTGCCGGATCCTGCGGTGAAGGCATGACGACTGCATCCTGCAACCCAAACCGCTGCCGCAGCTTCTGTTCAAGCTCGACACTTTCCGAAAGCGTGGTTTCAAAGCTGATCCGCACCATTCCGGTATCCAGCGCTTCCGCCAGCACCTCGTTTACCCGCCGGCGGGTGACGTTCAGCCGCTCGGCGATCTGCTGTTGAGTCAGACTTTCCACATGGTAGAGCCAGGCGGCCCTGACCATAAGCTCACGGTTTTCCATCTCAAAATGCCTTATCAAATGTCACATATATATAACATGTGTAACATAACAAACTGCGATGACATCCATCCTACAGCAGAACACATGACCGGAATCTAACATGTGGAGTCGAGTCTCCGGCATTCCTTGATTTTGGCAGGCAAGAGGTTTTTCCCATGACCAATCATCCTTTCATCGTCGGCCATCGCGGCGCCCGCAATCTCTGGGCTGAAAACAGCATGAGTGGCTTTCGCAACCTGCTCGACCTTTCCGTCGATGCCGTGGAATTCGATGTACATCTGAGCTCTTCCGGCGAATTGCTGATCATCCACGACGCGACGCTGGACCGGACGACGGAACGCAGTGGTCGCGTGACGGATCTTGGCGCCGGCGAATACCGCTCGGTCATCCTGAAGGACACCAACGAATGCATCCCGACGCTGGACGAGGTTCTGGCGCTCTATGCTTCGACCGACCTCATCCTGCATGTGGAACTGAAGGCGGATGCCGACGGCAAGCCTTATGAAGGCCTGGAAGCCAGAGCAGGCGCAGAAATCGACCGTTTCGGCCTGGCAAAGCGCTCGATCCTCACGAGTTTCAATGCCGACGTGCTGAAGACAATCCGCGATGTTGCGCCCCATATCCCGCGCCTTTCCTCCCTCAATCACAAATCCGTCGAGGCTAAGGGCCTCACCAAGTCCGTGGAAGACATGCTCGCGGTTTCGGATATTCTGGCGATCGAAAAGTCGCTGCTACGCGAGGAGTGGAATCTGCTGTCCGCCCTGGTGCCGGCTGACCGTCTCGGCGTCTGGGTGCCGAACGAGGAAGAGGATATCGCTTTCTGGATGCAACAGCCGATAAAACAGCTCACGACCGATCGTCCTGACATCGCGGTACAGGTCCGCGAAAGGCTGATGAATGCCGCTGCTTAAACGCAGAAATCTGTTGGCGGGCGGATTGGCGGCAGCTGCGATTTGGCGGCCGCTCGGCTCCGTACGCGCGGCAGGTTTTGCGTCCGACCCCTTCGCTCTCGGCGTGGCTTCCGGTGCGCCGAGGAAGGATAGCGTCGTCCTCTGGACGCGGCTTATCCTCGACAAGGCTTCCGCTGCCGTCTCGGCCGACCCTTTCGCGCCGGCTCCAAAACCATCGACCGATCCCGTTGATGTCGAATGGATGCTTGCCGAGGACGAGGCTTTTTCAAAGCCGATTCAATCGGGCATCTATCGCGCCGTGCCGGAATTTGCCAATTCCGTGCATGTCGAAATAAAGGGCCTGCAGCCCGGCCGGTGGTATTTCTATCGCTTCCGCGCCGGCAATGCGGAAAGCCCGGTCGGCCGCACTAGAACGGCGTCCGAAGTGGCCGATACGTTTCGGTTCGCTTTCGCGTCCTGCCAACAATACGAACAGGGTTATTACAGCGCCTACACCGACATGGCGCGCAAGGACCTCGATCTCGTCGTCCATCTCGGCGATTATATCTATGAGCGTACCTATGGCGCCGGACTGGTGCGCAAGCATGTCGCCGGCGTTCCGTCCATGCTCTACGAATTCCGGGATCGCTACGCGCTCTACAAATCCGATCCCGAGCTGCAGGCGGCGCATGCGGCCTTTCCCTGGCTTGCCGTCTGGGATGACCATGAGGTCACCAACAACTATGCCAACGACCACGCCCCGGATGCACCGAACCGCGAGGAATTCCTCAATCGTCGCCGCGCCGCCTATCAGGCGTGGTATGAGCATATGCCGGTTCATCCGGACCTAGCGGTCGGCTTTGACGCCTTGCGAATCTACGATCACTACAGTTTCGGCAACCTGCTCGGCGTGACACTGCTCGACACGCGCCAATACCGTTCGCCGGAACTGGAAGGCGATGCGGCGGACGACCGGCCGGAGCGGACCATGCTGGGGCCTGCCCAGGAAGAGTGGCTGGCAAGGACGCTCAACGGTTCGCAGGCGAAGTGGAACATCATCGCCCAGCAGACGCTTCTGTCGGAGCGCGATACCAAGGCCGGACCTGCAACCGGTTATAATCTCGATGGCTGGGATGGTTATCGCGCCGCGCGTGGTCGCTTGGTCGATGTGGTGCAATCTTCAAAACTGCCGAACCCGATCGTTATCGGCGGCGACATGCATGCGTTCTATGCCGCTGACGTGAAGCGCGATTTCGCGGATCACGGTGCCACACCGATCGCGGCCGAGTTCGTCTGTGGTTCGATCACCTCGGATGCGCCGTCGGCGACAAGCCTTGCGACTGCCGTCGCTGAAAACCCGCATCTGAAATTCGCCTCCGACAAACATGGTTATGCTGTCATGCATGTCGGCCCGAAATCTGCTGAGGTCGATTTTATTGCCGTCGCCGACCGCAAGCAGCAGAACTCGCCTTCCAGCACCTTCCAGAGTTTCGCCGTCGCAGACGGTATTGCCGGCGTGAACCGGCTTTGATGACGTGAGCTTCCATGCAGATTGATCTCCTGATTTTCGATTGCGACGGCGTGCTGATCAACAGCGAGCCGATCGCCAGCCGTACGCTTGCCAAAGCGCTGCGGGATGCCGGCACCGATGTTACAGCGGAGGAAGTGCTGATCCGTTTCACCGGTAATTCAGGAAGCGCGATCCGCAAGATCTGTACCGAAGAATACGGTATTGAGGACCTTGAAGCGGTATTCGCCGCCTGGCATCTCGACATCTTCCCGGAGTTCGCACGCTCGCTCGAAGTCATGCCGGGCATGGACAGGCTTGTCCGCTCTTTGGCGCATCAAAAATGCGTCGCTTCCAACAGCTCTACGGAGCGGCTATCGAAAAGCCTTGGTCTGCTCGACCTCTGGCACGCCTTTGCGCCGTCGATCTTCAGTGCAGACCAAGTGGCACGGCCGAAACCGGCTCCCGATCTCTTCCATTTCTGCGCCGAGCGCTTTTCCGTCGATCCTGCAAAATGCGTGGTGATTGATGACAGTGCGCATGGTATCACAGGCGCAAGGGCTGCAGGAATGAGCGCGATCGGCTTCGTCGATCCCGCAGATCCAAGGCCCGGACGTGCCCGGATACTCAAGGAGGCGGGTGCGGTTCTGGTAGCGACCGGCGCCGGGGAGTTGGAGAAGGCGCTCGCGAGCCTCCAGGCCACACAGGCCGTGGAAGTCTGACCATCCTTAAGGCCATTTCGGCGGTACTAAAATCTCAGACAAAATTGGAAGGTGTCATGCGCCTGTAAAAGTCGCACCATAAGAAACGCTCAAGCAATGTTGCACAGCCGTGCAACGGGAGGAATTGATGGAGCGAAATGGATTTTTGTCACTGTCCGGCGTCGCCAGCCGTTACGGCTCGACGCAGGTGCTGACCGATATCGATCTTTCGATCGCCAAGGGCGAATTCGTCGCGCTGCTGGGTTCGTCCGGTTGCGGCAAGACAACACTTCTGAGACTGCTTGCCGGCTTCATCAGCCCGTCCGCGGGTGAGGTGGTGGTGCGCCAGCGCGACGTGACCCGCCTGCCGCCCGACAAGCGCGGCATGGCGCTGGTTTTCCAGTCCTACGCGCTTTGGCCGCATATGACGGTGGCGCAGAACATCGGCTACGGCCTGAAGCTGAAGGGCGTCGCCAAGGCCGAGATCGCCTCGCGCGTCGCCGCGATGCAGCAGATGCTGGGCCTTCAAGGCCTCGAGGCCCGCAAGCCGGCCAATCTTTCAGGGGGCCAGCGCCAGCGCGTTGCGCTAGGGCGCGCACTTGCCGTCGATCCGGAAATCCTGCTGCTCGACGAGCCGCTGTCGAACCTCGATGCCCGCATCCGGCTATCCGTCAGGCACGAGTTGCGCGCGCTGCAGAAACGTCTCGGCATCACGGCGATCCATGTCACCCATGATCGCGAAGAGGCCATGGTGATGGCCGATCGCATCGTCATCCTCAATGCCGGCCGCATCGCCCAGCAGGGTTCGCCGGAAGAGGTCTATAACCGCCCGGCCTCCGCCTTCGTCGCCGCTTTCATGGGCGCCGAGAACATGCTGTCCATGAACGGCCAGCCGGACGGCGATGCCTTCATGTTGCAGGCAGGCCCCGCGAACAAGGCGACGGCGGTGCCGTTTGGTGGCCGCAAGCTCTCGGCCGGTGCGGTCGAGGCGCGGTTCCGTCCCGAAGCCGCGCACCTGTTTGCCACGGAGGAGTTTCTTCCCCGCAGGCCGGGCGTGGCGTTTAGCGGCGAAGTTCTTGCCGTCACCTATCCCGGCGGCCATTGGCGGCATGTGGTCCGGCTGGGTGACCGCGAGATCATGGCCGATTTGCCCCAGGCATTTTCGCCAGGCATGCAGGTCGTGGTCCATGTGCCGGCCGAAAGCCTGTTCCTGTTCAATTCGCCGGCCTCCTAGCCGGTTCCCCGTTTCCCGGAGCTTAGCCGGGAAAATTCTGCCTGCCTTATTCATTGCCTTAACGAGACTGCTCAACTCACGGAGAAACCCCATGAAGAGAATGTCCTATGCTGCGCTTGCCGTCGTGCTGGCTGCGCTCCCGGTTCGCGCCGCCGAACTGACGGTTGCCACCGCCGGCGACCAGAACATGGTCGATTACATCAATCAGTATCTCGGCCCGATGTTCGAGAAGACCTATCCGGGCAACACGGTTCGCGCCGTCGGCACCGGCCCGGGCGATGCCGGCTCGCAGAAGATCCTCGAGCGCTTCGACGCCCAGTCCGCCGCAAAGTCGGACAAGTGGGATGTCGACGTTGCCGTCGTGCATGAAAAGTTCGTCGGCCCGATGGTCGACAAGAAGTACCTCGACAAGTACCGCAACGACATCGACACCGGCAAGCTGGTCAGCCGCGACAACGCCAAGATGGCGCTCGGCACCAATGTCGAAGGCTATGTCATGCCGATGTTCAACAGCCAGACGGCGATCGCCTACAACCCGGCTCTCGTTCCGACCCCGCCGAAGTCCTACACCGAACTCGCAGAATGGGCCAAGGCTCATCCGAAGCAGTTCGGCTATAACGGCATCAAGGGCGGTGCTTCGGGCGTTTCCTTCGTCATGGGCTGGATTTATGCCTTTGGCGGCGGCGATGCCAACACCCTGATGAACGGCCCGTTCAAGCAGGACGAAACCACCAAGTGGGACGGCGCCTTCAAGAGCCTCGCCGACTTCACCAAGAACGCCACGCTGACCCCGGGCAATGCCGGCACGCTCGACCTTCTGTCGCGCGGCGAAATCGCCATGGGCCCGGTCTGGGTCGACATGTTCTACTCCTGGCAGGCCAACGGCCAGCTGCCGCCGACCATGAAGCTCGTTCTGCCGGCTCCGGGCATGCCGGGCCAGCCGATGCACTACGTCATTCCGGAAAAGGCCGCCCAGAAGGACCTCGCCGAGAAGTTCATCGCGCTCGCCACCAGCCCGAAGGTCCAGGCTGAAGGCATCGTCAAGAAGTTCAACTGGTATCCGGGCATCGACGCCGACAACGTCAAGAAGGAACTCGACGACGCCACCTGGAACAAGCTGTTCGTCGACATCTCCCCGGCCGATCTCGCTGCCAAGGGCAAGCCTTTCCCGATCGCGCCTTACAACAACGCGATCCTGGAAGCCTACGAGAAATCTGTGAAGTAACGAAACTCCCCTTCTCCCCTCGGGGAGAAGGTGGCCCAAAGGGCCGGATGAGGGGGCCGCGCGGCACGCGTCGCACCTGTAGCCCCCTCATCTGTCCTGCCGGACATCTTCTCCCCAAGGGGAGAAGAGACGATCCATCGCTGCTCATCGAGTTCGAAACCCATGTCCAGACGACTTCTCGGCCTTGCCCTCATCTTTCCCGCGCTCGCGGTGATCGTCTTCCTGTTCATCCTGCCGCTCGTCATGTCGGCGGTCGGGGCGTTTCAGGTGAACGGCGCGTTCGGCTGGGGCAATTTCGTCAAGACATTCGATCTCTATACGAAGGACATCGTCTTTTCCGTCGTCATCATCTCCTTGTCGACCGTGCTGATCGGCATCGCCTCGATCGCCATCGGCGGATATCTGACGCTCGGCGAACATCCGGTCGCGGTGGCCATCCTGCGCTGGCTTTATCGTTGGCCGATGTTCATTCCCTTCATCGTCGTCGGGCAGATCCTGCGCACGTTCCTTGCCAAGAACGGCATGATGAACAACACTTTCATCAATCTCGGCCTGCTGACGCCCATCGATGCGCAAAGCTTTCTCGACTGGCGCGGCATCGTCATAGCCTTCGTCTGGAAGCAGACGCCGTTCGTTACGCTGCTCGTCGCCGGTGCCATGGCCTCGCTCAACCGCGAAACGATCGACGCAGCCCGCAATCTCGGAGCCTCGAAACTCCGCGTGCTGATCGAGATTGTCGTGCCGCAGGTGGCGATGACGCTGACCGTCGGCCTTATCCTTTCCTTCGTGACGATGATGTCGGTCCTCTCGGTGCCGCTGATGATCAATGCCCAGTCGCCGACCATGCTGACTGCCGATATCGCCTTCCGGGTCAATTCCTACGGTGATTACGGCGTTGCCAATGCGCTCGGCCTCGTCTCGCTGGTTCTCGCTTCTTCCGTCGCGTGGATTTATCTCCGCGCCAGCCTGAAGGAGCGCGCATGACCGCCGCCACTTCCAAATCTTCCATCGTCAATGCCTGGGCTGCACTCTGGTGGCTGCCGCGCGGCATCATCTTCGGGCTGATGGCCTTTTTCATCTTCGGCCCGCTGTTCAACATGCTGCTCTGGACCGTCGCGGAGAAATGGTATTTTCCCTACAGTTTCCCGCTGCAATACGGGTTCAGTTCCTGGGAAAAGGTGTTCGCGCCGCGCGGCGGAGCGATCGAATCGCTCTCCAATTCGCTGATCGTCGCGCTCCTGACCGTCGTTGTGTCGCTGCTTCTGGCGATCCCGGCCGGTTATGCGCTGGCGCGGCTGAAACTGCCGTTCCGCAGCCTCATCCTGCTCGCTTTCCTGATCCCGCAGGCGTTTCCGAACCTCACGGTCTATGTCAATATCGCTCGCATCTTTTATGAGATCGGCCTGAATGGCACGATCCCCGGCGTCGTGCTGGTGCATGTGTCGCACGGCCTCGTGTATGCAGTCTGGATCGCCACCGCCGCCTTTTCGGCCATCGACGTGGAACTGGAACAGGCGGCCCGCAATATCGGTGCAGGCGCAATGCGCACCTTCATGGACGTAACGCTGCCGCTCGCGGCTCCCGGCCTGATGGCGAGCGCCATCTTCGTTTTCCTGGAATCGCTGGACGAGTTCACCGGCAGCTATTTCGTCGGCGCGCCGGACGTGAACATGCTGCCGCTGCTGCTTTATACGTCCGCTGCCGGCGGCAATTATCAGATCGCATCGATCACGGCCCTCTTGCTGCTCGTACCTTCCTTGGTTTTCATGTTGCTGGTCGAGCGATTCCTGAAGGCGGACGTCCTGTCCCGGGTTGGGCACTGATTGGGGCATGAGGAGAGCATGAAGGACGACGACAAAAGAATGCGTTTCGTCAGCGCCGAACAGGTGGCCCGCCTTGCCGGCGTGTCACGCTCGGCCGTGTCGCGCACGTTCACCCCCGGCGCCAGCGTGGCGCCCGCCACCCGCGAAAAGGTGATGAATGCCGCCAAGCAACTCGGTTACCACGTCAACGATCTGGCGCGGGGCGTGCTCGCCAACCAGAGCCGGTTGGTCGGTATCGTCGCCACCAAGCCCGAGCTTGGTTTCCGCGCCCATCTGACGGCAGCGCTCGCCAAGGCGCTGATCCGCCGCGGCAGCATCCCGATCCTCATCAATACCGGCCAGACCGGCGACGAAATGCTGGCCGCCCAGCAGATGCTGATCGGCCACCGCGCCGAAGCGACGATCATCCTCTCCGGCTCGCCGCCGGCAAGCTTTTTCGAACTCGCCAAACAGAACGGCCAGCCGCTCGTCGTCATCGGCCGCTCCGAACCCGGAGCCGACCACGTCCGCGCCGGCAATTCGGAAGCTTCGCGAAACGCCGCCAATGCCTTTTTTGCCGCCGGTCGCCGCCGGCTTGCGGTGGTCGGTTCACATTCGAGCACGCCGAGCATTTCGGAGCGCGAAAGCGCATTCGTCGCCACCGCCCGGGCGTTGGGCGCAGACGTCATGACCGCCCACGGCCCCGATTCCGACTATGACAGCGGCATCACCGCCGCCGACAAGCTCTTTTCGTCCGCACAGAAACCCGATGCCGTCTTCTGCGCCAACGACCAGATCGCTTTCGGGGTAATGGATTTCGTGCGCAACAGGCTTGGTCTGAAAATTCCGGAAGATGTAGCGGTAATCGGTTTCGACGATGTGCCGGAAGCTGCCTGGCTGAGCTATGGCCTCACGACATTCCGTCAGGACCCGGAGACGATGGCATCGCGGGCCGTCGATCTGCTGGAACGGCGCTTGCAGAACCACGACGCCCCTCCGGGGCACGAGCGGGTCATTCCGGAATTGGTGGTGCGCGGGAGTTTTGTACCTGCTTGAGAAAAATGTCCCACAGTTCGTGGGAAAGCCAAGGCGCCCCACACACTCGACGTCATTCTCGGCCTTGTGCCGAGAATCTATCCACGTTGAATTTGGAGGACCGGCTCAGATTTTCGGGACAAGCCCGAGAATGACGTAGAAAGCTGGCCGACCGTCTAAATCTTCAAAAGCTTCCGCGCATTTTCCTTGAGGATCAACGGCCGCACATCGTCCTTGATCGGGATATCGGCGAAATCCTTGAGCCAGCGGTCCGGCGTGATCGCCGGCCAGTCGGAGCCGAACAGCATTTTATGCTTCAGCAGCGAATTGGCGTATTGCACCAGGATCGACGGAAAATATTTCGGCGACCAGCCGGACATGTCTATATAGACATTCGGCTTGTGGGTCGCGACCGACAGCGCCTCTTCCTGCCAGGGGAATGAGGGGTGCGCCAGAATGATCGGCATATCGGGAAAGTCGGCGGCCACGTCATCCAGATAGATCGGGTTCGAATATTTGAGCCGCATGTTCATGCCGCCGCGCATGCCGGCGCCCACACCCGTCTGGCCGGTATGGAACAGCGTGATCGCGCCTTCCTCAGCAATCGCTTCGTACAGCGTATAGGCCGAACGATCGTTGGGGTAGAATGCCTGCATGGTCGGGTGGAACTTGAAACCCTTGACACCGAATTCCCGCACCAGCCGCCGCGCCTCGCGGGCGCCCATCTTGCCCTTGGCGGGGTCGATCGACGCGAACGGGATCATGATGTCGCTGTTTTCGGCGGCGATCATCGCCACTTCTTCATTGGCGTAGCGGTGAAAGCCCGTCTCGCGCTCCGCATCGACCGGAAAGATCACGCAGCCGATCTTGCGCTCGCGATAATAGACGGCGGTCTCGTTCACCGTCGGCAACATGCCCTTGCTGCCCGCCGGGTTCTTGAAATATTTCGCCATGCCGGCCTGGAATTCGTCATAACCATCGCCCCGCGGCGCGCAGCCGCAGGGCTCTTCCGCATGGGTGTGAATGTCGATGGCGATGAGTTCGTCGATGTTCAAGGTTCGCTCCTCTTCGATCCTTTGCCGGCTACCTGGTTTCAGCCGAGGCCGATGAATTTGCGCATCAGGCCAGTGAGCTGTTGCCGCTCTGCGGCGCTCAGGTTGGAGCCGACCGAGTCCTCGTAGGTGAAGAACCACTCTCCCGCCTGCCGGACTTTTTCGACGGCATCTGGCGTCAGGGTGATTTCCACGGCACGGCGGTCGTCGTCGGGAATTCGGCGTGACACGAAACCTTGATCTTCCAGCGCGCGGATGAGCTTGGTCATATGCGCCCGCTTGATCATCAGCCGCTGGCCGAGCACGCTCTGGCGAATGCCGGGATTGTTGAGGATGACCCAGAGGACCGAAAATTCGCCGGGCTTCAGCTGATGCTCGCCGACTTCCTCGAAAAACCGCTCGTAGATCTTCAGCTGCGCAAGCCGCATCAAGAAGCCGAGGGCTGTGCCGAGCCGGTCGAGATCGACGTTATCTGCCGTGCGGATCGGCATATCCATAAGGGTGCCTCCTCAGGCCGAACCGGGCGCCTTCAGACGGACGGCGCGTTTTTCCAGAAAGGCGCGCAACCGTTCTTCCGCCTCCGGGCTGGTGGCAGTGAACGAAGCCATGAAGGATTCGACGAACAGCCCGTCTTCTTTCGCCATGTCCTGAATGCGCGGCAGGGCGTTGATCACGGCATAGTTCGAGATTTCGGCATTGCTGGCAGCAGCTTCCGCCAATTGATGCGCCTTTTCCCGCGCCGTGCCCTTCTCGACGACATATTGCGCCAGATTCCAGCGTTCGGCCTCCTCAGCGGAGGCGACCCGGCCCGTCAGCATCATGTCGGTCATGCGGGCGACGCCCGTCAGCCGGGCCACGCGCACCGAACCGCCGCCACCGACGAAAATGC
>Ga0075365_10001258_pt1 | contig 11238 bp, 9 predicted proteins | sample EndMetdeltDD1765_FD_71387 | JGI IMG/M metagenome (GOLD analysis project Ga0075365, IMG submission 71387) | Populus endosphere microbial communities from Tennessee, USA - Endosphere MetaG P. deltoides DD176-5 | ecosystem: Host-associated > Plants > Roots > Endosphere | place: USA: Tennessee... | reverse complement strand
GCAGTCATAGATGCGGTAGAATTGCAGGCCATCATAGGCGACCAGCAGCAAGTCAACGCCTGCATTGAGCGCCTCGACGACCGCGGCGCAGACGCCGTACTGGTAGATCGGCCCCATCACCAGATCGTCGGTCATGACGATGCCCTGGTATCCCCATTTGCCGCGGATGAACTCGTTGATGACCCGTGCCGAATGGGAGGCTGCCCGCTCCGGATCGATGGCGTCGACGGCCACGTGGCCGACCATCAGATGAGCTGCGGATTGTGCCAGCGTCCGCCGAAACGGGATCCAGTCGGAGGCCTCGAGTTCCGCAACAGGTGCGTCCAGATGTGCGCGGAAATGATGTGTATCCTCACGGATGCGCCCGAGGCCCGGGAAGTGCTTGATCGTGCCGGCGCCGCCGGCGGCTTCCAAACCGCGCAGGTAGGCTGTGGCGACGTCCGCTGTGACGGCCGGATCGGCGGAGATCGCGCGGCGATTGATCAGGCTGTGAAAATCGAGTCGGTTCCGGGACCAGGCGGGCTGCAGGTCGACCACCGGTGCGAGATTGAGCGTAATGCCGAGGCTCGCAAGCTCGCGCGCATGGGTCCGCCCGGACTCTTCGGCCTTTCTTGATCGCTCCTCGGCCGGCAACGCGGCGAGCGTCGACAGCGCGGGCAGCGATGTCAGCGGCGGCGACAGGTGCGAGACGATGCCACCTTCCTGATCGGCCGCGACGATCAGCGGCGGAAGGTTTGCCGCGCGGCGCAGCTCCTGCAGGCTGGCGATCTCCAGTCGCACGGCGTCCACCGTGCGGCCATTGATGTTGCGGTGACTGATGTAGACCCCTGCAACGAGGCCCTTGCTGACCAAAGGAGCGATCTCGTCGTACGACGCGTATCCGATGACGAAGCGTCGCCCCAGTTCGAGCGCGGCCGTGCCTTCCGCGTGCAGCGTGTGGTGCTCGTGGAGGTGCAAGATCGCCGCGGCCGACGCCATGGCGATCGGCGGCAGGCACCACAGCAGCACCAGCATCTTGCCGGTGATGCCCCTGCGGTCCCAGAAGCCGTACCGCAGCAGCAGGCCGAGCACGAGAACTCCGCCAACGAGAATAATGGCGACAGCGCGTCCGCGGACGGCCGTCAGATAGACGTCGTAGAGGTTGAGGCTGACGAAAATGAACGCGGCGGCGAGCAGCCCTAGGACGATCGTGACCATCGATCCGGGGCGAAAACGAAACGACATTCAGCTGCAAATTCCCACGGCGGACCGCGTACCTGCGAATTATGGCGGTTGCGAGCGCAACGCCGCCTCATGAGACGCGCCGAACCCGGTCCGGGTTCGACAAACCGACGTCCCTCCGGCTTCCTCCCGGCCATCTTTAGGGTATCCGTCCACGGCCTGTACGGTATTGAGCCTGCTTGATCTTGCGGGCCGGCGGGGCATTCTTCACGACCACCAGGAACCGAAGATGCGGCCAAGGTTTCTTATAAGGCGGCTTCCTGAGAAGCGGCTTCCCACCGCCAGGGGAGGGTGAAATGGCACTTCTGAGACGCGAGCTGCACCGCCACACAACCGGCCCGGACGTCACCCACGCCGACCGCTGGGCGCTGGTCTTCGATACGGACACCAAAAGCCTTTATGTCGAGCATGACGAAGCCCATCTCGAGGCGCGGATCGGCGGAACCGTCGACGTGCGGACATCGCGGATGGATGTCGCCGAGTATCTGACGTGCGGCGGCCAGACCGCCGGCCACCGCGAGCTGTGGCGTCTGCTGCGAACGCTGTTCGATGCGGAGCGCGACGTCGCCGAAGGCATCTGATCGATCGGAAGCACCGCGCCCGTCTGACGCTCATGATTTCCGCAAGACCATGCACGCGCCGCCGGCGGTGCGGATCTGCGCGCACACCTTGTCGGCTTCCGAGCGCGTCTCCGCACCGACGCTGACCTGGTAGAAGGTGCGGGTGCCGCGGCTGCGCAGGATCATGCCGTCGACGATCGGATCGCGCTCACCGAGCGCTTTGGAGAACCGGTTCATCGCCTCGGCATACTTTGACAAGGCGAGCGAGCGCGAGAACCCGGCAGCGAGCTGCACGCTCCAGGGCTTTCGTCCTGCGCGATCCACGCGCTCCTCGAGCGCCGCGAGATACGTATTCGGCGTGCGTTTCGCCTCGGCGATCATCTGCGCGCAATCCATCGGGCCATCGCGGGGGCCATCCTTGCTTGCGCCGCCCGCCCAGTCGTCGACGCTGCGGCCGGTGATCGCGAGCACATAGCTGCGTGTCTCGGCCGGCATGAACCCCGTGCCCGCGAGCCACTCGCTCACCCGGCGCGGACCGGCGTTGTAGGCCGCGGCCGCCAGCCCCAGATTGCCGAACCGATCGCGCAGCTCGCGCAGGAACGCCGCGGATTTCGGCAGCGCCTGTACGGGATCGAAGGGGTCGAGCAGGCTGCGGTCGGCAGCCGTGCCCGGCATGAACTGCGCGATGCCTTGCGCTTGCGCCCCGCTGCGGGTGCGCGGACCGACCGCTTGCGTGTTGAAGCTGCTCTCCTGCCAGATCAGCCGGGCGAAGAACGCCAGGGGCAAGTCGTTCTCGCGCGCGGCCGACTCGAGCATCAGGCAGATCGCATTCTCCGCCGTCCCGGAATTGGATTCGGCGCGCGCCCGCGTGAGCCCGAATGAAGGTCCGAGCAGCACAATTGCAGCGAGGGCAATGGCGATCCGGGACATGCGCGTCATATAGGGCGAGAAAACGCGAAGTCGAATGCAGACGGACTCTTAGCCTTGCATCGTGACGCGATTTTGATTTCGCGCGCAAGCGTTGCCGCGAAGCCATCCAACTTTGCCAGGCTTGGTCAGTCGTGCGGGCGCTTCGCGTGGTTGCGGACGAACGCGATGCGGGCTCGCGCGTCATCCCCCAGCATCACCTGAGTGAACTGCATCAAGGGAACTGCGATGGCCGGCGTGTTCGATGTCCGAGGGTTTGGGTTCCATTTCGACTACGGCACTGAAGGCATCGTCCAGTTTCAGCGCGAGGTCGTCGCCGATTTCGCCGCGCTGCAATCTCACATGACGCAGGTCGGCAGCAGCGTCGTGATCGCCCTGGACGACGGCAGCTCAATCGAGATCCAACGTGCGAACCTGGCGCTGTTCGCCGCCGATGACTTCCAGTTCGTGCAGCTGCATACCGTTCCTGCACAGGCCGATCCCCCGGATCGCTTGAACTCATGGGCAAACCGGGTCACAAGTCCCATGTGACGGGCGAAGCGGGGTCAAAACGTTCCAGCATGGCGCAGTCGCTTGCAAGCTCGCAGCCGGGAGCCAGGGGCCGTGAATCCGCGGGAAAGGGATGCGCTGCTCTTCATCGCGAAGGTCGAGTACCGCCGTCACACAATCAAGATCGTCCGGCGCGGCAACCAGATTAAACTCCTGATTCATCGTCCCGACAGTCCGCTGGCCACGGAGATGGTCGCCGACGTGCTGACGAATTATGAGAAGGCGTTGCAGGACGCCCGGCACCTCATCGACCGCCTGGTCGACGGAGGCGAGGGACGCTAACCGTCGGGTCGGAGACCCAGGTTCAATACTCCGCGCAATCCTAGACTTGATGCAACGCGATCATTTCGGCAATGCATGCCGGCCGGGAGCTTCCCTCCAGTTCGATCGTCACGCCGTAGGTCACTCTCAAACCGTTGGGAACTTCCTCGGCCTCGGCGATCCTGACGTGACCTCGCAGCCTTGCGCCAGACGGGACCGGGGTGAGGTAGCGAATGCGGTTGGCGCCGTAATTTATCGTGCTTTTCAATCCTCGGACGCGAGCGACACCGCGGATGAATTCCGGCGTCAACGCCAGCGTCAACAGGCCGTGGGCGATCGTGTTCTTTCCTGGAAGCTCACGCTTGGCGCGCTCGACATCGACATGGATCCATTGGTCGTCGCCCGTCGCGTCGGCAAAGCGGGTGATCTGGTCCTGCGTGATCTGCATCCAGTCGCTCACGCCGATATCCGATCCAACGGCTTCCTTGAGTTCTTGCAAATTGTTGAAAATGCGCATGGTGCGATGCTCGCTGACGTTCTTATAAGACCTCGGCGTGGTTCGCCGACATTCATCCGCTTCAAGCAGCTCGTCGCCTGACGTATGAACCCGGTGCGTCTTCGATCGCTTTCAGCTTTCGGGCACCCGGCGCGCGCGCCTTGACCTTGCCGCCTCCGTGCGTCCCGATCCAGTGCGCCCAGTCGGTCCACCATGAGCCGCTTTGATATTTCGCGTCGGCCAGCCAGGACTCCGCATCGGACGGCAGCTTTTCGCCCGTCCAGTAGCCGTACTTGTTGGCCGACGGCGGATTGATCACGCCGGCGATGTGTCCTGATGCGCCGAGCACAAAGCGCACAGTGCCTGAGACCAGTTGCGTCCCGGCGTAGGTGGAACGCCAGGGTGCAATATGATCCTCGCGCGCCGACAGGAAATAGGTGGGGATGTCGATTCCCCGCAGATCGATCGGAACGCCGGCGAGCGTAATGCCTCCGGCCCGCTTCAGCAGGTTCCGATGATACATGTTGCGCAAGTAGAACGACTGCATCGTCGCCGGCATGCGGGTTGTGTCGGAATTCCAGTACAGGAGATCGAACGCGGCCGGATTCCGGCCCATCAGGTAGTTGTTCACGAAGAAGAACCAGATCAGATCGTTCTCGCGCATGAGGTTGAACGCGTCCCCCATATGGTTTCCTTCGAGGTAACCGAGGCGCTGCATGTGTGCGTCAGCCAGATCGAGCTGAGCATCGTCGATGAACACGGAAATGTCGCCGACGTCGGTGAAGTCGAGCAATGTCGTAAAGAAAGTCGCGGAACTGATCCTCCGGTCGTTCTTGGCGGCCATGTAGGCCAGGGCGCTCGCGACCAGCGTTCCGCCGATGCAGTATCCGATGACATTCGTCGTTGCTTCGCCCGTCGCCTGTTCGATCGCATCGATCGCCGCCAGCGGTCCTTCCAGCAAATAATCGGCAAAGCTCTTGGCAGCGAGCTCGGAGCCCGGATTGATCCACGAGACGACGAAAACCGTGTGGCCTTGTTCCACGCACCACTTGATGAACGAGTTTTTCGGTTTGAGGTCCAGAATGTAGAACTTGTTGATCCAGGGCGGGACGATCAGCAAGGGCCTGCGATGAACCTGCGGCGTCGCCGGGGCATACTGAATGAGTTGCATCAACTCGTTCTGGAAAATCACTTTGCCCGGCGAGCTTGCGATGTTTTCGCCGAACTTGAATGCGTCGAGGTCGGTCATCCTCAGGTTCAGCCGCCGGCCGCCGCCGCGCTCGAGGTCGTCGAGGAAGTTCCTCAAGCCATCGATCAGGTTCTCACCGCGTTTGTCGATCGTGGTCTTGAGGACGACCGGATTGGTCCCGACGAAGTTGGTCGGTGCGAGGGCATTGACGAATTGGCGCGTGTAGAATTCGGCCATGTGCCGGGTATGAGCGTCGACACCCGTGATGCTGCTGACGGACGACTGAATGAAGCGTGAGGTCAGCAGGTAGCACTGCTTGAGATAGTCGAAGGGGACTTGCTCCCACTCCTTGTCCTTGAATCGCTTGTCCTGAGGCGCTGGCTTGATCACCGGATCGGCCGGTGCATTGTACAGGATCCGGCTTGCCGTTCGTTGCCAAAGCGATACGAGGTCGCTCGACAATGCAAGCCACTCCTTGAACACCGGCGGCGGGCTGGCGGCGGCCTTTTCAAGAACGTCCGCAAACGTGGCCGTGACCGTGCGCGGGTCGATGACCCGATAGCCATCGTCCGTTGCTGACCGATCGGCCTGGAGCCGGGACAGCTCGACGAGCCGCCGGATGATGTCGGTAGCGGCATCGGCCGAAGCGACTTCGTTGAGGCTCGACGTCTGGCGGGGTCGATCGGGAATCTCTGCTTTGGCCGCCGGCTTCGGATGTACATTCATCGGCGGGGCCTCGGCTGTACCGTGTCTGGATGACGGGATGTTGTGAGCGTGGGGGCATCCCGTACGTTGATCCAGATCAAGTCGCCGACGGTCGCTCCATCGGCTCGCCGACGTCGCGATTGTTATCGTCTGCAAAGCCATCGAGCGCTGCCCGATACTGTGAAGCTGCCGTTGTTGCGGACGTTGCGCAGGACTTAGGTGAGCCCATTCCGCCCCGTCATCCTTTTTGATTGATCTGGGTCAAGGCAGTTGGTCGGTCAACACATGATCGTCGCGTGCAAAGGCGCGGTGACGCTCGAACAGCCGCACAGCTGTATTTTTTGTGCGCTGCAGAGCGATCGTCGCGCAGGAGAGCGCACAAGGCCGCTTCAGATGAAGATCCCCATCAGGCACCCCGATGAGATACTCGCCTATCGTTCTCTCAAGGAGATCATCGGAGCCGATTCCAGGGTGGTCTGGTCGGTTGGTCCGGCAGACAATGTGCTGAGGGCGATTCAGCTCATGGCCGACAAGGATATCGGCTTTGTTGTCGTCCTGGATGGCGCGGCGCTGGTCGGCGTTCTGTCTGAGCGTGATTGTGTTCGCCGCGTGCTGACTGCCGGCAAGGCGATGGATGCGACGCCGGTGTCGCAGATCATGGTGCGCGATATCGTCACGGTCGACATGACGCATACTTTTGCCGATTGCCTGCGCCTGATGCAGGCCCATCGGATCCGGCATCTGCCTGTCATGCGCGGGAACACTATCGCGGCTGTGGTCTCGGCACGCGATCTGATGAGCGAAGCCGTCGAACACCACAGAAAGGTGATCGGCGAACTCGAGCGTGAACGGCTGGCTATCTTCACATCGACCGCGTGAGATCGCTGCGGAGAATGAGGCTGGGGCCGCGAGGGGTGGTCTTATGGACCTGCTGATCGTTCTTGGTGCGCTGGTTTTCCTGATGCTGGTCGCCTATCGCGGCTACAGCGTCATCCTGTTCGCGCCGGTCGCGGCGCTTGGCGCGGTGTTGCTCACGGATCCGGCGCTGGTCGCGCCCATGTTCTCCAGCGTGTTCATGGAGAAGATGGTCGGCTTCGTGAAGAGCTATTTCCCCGTTTTCATGCTCGGCGCAGTGTTCGGCAAGGTCATCGAGCTGTCGGGATTCTCCAAGTCGATCGTCTCTGCGGTCATCGGCCTGGTGGGGCGGGAACGGGCGATGCTGTCGATCGTGCTGGTGTGTGCGATCCTGACCTACGGCGGCGTTTCGCTTTTCGTGGTCGTGTTCGCCGTTTATCCGTTCGCTGCGGAAATGTTCCGGCAAAGCGGGATTCCGAAGCGTCTGATTCCCTGCACCGTGGCGCTCGGCGCGTTCACCTTCACGATGGATGCCTTGCCGGGCTCGCCGCAGATCCAGAACATCATTCCGACGACCTTCTTCAAGACGACGACCTGGGCCGCGCCGTGGCTTGGTCTGGTCGGCAGCGCGTTCATTCTGATCGTCGGGCTCCTGTACATCGAGAGCCGCCGGCGGGCCGCGCAGGCAAGCGGCGAAGGGTACGGTACGGAGCTTCGCAACGAGCCGGAGCCATTCGAGGCGGAAAGGCTTCCGAATCCATGGATCGCGCTCTCGCCTCTGGTCGTGGTCGGCGTGATGAACTTCGTGCTCACGCAGTTGGTGCCGCGCTACTACGGCCCGGTGCACGAGTTCGCCCTCAGTGGCCAGACCAAGCCGATCGTGACGCAGATCAGCTCGGTGGCGGCGATCTGGGCGGTCGAAGGTGCGCTGCTCCTGGGTATCCTGACCGTCTTCGCATTTGCCTGGCGTCCGGTGACGCAAAAGTTCGCGGAGGGGAGCAAGGCCGCGGTCGCCGGTTCATTGCTCGCCTCGCTCAACACCGCATCCGAGTACGGTTTTGGCGGCGTGATTGCCCTGTTGCCTGGCTTCGTCCTGATCGCGGAAGTGCTGCGCGCCATTCCCAATCCGCTGGTCAATGAGGCCATCAGCGTCACAGTGCTTGCGGGCATTACCGGATCGGCGTCAGGCGGCATGAGCATCGCGCTCGCTGCGATGGCTGACACGTTTATCGCCTCGGCCGAGGCCGCGAAGATCCCGCTCGAGGTGCTGCATCGCGTGGCATCGATGGCTTCGGGCGGCATGGACACGCTGCCGCACAATGGCGCCGTCATCACCTTGCTGGCGGTCACCGGCCTCACGCACAAGGAGGCCTACAAGGACATTTTCGTCATCACCTTGATCAAGTCGGCCGCCGTGTTCGTCGTCATCGGCTTCTTCTACCTGACCGGAATCTACTGATGCGCAACCCCGCCGTTCAATCGATGCTCGAAGCCTTGCAGCAACCCGGCGGCGGCAAGGTCGTCAGCGCGGACGCCGCGGTCCGACTGATCCGCGACGGAGACACCATCGCAACGGGCGGATTTGTCGGCATCGGCTTTGCCGAAGCACTCGCGGTTGCCTTGAAGGACAGGTTCCTTTCGGCCGGCGAAGGCGAGAAACCGCACAACTTGACCCTGGTCTATGCCGCGGGGCAGGGGGACGGCAAGGAGCGCGGTCTCAATCATCTCGGTCAGCAGGGGTTGATAAGACGGGTGATCGGCGGTCACTGGGGACTGGTCCCGAAACTTCAGCAACTCGCGATCGCCAACAGGATCGAAGCCTATAACCTCCCGCAAGGCGTCATCTCCCACCTTTTTCGCGACATCGCAGCGAAGCGCCCCGGCCATCTGACGCGTGTCGGTATCGGGACATTCGTCGACCCGCGGTACGGCGGGGGGAAGATCAACGAATGCACCAGCGAGGACATCGTCGAACTGCTGAAAGTGAACGGCGAAGAGTATCTGTTCTATCGCGCCTTCCCGATCAACGTCGGGCTCATCCGCGGCACCACAGCCGATGCGGACGGCAACATCACGATGGAACGTGAGGCGTTGACGCTTGAAGCGCTGGCGATCGCCATGGCGGTCAGCAATTCCGGTGGGCTTGTGATCGTCCAGGTGGAACGCCTTGCCGAGCGTGGATCGCTCAACCCCCGGCAAGTCAAGATTCCCGGAATTCTCGTCGACTGTGTGGTGGTGGCTGATGTCGCGCATCACTCGCAGACGTTTTCGGTCCAGTACGATGCGGCATTCAGCGGCGAAATCCGCACGCCCATGCAGTCGATTCCGCCGATGGAGATGAGCGAACGTAAGATCATCGCCCGGCGCGCCGCCATGGAGCTTAACGCCAACAGCGTGGTCAACCTTGGCATAGGCATGCCCGAAGGAATTGCCCGCGTTGCCAACGAGGAAAACGTCATCGACCTCATGACGCTCACGGCAGAGCCGGGGGTCATCGGCGGCGTCCCGGCAGGCGGCCTCAATTTCGGCGCCGCCACCAATGCGCAGGCGGTCATCGACCAGCCGTACCAGTTCGACTTTTATGATGGCGGCGGCCTCGACGTCGCCTTTCTCGGCCTCGCCCAGGCCGATCGCGACGGCAATCTCAATGTCAGCAAGTTCGGGCCGCGACTGGCTGGCGCCGGCGGCTTCATCAATATCAGCCAGAATGCCAAGAAGGTGGTCTTTGTCGGCACGTTCACCGCCGGCCGCCTTGACGTCGCCATCGAAGATGGCCGCCTTCGCATCGCTGCGGACGGAAAGACGCACAAGTTCGTCAACGCAGTTGAGCATCGGACGTTCTCAGGCCCCGACGCTGCGCGGCGTCGTCAGCCGGTTCTCTATGTGACCGAACGCTGCGTGTTTGAGCTGACCGCCGACGGCCTCGAGCTTGTCGAAGTCGCTCCTGGCATCGACATCGAGCGCGATATCATCGCGCGCATGGATTTTCACCCGCTGATTCCGCGCGAGCCGGCGCGCATGGACGAGCGCATCTTCGCCGACAAGCCGATGGGGCTGCGCGAGGATATGCTGCGCATGCCGCTCGAGCGGCGCTTTACCTACGATCCGCAGCAGAAGCTGTTCTTCATCAATTTTGAAGGCCATGTGGTGCGAAGTCCGAAAGATGTCGAACGCATCCGCCGGATCGTCGATGCGCTGCTGTCGCCGCTGCAGCACAAGGTCGATGTCATCGTCAACTATGAGCGGTTCACGATCAATCCGGATGTCGTCGCGGGCTATTGCGCGATGGTGAGCGATCTCGTCGATCGATTCTACCTGAACGTCACCCGGTATACGACCAGCGCCTTCCTGCGCGCGAAACTTGGTGGCGCATTGCGGCAGCGTTCAGTGGCGCCACACATCTATGAAAGCGCTGAAGAGGCTCGCCTGCATCTGCGTGAGCTGCAGGCAGGTCAAGGCCGTACATCCAACGCGGCCTGATGATCGGAGCCCGTCGAGGTCATGGTGAGCAGACATACGCAGGATTTGACCGGTGCGCGTTTGACCGGGACGAAAGCCGTCGAGCCGCCGCAGGTCGTGACGTTTGAGACGATCCTGCCGGCGACCATGGCGGTTCGCGCGGAAGAGACCGGCGTCAGGAAGGCGACGAGCGATCCGATGGCGGTGTTCGTGTTGAGCGTGCTCGGCGGCGCGTTCATTTCCTTCGGCGCCGTATTCGCAACGACAGTGAGCGCAGGAAGTATCGCGATTGCGTCGCCTGACGGCGCGACGGCGCTCTCGGCGGCGCTGCCTTACGGACTCGTGCGTCTTCTGTCGGGCGTGGCGTTTTCGCTGGGATTGATACTGATTGTCGTCGCAGGAGCCGAGCTGTTCACCGGAAACAATCTCATTGTCATGGCGTGGGCGAACGGCAAGGTAAGGACTGCCGATCTTCTGTCGAACTGGGCCATCGTCTTCGCCGGCAACTTCTGTGGCGCGTTGCTGACGGCGGCACTCATGTTCTGCACCACGCAGTACACCTTCGGCGGTGGCGCTGTCGGGTTGGCCGCACTCTACTCAGCCAACTCAAAGGCTTCGCTTGCCTTCCTCCCGGCGCTTGCGCTCGGCGTGATGTGCAATGCACTCGTTTGCCTGGCGATATGGATGAGCTATAGCGCAAGGACGACGATCGACCGGATCGCGACAGTGGTTCCTCCGGTCGCAGCCTTCGTTGCAGCCGGCTTCGAGCATTGCATCGCCAACATCTACTACATTCCAATTGGCCTCTTCATCAAGGCGGGAGCGGGGGACGCGTTCTGGAAGTCGATCGGCAAGACCGCGGCGGACTATCCGGAGCTGACATGGCAGAACTTCCTCGCCAATCTCGTTCCGGTGACGATCGGAAATGCCGTCGGCGGTTCGCTGATGGTTGGTCTCGTCTACTGGTTCGTCTATCTGCGGCGACCGGCGCCTGCGTCCTCCGGGCTGCCGACCGC
>Ga0075365_10001257_pt1 | contig 11238 bp, 6 predicted proteins | sample EndMetdeltDD1765_FD_71387 | JGI IMG/M metagenome (GOLD analysis project Ga0075365, IMG submission 71387) | Populus endosphere microbial communities from Tennessee, USA - Endosphere MetaG P. deltoides DD176-5 | ecosystem: Host-associated > Plants > Roots > Endosphere | place: USA: Tennessee... | reverse complement strand
ACCGCGCCCACCATGATGGCATCGTGGAGATCCCGGCGCGTCAGTGGCCTCCCCTCGGCGCTGCACCTGGCCTTCACCTCGGCCAGCGCGTGATCGAGGTAGATCAGCATGACGACACCCGTCTCGGCGGCGACGCCTGCGAGCGCGATGAAGCCGACCGCGACGGCAACGGACAGGTTGAAGCCGAGCCACCACATCATCCAGATGCCGCCGACCAGCGCAAACGGCAGCGACAGCATCACGATCAGCGTCTCGGTCATCGCCCGGAAGTTCAGGTAGAGCAGCAGGAAGATGATCGTGAGCGTCACGGGCACCACGATCTTCAGCCGGGCGGCGGCGCGCTGCATGTATTCGTACTGGCCGCTCCAGACGACGTAGGTGCCGGGCGGAAACCGGATGCTCTCCGTCACGGCGCGTTGCGCGTCAGTGACGTAGCTTCCGATGTCGCGATCCCGGATGTCGACGTAGATGTAGGTCGCAAGCTGGCCGTTCTCCGTCCGGATCGACGTCGGCCCGCGCGCGGGTTCGACCTTCGCCACCTCGCCGAGCGGCACGGCGCCACCCGACGGCATCGGCACCAGGATGTCGCTGGCGATGGCCTTGGGGTTGTCGCGAAGGTCGCGCGGATAGCGCATGTTCACCGTGAACCGCTGCCGGCCCTCCACGGTCGTCGTGACCGTCTGACCACCGAGCGCGGCCGCGATGGTGTCCTGGACGTCCTGGATCAGGATGCCGTAACGGGCAAGCGCCTCACGGTCGGGAACGATCTCGAGATAATAGCCGCCGATGCCGCGCTCGGCGTAGGCCGACGACGTGCCGGGTACTGTCTTGATGACGCGTTCGATCTGCTTCGCGAGCCGGTCGATCTCGGCGAGGTCCGTGCCCATGACCTTGACCCCGACGGGCGTGCGGATTCCGGTGGAGAGCATGTCGATGCGCGCCTTGATCGGCATGGTCCAGGCGTTGGAGACACCCGGAAACTGCAACGCCTTGTCCATCTCGGCGATGAGACTGTCGACGGTAACGCCGGAACGCCACTGCTCCCTAGGCTTCAGGTTGACGATCGTCTCAAACATCTCGGTCGGAGCGGGATCGGTCGCAGTGGCGGCTCGTCCCGCCTTGCCGTAGACCGAAGCGACCTCCGGAAACGACTTGATGATGCGGTCCTGCATCTGCATCAGCTCGGCCGCCTTGGTGACCGAAATACCGGGCAGCGTCGTTGGCATGTAGAGCAGCGTTCCCTCATTCAGCGCCGGCATGAACTCGGTGCCGAGCTGGCGCGCCGGCCAGATCGTCACCGCAAGCACGACGAGCGAAGCCAGGATGACCAGCGTCTTGGCGCGCAGAACCCCCTTGATCACTGGACGGTAGACCCAGATCAGGACGCGATTGATGACGTTCCTGCTCTCCGGGACGATCCTGCCGCGGACGAAGATCACCATCAGCGCCGGCACCAGGGTGACGGACAGCAAGGCCGCGGCGGCCATGGAGAAGGTCTTCGTGAACGCCAGCGGGCTGAACAGTCGGCCCTCCTGCGATTCCAGCGTGAAGATCGGCATGAACGATACGGTGATGATCAGCAGGCTGAAGAAGAGCGCGGGGCCGACCTCGGATGCCGCGTCGATCAGAACCTGCACGCGCGACTGATCGGGCCTCGCCCGTTCGAGGTGCTTGTGTGCGTTCTCGATCATGACGATGGCGGCGTCCACCATGGCACCGATCGCGATCGCGATGCCGCCGAGGCTCATGATGTTCGACCCCAGCCCGAGCAGCTTCATGGCGCCAAACGCCATCAACACGCCGACCGGCAACATCAGGATCGCGACGAGTGCGCTGCGGACATGCAGCAGGAACACGATGCAGACGAGCCCGACGACGATGCTCTCCTCAAACAGCGTATGCTTGAGGGTATCGATGGCCGCGTAGATCAGGTTCGAGCGGTCGTAGACCGGCACGATCTCGACCGATTTCGGCAGGCTGCTCGCGAGCTCCCTGAAGCGCTTCTTGACGTTTTCGATGACGTCGAGGGCGTTGACGCCGAACCGCTGCAGCACGATGCCGCTTGCGACCTCGCCCTCGCCGTTCAATTCGGCGATGCCGCGCCGCTCGTCGGGCCCGAGTACGACATTGGCGACGTCCCGCAGCAGCACCGGCGTGCCGTTGCTCGTCTTCAACACGATGTTGCCGAGATCGTTGATGCTCTTGATGTAGCCCTTGCCGCGGATGACGTATTCGAACTCGGAGAGCTCGACGGTGCGGCCGCCGACGTCGGCGTTGCTGGCGCGGATCGCCTCACGTATTTTCTGCATGCTGATGCCGCGGTCGCGCATCCGCTGCGGGTCGAGGACCACGTTGTACTGCTTGACGAAACCGCCGACGCTGGCGACCTCGGCGACGCCTTCGGCCTTGGCCAGCGCGAACTTCAGATTCCAGTCCTGGATCGTGCGCGTGTCCGCCAGGTTCAATTCCTTCGATATGACGGCGTATTGGTAGACCCAGCCGACGCCGGTCGCGTCGGGCCCGATGGTCGGGGTGACGCCAGCGGGAAGCCTGGACGCCGCGCCGTTCAGGAATTCCATGACGCGCGACCGCGCCCAATAGATGTCGGTGCCGTCCTCGAAGATCACGTAGACGAAGGAGACGCCGAAGAATGAGAAGCCGCGCACGACCTTCGATTTCGGCACGGTGAGCATCGCCGTCGTCAGCGGATAGGTGACCTGATCCTCGATCACCTGCGGCGCCTGGCCGGGATACTCGGTGTAGACGATGACCTGCGTATCCGAGAGATCCGGGATCGCATCCAGCGGAAGGTGAACCAGGGCATAGAGGCCGGCGGCGGCCGCGAAGCCGGTCCCGAACAGCACGAGCAGCAGATTGCGCGCCGACCAGGCGATGATGCGGGCGATCATTTGTGATCTCCCGTTGCATTGCCAGGGCCGGCGTCGGTGGCCTGGGACGCCGCCTCGCCAAACCCCTTCAGCGCCGCCTTCAGGTTGCTTTCCGCATCGATCAGGAAGTTGGCGGAGGTTACCACCGCCTCGCCGTCCGCGAGACCATGGCGCACCTCGACATAACCGCCGCCGCGACGGCCGAGCTTGACTTCCCGCGGTTCGAAGCGCCCTTCCCCCTTGTCGACGAGGACGGCCTGCCGGATGCCGGTGTCGAGCACCGCGCTGTCCTGTATCGCCAGGACGGGCGCGGCATCGGCCGTGTCGATGTCGGCATCGACGTACATGTCGGGCAGTAGCACCGCGTCCGGATTGGCGAGCTCGATCCTGATGCGAACGGTGCGCGTGTCGCGGTTCACCTGCGGATAGACGACGGCGATTGTCCCGGTGAAGGTTCGGCCGGGGAAACTGCGCGCGCGCACCGCGACCGACTGGCCCACCGCGATGTTGCCGAGATCGCGCTCGGCCACGTCGACCAGCGCCCAGACGACCGAGGTGTCCGCGATCCGGAACAGGACGTCGCCGGGATTGGCCCGCATACCTTCGATCGCGTTGCGTTCGAGCACGACCCCGTCGCGCGGTGCAGACCAGCGTATGGCGACGGGCGCGGTGTGCGTCTTGTCCATCTCCGCAATGACGGACTCGGGAACGTCGAGATTGACCAGCCGCTGTCGCGAGCCGCGGCCGTACATCTCGACACCGCCGACCGTCTTGGAGGTGATCGTCGCGAGATATTCCGCCGCCGCGGACGCCACCGCCGAACTGTAGATTTCCATCAGCGGCTGGCCGGCCTTCACGCGCGTGCCGGTGGTCACGTCGGCGACCTTCTGCACGAAGCTTTCGGCGCGCATCGCGATCACCGACACGCGGCGTTCATCGAGCTGGATCGTGCCGGGCGCCTTCACCGAGACCCGGATCGAGCGCCGCGCGACGGGCTCGGACTTCACGCCCGCGCGCTGGATCTTGCCGGGCGACAGCTTCACCGTGCCGTCGTCGGTGTCGTCGCCTTCGTAAACGGCGACATAGTCCATCCCCATCGGATCCTTCTTTGGGACGGTCGACGTATCGGGCAGCCCCATGGGATTGCGGTAGTAGAGGATTTTTCGCGGCGAAGCCGCCTGCGCCTTCGGCGGCGCCGGCGTGACGGCCGCTCCGTCGTCGTAGACCGGCAGATAGTCCCGCCCGCGGTCGTCCTTCTTCGGACCCGCAGACCAGAGCGGCGCACCGCTTGGATCGCGGTAGTAGAGCGGACTTCGCTCCGCGGCAGCCGCAGCCGATGATATGTCGGCCTCAGCGAGCCAGCCCATACCGTTCGAATGCCAGTAGTAGCCGGCCAGGACCAGGCCGCCGCCCAGCGCAAGTGCCGTCAGGAGACGCAGCGTTTTCATGTCGTGTATCCGCGCGCCCGGGAGCGCGCGTCCGTGTGAAGGAAAAAGGGGAATGTCGGGCGCCGCCGGGCAGCGCCCGAACGCTCACTTGACCGCCGTGACGATCACCTTGCCGGTGACGGTCTCCGGTTCGCCCTGCACCTTCACGGACAGCGTCATCTGGTAGCGGCCAGCCATCGGCAGGTCCGTCTTGAAGGCGTACACACCCGGCTCCCTGGACGGCAGCGGCGCGACCGCCGATTCCATCTCGGCCATCCCGTCCGGGGCCATGTCGAGGCGGGTCTTGAAGATGACCGCGTCCGGTATCGGCTTGCCGGTCTGCTTGTTCGTCAGGCGAACGGCGAGCGTGACGTCTTCGCCATTCTTCATCTCCGGATTGACGGGCTCGAAGGCGTAGTCGCCCGCGCCCGCCATCGCGGCGGAAGCGGCAAGCGAAAGGGTGGCGGCGAGAGCCGCGGTGCTGATCTTGGAAAGCATTGTCCTGTCCTCATGAATTGATCTTTCGCCGTGGCGCGTGAAGCGCGCACGTCAGTCGTCGTCGCGAGCAGGCATGCCGCTCGCGTCTCGGGCTTTGCGAGATCAGATTCGAGGAGGTCGGAAAGGAGGACTGCCGCCGCGGGAGGAAACGACCTGATCCGGGGGGATAGCCATCGTGCTGGCCATGACGGCGAGACGTTCGAACGCCGCGGGCCTGACATCACCGAGCGCGATGATCCCACCGACGCAGCAGAAGCCCATCCCGCACTTGTAGCCGCCGCTATGGGAGCCCGTTCCCTTCATGTCGGGACAACAATCGTCCATCGACATGTCGGCGTCGCCGCTCATGTGCATGGTCGTCGCCATATCATCCGACGACATTGCGAGGTTCGCCGCGGACGCGCCAACCGGCAGCATCGCCAGGGAGATGGCGATGGCGACTGCCAGGATGGTACGGACGAACTGCATCAATATCGACTTACCTTGTCGGGCCGGAACATGGCCTCAGTAGCATATTCGGACACCAAAGGCAGTCATTGATCGTGGTCAAGCGTTCGTTACCCAGGCTCGTCCGGAGGCCGGGTTGGACGTTTCGACGCAGCCCTTCGGACTATCGTGCAAAACAGCAACACAAGGCCACCATCGACCGACCGGCCCGTCCAGCAGCCCGCGCGGATGTTGACGCGCTCATCCCCTGATGCCAGTTTCGTGATCGGTAGTGTCCGCAAGGACTCTTCAAGGGAATGCGGTGCGTCCACCTTAGTGGGCAATTCCGCGGCTGCCCCCGCAACTGTAGGCGGATAGCCGACGACCAAACGAACCACTGGAGCCCCGCTTGGGCCTCTGGGAAGGTGGTCGAAGGCGATGACCCGCGAGCCAGGAAACCTGCTGCCAGCCATGGTCACGCGCGAACGCATTGGGCGGGGTGCCCTGATGTCGGACAAGTAGCCGGTGCATCCGCCGCCTGGGGCGAAGGTGGATGACTAAGGCAACCGCGGTGACGGTTTGTTTGCGTCGCCGCAGAGCGTTGTCGTGCAAAATCTTCATTTCCGTGCTGGCGCAAGGCCGGCGTTATCGCGTGCTTTCCTGATTACTCTGCTCTCGTCGGTGTCGCTGTCGTCCGCGGCGCTCGCGCAAAGCGCGGCGCAGGACAACCGCTCCCGGGAGGTCGGCCCGGTGATCGTGTCGCCGCCTGCGCCGCGACAGGCTCCTGCCGTCAGCCCCGGCACTCAGAAGCAGCGCGCGGCCCGGCGCTCCGCGGGACGCAATCGTGGCGCCCCTGCAGTCGCCGTTCCGGCCACGCAAGCTCCGAGCGGCCCGGTGCAGACGCCGCTCAACACGGCAGCCGTCACCGACGTCGGCTCCCGGCTCGGCATCACCGCGCGCGAGATGCCGGCGACCGTCGAGGTCATCAGTCAGCGGACGATGCAGGAACTGGGCATCCGGACCACGACCGACGTCGCCAAGGCTGCAGTCGGCGTCACCGGCGGCGATGCGCCCGGCGCGCCCGCCATCTTCTCGATGCGTGGCTTTTCCGGCGACCAGATCTCCACGCTCTACAACGGCATCCCGATCGGGCCGTCGACCATGACCGGCCGTCCCATGGACGTGGCTGGCCTCCAGCAGGTCGAGATCATCAAGGGACCGGACTCGCTGGTGGCGGGCCTCGGTGCGACCGGCGGCGCCATCAACAACGTGAACAAGGTGCCGCACACCGGACCAATCGTCAACGACGCCTTCACCTCCTGGGATTCCTTCAACGGCTATCGCGCCGGTTACGGATCGGGCGGCAGCACGCTGATCAACGGCCTCGACTACCGCTTCGACATCAGCCATTTCAACAACAAGGGCTTTATCGACGACACCTATTCGAAGCTCAGCAACGTCTCGGGCCGGCTGAACTATCGCGTCAACGAGAACCTGAAGATCTGGGGCGCGGTCGAATACAGGCAGGACAACGACCGGTTCTACTGGGGAACGCCGCTGGTGCCGGCGAACGCGCCGGGCATCGTGCCGACGTACGGCGTCGTCTCCGGCCTCTGGAGCAACTATTACCTCGGCGGCGGCACGCCGGTCCCGGTCACCATCGACGCGCGCACGCTGACCACGAACTACAACGTGCTCGACAATCACAGCGGCGCCAACGAGCTCTGGCTGCGCAGCGGCTTTCAATGGGACATCACCAACAACATCTCGCTGAAGAGCCAAGTCTATGGCTATGACGCCCACCGGCACTGGTTCAACAACGAGATCTCGTCGTTCGACCAGACCGTAGGCAATTTCGCAGGCGCGCTGAGCATCTACCGCGAGCGCCTGGCGCTGGATCACGCGCAGCGGCTCTACGGCAACATCACCGACCTCACCGTCAATTCCAACGTCGGCGGAATGGACAATCGCTTCGTCGCCACCGTGGCGGCGAGCAGCAATCAGTTCAACGTCTCGCAGGACACGCTGTTCTTCAATGACTACGTCGACCTCCTCAACCCGGATCGGGGGTTCTATGGCCCGCGCGCCGACGAGAAGATCTATACCCATCTCGACACCGCCTCGCTGTCGTTCGAGGACCGGCTCAAGCTGACCTCGACCTTCGCGCTGATCGGCGGCATCCGTTTTGAGAATATCGAGCTGTCGCGGACCCGCTTCGACGAGAATGGCCTCCTGAAAGCCAGCTATCCTTTCTCGAAGACGTTCAATCCGGTCACCGGACGCATCGGCTACACCTGGGACATCGCGCCCGGCGTGATGCTTTACAGCCAGTACGCGACGGCAGCCGACCCGACGGTGGCGAACATCTTCATCCTCAGGCCCACGACGCCGCTGCTGCTCACGACGTCGCGAACCTACGAGACCGGCGTGAAGCTGCTGTCGGCCGACAAGCGCGCGGAGGCCACGTTCTCGGCCTTCGACATCGAGCGCAAGAACGTCTACGTCCCCGAAAGCGGCATCCTCTTCAACGTCGCCGGCAAGATGGCCTCCAAGGGCGTCGAGATTGCCGCCGCGGTCAATCCGGTCGCGGGCCTGAAGCTGTGGGGCAACGTCGCCTTCGTGCAGTCGCGCTTCATCGACTTCACCTATGTCGACGGCAATGGCGACTTCCAGTCCTATTCGGGCAAGACGCCGCCCAACGTTCCCAACTTCATCGCCAACGCCGGCGCCTCCTATCGGTTCGACACGAAGCTGCCGGTGGAGATCGGCGGTCTCGTCCGTCACGTCGGCGACCGCTTCAACTTCCAGGACAATCTGGTCACGATGGACGCCTACACGATCTTTGACGCGTTCGCATTCGTCGACATCCCCAAAGCCTATTTCCCGGGCGTCGACCAGACCCGGATCAGCTTTCGTGTGAGGAACCTGACCAACAAGCTCTACGCCGCCTGGGGCGATCCGGGTTACACCGACCAGATCATCCTCGGCGCGCCGCGCAGCTACGAGATCGCGGCTTCGTTCAAATGGTAGTCGCGGATCACCTCGTCCGCGCCGTGGCAGGAGTTGTCACGCGACAGTAGGACGCAATCGCAAATCGATTGCGCCGTTGAAGCCGCGGGTCTCGAGAGCTATCGATCAACGAAACCTCGCTTCCATCGGGAGGAACGCATGAGCACCATCACCGGCGGCTGTCATTGCGGCGCGATCCGCTATCAGGTCGAGGGCGAAGCGATCGTGCACGCGCTGTGTCACTGCCGCGATTGCAGGCTTCACGCGGGCGCTCCCGTCGTCGGCTGGACGATGTACGCGGGCGATGCCGTCAAGGTGACCAAGGGCGAGCCCAAGGTGTATCACTCCTCGGAACATGCCCGGCGGCACTTTTGCGGCGACTGCGGAACCGGCCTGTTTTATGTCAATGCCGACATGTTACCCGGGGTCATCGACGTCCAGAGCGCGACCTACGACGATCCCGACGCCGTACCGGCGACGATGCACATCCAGGTCGCAGAGCGCCTTGGATGGATGGAGCGCGCGCACGAACTGCCGACATTCGACCGCTATCCTCCGCCACCGGAGTAGCGAGCGCGAGGGGTTCGCCGTCTGGACGGAACCGCGCAAACACCATCTTGCAACGGCCGGACGATCTCACGTACATTGATCGGCGTGGGGACGAAGCAGACTCCCCGTGAGACCTCGGTCCAAGCTCTGCGCAGCACGCCATTCGTGGAGCTTGCGCATGGATACCGAACGCCACCCTCCTCTCCGCCATACCGTTGCCATCCTCTCCCGCGGCGACGCTGCCGTGCGCCGGGACGCGACGGCGCAAAACAGCCGCTTCGTCCGCGTTTTCGAAGCACTCGCCGCGGTCGGCATCGAAGCCCGGCCGGTGATCTACGACGAGATCTTCGCCGACGCCGTCCGCGATCAACTGCTCGCCGCCGATGGCGTGCTCGTCTGGGTCGATCCGATCCATCAGGGCAAGACGCGCGAAGCCCTCGACCCGCTGCTTCGCGAAGTTGCGGCGCAGGGGCCATGGGTGAGCGCACATCCGGACGTGATCCTGAAGATGGGCGTCAAGGACGTGCTCTACCGAACGCGTCATCTCGGCTGGGGAGCCGACACGCATCGCTATGACACCGCCGCAAGCTTCCGCGCCGAATTTCCCGCGCGCCTTCAGGCGAACGGTCCGCGCGTGCTCAAGCAAAATCGCGGCAATGGCGGCCAGGGGGTGTGGAAGGTGGAGGCCCTGCCCAACGCGGACGCCATGGTTCGCGTGCTGCATGCCCAGCGCGGCAGCCTGCCCGAGGACATTCCGCTCGATGCACTCCTCGCCCGCTGCGAACCGTATTTCGGATGGGGCGGCTGCATCATCGACCAGGCGTTCCAACCCCGCCTGCCCGACGGCATGATCCGCTGCTACATGAGCGGCGCCAAGGTCGCGGGCTTCGGGCATCAATTGATCAAGGCCCTGATCCCGCCGCCGCCGGAAGGCCCCGACGCACCCGAGGCGCAGCCGGGCCCACGGATCATGCACGGACCCGATGCTTCGCAATTCCAGGCGCTCCGAAGAGCGATGGAGGACGAATGGACGCCGCAGCTGATGGACACGCTCGGCATCGACGAACCGTCGCTGCCGGTGATCTGGGACGCCGACTTCCTGTACGGGCCCCGCGACGCCGCCGGCACCGACACCTACGTCCTGTGCGAAATCAACGCGAGCTCATGCTTCGCGATCCCCGACGACGCACCGGCGGCAATCGCCCGAACGGTGAAGCATCGGCTTCTGCTGGCGCAAGGGACTGCTTCCCGGAGATAACAGTTCCTGGCGAGCGTCATTCGGCTGAGGCGCGCTCGCGCCAAGATCGGACAGGGCCAAGATGCCCCTTTGTGCCCCATAGCGGAAGTCAGTGCCGACGGCGCCCTGACAAGTATCGTGGTTTTTGAGCTTCCTCATCAAGGTCAGTCATCGCTATGAACGGCCATGCAGCGAAGTCCCCTGCTTGCTCAAATTCCTGGCGACGAACGTTCTTGCGGCGCTCCCACCAGCCAAGGGTCAACAAGTTGAGGGGCCAATTGATGATTTGAATGAAAGAATAGTCGGGCCATAGATACTCCCTGTCACTATGCAAAAACACGATCAACCTTGCGACAATCCGCTTGCCGTCGCTGTTTATCGCGTGCCTGCCTGTTGCATAGTGGTGCTTGGTATCGTCGTAGAGGCTCCATGCCATCTGCTGGACCGCAACTGCGCCGCGATCCCGCCAATCGACCTTGGTGCCGTCCAAATCGTCGTTACTGATATGTCCGGCCACGTAGCGCCGAAGCGCCAGAGCCAACCGATCGCGAGACTGTTCACAAATCATGTTGTTGGTTCTTACCGGCGTCCAAGCGACATCCTTAGCACGAATTGTCAGGACTTGGGCCCATCTGTTAGAGAGCACCGGCTCTCATGACAGCTGATGCCCTTCGCATCGGCAGTTCTCGTAGTCGTGGGGATCGTGGCTGTTGACGATGTTCACGCGGTCGCCGTGGTTGAGCTTCAGCGCTCGCAGTCGCGCCTGGTTGGCGATCCGCATCTTGCGATCCATGTCGCCGCGGCGCTGGAAATAACCCAGCATCAACGGCACGCGCGGCGACGGGTCGAGCTGGGCGTGGTGGAAATAGCTGTCGCCGGCATGCAGCAGCCATCTGTCAGCTGATCGCACCGCGATGCCGCAATGGCCGAGCGTGTGACCGGCGAGCGGGATCATCAGGATGTCGGCTTCCTTGTCGCCGAGCGCGCGCACGCCCTTGAAGCCGAACCAGTCCTCGCCGGCCTCGCCATAGAATGCCCAGCCCGGCCCATGGCTCCACTGCCCCGTGACATAGCGCCCTTCGGGCGGCGCGGGCTTGCGTAGCACCGCCATGTCGTATTCGGCGCGATGGACGTGGATCGCGGCATGGGGAAAGTCCGGCACGCCGCCGGCGTGGTCGCGGTCGAGATGCGTCAGCAGCACGTG
>Ga0075365_10001256_pt1 | contig 11239 bp, 8 predicted proteins | sample EndMetdeltDD1765_FD_71387 | JGI IMG/M metagenome (GOLD analysis project Ga0075365, IMG submission 71387) | Populus endosphere microbial communities from Tennessee, USA - Endosphere MetaG P. deltoides DD176-5 | ecosystem: Host-associated > Plants > Roots > Endosphere | place: USA: Tennessee... | reverse complement strand
CCGTGCACGGCCAGGAAGGCCTTCATCATGGCGATGGCGATCTTGTTCGGCTCGAACGGCACGACGGCGCCGTTGCGCCGGATGATCTGGTAATTGGCCAGCGGGTTGGGGGTGTTGGGGAGCGATTGGCCAGGGTTGAAGGTGCTAGTCGGTGCACTGGTGGCGACCGTGCTGCTCAAGGCTGATTGCATGCTGCTGCTTCCTCGTCGGTAATTTGTTCTTCAGAGCGGTGGAGTGTATCGCCGTCCGGGACTGCAAGCACTATATATGGGGCCAAAAGCCTGTCAAGTCACTATAGGTAGTGGTTGTCCTAACTCTGTCGATATTCTGTGGATAGCATGTGGGCAGCCCGCCAATGCTGCGCTTGCAGCCGCTTTTCAGAAGGAAAAGTTGTGCCCGGGCGAGGATGCAGGCGCGCTGGACGGGCAAAACCTCGGGCCGTCCGCGCCAGTGCTCGCGATGGAAATTGGTAACAGTTTGCTCAGGGCGTCGCGCCCTGCGGCGAGCCGGCCCTGCGGCCTGGGAAGCAGTCGGCGGGCCAGGCCAGGCGCCGCTGCAGCGACGCCCAGTCGAAGCCGGGCCCCGGGTCCTCCTTGCGTCCGGGCGCGATGTGTTCGTGTCCCGCGATGTACCGCACCGGCGCCTGCTGGGGCAGCGCCGCGCACAGGCCCGCCAACGCCTCGTACTGTGCGTCCTCGAAGCTGCCGCCCTCCAGCCCTTCGAGTTCGATGCCGATGGAATCGTCGTTGCAGTTGTCGCGCCCGCGGTAGCGCGAAGCGCCGGCATGCCAGGCGCGGTCCTCGCAGCTGACGAACTGCCAGAGCTCGCCGTTGCGGCGGATGTAGAAATGGGCCGAGACCTGCAGGCCCGCGATGCTCTTGAAATAGGGGTGCGCATCCCAGTCGAGCGTGTTGCAGAACAGCCGCTGGACCTCGTCGCCGCCGAACCGGCCGGGCGGCAGGCTGATCGAGTGCACGACGATCAGGTCGACCACCGAGCCGGCTGGCCGGGGGCCGAAATTGGGCGAGGGCTGGCGGCGCGCGAAACGGTACCAGCCGCCGTCCCACAGGGCCGTGCGCTCAGGCCGCACCGTCATGGGGTTCGTCGCCGGGCGCCACGATGGCCAGCCGCTCGATGCGGTAGCGGATCTGGCGCAGGCTCAGGCCCAGCCGCTGCGCCGCGGCCGTGCGGTTGAAGCCGCTTTCGCGCAAGGCCTTGACCAGGATCTCGCGCTCCTGCTGGTCCAGGTAGCTCTGCAGGTCGCCTGGCATCACGTCCGGGGCGGGTGCCGCGGGCGCCTTGGCGGCTTCGGCGTGGGGAGCCGGGGGGGGCGCCGGCGGAACCTGGGTCGGCGCGAAGTCCACCTGCAGCTCTTCGCCGTCGGACAGGGCGACCGCGCGATGCAGCAGGTTCTCCAGTTCGCGGACATTGCCGCCGAGCGGATGGGCCGCCAGTTGCTCGATCACCGCGCTGGACAGCACCGGCACCGGCATGCCGGAATCCTGCGCGATGCGCGCCAGCAGGGCTTCGCACAGGGCCGGCAGGTCGCCACGCCGCTCGCGCAGCGGCGGCACCAGGATTTCGATCACGTTGAGCCGGTAATAAAGGTCCTGGCGGAAGCGGCCGGCCTGCACGTCGGCCGCCAGGTCCTTGTGGGTGGCGCTGACCACGCGCACGTCGACTGAATCCTCCTGCGTGGAACCGAGCGAACGCACCTGCCGTTCCTGGATCGCGCGCAGCAGCTTGGATTGCATCGCCAGCGGCAGGTCGCCGATCTCGTCGAGGAACAGCGTGCCGCTGCGCGCGGCCTGGAAGTAGCCTTCGCGGTCCTGGGTGGCGCCGGTGTACGAGCCTTTGCGGGCGCCGAAGAACTCCGCTTCCAGCAGCGCTTCGGGGATGGCGCTGCAATTGACGGCGATGAAAGGGCCCTCGCTGCGGTGGCTGCAGGCGTGGATGGCGCGCGCCACCAGTTCCTTGCCGGTGCCCGATTCGCCACGCACCAGCACCGGCGCCATGCTGCGCGCGACCTTGGCGATGCGCTCCTTGACCTGCTGCATCGCCAGGGAAGGCCCCACCAGGCGCTGCAGGGCGGCCTGGCCGCCGGTGGCGCGTTCGGGTGCCGGGCCGCGCACGGCGGCCGGCCGGCGCATAGCGCCTGCGGGAGCGGTCTCCTGGATGGCCGAAGCCACCACGCTGCGGAACTGCTTCAGGTCTACCGGTTTCGTGAGGTAGTCGAAGGCGCCGGCCTTGAGGGCCTCGACCGCGTTCTCGGCCGAGCCGTACGCGGTCATCACGATGCAGCGCTCGGGCCGGTTCGTGTCGAGCAGGCGCTGCAACAGCTCCAGACCCAGGCCATCGGGCAGGCGCATGTCGGTGATGACGGCGTCGAACTTCTTGCCGTCCAGTTGTTCCCAGGCCTCCGCCAGCGTGCCGGCGGCATCGACGCGGTAACCCTCGCGCAGCAGCGTGAGCTCATACAGCGTGCGCAGGTCGGGCTCGTCGTCGACGACCAGGATGCGGGCGGGCGCGGTGGAGGCGGTGGTCATCAGGCTATTGTGTCAAAGCCGGAAACGGCTGCCGGGGCGGCGGTGGCGGGGCGGAAGCTGACGAAGAATTCGTTCCCGTCGCGCCGCGCGCCCGCCGGTGCGGTGCAGCGGCGGTAGCCGATCAGCGCGCCGTGCTGCTCGCACAGCTCGCGGCAGATGTACAGGCCCAGGCCGCTGGAGCGGCTCTCCGAGGAGAAGAACGGCTCGAACAGGTGCCGCTGCACCGTCTGCTCCAGGGGGGCGCCATCGCTCCAGACCGACAGCAGGGTCTGGCTGCCGACGCAGGAGGTGTGGACGCGGATCGAATCCGGTTCAGTGCCGGCGTAACGCAGCGCGTTGTCCAGCAGGTTGACCAGCACGCGCCGCAGGTGGTCCGACTCGAAGGCAACCCGGGTGGGCCCGGCTTCCAGGGACAGTTGCATGCGGGCACTGCTGCGCGTCTGCAACGCCCAGTCGCTACAGGCCGCCGCCACCGCGGCATCGAGTGAACGCACGGTGGACGCATTGGCGGCGCCCTGCTGCTGCACGCGTGAGATGTCCAGGATTTCATCGACGATCTGGCCCAGCCGTTGCGCGTTCTGGCGCACCAGGCCACTGAGCTGGCGCTGGGCCGGGTCGCTGAGGTCTTCCTCGAGCAGCGCGTTGGCCTGGGCGATCGCGGCCAGTGGATTGCGGATCTCGTGGGCGACGGCGGCCGACATGCGGCCCATGGCGGCCAGTTTTTCGGTGCGCAGGCGTGCCTCCATCTCGCGCAGGTCTTCCAGGAAGATCACGCACAGGCTGTCGGCCTGGTCGTCGTGCGGAGCCGTGAGGCGGGTGCGCACCGACACCCGGCGAGGCGGCGCCCCCCGCTCCTGGATGGCGACCTCGCCGTGCTGCCCTTCGCGCTGCTGGAACGTCCGCTCCGCCATGGCCACCAACGGCTTCCACGCCTCCTGCGACAGCAGGGTGAAGGGCCGGGTCTGCCCCGTCTGGCTGGCCTGGCCGCAGCCCAGCAACTGGCGCGCGGCCGGATTCGCGGCATGCACGTCACCCAGCAGATCGGCCACCAGCACCCCATCGGTCAGCGTCTCGATGACCAGCTCGTTGACCTGCGCCTGGATCCGCGCCACCCGCTGACTGCGGCGTGCGGCCTTCTCCTCGCCCGCCAGCCGCACGGCCAACTGGTTGGCCAGGAAGGCCAGTGCGAAATAACCTGTACCGGTCAGCCCCGCCTGCAGGAACCTCGGGGTCACCTCGGGCTGCAACTGGATCGACAACAACCATGCGTCCATCAGCAGCAAGATGGTGACGGCGGCGGCGGTACCGAAGGCCAGCAGGGCGGAGCCGAGCACGGACGCCATCAGCACCGGCACCGCGAACAGCGGGGTGTAGTTGATGCCGCCGGCCTGCAGGAACTGCAGTGTGGCGAAGGCCAGCAGGTCGATCCCGATGGTGGAGACCCATTGCGGGTCGAACGCCTGGCCGCGCGGCACCGGCCGGGTCAGCAGGCGCACGGCGAGCGCGGCCGCCAGGTAGGTCGCGCATACCCCGACCAGCCACTGGCTGATCGCCACCGGCGGCCCCAGCGAGTAAAGGGCCAGCAGCAGGCCCAGCAGCACCATGGCGATGGCCACGCGTGCCGTCGCGAACCCGCGCCACAGGCGCACGAAGGCCGAGTCTTCCTGCAAGGGATTGATCAGCTCGGCCCAGGGAGCGATCGATACCGGCCCGGCCATCAGCGGTGGTCCTTGTCCGTGTCCGCCAGCAGGTGCTCATGGCTGCAGTACAGGCGGCCTTGCGCGTCGGCCGTCGCCTCGGCGCGGGGCAGGTGCAGGGCGCAGACCGGGCAGCGCACCATGTCTTCGGGCAGCGCCGGGGGGCAGGCCGTCCGGTTGGCATCCCCGTCGGGGCCTGGCGACGCATCGCCGTGGCCGCGCTTGCTGCGCCAGTACAGGCAGGCCAGTACCACGACGGCAATCAGCAGCAGGTACTTCACGCAGTCCTGCCCAGCACGACTTCCAGCACGAAGCGCGAGCCGACGTAGGCCAGCAACAACAGCACGGCGCCGGTGTAGAGCATCCGCACGGCCTTGCGGCCGCGCCAGCCGAAACGTGCCCGTCCCAACAGGAGGAGCGCAAAGGCCAGCCAGGCCGCCACCGAGAAGATGGTCTTGTGGTCCCAGCGCCAGCGGCCGTTGGGCCCATAGAAGGATTCGCCGAACAGCAGCCCGGCCAGCAGCGTGGCCGACAGCAACACGAAGCCGGCGCCGGCGAAGCGGAAGGTCAGTCGCTCCAGCGTGAGCAGGGGCACGCCGGCCTGCGCGTCGGCGGCCAGGCGGATCTGCTTTTCCGCCCGCGTCATCAGCCAGGCGTGCACCACCGCCGCGGCGAACAGTCCATAAGAGGCGATGCCGAGCGCCCAGTGCACCGGCAACCACGGCGATGCCGAGCGGTGCAAAGGCGTGCCAGGAAAGGCCAGCGCCAGCAGCACTGCCGCAGCTCCCAGGCCGGCCAGGGCCCAACGCGCCTGCAGCTGCGGGAACAGCTGACGCTCCACCGCGTAGACCGTGAGCACCAGCCAGGCGGTCACCGACAGGGCAGGCCCGAAGCCGAAGCGCGGGAAATCGCCCACGAGGGCCCAGGCCAGCACCAGGCCGTGCAGCAACCACGCGGCCAGCAGGGCCAGCCGGGATGCGCGCTCGCTCAGCCGCGTGGCAGCGGCAGCCGGCACGGCGTAGGCAGCGGCCGCGGCGAGCGTCAGCACCACACTGACCGGGGACGCACTGGCTAGAATCATGGCTCGCAGTTTAGCCCCTTGCTTCGCGCCGCCGAAGCCCACCACCCCGGCGCCCGCCGCGCATTTATGGCCTCCGCACTCACCGACAAACTCTCCCGCCTGGTCAAGGAAATGCGTGGCCAGGCCCGCATCACCGAAACCAACGTCCAGGACATGCTGCGCGAAGTGCGCATGGCCCTGCTCGAAGCCGACGTCGCGCTGCCGGTGGTGCGGGATTTCATCGCCCGCGTCAAGGACAAGGCGATGGGCCAGGAGGTGCTGGGCTCGCTGTCGCCAGGGCAGGCGTTGATCGGGGTGGTCAACCGCGAGCTGGTCGCCACCATGGGCGAGGGCGTTTCCGACATCAATCTGGCGGCGCAGCCTCCGGCAGTGATCCTGATGGCCGGCCTGCAGGGCGCGGGCAAGACCACCACCACCGCCAAGCTGGCCAAGCACCTGATTGAAAAGCGCAAGAAGAAGGTGCTGACGGTCTCCGGCGACGTCTACCGCCCGGCCGCCATCGAGCAGCTCAAGACGGTGACCAGGCAGGCCGGCGCCGAGTGGTTCCCCAGCACGCCCGACCAGAAGCCGGCGGACATCGCCCGTGCCGCGATCGACTACGCCCGCAGGCAGTATTTCGACGTGCTGCTGGTCGACACCGCCGGCCGGCTGGGCATCGACGAGGCGCTGATGCGCGAGATCAAGGAGCTGCACGCCCTGCTCAACCCGGTCGAGACCCTGTTCGTGGTGGATGCCATGCAGGGCCAGGACGCGGTCAACACCGCCAAGGCGTTCAAGGATGCACTGCCGCTGACCGGCATCATCCTGACCAAGATGGACGGTGATTCGCGCGGCGGCGCCGCGCTGTCGGTGCGCCAGATCACCGGCGTGCCGATCAAGTTCGCCGGCGTCAGCGAGAAGATCGACGGGCTGGAGGTGTTCGATGCCGAGCGCCATGCCGGGCGCATCCTGGGCATGGGCGACATCCTGGCGCTGGTCGAGCAGGTCACGGCCGGTGTCGACATGGAAGCCGCGCAGAAGCTCGCCGCCAAGGTCAAGAGCGGCGGCTTCGACCTCAACGATTTCCTGGCCCAGATCCAGCAGATGAAAAGCATGGGCGGCCTGTCCAGCCTGATGGACAAGATGCCGGCCCAGATGCAGGCCAAGGCCGGCCAGATTGACATGGACAAGGCCGAGCGCGACGTGCGGCGCAAGGAAGGCATCATCCAGAGCATGACCGCGCTGGAGCGGCGCAAGCCCGAGCTGATCAAGGCCACCCGCAAGAAGCGCATCGCCAACGGCGCCGGCGTGCAGGTTCAGGAAGTCAACCGCCTGCTCAACGAGTTCGAGCAGATGCAGGGGATGATGAAGAAGATGAAGGGCGGCGGCCTCATGAAGATGATGAAGCGCATGGGCGGCGGCAAGGGCATGCCCAAGATGCCGTTCTAGGCCCGCAGGCCGGTTTTCAATACAAAATCGGCCCGCTGTGCCCGTCCCGCGGGCACAGTTAGCTATCTATTTTGTAGCAAGCAGCTAGGCTGCCATGACACTGGCATGGTGCCAGGCCCGCTTCAGCACGGCCGGCGAGCGCGATTCTTCCGGGATCAGCAGCACGCCGCGGTCGCGCATCCAGCCGCCCAGCGCCACGTGGCTGGTGACGACCGCCAGCGGCACTGCCAGCAGCAGCGGCAGCGCCACCGGCGCCAGCCAGACCAGGGCGCCGGCCTGGATCGTCGCGATGCCCAGGGCCAGCAGGCCGATCACCACGGTCATCGGCGACAGCCGCGCCGCGGCGTCGCGCCAGGAGATGGCGGCGGCTTCCCGCGGGGGCGACTTCCACTCCAGCTTCAGCCCGGTGAGCGCCACCAGCACGAACAGCGAATGCCCCAGCATCCGGATCGGCGCCTGCAGCAGCGCCAGCACGGTTTCTGCCACCGCGCTGCATAGAAGCGCCACCGTCCCGCCGTAGCCGCCCTGGCGGCGTTGCAGCAGCACGGCGGCCAGGCCCAGCACGCGCGGCATGAAGAGCATGCACAGCGTCCAGGCCCACAGGCCGCGCAGTTCGGAGGGCAGCGCGTGCCAGTCGGGCACGACCGCCGCTCCGGAAATCCACAGCGCCGTGCCGAAAGTCATGAAGGCCAGCCACAGCGGCGCGGACAGGTAGGACATGGCACCGATGGCGAACATCGCGCGGTGCACGCGGTGGATTCCCGGCTCGGCGATCAGGCGCGAGTTCTGCAGGTTGCCCTGGCACCAGCGGCGGTCGCGCTGGAGTTCGGACAGCAGGTCCGGGGGCTGCTGTTCGTAGCTGCCGGTCAGGTCGGCCACCAGCCAGACCTGGTAGCCGGCACGGCGCATCAGCGCGGCCTCGACGAAGTCGTGCGACAGGATGCCGCCGGACATCCCGCCTGTGCCCTTGATCGGCGCCAGTGCGCAGTGCTCCATGAAGGGCTGGATGCGGATGATGGCGTTGTGGCCCCAGTAGTGCGATTCGCCCAGCTGCCAGAACTGCATGCCCAGGGTGAACAACCGGCCGGTCACGCGCGAGGCGAACTGCTGCGCGCGGGCATGCAGGGTGGCGTGGCCGATCGCCTGCGTGGCGGTCTGGATGATGCCGGCGCGCGGATGCGCTTCCATGAGCTTGGCCATGGAGACGATGCAGTCGCCGCTCATGACGCTGTCGGCGTCCAGCACGATCATGTAGCGGTAGTCCTTGCCCCAGCGGCGGCAGAAATCGGCCACGTTGCCGGCCTTGCGGTGGGTGCGGCGCGCGCGCAGGCGGTAGTACACCTCGATCTGCGGCTGGTCCGGGTGCTGGGCCAGCGCGGCGCGCAGGTCTTCCCAGGCGGCGCGTTCGGCGGCGGCGATCTTCGGGTCGTAGCTGTCGGAGAGCACGAACACGTCGAACGCCCGGGCGTGCCCCGTGGCGGCCACCGATTCGCAGGTGGCGCGCAGGCCGGCGAACACCGTGGCCACGTCCTCGTTGCAGATCGGCATGATGATGGCGGTGCGCACCTTGGGGTCCAGCTGGTGGTCCCGCACCTGGCGTGCCGACAGCGCCTGGCCGTCCCCGCGCAGCGTCACATAAAAGCCCATCAGCGCCGTCACGAATCCGGTCACCACCCAGGCCGACAGCACGGCGAACAGGCCCAGCTGCCCATACTCCAGCCAGGGATTGCCGTAATCCGGTTGTGCATTCGCAAACAGCCAGGTGGCGGCGGCCGTGCTCAGCACCGTCAGCACGGCGAAGACCAGCCGGCGCCGGGCCGCGGCGTGCTGCCAGGGCTCGCGCGCTTCACGCGGGCGGCGCGGCGCCGGTGTCCCGGGAAGCAGGCGGGCGGCGGCCGTCAACAGGGCCGTGCCGATGCTGTTCCAGAAGCCTCGCCAGGGCAGTGGCGCCATCGAGCCGCGGTTGAGCGGCGGCGCCGTGACCGCGTTGGGATGGCGCTCTTCACGCAGTGCGCTGCGGCGCGAAGCCACCGGCAAGGCGATGCCTACTCGGGAAGAAGGATGTGGGTCCATGTTTCGCTCAGGGTGTGGTTGTCGTGCTGGAGGAAAGCGCGCAGCTCGACCGGCAAGGCCGGGTCGACACGCTGCACGCGCAGGGTGAGGCGCCAGGTCTTGCTGGCGGGATTGGGGTAGGCCAGCTGCTCAAGCACCCGGCCGTTGGCATCGGCGCTGACCACCGCCCGTACCGGCGCATCGGCCGGCAGGCCGTCCAGCGCCGGGCCGGCAAAGTCGATCACGTACTGCACCTGGCCGGCGAGCTGGCGGGCGTCCTGCTTCGTGTAACCGATGCCGCGGCGCGATTGCGTGGCCCAGCTGCCGGGCGGACGCTGCTGCTCGTCGCCCTGCCAGGAAATCTCGTAGGCGAAGTCCAGCGGTGCGCCTGGCGCCGGCAGGGTGGCCGGCACCCAGGTGGCGACCACGTTGTCGTGGGTCTCGTCCGGCGTCGGCAGCTGCAGCAGCTCCACCCGGCCGGGCCCCCAATCGCCCAGCGGGCGGACCCAGGCGCTGGGCCTGCGTTCGTAGCGGGCCTCCACGTCCTCGTAACTGGCGAACACGCGGTCGCGTTGCATCAGGCCGAAGCCCTGCAGGCGGTTCATCGTGAAGGAGCTGGCCGTGGGGCGCTTCGGGTTCTGCAGCGGCCGCCACAGCCATTCGCCTTCGCCGGTGGCGATGAGCAGGCCGTCCGAGTCGTGTACCTCGGGCCGGAAGTCCGAGTGCCGGGGCTGGTTCTCGCCGAAGAAGAACATGCTGGTCAACGGCGCGATGCCCAGCATGGCGACCGGCTGGCCGGTGCCGGGACGCAGGAAGACGCGGGCCTGCACCCTGGTAACGCTCTGGGCGCCGGGCTGGATGTCGAAGCGGTAGGCGCCACTGGCGCGCGGCGAATCGAGCAGGGCGTAGAGCGTCAGTTGCCGGGCTCCGGCTTGCGGCCGTTCCAGCCAGAATTCGGTGAAGCGCGGGAATTCTTCGGCATTGCCGCCGGTGGTGTCGATGGCCAGGCCGCGCGCGGACAGGCCGTATTGCTGGCCCGCGCCGAGCGCGCGGAAATAGCTCGCGCCCAGGAAGGTGATCAGCTCGTCCTTGTACTGGGCGTTGTTGAGCGGGTAGTGCACGCGCAGGCCGGCAAAGCCAAGGTCGCCCCATGGCTGCGGGTCGATGCGGTTCTTGCCGAAATCGAAATCGGCGGCGCGATAGGCCAGCGGCCGTACGCCCGCCGGCGTGATCTCATGCACACGGACTGCCTGCCGCTGGTTCTGTCCCCGGTGGAAGAACATCGCTTCGAAGGGCAGTTGGGCATCGCGCCACAAGGCATGCGCCGGGTTGAAACGGATGTCGCGCAAGCCGTCGTAATCCAGAGACAGCAGGTCCGCAGGAAGCGCCGGGTCGGCCGCGCGGTAGGGCAATTGCGCGCGCTCCTGGGCCAGCTTTGCGACGGTTTCGAAACCGAACCGGACGGGTTCCGTTCCCTGGGCAAAAGCCGTCTGGCCGGCCACCAGGCAGGTGCTGCACAACGCCACCCAGAGGAAATGGGCGCGCAGGCAACGAAGGGTGAAAGCAGGGTGCATCCCTGTTGCTAGGGCAAACCCTGTGCCAGCTTGAAAATCTCCTTATAGATCAGTCACTTGCACCCGAATTCTCAACAAGACGCTGGCCCGGTCACGCAGTGCCCGGGAAAACCCTTGTTTTTTGTCGCCGGAGAGCGACAGGAACTGGAGGTTAAAGAAAAAGTTGAATGAAATCAATCACTTGCCGGAGTCGCCATCTGGCGACAACTCGGCCGCCGCGTCGGCCTGGAAGTGCCGTGGCGTGAGCTCGTGTTTTTGCAGTAGCCGGTAGAACTCGGTCCGGTTGCGGTCGGCCAGGCGCGCCGCATCCGCCACATTGCCGTCCGTCAACTTGAGCAGTCCGACCAGGTAATCGCGCTCGAAACGCTGTTTGGCTTCGGCATAGGTCAGCACCTGTACCGAGGGCACGCGCAATGCCCTCTGCACCAGTGCCAGCGGGATCAGCGGGGTGGTCGCCAGCGCGCAGACCTGTTCGACCACGTTGTAGAGCTGGCGAACATTGCCCGGCCACGCCGCAGTGACCAGCGCCTTGAGCGCTTCCGGCGCGAAGCCGGACAGGCGGCGGGCGTACTTGGCCGCCAGCAGGCCCAGGAAATGGTTGGCCAGCAGGGGGATGTCTTCCCGCCGTTCCGCCAGGTTCGGCAGGGTGAGCGTGACGACGTTCAGCCGGTAATACAGGTCCTCGCGGAACTGGCCGGCGGCCATCGCCGTGTCCAGGTCGCGGTGCGTGGCGGAGATGATGCGCACATCGACCGCGTGCGACTGGCTGGAGCCCACCGGCCGCACCGCGCGCTCCTGCAGCACCCGCAACAGCTTGACCTGCAGCGCCGGGGGCATGTCGCCGATCTCGTCGAGCAGCAG
>Ga0075365_10001255_pt1 | contig 11245 bp, 8 predicted proteins | sample EndMetdeltDD1765_FD_71387 | JGI IMG/M metagenome (GOLD analysis project Ga0075365, IMG submission 71387) | Populus endosphere microbial communities from Tennessee, USA - Endosphere MetaG P. deltoides DD176-5 | ecosystem: Host-associated > Plants > Roots > Endosphere | place: USA: Tennessee... | reverse complement strand
GAGCGCGACCTTGACGTGTCTGGCAGCAAAGGAGCCCAGCAGATAGGTCGGCAGGATTGACGGATCTCCCAGCGGTTCGTCAAGTCTGCGCAAAATGCCCGGAAGTGCATCTCGCGCCTTTTCGAGGTCGAGTATCTCTTCGTGATGGCGAACGCCGAAGGCTTCGGCCAGAGCCCGGGCCTGGCCAGATTCGTCATAACTTGGCTCCGTGAAGCCAATCGTGAATGTGCTGATAGTGTCAGCGCGCCGCGCCCGCGTCGCCGCCGCCAAGGCCGCAGCGCTATCGATCCCGCCGGACAGAAAGATTCCGAGCGGAGCATCGCTCATCAGCCGCCGCTGGACTGCGTCGGCAAGGCGTTCGCGCAGCTCCTCGGCAAGGCGTTCCTCATCCTTGTCGGTCAGCCGGTCGTCCGGTTCCAGATGGAAGCGCCAATAATTGTGGATCTTCAGGCTGTCGCTTCCAATGTCGTAAGTCAGCGACGACCCGCCGGGCAATTTCCTGAGGTCGCTGTAGAAAGCATTCGGCGCCGGCAAAAAGCCCCAGGCGAAGTATTTCTGTATCGACCTCGCTGAGATCTCACGCGAAATGCCCGGATGAGCGAGGACCGCCGTCGCTTCGCTGCCGAAGACAAAGTTTCCGGACTTGTGTGCGTAATAGAGCGGCTTCTCACCAAATCGATCGCGCGCGATGAAGATACGTCGCGCCGGCCGGTCGATGATGGCAAAGGCAAACATGCCATTCAGCCGCTGAGGCAGACCTTCGCCCCACTCGCGGTAGCCGTGGACGAGCACCTCGGTATCCGAATGCGAGGAGCGGAATCTGTGTCCCGCTGCTTCGAGTTCGCGGCGAAGCTCTACGTGATTGTAGACTTCACCATTATAAACGACGCCGACATCGCCCTGCGAATCCCACATCGGCTGGGTCCCGCCGGCGATATCGATGATCGAAAGTCGCCGGTGCCCCAGAAACGCGCGCAGTTGCGGGTCATGCCAGAGCCCTTCGCCATCGGGCCCGCGATGGGCCACGGTTGCGATCATGCTGCGAAGCACCGCCTCGTTGCCGATGCCGACGAAGCCTGCCAGGCCGCACACTGCGATCAGTCCCGCGAGGAAAAATTATAGAGCTTGCGAACCAGGTAATGGCGCCGATTTTGCGCCTCGAAGTAGGTCCGCACCATGATCTCGGCCAGCAATCCCATCAGAATGCTGAGAACGCCGACGAGGAACGTCATCGCGGCCAGCAAAGGCAACGGGGTGGAGATCATCGACAGTCCGCTGAATACCTTGAAGCCGATCATTACAGCCGCCGCGACAGCGCTGACGGCCAGCGACAGCGCCCCAAATCCACCGAAGACATAGATCGGCTTCACCAGATATCGGTCGAGAAATGTCACGACGATGAGGTCGAGAATGACCTTGAGAACGCGCTCCAAGCCATAGTTCGACTGACCGAATTTCCGCGGATGATGCCGAACCGGTACTTCGGTTACCCGCCCGCCCAACCAGTGGGCATAGATGGGAATGAAGCGATGCATCTCGCCGTACAGCCGCACCCCCTTCAGCACATCGGCATGGTAGGCCTTGAGAGTGCAGCCATAGTCATGAAGCCTGACGCCGGAAATCCACGAGATGATTCCATTGGCGACGCGGCTCAGGAAGTTGCGACGCACCGGCGCGTCCTTGCGGTCCTTCCGCCAGCCACTGACCACATCAAACCCTTCATCGAGCTTGGCGATCAGCAGGGGAATATCCTGCGGGTCGTTCTGGAGATCGGCGTCGATCAACACCACGATTTCACCGGAAGCGTGATCGATGCCCGCCATCAAGGCCGCCGTCTGGCCGAAATTGCGGCGGAAATCGACAATGCGCAGCTGGCCACAAGTCTCCTGGGCCCTGAGCAATGCCGCCAGAGAGCCGTCCCTGCTGCCATCGTTGACCGCAATAATCTCGAAGCCTCCGGCCATAGTGCCGAGGACCGCCACGAGGGATTCCAGCAGAACCGGAACGCTTTGCTCCTCGTTGTAAATTGGCACGACGACCGAGATCCGCGGCTGCTTCTCCCCGGAAGTGCCGGAAGCACTCGCGCCCTTGTCGACCAACTCACCCACGTTTGACACTCCGCGGTTCATTTCTCAGAGACAGGACCAGCCTCGACAAGATCGCTCAGTTGCCGCCCCTGGTGCCATGGCGGCACACAGCCGGCCGCGAAGGCGCGCTCGGCGAGCTTCATGCCGAACTCCACAAAAGGTTGCAATTCGAGACAGTAGGCTGGGGCAGGACTCGTCACGGCTGTCAGAAACGGCTTGTCGAGCAGCAGCGGCGTCAGGTTGCGTGGCTTGATCTTCTTCCGGAATTCCGGCGGGACGAAATAATAGCCCCGACGGTCGACGAACTTCTTCCCTCGATAGAGTTCGCCCATGAGCGGTTTTTCGGAGTGCATCGCGTAGGGAAGCTTGTCTAGAAAGTGCCGGTCGATCAGGTGGATGAACGGGTTGGTGTTGATGTCGAGTCCGATGCCCAGCCCGACCGATTTGTAGTTCACCAATTTGCCGTAGCAGGTGCGCTCGGCGAACGGCCATTCGTCGAGATGCGAATCAGCGATGATTTCATCCGCAAGGGGGCCATACGCTGCAACGGGATAGAGCGGATTGAGCGAGCGCTTCACGCCGGGCCACCGGCGAAAGGCCTCGCCGAACACGCTGATATAGCAGGGCGTCAGCTCGACGTCGTAGCGCATCTCGCGGCCGACGAACTCGGTGTAGTTCAGACTGCCACCGCCAAAGGGCGCGAACGGAAAGCTCGGAATGATCAGCGTACGGTTCGGACCCGCCGTCTTGATCAGAAGTTCGATAGCCGCGGCGGACTGGGTGATGGGAATCTTGAGATCCGCCAACGATAGATGACAATTGACGACCTCAGCGCGCTTCAAATCAAACTGGTCGAGAATTGCACTTAGATTCTCAAGCATTTTCCGGGCTGTCTCCATCAGCGCTGCTAGTTGCTGGGGCGGGCGCTTCTGCTGACCCTCGAACCGACCAGAGCTTGCGGCGCATATTCAACAACATTCCCTCAGTGCTGCGCATGAGGATGTCAAACGGCCCTCTGGCAATGTGCCTTGCCACCATACAAGCCGTGAAATAATAATCAAATGGTTGTGATGTGGGGGGCATTGGGTGGGAGATAGCAGCGAATTCGGCCCTGACAGCGTGGTCATTATCGGGGGAGGACTGTCAGGTCTAGTCGCAGGTTGCCTGCTGGCGCGAAGCGGCATGTCAGCGCCGGTAATCGTCGTTGAAAGCGCACCCCAGCCGGGCGGATTGCTGCGCAGTTCCGACGGCGGAAAGTTCGGCCGCTTCGACCATGGCATGCACACGTTCACGTCCGCCAATATCCCCGAACTCGACGAATTCATCTTCGACCTCCTGCCCCGCGATGAATGGATCGTCATGGCGGGCAAGGAGCGCGATATCTCGGGAGTCTATTTCCGCGGCAAGCTGCAGACGGCTTGCCACTATCCCGATCTGCGCAGCTTGCCCGATCCTGTCCGGCGCGACTGCATCGCCGACTTCTGTCTCAACCTCGGGAAGGCGGAACAACCCTCGGAAACCCTCGATGGCTTTGCCGCGCAACGGTTCGGCAACCAGATTCGCGAGCACGTGTTCGGTCCGATTGCGAACAAGATGTACGGCATGAACATGCACGAACTCGACCCCGTGGTCGCCAATGTTTTTCCGCTGGACCGCATCGCGCTCTACGAAGAGGAAGATTTCAAGGATCTGATGAGCTCGGCACTCGTCCGCAAGCGCATCGCCTACCCTGAGCAGCGCAACCTTGAATTGAAGTATGCGTCGACGCGCTACAGCCTCTATCCGAAGGAGTTCGGCGCGTTCCGCTTGATCGACGCCCTGATCAAGTGCCTGAAAGAGAGCGGCGGCAAATTGCTGTCGGGAACCAAGCTGGAGAAAATCAACACATGCGGCAGCCGGGTGGAATCTCTGGCTTTGCGACGCGGCGACGAAGTGTTGAACCTGGAGGCCCCGCGTCAAGTTATCTGGACGGCCGGATACCCGTTGCTGAGCCAGATGCTGGGCTTCAACGCTGCCGTGAAGCCGTTCGAGTCCCGCCGCAAACCAGCCGTGGTCAGCCTGTTGCTCGACAAGCAGGTCGACCTTGGCGATTTGTACTACTTCTGGAACTGGGATCCCGACTTCAAGAGCTATCGGATCACGAACTATTGCGGGTATTGTCCGACGGCGCCGCGTGCCGGCGGCTATCCGATCGGCTTCGAATTCGTCCTGCATCCGGACGACAAGATTGACTCGGCGTCGCTGGCCGATCTCGCGGTCCGAGAACTCAAGGCGATGGGTCTTTATCCGGACGGCGCCAACGTCCTCTTCAGCATCGGCGGCGTTCTGCCGGTCGGCTTTCCGACTTTCTCGCTCGAGAACCGCCGCCGTTTGGCGCAGTACCAAAAGGCGTTCGGCGCTCTCAATCTCGCCAATCTCGCCGTTACCGGCATTCAGGCCGAATGGGGCATCATCTTCCAGCCGGAAGTGCTCGCTCACACGTATCGGACCGTGAACACCTATCTCGAGCGCGTCGATGGCGCTGCCGCGAGCATCAGCAAGGCTCCCCCTCTGGTTGCCGGCATCTAAACGCTACGAGGTGCTATCCGAAATCGCCACGTAATCGTTCAAAGGCGCCGAAGCACTCGTATTGAAGACATAGCGCTTCTCACTCGGTGAATCGGTACAAGGCACCAATCCGAGATCATCGTAGAGTCTTTCCGTTGGCTTGTTCTTGGCGGTCGGAACGTATTCGCCGATCAAACGAGCGACTCCGCCACTGCGGGCCCGGTTCAACAGGTGATTGAAAATCGCCCGCTCGACAGTGCGTCCCATCGCGCGGCACGACATCACCCAGCTATCGATCCGCAGAGCGTCTTCTTCTCGCCGGCCTATCAGAACCGAGATCACTCCATAATCACCGTAGCGATCCTTCAGTCCATAACACCAGATTTCGTTGCCTGGATCGTCGAGGAAGCTCTGCATGGCCTCGCGACCGTGACGACGGCCGGTCAGGTTGAACTGATTGGTTTTTGCCAACAGCTCGACCGACCGGTGCAGCGTGGACTCGTCAATCGGCTTCGGGGTCAGGACAAGAGAAAGTGAGCGGTAATAGTCATCAAGATTGCCGGCTGTTGCCTCCAGCGTGCTTCGCTCCCGCTCAACACGATACTGCTCCTGACGCAGCATATCCTCCTTGCTCACTGTCGGCACCGTGAACCGACCACTACCGGCGAGCAAAGGAACCAGATCGACAGGATCGTCCGGGAATTCAGGCACCCAGATCTCGGGGAACGTACAGGCCACCTCCCCTCGCTCGAACGGACTGTCGTCAAGAAAGACCGTTCCGGGTTCGGTCAAATTCAGGGCGGAAAGGATCGCTCGGACGTTGACGGACTTGGACTCCCAATTGATCCGCATAACGGCGAAGTGATGCTCCTTCAGCAACATCTCCGGTCGGCGACGGAAGACCTCCAGCGCGTCTTCTGGATTGTTCTTCGAACAGACCGCGAGCAGAACGCCCCGCTGATGCAGGCCGAGCAGGAACCTCTGCAGCCGCAACGACGCGAACCCGTGGCCTTCGGCCTCGAGATCGAGCCCGTCCCAACCGACTTCGCCGACAGTCCCCGGCCACAGGGTGTTATCGAGATCGACTATGACCAACCGCACCGGCCGCCGGTCGATGGCGACAATCGTGCGAGCCAGATAGTCGGCAAAGCGCGCAATGGTCTGCGGATTGATCGGAAGTTTCTTGGCTACGTAGTAACGCGAAGAGTACCAGGCCGCTGCTCCAACCTGGATGATCAGTGGCGTGAGATCCACCAGCACGGCCAGTCCGCCCAACGCGGTCCGCAGCTCGTGGCAAAGGCGGTCGCGCCAACCGTAGGCCCAGCCGGTCTGTTCAAGCTCCTCTTCCAGCGGAGGCGGCAGAGTGACCACAAAGCGGCAGCGCAAAGACTTCGAGGCAGAAGACACCAGGTTCGCGACACGAGCGGCGAAGGCCGCCGGTTCATCGCTGGCCTCCCGAAAAGCGAGCAACTCGGATGTGAGGGTCAAAAGCACGACGTCAGGCTGGAATTCTGCCAAGCCGGTCGTGGTATTCAGCAGTTCCCGTTCCCATTGATTGTAGCCTGCCTCGTACAGCACAGGCGCCACTCCCCGCGCATGGAGAGCCAGGTGCAATCCCATCGTCAGGAACTGGGTGGAATAGTTTCCGAGAACAGCGACCTTGAGCTTCGGGCGTGCTGCGACGTCCTTCTCCTTCAGGAGATTGCGGTACAGGCGGGTAAGATCCGCCAACCCGATGTCGGGCTGAAACGCGGTGGTTCCGGAACTGGGCGTGGCCATCCCCGCTAGCCTTCCGTAACTGGTGGAAAGCTGCATATCGCCGTTCCGCTGAGTATCGCTTTGCCGTCAGCCGCACTTGCGGTGAGCTTGAGTACGACCGCGCGAACAGCCGGTGTCACTTGCGTCACGGCCACCTGAAATCGCACCGTTTGCCCCACGGCGACCGGACTATGCACTTTCAGGCTGGTCTGATTGATGACGCTTGCCGGACCCGGCAGTTCTTCGCCAAGCATACCGGAGAATATCGACGACAGGAAAAAGCCGTGGACGATGCGGCCGGGAAAGCCGCGCTTGCCTGCGAAATCCGCATCGAAATGAACAGGCGCGTGATCGTTCACCAGATCCGAGAAGGCGCCAACCCGCTCTGCCGTAAAGGCATAGTCACGCTCGACCGTCTGCCCGGGCGCAAGCGCCGCGAACGGATCCGAGGTCACGCCGCGACGCCCTTCCCGGCCAAACAGTCGATCAGACCGCCGACGTCGGCCATCGATGCGAGTTCGTCCGAGGTGAATTGCGTACCGGTAAGCTGCTCCAGTTCGACCACCAGCGTGATGTGATTGAGCGAGTCCCACTCCGCCACCATGTTCGCATTGAGTGTCCTGTTGACGACCAGCTTGTCGTCTTCGAAGACGGAGCGGAACACCGGCGTGATCATCTCGATGATTTTGCGTTCCTGCTCAGGACTGGCTTTTCCCATATGACACCTAGTGCGTAACGATGACGGCGAGATTGCGCGGCACGCTATCGGTGGGCCGTCGCGGCTCGTAGGCGGCATCGTGAACGAAATCCACGACCTTGAAGCCCGCCTTCTCTATCTGCTCAATCACATCCCCCGGCTCGTTGTAAAGATAGATATGATCGGCATTGGGCGCCGTGAGGGCCGCCGAAATCAGGCCGAATCCGCCAGGCGCCAGCATTCTGCTGAGGGCATTTAGGAACGACTGGGGGTCCTCGAGGTGCTCGAGCACCTCGATGCTGACCACGAACGGCGCCGGAGGCGACACCGGGTCCTTGATGATATCACGCTTGTTCAGCGTGTAGCGGTCGCGCAGGCCGAAGGACGTCAGCGTGTTGCCGGTAAACTCCAGGGAGAACGGGCTGAGGTCGAAGCCCTGGCCCCGCATCCCCGGGGTCGCCCGCAACATTTCCTTGGAATAGAAGCCGGTGCCCACTCCGACGTCGTAGAAGAGATCGCCGCCGTGGGCGCGAACCCGGGGCAGGAACTCCTTCACGTAGAAGAGATGCTGCATGTAGTGGTGACGCCACAGGAAATGCGACAGCAGAATGCCCGGCAGGTAGAGATCGAACATGTATGTTCGATTCTGGTAAACCTCCGACGCCGCCTCGGCATAGGTCTTGTTTACGTACTGCCGTGTCTTGTCGAACAGCTTCTGCAGCTTCATGGAGTCCAGGGCGAACCGGCCGTAACCGGTCACGGCATTGTCGAACCGGCTCCAGTCCGCGCCGAACATGACCGTCATTTCCCGCTCGAAATGCTCCAGCCAATTCGTTCCGAATGTCTCCCGCTGACGATCAATCGTGCCCTTGAAATATGGAAAGGCAGTCGAGAAAACGTCGGTCACCCGGGCGACGTGCGGATAGGCGGAAAGGTCAGTCATAAGAAATCGTCCACTCAATCGATCAAGTCGTTACCGCACTCCCGGCGGCCGTGTTCAATGTCACGGTCGCAGGCGTCATACTAGCAGTCTTTTCTGGGCTATGCCTAAAGCCGCACCTCGGCAACGAGTGCCATGTCGGTGAATTCGAGGACGGACGACGGCTCCTCGGATGAACGGATGAGCAATCCGCACGATCCGTCCGCCGGCAAGGGGAAAAACAGCGTGCACAAACCATCGCTGGAGCCGATGGCACGCTCGTCGGTAAAACTGTTGTCGCTGTGAAGCAGGCCAAGGCCCGCGTGGCCGCTGGTCGTCCGGACAGTGACCTGAAGCCAGAGCGCGCCTGACCCTTTGCGCGGCGTGTCGAATTTTTCGATCGGAAAGAGCGCGGAGTAGCCCCACGCGGTGTCTGCCGTGCGGATATGCAGGGGCGACTCCGACAGCAATTTTGCGCCGGACCACTGCGGCTCGATTTCAGGAAGTGCCAGGACACTCTTGAGCCTTTGCGTGGGGCCGCCGGGTTTGTCGGGGTCCTCGTTCACCTGCAATGGTACCGGGCCAGCGCCGAAGACCCTCGATACGGCGTCCTTGAGGTCCGACCATATTCCGCCGCCCGCGGTGACCGCGAGTATCTGGGCGGCCGGGTTGTAGACGCTTTCCTCGAAGTCGCACTTGCGGCGGACGGCATCCTTGAGATGATCTGCCAGCTCCTCGCGCTCGCGCTCGTTGGTCAGGAAGTAATCGATCTTGGAGTTGAGCTCCTCGAGACTCCTGTACATGACCTTCCCGACGTCGCTGCCCAGATGCGCCACCGGGTCGGACTTGTAGTCGAACAGGCAGAAGCCTCCGGCCGCAAAGCAGCAGATCGGCTTGGTCGAGCAGTTGCTTATGAAGGCAGCGTTGGTGACGTCGACCACGATGCGGGTTTCGGCGTAGACCCGCGGCAGCTCGGTCGCAAAATGGGCGTAGCCCTTGTAGTCGATGAATTCGCTCTCCTTCAGGCGTGGGATGCCCTCGGGGTCGACGAATGCGCCATAGAAGGCGACTTTCCGCTTCAGGCTGTCGAGCGTCTGCATGCGGCTCTGCGTATTGCAGAATCCCACGAGATCGTTGGCGAAGCTCCAGAAGAAGCTCTGGTCGTAGTCCAGTTTGGCTTCGGCTTTTTCTGCTTCCGGCAGAGCCTCGAGCCGCTCGACCAGCAGTCGCCAGGCCGCAGTCGTCGGATTGGCAAGCTTCGCGGCTATCACCGCCTCGCGACACTGGCCGGCGATCGATGGATCGGCCTTCGGCTGATACTTGTCGCTCAACGAGACGTTGCCGACGAACGCGACATCGTTGATGTAATCGCGCGACATACGTGCCACCCCGTACTCCAGGAACGGCTTGTAGGCCATGCCCGGCACCGGCTCGACCTTGTCGGTGTGGAGCATCCCGATCCGCCGCATCTCGTCCACCTGGGCCGAGTCGATCGGGTAGTGATGCATCAGCGGCGTGTCGATCACGCTGCTTACCTTCTGCAACGAACCCGACCGCGATTCTTCCGGCTTTCCGCTCAACGGCGCCAGGAGCAGCGAGGGGAAAGCATACAGGCCGTGGTCCCAGAGCATCATGAGGGGGATGCCGAGGATGTCCGTGAAGACGTTTGACGTGCCGTCTGGCCCCTTGACCGAGCTCGCCAAACCGTAGTTCGCGGGGGCTATCGCAAGATGCGGTTTATATACGCGGAGGTTGGATATCGCCTCCTGCTGCTTGCGTGTGTCTCCGAAGACAAACGGCGTGGTGTCGAAGTGATAAAACGTCGTGCCAAAGCGCTGCTGAAGGTGCTCCGCGACCGCAAGCGTTCCCCTGCGGTCCTGCCCGCCAAACCACTGCTTGGGTGGGATCGGCATGACGATTCGGGCCGAGCTTAGGGCAATCATCGGCTGGGACGCATCCGACCAATATGGGTGAAGCTGCTCATTCGAGCGACAGGAAGCCGTTTCTGGATCGGGTGCGACAAAGTCTTCTCGTCATTGCTCCCGGCCACCGGGAAGTGACCTTGCTCCCTGGTCGGGAATGCCCGTTGCCATACAACTTCCGGGCCGGCCTTGTCGAACAGTACACTCTCATTCTCACCAGGATCGATGGGCCGCCCAGCGATTTGACGTCATGGACGTCCCCGGATATCCCCACGGGTGATGAGCACAGCCTTTGCAGCCCTTGTAGCCGGCAGTCTGAAGTCGGATCGCTTCACTTTCATCGATGTTGGCTGCTCGGGTGGCATCGACCCCGTCTGGCGCATATTTGGCGACAGGCTACGGGCAGTGGCGTTCGACGCCAGCGTGGACGAATGCGAGCGGCTGTCGCGGGTCGAGACTCACCCGGACATAAAGTACATCGCGGGATTCGTCGGTTTGGGCCCGGAGAATCCTTTCGCCCAGTATGCCGCCGGCAAGCCAACCTTCGTCAGAAATTTCTTTTCCCGGACCAGTGCTGGCCGAATGTACGACCTCCAGCAGGAGCAGCTGAAGAAGGCTTCCCTGGCCGAAAAGCTCCATCACAACGCCTGGTCGATGACCCAGCTCGCCGACCCGAACGTGCCGGTGGTGGTGCCCGAAGTCCTGAAGCAGTTGGGTTGGCTCGATGTCGATTTTCTGAAGATCGACATCGATGGCCCGGATTTCTTGGTGTTGAATTCCTTTGATGGGCAGTTTGACGAACTCGGCCTTCTCGCGGCCCGTCTGGAAGTCAATCTGACCGGCGGCCCAGGAGATTGGGAAAACACCTTCCACAATACCGACCGGTTCATGCGCGCCCGCGGCTTCGAACTGCTGGCCCTCGATGTCCGCAACTATGCGATGTCCGCCCTGCCCTCGCCGTTCGCGATCACCGCACCGGCGCAATCGGTAACGGGCCGACCATTCCAAGCGGAAGGCTTTTATGCGCGCGACCCCGCCGGTCCTGACTGGGCGCAACTGGGGAGAACCCTGAGGCCGGAAAAACTGGCAAAGCTCGCCGCGATCTTCTCGGTCTGGAACCAACCCGATTCGGCCGCAGAGCTACTTCTCCGCTTCCGCGACAAGCTGGCGGACCTGTTCGATGTCGATCTGGGAATCGAACTCCTGGCCGGCCAGGCCCAAGCCCAAAGTGGCGCCAAGGCCGGCATGCCGTATCGCGACTATATTGCCGAGTTCGAAGCCGCGCGGCCGAGCTTCTATCCGCCGCCTCCGGTAC
>Ga0075365_10001254_pt1 | contig 11250 bp, 9 predicted proteins | sample EndMetdeltDD1765_FD_71387 | JGI IMG/M metagenome (GOLD analysis project Ga0075365, IMG submission 71387) | Populus endosphere microbial communities from Tennessee, USA - Endosphere MetaG P. deltoides DD176-5 | ecosystem: Host-associated > Plants > Roots > Endosphere | place: USA: Tennessee... | reverse complement strand
GCGCTCAAGAAGGCCGGCTTGCTCACCCGCGACCCACGTCGCAAGGAGAGCAAGAAGTACGGCCTCAAGAAGGCCCGTAAGGCACCGCAGTACACCAAGCGCTGATCTGCTGGTCGCCGCCTTGCTGCGGTTCGGAACTGATGGTGTGCGCGGGGTCGCGCTCACCGAGCTCACAGAGGACTACGTCGAAGCGCTCGGCACCGCCGCGGCGCGTGTACTCGGCGGCGGCACCTGGCTGATCGGCCGCGACACCCGCGAGTCGGGACCGGCGCTGCAGGCCGCGCTGGGACGCGGGCTCGAACTCGGTGGCGGCAAGCCGGTCGACTGCGGCGTGTTGCCGACTCCGGCGTTGGCCCATCGATCGGCCACGACACAGTCGCCGGCCGCGATGATCACTGCCTCGCACAACCCGTACACCGACAACGGCGTGAAGATCTTCGCTGGCGGCGGGCTCAAGTTGAGCGACGAGGTCGAGCGGCAGATCGAACAGCAGCTCGAGACCGAGCTCGTGGCCCGGTCGGCCCCTCCGTCCTCGGCGTCCTCGCAGTCACCGGTCTCCGGCGGAGATCGCGACACCGACGCGGCTGCGGCCGAGTACGTCGAGCACCTCGCCGCGATGTTCCCGCCCGGTGTCCTGCACGGCTTGCGGGTCGTGCTCGATTGCGCCAACGGGGCGATGAGCATCGTCGCGCCGGAGGCAGTCCGTGCGCTCGGCGCCGAGGTGACCGTGATCAACGCTGCGCCGAACGGAACGAACATCAACGCCGCATGCGGTGCCACCGACCCAGCCGGGCTCAGCGTCGCGGTGCTCGCCGAAGGTGCCGACGCCGGGCTCGCCTTCGACGGTGACGGCGACCGCGTCATCGCGATCGACAACACCGGCTCGGTCGTGGACGGCGATCGCCTGATCGCCCTCGGCGCGCTGCAACTGCGCAGCGAGGGCGCGCTGACCGACAACGCGGTCGTGGTCACGGTGATGAGCAACCTCGGGTTCCACCACGCCATGCGCGACGCCGGGATCGATGTGATCACCACGGCCGTCGGGGACCGCTACGTGCTCGAAGCACTCGACGCCGGCGGCTACGCGATCGGCGGCGAGCAGAGCGGTCACGTGATCTACCGCCACGTCGCCACCACCGGCGACGGTCTGCTGGCCGGGTTGAAGCTGCTGCAGCGGCTGCAGGCAACGGGCTCGACGCTGGCCGAGTTGGCCGGCGGCGTGATGACCACCTATCCGCAGGTGCTCGTCAACGTCAGCGTCGCCAAGCGCCATCCCGGCATCGCCGACGAGCTCGCCGACGAGATCGCCGCCGTGCAGCACGAGCTCGGCGACGACGGTCGGGTCCTGCTCCGCCCGAGTGGCACCGAGCCGCTGGTACGAGTGATGGTCGAAGCGGCGTCCGACGAGCATGCCCACGTGCTCGCGGCACAGCTCGCCGATGTCGTGCGCGGCCGCTACGGCTGAGCCGCACGGGACCTCGCCTGCCGGTTCGGCGAGTTTGATCGGCAGTAGCCTGATTTCATGTGTGGGATCATCGCCATTCACAGCCGGCCCTCGACCCGCCCGGTGCCAACAGCCGACGAGATCCTGGCCGGGCTCGATCGGGCGATGGCCTCGGGCGGCGACATCGGCCGCGCTGCCGATGAGACCGCGGCTGTCGACCAACTGCTGCGCGGCGTCTCCGGGCTGCGCGCGATCGTGGGTCGGCACGAGCTGATCGCCGGCGTCACCGCCCGGCTCGACCAACTCGACGGCGTGATCGCAACGCAGGAGGCGATGCTCGAGAACAGTTCGACCCTCACGGCAGATGAAGTCGAGCAGGCCAACGCGACACTCGTCCGGCTGCGCGACGGGGTGTGGTCGATCCGTCATGATCGCCTGCGGGCGGCGCGGCTGGTCGACGATCTCGCCGGTCATGCCGCCGGGCCGGCCGCTCTCGCCGGATACTTCGCGATCCAGCAGGCGCTGTCGGCGCTTGATCGGCTCGAGGTGCGTGGCCGCGATTCCGCCGGCGTGCACCTGTTCGTGTGGAACCACGGGTTGGCTCTCGAGGACCCCGCGGTGCGCGCCCTGCTCGCGGGTCGCAACGACAACCCGTTGTTCACCAACCGCTCCGTGCGCGTCGTCGGCCAGACGTCGAACAACTCCTGCCTGAGCTTCGTGTACAAGGCCGCGATCGAGATCGGCGAGCTCGGTGACAACACGCGTCACCTTCGCCGTTCCATCATGACCGACGATCTGCTCCGGCTCGCCCTCGCCGGACCTGATGCCCGCCTGAGCTTGCTCGGGCACACCCGCTGGGCGAGCGTCGGCATCATCAGCGAAGCGAACTGCCATCCGCTCAACAGCGAGCAGTTCGAGGCTTCGTACGACAGCGGCCCGTACGTCGTCGGCGCACTGAACGGCGACGTCGACAACCACGCCGACCTCAAGCTCGAGCACAACCTGCACATCGCCGGCCCGATCACCACCGACGCCAAGGTCATTCCCTCGATCGTGTCGCGGCTGACGAGCGAGAACGGAGGCGATCTCACTGAAGCCTTCCGCCGCACCGTTGCCAGCTTCGAGGGCAGCGTCGCGATCGGTGCGGCATCGGCCGACGATCCCGAGCAACTGTTGCTGGCGATCCACGGCAGCGGCCAGGCGCTCTACGTCGGACTGGCAGAGGACGCGTTCATCGTCGCCAGCGAGCCGTACGGCCTCGTCGAGGAGACGAGTCAGTACGTGCGCATCGACGGCGAGACGCCGGTGAACCCCGACAACCCGAACAGCCGCGGCCAGGTCTTCGTCCTGTCTGCCGCGCAGGCGGGCACGCTCGACGGTCTCCGCCGGCTGGCGTACGACGGCACCGAGCTGCCGCTGTCCAGCCGCGACATCGCGACCGCGGAGGTCACGACCCGCGACATCGATCTCGGCGATTCGCCCCACTTCCTGCTCAAGGAGATCCGCGAAGCACCGAACAGCTTCCGCAAGACGTTGCGGGGCAAGATCTCCGAGCGCGATGGCGTGCTCCGCGCCGTCGTCGGCAGGCGGGCGATGCCGCCGGCCATCGTCGAGGCGCTCCGTTCCGGGCAGGTGCGGCGGGTGCTGGTCATCGGCCAGGGGACGGCGGCTGTGGCCGGCCGCAGCGTCGCGCTGACCCTCGACGGCCTCGTCGAAGGCGCGCTCGATGTCGACCCGATCGTGGCCACCGAGTTGAGCGGGTTCGGAATGCGGCTCGACATGAGCGACACCCTCGTCATCGCCGTCAGCCAGAGTGGAACCACCACTGACACGAACCGCACGGTCGATCTCGTGCGCGCCCGCGGCGCGCAGGTCATCGGCATCGTGAACCGCCGCAACAGCGATCTCACCGACCGGGCGGACGGCGTGATGTACACGTCCGACGGACGCGATGTCGAGATGAGCGTCGCCTCGACCAAGGCCTTCTACGCTCAGGTTGCCGCGGGGACGTTGTTGGCGTGTGCGATCAGCGAGGCCGCCGGACTCGGCTCCGACAAGCGCCGCCACGAGCTGTTGGCGTCGTTGCGCGAGGTGCCCGACGCGATGCGCGACGTGCTCGAGCTGCGCGACCACATCGGCGACGCCGCCCGGCGGTACGCACCGCAGCGGCGCTACTGGACCGTCGTCGGCAACGGTGTCAACGCAGTCGCCGCGCAGGAGGTGCGGATCAAGCTCAGCGAGCTCTGTTACAAGAGCATCGCCTGTGACTACACCGAGGACAAGAAGCACATCGACCTGTCGTGTGAGCCGCTGATCCTCGTCTGTGCGGCGGGCCTCGTCGGTGGAACCGCCGACGATGTCGCCAAGGAGGTCGCGATCTTCCGCGCCCACAAGGCGCTGCCGATCGTGGTGGCGACGGTGGGCGAGACTCGCTTCTCCGCTGCTGCGCACCTCATCAGCGTTCCTGTGATCGATCCCGCGCTGGCGTTCATCCTGTCGGCGATGGTGGGGCACCTCTTCGGCTACGAGGCCGCGCTGGCGATCGACGCATCGGCGCGGCCCCTCCGCGAAGCGCGCGAGCTGATCGAACGCGTCATCGGCGCGACCGATGTCGGCGACGATGTCGTCCGCCTGGTGACTGCCGAGCTGGGGCCGATCGCCGAACGGTTCATGGTCAACCTGCGCAGCAACCTGTACGACGGCCAGATGGAGGCATCGACGGCCGTCACGCTGACGTCGATCCTGCGGATCGCGCTGAGTGCGGCACCGGTCGAGGCCTATCAGTTCGAGACCGGCAAGCTGGGTACACCGAGCCAGTTGATCGACGATCTCACCGCCGCGCTGACGCGTGCGATCGAGGAGCTGACCCGGCCGATCGACGCGATCAAGCATCAGGCCAAGACGGTGACGGTCGGCATCAGCCGCAACGACGAAGGCGTGCTCGATCGCCCGCTCGTTCAAGCGGTGCTCACCGCCGGCGTCGGCCGCGACCGCCTCAGCTACAAGTCGCTCAAGGTGCTGGCCGATCTCGATCCGGCGGTTGCCGACGTCGTCGGCTTCACCCGCTACCACATCGAGGGTGATCCAGACTCGGGCGAGGCGACGATCTCGATCATCGACCGCGGCGGCCTGTCGCGGGAGGTGCCGTCAAGGGTCGAGCGCAACAGCTCGTTGGTCGGCACGAAGCGCCGCGTCGCGGCCGATCGCGAGGTGCTGGTCGCGAGGGGTCGCAGCGACGGCCGCACGGTGATCTTCGTGCCAGAGGTCAAGTCGAACGAGACGACGGGCATCACGTTGCTGCACGTGCGTTTCCACGACCACTTGCCGGCAGCGGTGATGCGCGGCGTGCTGCAGGGATACGACCGCCGCTACAACCGCTTGGTCGACTGGGTCGCCGAGACCGAGGCCGGCTTCCGCGACGACCGGCTCGGGGAGATGTCGGTTGCCGATCTCCTGATCCTGCCGATCAGCGAGATGGCCGACCACTGGCGTTCGTGAGCCGATGATCGGCATCGGCGTCGACGCGGTCGAGATCGCCCGTTTCCGCAAATCGCTGGCGCGTACGCCGACGATGCGAGAGCGGCTGTTCACCGAAGAAGAGCTGGCCTACGTCGCGCCCAAAGCCGATCCGGTCCCGTCGCTGGCCGCCCGTTTCGCGGCGCGGGAAGCGGTGATGAAGGCGCTCGGCGTGGGGTTGGGAGCGTTCGGCTTCCACGATGTGTGGGTGACACGGGCCGAATCCGGCGCCCCGTCGCTGTGCTTCGCGCGCACGGCCGCGGCGCTGGCCGAGGCGGCCCACGTGCAGCGTTGGCACCTGTCGATCACGCACAGCGATCTGATCGCGATCGCATACGTCATCGCCGAGTGACCCACACCCGCGTCGAGGCGATCGGCCCCGCGTGGCTCGCGAGCACCCCGGTGAGGTGGGCCGCCGATGCCTGCTGCCGATCTGATCGCCGACCGCCTGAAGGCGGCGCCGGGGCGCCTTTGACCTGCGCTCGCGGATGGCCCGCTCGTCGGCGCCTCGCACCTCCATCGCTCCTCAAGTGATTGGGACCTGTGACGCTCCCAAGCGCGCAGCCAGCGCGTGGAGCGGTCTGGTTACGCTGGGCGCATGTTGCCGATCGTCACGCCCGACGAGATGCGGGCGATCGATGCCGCGGCGACCAACGGTGACGCGGCGGCGCTCTCCGGCCTGATCGAGCGTGCCGGTTCCGCGGTTGCCTGGTCGGCGCTACGGATGCTCGGCGGCGCCTACGGGCGCCACATCATCGTCATCGCCGGTACGGGGAACAACGGCAATGACGGCCGCGTCGCGGCGCGACGGTTGACCGAACGCGGGGCGCGGGTGCGCATCATCGAGGTCGCCGACGTTCCACGCGTGCTGCCCGAGTGCGACCTCGTCATCGACGCCGCGTTCGGGACCGGCTTTCATGGGTCGTGGTCCGCCCCCGACCCGGGTGGCGCACGGGTGTTGGCAGTCGACATCCCGTCCGGTGTCGACGGGCTCACTGGCCAGGCGGGCGGCGGAGTGATGACAGCGGACCACACGATCGCTCTCGCGGCCTTGAAGCCAGGTCTGCTGTTCGCACCCGGCGCTCGCTTCACCGGCGAGATCGAGGTTGCCGACATCGGGCTCCCATGCGCGTCGCAGAGCAACCTCGTCGAGCGCAGCGACGTGCAGCAGTGGTGGCGACCGCGTGGTTCCGACGCGCACAAGTGGCGCGCCGCAGTTCGCATCGTCGCCGGCAGCGCCGGCATGACGGGGGCCGCTCACCTCGCGGCCTCGGCGGCGCAGCGAGCCGGCGCGGGGATGGTGCACCTCTCCGTACCCGGCGACCTGTCGCCGGGCAACCACGAGTACGTGCAACGCCCGGTGCCAACACAGGATTGGAGCCGCGACGTACTCGGCAGCCTCGACCGCTTCCAGTCGTTGGTGATCGGACCTGGCTTGGGTCGCGCCGAGTCGACGATCACCTCCGTTCGCGATGTGTTGCGCCAGGCGCCGCTCCCGGCGGTTGTCGACGGCGACGGTCTGTTCGCGCTGGCATGGAGCGGCGACGGCAGCGAGCGTCTGCTGCGCGATCGACATGCGCCGACCGTGCTGACCCCGCACGACGGTGAGTTCGCGCTCCTGACCGGCGCCAAGCCGGCGCTCGATCGGCTCACCGCAGTGCGGCGCCTGGCGTTCGACCTCGGTGTCGTGGTGTTGCTCAAGGGGCCGGCAACGGTGATCGCCGAGCCAGGTGGGCGAACGCTGGTGGTCAACAGTGGCGACGACCGCCTCGCCACGGCAGGAACGGGAGACGTCCTCGCGGGCGTCGTCGGGGCCCTGCTCGCCCAGGGTCTCGAACCGTTCGAGGCAGCCGCAGCCGGCGCGTGGATTCACGGCAGCGCGGGGCAGCTCGGGCCGCGGCGGGGCCTGATCGCGGGCGATCTGCTCGCGTTGATCCCACGCGTTCTGGACTCGCTTTCGTGAGGTGGGCGTGGGCCGAAATCGACCTCGAGGCAATCGCCCACAACGTGGGCGTCGTTCGCCGTGCCGTCGCCCCCAGCGCGGTCTGGGCGGTCGTCAAGGCTGACGGCTACGGCCACGGCGCGGCCGACGTCGCCCGGACCGCGCTGGCTGCCGGCGCCGAGGGCCTGTGTGTCGCGCTGGTCGAGGAAGGGATAGCGCTGCGCAAGGCGGGCATCGTCGCGCCGATCCTGCTGCTGAGCGAGCAGCCACCCGAGCAGGCCGAGGAGATCGTTGCCTACGGCCTGCAGCCGACCGTGAGCAGCGCGGAGGGCGTCGTGGCGTTGTCGCTCGCCGCCAGCGCCAACCCGCAGAACGGTCCGATCAGGCTGCATCTCAAGATCGACACCGGCATGCACCGCGCCGGGGTCCAACCGAGCGGGGCCGTTGCACTGGTGGAGGAGATCGGGAACCATGCAGGGCTCCGACTGGCATCGGTCTTCACCCACCTGGCCATGGCCGACGAGCCGAACGCGTCGGCCAACGAACTGCAGATCCGTCGCTTCGACGCCGCGCTCGATGCGATCCGCGCCGCCGGCCACAGCGTTCCGCTCGTGCACATCGCCAACTCCGCAGCGGCGCTCGCCCTGCCCGCAGCTCACCGCGACCTGGTTCGCCTCGGCATCGCGATGTACGGGATCGAGCCCGGCCCCGGAGTTGTCGACCTGTGCTCTGATCTGCGCCCAGCGCTGTCGCTGCACGCTCGTGTCAGTGCGGTGCGGACGGTCGCCGCGGGGGAGGGAGTCAGCTACGGGTTGCGGCACCTGTTCGATCGCGACACGTTGGTCGCCACCGTTCCGATCGGCTATGCCGACGGCGTGCCGAGGCGGCTGTTCGGCACGGGTGGTGAGGTGCTGATCCACGGTGCGCGCCGGCCGATCGTGGGCGTGGTCACCATGGACCAGCTGATGGTCGACTGCGGTGACCTGGCAGTCGCCGTCGGTGACGAGGTCGTTCTGCTCGGAGCGCAGATCGGTGCCGCCGGTCAGGATGCCATTCCCGCGGAGGAGTGGGCCGCTCGGCTTGGCACAATTGGCTACGAGATCGTTTGCGGGATCAGCAAACGGATCACCCGCCGCCCCGCACACTCATGATCGAACTGCACTCCTGCTCCCCGGACGACACCCGCGCGATTGCCGCCGCGATCGCCCGCGTGGCGCGCTCCGGCGACCTGATCGTCCTCGCCGGGCAGATGGGCGCGGGGAAGACAGCGTTCGCGCAGGGGTTCGCGAGGGCGCTCGGCGTGCACGAGCCGGTCACCTCGCCGACCTACACCCTGGTGCACACCTACCAGACGGGTTCGCTGACCCTGCACCACGCCGATCTCTATCGGCTCGATCACACCGCCGAGGTCGACGATCTCGCGTTGACGGAACTGCTCGACGAGCGTTCGCTGATGTTGGTCGAATGGGGCGACGTCGTCGACCTCGGTCCGCACCTCCACGTCGAGCTGCGCGTGCTGGATGTCGACGACACGGATTCCCGGGAGGTTGTGGTGACGAGCGACGATCGACGGTGGGTACCGCGATGGGAGCGGCTCGAAGCAGCACTGCAGAGTTGGTCGGCAGCGTGATCACCCTGGCGATCGAAACGGCCACAACCGTTGTGAGCGTCGCGATCGGCGGCGACGACGGTCTGCTGGGCCTCGTCGAGGTCACCCAGGGCCGGCGTCACGCGGAGACGTTGACGCCCGCGATCGAGTTCGCCTGCCGCCACGCGCAGGTGCCGGTCGCCGACATCGCCGCGATCGGCGTCGACATCGGGCCCGGCCTGTTCACCGGCATGCGAGTCGGCATCGCCACGGCGAAGGCGATGGCATTCGCGCTCGATGTCCCGATCGTCGGCATGTCGTCGCTCGATCTCCTCGCCCATCCGCTGCGCCACTCATCGAGGGTGATCGCGAGCGTCATCGATGCGCGCAAGGGCGAAGTGTTCTACGCCTTCTTCCGCGCGACACCAGGCGGCGTGCAACGGGTGAGCGAGCCGCGGGCGGGCACGATCGAGGACTTCAACGCCGACGTGATGGCGCGCGGTCAGGACGTGCTCGCGGTCGGCGACGGCGCACAGCGCTACCGCGATGAACTGGGTCGCTCCATCGAAGTGACCGACCTCGCCCATCCGTCGGCGGCCTCGCTGGTGATGCTCACTCGGGCGCGGGTCCTGCGCGGCGATCTCGTCGCCGGCAGCGACAACTCCGACACGGTGCAGCCGCTGTACCTGCGGGCGCCGGACGCCCAGATCAACTGGGTCAGTCGATGAGGTTCGGCCGATGAGCGTGCTCTCCAGGTTCTTGAATCGAACGCCGCCCGCGCGCGGCCTCGTGCTCGCGCCAATGCGTCGCCGCGACCTGACATCGATCCAGGTGATCGAGCGACAGGTGTATCCGCAACCGTGGTCGGTCAACGTCTTCGCGAGCGAGATCGAGATGGCCCGCCAGGGCCAGCGCTACTACGTGTCGGCCCATCGTGCCGGCCATCTCGTCGGCTACGCGGGGATGATGATCGTCGGCGACGAAGCGCACATCACCAACATCGCCACCGATCCGAACCGTCAGCGCGAGGGCATCGGGCGACGGTTGCTCGCCGATCTCGCATGGGAGGCGCGGAGCCGGCGCTGCGTCGGTATGACGCTCGAGGTGCGCATCTCCAACGTCGCCGCCCAGGGTCTGTACCACCTGTTCGGCTTCGAGCCGGCCGGCATCCGCCAGCGGTACTACGAGAACGTCGAGGACGCGATCGTGATGTGGTGTCACAACATCGATTCCGTCGAGTACGCCAATCGTCTGATCCAGCTGTCGCCGGAGAGCGGCATGCGCACGGTGCACCGATGAGGCTCGAGCGATCGGATGCCGGCCCACGCGTCGACGCGTCGACCGTCGTCCTCGGGATCGAGACCAGTTGCGACGAAACCGCCGCGTCTGTGGTGATGGGCGGCAACGACGTTCTCAGCAGCGTGATCAGCACGTCGATCGAGCAGCACGTTCCGTTCGGCGGCGTCGTTCCCGAGATCGCCAGTCGCGCCCACGTCGAGCTGATCGTTCCCGTCGTCGCACGCGCGATCGCGGAGGCCGGCATCGCCGAGACGCGCATCGATGCGGTCGCCGCAACGGTGGGCCCGGGTCTGATCGGCGCGCTGCTGGTCGGTGTCGCCGCGGCGAAGTCGTTGGCGCTGGTGTGGGACGTACCATTCGTCGGCGTCAACCACCTCGAGGCCCACCTCTACGCGGGACTGCTCGAGGATCCGACGCTCGAGTTCCCGCTGGTGGTGCTCCTCGTCTCCGGCGGGCACACGATGCTCGTCGAGATGAAGGGCCCCGGTCGTTATCGGCTGCTCGGTGAGACGATCGACGATGCCGCGGGCGAAGCCTTCGACAAGGTCGCCCGGTTCCTCGGCCTCGGCTATCCCGGCGGGCCGGCCATCGACGCCGAGGCGCGCTACGGCGATCCCGCGGCGATCGCGTTCCCGCGGGCGATTCCCGAGTCGCTCGACTTCAGCTTCAGCGGTCTCAAGACCGCGGTGATGAACCACGTGCGCAAGCACCCGGATGCCGTCACCGCCGATGTCGCCGCGTCCTTCCAGATGGCGGTGATCGACACGCTCGTCGCCAAGGCCCGCCGGGCCGCCCGTGAGGTCGGCGCGACCGGTCTCGCGCTGGGTGGCGGGGTCGCCGCGAACTCATTGCTCCGCGAGCGGTGGCTCACGGCCTGTGACGAAGACGGCATCCGCGCGTTCGTGCCGAGCCGCGCGATGTGCACCGACAACGCGGCGATGATCGCCGCCGCGGGATGGCACCGCCTCGGCAGCGACGGCCCCACATCGCTGGAGGCCGGCGCCTACCCCGGCTTGCGCCTGTCGATGGACTGACGCCGTCGCCCTGACCGCTTCATTCGGCGGGGTTCGTACACTCAGAGCCCTCATGAGCCGCCTCCAGATCTACGTCGTCACCGCACCGGGGCTGGAGTCCGTGACCGCTCGCGAGATGGCCAAGCTCGACATGAAGGTCGTCGATCTCGGTATCGGTGGCTTGACGTCGTCGGTGACGTGGTCGCAGTTGATGCTCGCTCATCTGCACCTGCGCACCGCGACACGGATCCTCGTGCGCGTGGCGCGCTTCGAAGCGGGAGGGTTCGGCGACCTCAAGGAAGGGATGGGCAGCATCCCGCTGCATGAATGGCTGCCGCGTCACGCGGCGCTGAACATCAACGTCTCCACGTCTGGCTCACGGCTGACGCACACCGACGCGATCGAGGAGCGTGTCCGCGAGGTGGTCCGTCGTGCGTACGATCCCGCC